>OATP01000035.1_pt1 | contig 100286 bp, 100 predicted proteins | sample 1495041 | NCBI WGS metagenome assembly OATP01 (sample SAMEA2579972, study PRJEB22360) | human gut metagenome | biome: human gut; feature: human-associated habitat; material: faeces | place: Denmark | collected 2008/2010 | reverse complement strand
ATTATGGGCTTATAGCCCTTGATCAAACCACCCGTTAGACGGGTGGTTATGATTTAGCTTATCCCAAAGCATCGTCCATTGAAAGAACTTCGTGGAAGACACGTTGAGTCAATTCAGTTTTTTGTTCTGGAGTGAGGTATTTAGTGTTTACACAGTATCCAGAGATACGAACGATAACGTCTTCACCATTCATAATCTTTTCGTAAACGTCTGACAAGTCCATAACGTTCAAGTTAACGTGTTGTCCACCGTTTTCGAAGTAACCATCAAGGATTGTTACCAAGTTGTCGACTTGTTCGTCACGAGTTTTACCAAGAGCACGAGGTGATACTTGAGTTGTCAATGAGATACCGTCAGCGGCATAACCGAAGTCAAGGCTAGCAAGTGAGTTCAAGTTTTGCAACCATCCACCTTTAGCTTTGTTAGATGGGTTAGCACCTGGTGAGAAGAATTCAAGTTTAGACAAGTTCACTGAACCATCTTCGTTGAGGTATACCCCTTTGTGAACTGGAGAGTTACCAGTTTGTTTAGAGTAGGCAACGTTTGAAGTGATTGTAAGAAGTGAAACTGTAGCTTCTGCATCTTTGTAAAGTTTGTGGCTACGAAGACGAGTAGTGTAAGCTTCGATCAACCATTCTGCCAATTCGTTAGAACGTGGGTCATCTTCACCCCAACGTGGGTAATCACCGATTGTTTCGTAGTCGTAGATGTAGCCATCTTCGTCACGGATTGGTTTAACAGTAGCGTACTTGATAGCTGCCAATGTATCAACAGTATTTGCGAAACCACAGATACCGAATCCCATGTTAGCACGTTGTTTAGTTGGCAAGAAGGCCATTTGAACAGCTTCGTAGTTGTACTTATCAGTCATGTAGTGGATGATGTTAAGGGCATCTACGTAAGTGTCAGTCAACCAGTCAAGAGATTTTTCGAAGTTAGCTTTAACAGTATCAAAGTCAAGAACTTCGTCACGGATTGGATCGATGTCAAATACTTTGTAGTCTTTATGAACATCGTCGTAACCACCGTTCAAACCAGTAAGAAGGGCTTTAAGAACGTTAACACGAGCACCGAAGTATTGGATGTTGTGGCGTTGTTCTTCGTTTTCTGGGTCAAGTGGTGATACACAACATGAGATACAGCTCATTTCACCGTATCCGTCTTTAGCCATAGTAGTCACACCTTCGTATTGGATAGAAGAGTGTTTGTGAGACATTGACATACAATAACGACGGAAAGCGTATGGCAATTTATCAGTCCAAAGAACAGTCAAGTTTGGTTCTGGAGAGTTACCAATGTTGTCCAAAGTGTTCAAGAAACGGAAGTCCATCTTAGTAACACGGTGGCGTCCATCAGCACCCATACCAGCCATTGAAGTTGTGATGAATGTTGGGTCACCTGAGTACAATTCGTCGTAAGCTTTAGTACGAGCGAATTTAACTGTACGCAATTTCATAACGAAATCGTCAATGAATTCTTGGATTTCTGATTCAGTGTAAGTACCACGAGCAAGGTCACGTTCTGCGTATACGTCAAGAACGATTGGCACACGTCCAAGTGAAGTAGCGGCACCATTGATGACACGACATACTGCCATGAAGGCGATGTTTGTCCATTGGATAGCTTCTTTAGTATCAAAGGCTGGACGACGAACGTCTACTCCGTAAAGGTCACCAAGAGCAACGACTTGTTGAAGTGCTTGATATTGAAGGTTAACTTCTTCACGAAGACGGATAGTTTCTTCGTCAATTTCTTTGATAGCATTCCAGTCGTTAACTTTTTCTTGCATCAAGTAGTCAGCACCATAAAGGGCAAGACGAGCGTAAACCCCGATGATACGTCCACGTGAGTAAGCATCGGGAAGACCAGTAACTGTGTGAGCGTGACGTGCACGACGGATGTTTGAAGTGTAAGCACGGAAGATACCATCGTTAACTGTAGTCACGTATTTAGTGAAAATTTCGTGTACAGCTGGATCTGGTTCATAACCGTGTTCTTTCAAAGCAGTTTCCGCCATACGGATACCACCTTTAGGCATAAAGTTCAATTTGAAGAGTTCATCATTTTGGATACCATAGATAAGTTCATCTTCTTTTGAAATGTATCCTGCAGGGATGTCAGCGATTGAAGTTGGACGAGTATCCATTGGGAAGCGTCCTTCAGCTTCATATCCTGCCTTAGTTTCATCTACGATTTTTTTAATTTTTAGAGAGCGTTCAGTTGGTCCTGCAAGGAAGCTTTCATCACCATCATAAGGTTTGTAGTTTGCTTGAACGAAACGTGAAACACTAGCTTTTTCTTTCCAGTCAGTTCCTTTAAAGCCTTCCCATGCTTTTTCAAAAACATCTGTGTTAGTTTTAACAGTTGCCATATTTGGTTCTCCTATAATTCTAGTAACAAATCATCTGTTACATTCTCTAGAAGTATTCTATCACACAGTAACCGCTTACACAACTTTAAAACTGTGATTTTAGAGACATTCTTTTATAATACAGATTTGAAAATACGTAATCTGTATTATAAATTTCTGTTTTGTGATAGATTTTGGTATGATATGGGGAGAATGCTTTGCAGACCCAAAGTTTTCTGTGAGGAGCTTTACAAGGAGACATATCTGAGAAAGGAGGCGGTAAGCCATGTTAGAATTTCCTCTGATTAACGACACGAGCCGAAAGATTATTCATATTGACATGGACGCCTTTTTTGCTCAGGTCGAGATGAGGGATGATCCCAGCCTTAAGGATAAGCCGGTTATTATTGGGCATGATCCTAGAAAAACAGGGGGACGTGGGGTGGTGTCAACTTGTAATTACGAGGCTAGAAAATACGGTGTCCACTCAGCCATGTCTTCTAAGGAAGCTTACGAACGTTGTCCAAATGCTGTCTTTATCTCAGGCAATTATAGCCATTACCGTGAGGTAGGGATGCAGATACGTGAGATTTTTAAGCGCTATACTGACTTGGTTGAGCCTATGTCTATTGACGAAGCCTATCTCGATGTGACGACCAATAAACTTGGCATCAAGTCGGCCGTTAAGGTGGCTAAGCTCATCCAGTATGATATCTGGCAGGAACTCCATCTGACCTGTTCAGCTGGTGTTTCCTACAATAAATTCATTGCCAAACTAGCTTCTGATTTTCAAAAGCCTGCTGGTTTGACGGTGGTATTGCCAGAGGAAGCTCAAGAATTTTTGGAAAAGCTACCTATTGAAAAGTTTCATGGGGTAGGTAAAAAATCAGTGGAACGTCTCCATGATATGGACATTTACACTGGTGCCGATCTTCTGAAGATTCCCGAGATGGACTTGATTGACCGTTTTGGACGATTTGGATTTGACCTCTTTCGTAAGGCCAGAGGAATTTCTAATAGCCCTGTCAGGCCCAATCGTGTCCGTAAATCTATCGGAAGTGAGCGAACCTATGGCAAGCTGCTTTATAATGAAGATGACATCAAGGCTGAGTTGACTAAAAATGCCAGAAGGGTAGCTGAGAGTGCCCAGAAGGCTAAGAAAGTCGGACGTATCATTGTCATCAAGGTCCGTTATTCGGATTTTTCGACCTTAACCAAGCGTATGACCTTGGACAAATCAACCCAGGACTTTGATACCATTGAAAGGATTGCTCATACTATTTTTGACCAACTGGAGGAAAATAGCAGTGGTGTTCGCCTCTTAGGTGTTACCCTGACAGGTTTGGAAGACCAAGAGGGCAGGCAGTTAGATTTGGAGACATGATTTGAAATCAATTTAATAGGTAGAGTTTTACTTCATACTCTGAAAAGTGACCTTGAAGAATCATCAGACCTATGCTATCTTAAATAGTAACCAATAGAAATGAGGGAACAATCTTAATGAAAAAACTGTTTACTTACTTAGGACTCGTCCTAGCAGCTTGTCTGATTCTCGTAGCCTGTGCGTCAAACAAGCCAGCGGAAAAGAAAAAGGCCGCACCAACACCAACAGAGCGTGCCAAGGCTGATGCGACAGTCTTGATTGATACCATGCTTGGAAAATCAAGTAATGGTTTCTCGAAACTCTACGGAGAAAATTACGAAAGTTGGACTGAATCGAATGTCTTCGAGAAGCAGGTCGCAGATACTATTGAAAAGGAAGGCTATACTCCTGAAGCTGACTATACCTTTAAGTATATTGAGGGCTATGATGCCAAAACACCAACCCAAGTGCTCTCTAAGTTTCTTAAGGTTCGCCGTAATATGATTGGGAAAATTCAGGACTATAAACTGAAGGATGTCAAAGTTAAGGGCAATGAGGCGACGGTTACCTTTACGTCACGATCTGTCAGTGCCTATGGAGCTGCAGCTGCCGTTCGTACTCTCCTGATGAGCCTCTATGATAACGACATTGATAAGTTGAAACAGTGGAATCAAGCTGACAAGAATGACGATGAAAAGGGTAAGGCCAAAGATCTCACAACGAAGTTCCTTTATGGTGAAAACTTTAACGGTGATTTAACGCAATTTAAGGATATTGATAAAGAAATGTCCTATACACCTTTGACAGGTGCTGATAATCTGGAAAAGACCTTCAAGCTTACCAAAGACGATGGAGGTAACTGGACTATTTCTGTAGAAGATTATAAAGAGCTTGCCGAAGACTTGGTCGACCATGACGAATCAGGAAGCAGAGCCGTTTACGCCGAACGTATCCATAAGAATTTGTCAGACTATCAACCTGAAGATAGTAGCGACTCAAGCAGTAAGTCATCAGATAAGGATAAGTAGTGTTTTAGCACAAATTGATTTTATCCATCACCACCCCAGCCTTTGGCTGGGGTTTTCTAATACCCAAATCCTAATAATTTTGTCCCTCTCATAATGTCATGAAAGCTTATTTTCCATGGTATAATGGATATTGTAGTCTGTATTCAGAATATTTTGATAAATGATTTGTCGAGGATTTTGGAAAGAATAAGTTGTGACGATAAACTTTCATCTCTCGATGACAAAGATGTATAAGGACAATATTGATAATGAATTTAACTAATACTAAGCATGAAGATATCTTCAAGAGGGTTTATGCTTTCAAGTTAACTATACTTATTTTTTGAATGTAGTCAGTCGCTGGGCTTCTCATGCACCATATAAGTCCCTAGCAGTACCTTTGGGGAGGATGACATCGTTCAGCTTAACCTCCATGAAAAGGCCCACGGACCTCATGGCTTGGTAGCTGGTACTACTGGATCAGGGAAATCTGAGATTATCCAGTCTTATATACTAAGTCTAGCAGTCAACTTCCATCCGCATGATGTGGCCTTTCTCCTCATCGACTACAAGGGTGGGGGGATGGCAAACCTCTTTAGGGACTTGCCTCACCTCTTAGGGACCATTACCAACTTGGATGGTGCTCAGTCTATGCGTGCTTTGACATCTATCAAGGCAGAGCTTAAGCGTCGTCAACGCCTCTTCTCAGAGTATGATGTCAATCATATCAACCAGTATCAGAAAAAATACAAGTTAGGCGAAGTACCTGAGCCAATGCCTCATCTCTTCCTGATTTCGGATGAGTTTGCCGAACTCAAGCAGAACCAACCGGACTTTATGGCGGAGTTAGTATCTACAGCACGTATCGGACGTTCTCTTGGGATTCACTTGATTCTAGCAACGCAAAAACCATCTGGTGTGGTTAATGACCAGATTTGGTCTAACTCTCGCTTCAAGCTAGCCCTTAAGGTAGCAGACCGAGCGGACTCACAGGAGATGCTTCGTACACCAGATGCGGCGGATATCACACAGTCAGGACGTGCTTATCTGCAAGTCGGAAACAACGAGGTTTACGAGCTCTTCCAGAGTGCTTGGTCAGGAGCTGAGTATCAACCTGAAAAGGATAAGCAAGGTATCGAGGACCATACTATCTATGCTATCAATGACTTAGGGCAGTATGAAATCCTAAATGATGATCTATCAGGACTTGAAGAGACTGAAGATATCAGACAGGTACCAACAGAGCTAGATGCCATTGTAGGCTATATCCACGACCTAGTGGTAGAAGAAGGCATCCCTGCCTTACCACAACCATGGTTGCCACCGTTGAGTGAGGTCATGTTTGCACAAGACTATGATGAGATAGGCTTTAAAGAATATTGGAATCATCCGAGTCAGTTGGTTGCTTCTGTGGGGCTTCTTGACATTCCAAGTCAACAAAGACAGGTTGTTGGAACTTACGATATTCTTAGGGATGGGAACTTAGCAGTCTTTGGTGGTCCTGGTATGGGTAAATCTAACTTACTTCAAACTCTAACGATGGACTTGGCACGTAAAAACACACCTGAGGCTCTTCATGTCTATCTCTTTGATTTTGGGACCAATGCTCTCTTTCCGCTGCGTAAATTACCACATGTAGCTGATTTCCTAACAGCAGACCAAGAGGAGAAGCTTGGCAAGTTTATGGTCCTAATTAAAGCAGAGATGGCTAAACGTAAGAAGCTCTTTGCTCAGCATGATGTCAATAGTAAGGCTATGTATGAGGAGATGACTGGGAAATCCCTTCCTCAAATCGTCGTAATCATTGATAATTACGAAGGACATAAGGAAATCCAAAATGCTAACCTCAGGACAGATATGGATAATTTCTTCCTAACTCTTAGCCGAGATGGCTTTAGCTTTGGAATCTCAATCATTGCTACAGGAAACCGTTCAATCGCTATTCGTGGAGCTATCCTCTCTAACTTTAGGAGTCGGATGGTGCTCAAGTTAACTGATGACGGTGATGTGCGAAACCTTATAGGGGCACGACCAGCCTATGCTATGGAAGAGATTCAAGGGCGAGGTGTCATGCGTTATGGAGATGAAATCGAAGTAGTTCAAGTCTTTCTCTCTAACAAGGGCACGGACGACATACAACGTCTTCATGAACTTCAAGAGGAGATCACTGCCATGGCAGATAGTTGGGACGGTCCTAAACCAAGAGCCATCCCAATCATGCCAGAACAGATTAGTTTTGAAGCCTTTAGGGATATGGACACCGTTCAGGATGCTACGAAAGCAGGCCGTTTGACCCTTGGTATTACCTATGCTGATGTAGAAGCTTTCAGTCTAGAGTTGAGTCGCTTCAAGCACTTGCTATACACATCAGACAGAGTAGCGAACCTACAAAATATGACCAAACACCTGATTCGCTCGGTTAACCTAGTTAACCCAAGTAGACTCATGGTACTTGATACAGAAGAAGCCTACATAGATTACAAACCATACTGTACTGACTATTATGGTCAGGATGCAGAGATGGAAACTGTCTATGTGGAAATTATTACAGAAATCTATCGTCGAATGGATAGTGTGACAGAAGATGAAAAGACATGGTTTGTCATCATTCCAAACATGGAGAAATTTGCGACACAGACCAAGTTAAATGGGGAGCAACTCAACTTTGTGCTTGACAAGGCACCTAAAGTGGGAATTTACTTCTTCTTTGGAGGTATGTCAAGCTACTTGATAAATGGTATTTCAGATGTTGCCAAAGCAATGCGCAATAATGTCCAATACTTCCTATTTGGTATGCGCATGATGGATCAGGCTATCTTGCCGAAGGTCTTTAACTCAAAAGAGCCTTATCCAGAACCTGATGTTGCCTATCTACATGATAGAAAAGCAGAGAGACTGATGAAACTCTCGGATTTACAAGAAAGTGAGGGCTGAGCCTGTGAAGAAGAATTCAAAACGAAAAGTAACAGTGGTGTTGATTATAGCCTTAATTATCGCAGCTATTGGAGGAACAATCTATATGGGAAATAAATTTGAAAAAAAACAAGAGCTAGCTAAAGAGCACGCACTGTACAAACATGGCTTCAGACTTTTGGAAGAGCAACTGGCTATCTATATCAAAGAACACTATGAGGGTGTGAGTAAGATTGAATTTTCACCTATTTATAAAGATGGTGGAGATGGCTATAGTATGCTTACAGTAAGAGTTGTACCTATTATCTCTGATAATCATGGACATAAAGCAATGTTAGGCACACAAATTGGAAGAATTACTTATGGTTCATATGGGCTTGGTGGTGAGCTTTATTTAGACTTTGATCGTGTAGATGATAGCGAGATTATCATTTTAAAAGATTTGGACACGCAAAAGGAACTCGATTTATCAAGTGAAGAACATCTTCCTGAGAAGGCAAAGTTAGAGAGTAATTCTGCAATAGACGAAAATATTCTTGCTTTAGTAGAAGATAATCAACTTAAAGGTGTCAAAAAGTCGGATAATGGAAGTCCTAAGGCAAAAATTAGCTATAATTTAGAAATAAAGAAAGGAACATTGTAGAAAATGGCATTAACTGATGAGCAGATGCAGGATATACAAGGGGTTACTAAGATAAGTGCAGCTAAGAAAGAAGGAGATATAATAACCGGTGCTAATAACCGTAATAAATACGAGGTTGTTGCTTCAGTTGACAATGTAACACAAGGTATAGCGGTCGCCCCTATTGATGAGAATGGGAATGCTGACTACTCTCAAACTGCAATTGTTGTTGCAGGAACACAAACTCCATTGGATGAAAATGGAAATGGACAAGGGAATCAGTGGAATTCATTTGGAAGAGCTATTAGACAAGGTGTGACTGGTTATTCTAGACAGGGTAGTGATGTTGAGGCGCTTTATGAAAAGACAGAGGCTAATTTAGAAGCTCATGGTGGAGGTGAAATCACCAATATGTCTGGTCACAGTCAGGCTGGTCCTGCTGTCGCAAAAGTTGCTGCAAATCATAATGTTGATAGAGTTACGAATTTTTCTGACTATGGAGCAGGAAATGCTTACTCCAGTGGATATATTTCAGAAGAAGATAAGAAATATCTAGATAAGCATGCCCATATTTACAGTGATCAAGGAAATTCAGTATCAATATTTTCTCGTGATTTGGGAGATATTCCCTATGGTGATGTTCGAGAAGTTGAAGGATCCGATCATAAGACTAGTTATGCTCATATAAAGGGAAATAGCCTTGATATTGATTATTATGTCAAAAATGGTATCCTTTGCTCAGGAATGACTGAAGAACAGGTCAAAAAGGTTGCTAGTATAGGAGCGAAAAAAGATGCAGATGATTTTATTCGTAGTCAACCAGATAATAAAGGTCTATCTGCTAATAGAGAATTTTTAGAAAAGCAATTTTATGAAAAGAAAATAAAGAATTACGAAAAAGACTATGGTCCTTATGCTGATAAAAAAGGTGGAAAAAGTAAACAAACCTCATCCTTGCTAGATAGCTGGGAACTCCATGCTCTTGGGACTAAGGTCGGAGGTTTGGCAACCCTTCTCGGAGCTGCTGGGGGTGGTCAACAAATCTTTTTAAAAACAGAGATGTTGGTAGCCTTAGCTAGTCAAGCAATGGCTCAATTTGCTGGGTTTGAAGTGAAACTCTTAGCTGAACTAGAAGAGGCCAAGGAAGAAGTTAGACGTCAGTGTGAAGAAGCTAAGCAACGTTGTTTGCAGGCTGGTCCCCACTTGTCATCAGGTGAGATCGAAGCATTGATAGCTCCTATTCAGTTTGAGCATGTCTGGGACTCAGGTGCAGAAGCCGACATACGTGCCATGTTACAGAGTCTTAAGAGTCAGATGACAGAGATTTCAACACATTTAGTGACTTCATCAGAACGATTCTCAGCTTCAGATAACACAGCAGCAGTACAATTTATGTAAGATTAATAAAGGAGGGTATATGTCTCTACAAAAATTGGCACTTGAGTTAGCAGCTTTAGAAAAACTCAAGTTAGAAATGCAAAAAGAAATGGAACGTATCGCAATCCGTTCCATCGTTAATTCGACACAGTCCAAGGTGAAGGCCTCTGGACAGCAAATCCAAAGTAAGATGCATTCAAGCATGGATGAGGTTAAACAGTTTGCCTCTCAGACTATGGTAGCAAGTATCACACCAATCTTTGCAGGTAAAGCAGCCGATTCTTCAAAAAACAAATTGGCTTCAATACAAATGCCAAGTCTTCCAAATCTCGTGAGGTAGCCTAATGACTCGAAAGGAACAAGAACGGATAGAGCAAGAGCATTACCAAGCTCAAATGCAATTTGAGAACTTTGAAAGTGAACTGAACGCTGCTAGGGGAGCTATTAATCAACACGCCGATTATCTCTCAGATTTAATAGCACATGCTGCAAAGGATGCACCAGAGCAGAATCTAGCTAGCGCCTATGCGCAATTAGCAGAAGTAGTAGAAGCGTTTGAAGAAATTATAACAGAGAAACAGAATACTCTGGAAGAACTTCGCTACGAAGAAGCGAAAGTATATAGAAAAGCTCTTGAAAAGACCGGAAATAAGTCTAAACAAACCGTTTAGGCTTGTTTGTGTATATAAGTGGTTGTGACTATTACGGTTAGAAATCTGTTGTTGAATGGATAGTATGATTGATGTTAAAAAACATGATTTGTCATTATTAATTAGATATTGACTCTCTTAATGATAGGAAAGCAGAGAGATTGATGAAATTCTCGGATTTACAAGAAAGAGAGGGCTGAGCCTGTGAAGAAGAATTCAAAACGAAATATAGTAGTGGTGTTGTTTATCACACTAGTTATCGCTATTTTAGGAGGAAGCATTTATATGGGGCACAAACAAGAACAACAAAAACAAATAGCTAAAGAGCACGCTTTGTATAAACATGGTTTTAGACTTTTGGAAGAGCAACTGGCTACCTATATCAAAGAACACTACGAGGGTGTGAGTAAGATTGAGTTCTCACCTATTTATGAAGATGGTGGAGACGGCTATAGTATGCATACGCTGAATATTGTTCCAGTTATTTATGATAAATCTGGTAATCGTGTAGTTATGAAAAGGAAAATGAATGAATCTTTCGGGATAGGACAAGGATTATCTTTGGATTTTAGTGGTGCTGATGAAAGTGAGATTATTGAATTAGATAATTATGACAATGACGAGGTCATTGATGTATCAAATTACAAACATTTACCAGATAAAGCAAAGTTAGAGAGTTATCAAATTTTGGATGACCTAATTGAATACTTGGTACAATCAGGTCAGCTTAAGGATGTTAAAAAGTCTGATAAAGGAAGCCCAGAAGCTTCAGTTAAATATAATTTAGAAATTAAGAAGGGAAGTTATAACGAATGGCGTTAACTGATGAACAAATTCAGGATTTGCAAGGGAAAACAAAGGAAGCATCCTCAAAGTTAGAGCAGGGCGATACTTTTACAGCTGGTGGACAACAATATGAGGTTGTAGCATCAACTGGTCCGGACAGTGTAACTCAAGGTATATCTGTTGCTCCAATCGTGAAAGGAGAACCTGATTACTCTCAAACCGCAATTGTTGTTGCAGGGACGCAACCCCCAAATGATGAAAAGGGAAATGGACTTGGAAATGAGCTAGACTCTACATTTAGAGCCATAATTCAAAGCGGTACAGGTTATTCCATACAGGGGAGGGATGTTGAGGCACTTTATCAACAGACAGAAGCTAACTTGAACGCTCATGGTGGTGGCGAAATCACAAATATGTCTGGCCATAGTCAGGCTGGTCCTGCTGTCGCAAAAGTTGCTGCAAATCATAATGTTGATAGAGTTACTAACTTTTCTGATTGGGGAGGTGGTATGGCATATACTAATGGCTATATATCAGAAGAGGATAAGAAATACTTAGATAAGCATGCCCATATATATAGTGACGAAGGTAATGCAGTAACAATGTTTGCGAAAGACGGTGGTTGGATTCCCTATGGTGATGTTCGAGAAGTTGATGGTTCTAATCATGGCACTGATCATGCTCATATCAAGGGAAACAATCTTGACATTGATTATTATGTTAAGCATGGTCAGCTTTGCTCAGGAATGACTAAAGATCAGGTTAAGAAAGCTGCTAGGTTAAAAGCTAAAAAAGAAACAGATGATTTTATTAAGGAACATCCTGAGGTAGATGGTGAGAGAATAAGGAAAGATAAAGAGAAGGCCTATTATGATTCATATGTTAAGAATTATGAAAAAGAGTATGGTCCCTACGCTAATGAAAAGGGTGGAAAAAGTAAGCAAACCTCATCCTTGCTAGATAGCTGGGAACTCCACGCTCTTGGGACTAAGGTCGGAGGTTTGGCAACCCTTCTCGGAGCTGCTGGGGGTGGTCAACAAATCTTTTTAAAAACAGAGATGTTGGTAGCCTTAGCTAGTCAAGCAATGGCTCAATTTGCTGGGTTTGAAGTGAAACTCTTAGCTGAACTAGAAGAGGCCAAGGAAGAAGTTAGACGTCAGTGTGAAGAAGCTAAGCAACGTTGTTTGCAGGCTGGTCCCCACTTGTCATCAGGTGAGATCGAAGCATTGATAGCTCCTATTCAGTTTGAGCATGTCTGGGACTCAGGTGCAGAAGCCGACATACGTGCCATGTTACAGAGTCTTAAGAGTCAGATAACAGAAATCTCAACACATTTAGTGACTTCAGCAGAACGATTCTCAGCATCAGATAACACAGCAGCAGTACAATTTATGTAAGATTAATAAAGAAAATTGAGAAAAAGGACACACATATTTACTATTACTTTTTAGTATATATTTGAAGCTGACAATCAAAGTAGACACAAGTAGTTTATGAAGAATACTTTTTCACTTGGTTTGTATTTTACGTAAAGTCTGTTGTAGGAAGTTGTTTTGGGAAAAGAGTTGTCACATGAGTGGCAGCTTTTTTCTATCTTGTTATTTATCCCCTTCCTCCTATAATCTTTATCTATCACCTCTTAGTTTTTTAGTATTAGACGACTAGGGGTGAAGGTGGTACACTACTATCAAAAACTATTGAAGAAAGTATCGAGGATTATAGATATGAAAAAATGGCTTGCAGGTTTAGGGATTCTTGGCTTGTCAGTTTTGACTTTGGCTGCTTGTGGAAACAAGAGTGACAGTAAGGCATCTGGTGAAAAGCAGACGATTACTGTTGCGACGGATTCTGATACGGCGCCTTTCACTTTCAAAAAAGGTGATGACTTCAAGGGTTATGATATTGATTTGGTTAAGGCTATTTTCAAGGATTCGGACAAGTATGAGGTCAAGTTTGTGACGACGCCTTTTGATTCCATCTTGACAGGGGTAGATTCTGGACGTTATCAGATTGCGGCTAATGACTTCAACTACAATGAAGAGCGTGAGCAGAAATATGGTTTCTCAGATCCGATTTCACGTTCTAACTACGCTATTACCAGTGCTGAGGGGACCAAGTATACTAGCCTAGACGATTTGTCTGGTAAGACGACAGAGGTGCTTCCTGGTTCTAACTATGCTCAGTTGCTTGAAAATTGGAACCACGCCAATGAAGATAAGAAACCAATTACAATCAACTATGCATCTAGCTCAACTGGTCTTTCTACACGTATCCAACACATTCAAGAAGGAAAAATTGATTTTATCCTTTACGATGCCATTTCCTCTGAGTATATTGTCAAAGATCAAGGCTATAAGTTAGCTGTAAACAAGATTAAAGACGATATCGGTATGAAGACCGATGGTCTTGAATATCTTCTATTCTCAAATGATAAGCAAGGTAAGGAACTCAGAACCTTTACCAACAAACGTATCAAAGAGCTCAAGAAGGATGGAACCCTTGCCAAACTCAGCAAGGAATATTTCGGTGGCGATTACGTCAGTGATTTGAAATAAGACTGTTAAAAGTTGAGACTGCTGTCTCAGCTTTTTGACGTTAATAAAGCTGAATTATCAGTGATATGATTTCCTTATCACTATGATAAGAAAAGACTATTTCACAGACTTTCTGAGTCGTGCTAAAATGAATACTATAGAATTTATATAAGAAATAAAGATGGTTAGCGCTTGGCTAACCTACTTTTTTAGATAGAAAGGGTAACATTGTGAAAAAGAGTATTGAAGTATTTAATCGGTTACCTTGGTACCTCCAAGTTGTCGTTGGCTTAATTGGTTTGAGAGTAGTTGTTGCTTTGGCTAATCTCTTATCATGGTTAGTGGAGATCCTTTGGGGCTATGTTTTGCAATTGGTTACAATTGTCTTCAAATGGATTGCATCTTGGATGCCAGCTGGTAAGCTCTTCTCATGGAAGGCTGTCTTTGATGCAGTTCCTCAGATTGTAGAACGCTTGCCTTTAACCTTGGGCTTGACCATTGCAGGTGCCTTCTTCGGTTTGATTTTGGCCCTTGTCTTTGCGGTTGTTAAAATCAATCGAGTACGTATCCTTTATCCGATTCAAGCTGTTTTTGTGAGTTTCTTGCGCGGGACACCAATTCTTGTCCAACTCATGTTGACTTACTATGGTATTCCACTCTTCCTTCGGTACTTGAATGGTGAGTTCGGCTTAGATTGGAACATTAATGAGATTCCACCAGCTATCTTCGCTATTACAGCCTTTGCCTTTAACGAAGCAGCTTATATGAGTGAAACCATCCGTGCGGCGATTCAAGCTGTGGATGCTGGAGAAATCGAAGCTGCCCGTTCTCTTGGGATGACATCAGCACAGGTCTACCGTCGTGTCATTATTCCAAATGCGGCGGTTATTGCGACACCAAGTTTGATTAACAGTTTGATTGGTTTGACTAAGGGAACATCACTTGCCTTTAGTGCAGGTATCGTCGAAATGTATGCGCAAGCTCAAATTTTGGGTGGTGCTGACTACCGTTACTTTGAACGTTATATCTCAGTAGCCCTCGTTTACTGGGGCATCTCAATCTTGATTGAAAATATTGGTCGTTCGGTTGAAAATCATATGGCCATTAAGGCACCTGAAGTAACTGACATTTCTGGAATTGGAGGTGACCGCTAATGATTAGCATCAAAAATTTGACCAAGGAATTTTCAGGGCAAAAGGTTCTTGATGGAATTAACTTCGATATTGCAAAAGGTGAAGTGGTAGCGCTTGTCGGTGCCTCTGGTGCTGGTAAGTCAACTATCCTTCGTAGCTTAAACTATTTGGAACAACCTGATTCTGGCACCATTGCCATTGATGATTTTAAGGTGGATTTCGAAACAATTACCAAAGAACAAATCCTTACCCTTCGTCGTAAGTTGGCCATGGTATTTCAACAGTTTAACCTCTTTGAACGTCGTACAGCCTTGGATAATGTTAAGGAAGGGCTTAAGATTGTTAAGAAACTTTCTGACGAAGAAGCTACCAAGATTGCGAAAGAAGAGCTCGCTAAGGTTGGTCTGTCTAATCGTGAAAATCACTACCCACGTCACTTGTCAGGTGGTCAAAAGCAACGTGTGGCCTTGGCCCGTGCCCTTGCCATGAAGCCTGATGTGCTCTTGCTTGACGAACCGACATCTGCCCTTGACCCTGAGTTGGTTGGTGAGGTTGAAAAATCAATCGCTGATGCAGCTAAGTCAGGTCAGACCATGATTTTGGTTAGTCACGACATGAACTTTGTTTATCAAGTGGCTGACAAGGTGCTCTTCCTTGAAAAAGGGCATATCCTTGAACAAGGAACACCTGAAGAACTTTTCAACCATCCAAAAGAAGAAAGAACGAAAGAATTTTTCGCTTCTTATTCAAAACAATATCTTTAAGATGGGATTTTTGTTACAATAGAAAAAGGTGATACGACAGGACTCCATTTATAGTCCGTAGTCGGATCCTGTAAGGATGATTAGGAGCTTTTGGAATTTTTGAAGATGCCCCGAAAGTCCAATCAGATACTGCCTTCTGCAGTTATTACTAATCGGATTCAGAGGTTGGAGAATGTTGTCTCAGCCTTTTCTATTTCTCACTTTAGGATGATTTATGTTATTAAATATTTTTAAATTTTACCTTTTGGGCCTTGTGATTGCTTTCTTTATGTGCTTGGTGATTGGTGCCTTTTGGCTTGGATGGCGTGCCCTACGTCGTGCTGACAAGACAGTTAAGGAGCGACAAGGTGCCCTCTATGATGCTATCATGATGTCGATGGTTTCGATTCCTGTCTTGGCTTTTGCCTTTATGGCGATCCTCATCGTACTGAATGCATAATACTAGCTTTGATGGCCTATTAGGTGTAAGATATCTCTACAAGAAATGCGTAAAAGGAGTGACTCATGTACGATACGATTATTATTGGAGCTGGTCCTGCGGGGATGACAGCAGCGCTATATGCAGCCCGTGCCAATCTTAAAGTGGCAACTTTGGAGCAAGGTGCTCCTGGCGGACAGATGAATAACACGTCTGAGATTGAAAATTACCCTGGCTTTGAAAATATCTCTGGTCCAGAATTGTCTATGAAGATGTTCGAACCTTTGGAAAAATTGGGCGTTGAAAATCTTTACGGTATTGTGTCTGGTATCGAGGACAAGGGTGACTATAAAGTCGTCAAAACTGGTGACGAGGAGTACCAAACCAAGACAGTTATCATTGCGACGGGGGCCAAACACCGCCACATCGGTGTTGCTGGTGAAGAAGAGTACAACAGCCGTGGGGTTTCTTACTGTGCGGTATGTGATGGGGCTTTCTTCCGTAATCAAGACCTCTTGGTCGTTGGTGGTGGTGATTCTGCCGTTGAAGAAGGAATTTATTTGACACGCTTTGCCAATAGCGTGACCATTGTTCACCGTCGTGATGAATTGCGTGCCCAAAAGGTTCTTCAAGACCGTGCCTTCGCCAATGAGAAGGTCAAGTTTATCTGGGATTCCGTCGTTGAAGAAATCAAGGGTGATGACATCAAGGTTCGCAGTGTTGATATCAAGAATGTCAAAACGGGTGAGGTGACTAACCACGAATTCGGAGGTGTCTTTGTTTATGTCGGACTTGATCCGGTTTCAGATTATGTGACAGGTCTGGGTATCACTGACCAAGCTGGTTGGGTTATTACAGATGATAAGATGGCGACAAGTATTCCTGGTATCTTTGCTATTGGGGATGTCCGTCAGAAAGACCTTCGCCAAATCACAACAGCCGTAGGGGATGGTGCCACAGCTGGTATCGAAGCCTACAACTACGTGACTGCACTTGGTGATAAGTAAAATAAATGGAAACTCGGGAGGTTCTCGAGTTTTTTGTGTTCGTGAGCTTGTCTTTAGTTTGTCTAGCATCCTTTGGAGCAACATCTATGTGTGGTTTTTTGGTATAATAGAAAAGTCTTACTAAAAATCAGTAAAAATGAGGTGACCAACTTGCGTGTTGTAGCAGGTGATTTTGGCGGGCGTCCGCTTAAAACGTTAGAAGGCAAAACGACTCGTCCAACAACGGACAAGGTCAAGGGTGCCATTTTCAATATGATTGGTCCTTTCTTTGATGGAGGGCGTGTTTTGGATCTCTTTTCTGGGAGCGGTAGTCTGGCCATTGAGGCTATTAGTCGTGGCATGTCGTCTGCTGTCCTCGTGGAAAAAGACCGTCGGGCACAAGCTATTATTCAGCAAAATATTAAGATGACCAAGAGTGAGAAGCAGTTCCAGCTTTTGAAGATGGATGCGGCGCGTGCATTGACGCAATTGACAGGTCAGTTTGACTTGGTGCTTTTAGATCCGCCTTATGCCAAAGAGCAGATTGTGGCTAATATTACTCAGTTAGAGGAGCAAGGGCTCTTGGCTGAAGAAGTGATGTTGGTTTGCGAGACAGATAAGGCTGTGGACCTGCCTGAAGAAATTTCAAACTTTGGGATTTGGAAGCAGAAAACCTATGGTATCAGTAAGGTGACGGTTTACGTGCGCTAGGTAGCTGTAGCGGGTGTAGAAAGGAAATGCGATGACCCAAATTGCTATGTTTACGGGGTCTTTTGATCCGATTACCAATGGGCATATGGATATCATTGCCAGAGCCAGCAAGCTCTTTGACGAGCTTTATATTGGCCTTTTTTATAATAAAAACAAGCAGGGCTTCTGGGATGTTGCGACTCGCAAGCGTATCTTGGATGAGGTTGTGGCAGATTTTCCCAATGTCAAGGTCATAACGGCTCACGATAGTCTAGCTGTAGATGTTGCCAGAGACCTTGGCGTGACCTATTTGGTTCGAGGCCTTCGTAATGCGACAGATTTTGACTATGAGGCCAATATGGACTATTTCAATAAGGGGCTGGCGCCTGAGCTTGAAACGGTTTATTTGATTGCTAGTCATGAGGTGACACCAGTTTCTTCAAGTCGTGTGCGTGAGTTGATTTATTTTGAGGGGGACATTAGCTCTTATGTTCCCCAAGCAGTTGTTAAGGAAGTGGAGGCCAAGCGTGGCAAACAAGACAAAATCTAAATCGCTATTAGGAAAAATGTGGCGGATTAAGTGGTGGCTCTTAGGTATTTTTACGGTACTTTTCCTCCTTTTTGCCCTCTTTTTCCCGCTCAATAATTACTATGTAGAGCTTCCAGGTGGTGCTTTTGATACCAAGGAAGTCTTGACTGTGGATAAGAAAGCCGATGATTCAAAAGGTTCCTACAATTTTGTGGCGGTGGCCCAGACCAAGGCGACCTTGGCCCTCATGCTCTATGCTCAGCTCAATGATTTCGCTAAGCTTCAAACGGCTGAAGAGGCAACGGGTAACTACTCTGATGAAGACTACATGCGTATCAACCAATTTTACATGGAGACTTCCCAAAACCAAGCCATTTATCAAGGCTTGACGCTGGCTGGTAAAAAGGCGAGCTTGGACTATATGGGTGTCTATGTGCTTCAGGTCAATGATGATTCCAGCTTCAAGGGTGTTCTTAATATTGCGGATACGGTGACGGCTGTCAATGACAAGACTTTTAATAATTCGGCTGATTTGATTAAATACGTTCAGGGACTTAAGCTGGGTTCAAAGGTTAAGGTCACTTACACAACAAATGACAAATCAAAGTCGGCCACAGGTAAGATTATCAAGATCGCCAATGGTAAGAATGGTATTGGTATCGGCTTGACAGACCATACTGAGGTCAAGAGTTCTGAGAATGTGAAGTTTAAACTTGATGGTGTCGGTGGACCAAGTGCGGGTCTTATGTTTACCTTGGCTATTTACGACCAGGTGTCTGGTCAAAACCTCAAGGCTGGTCGTAAGATTGCTGGAACGGGAACCATTGAAAAGGATGGTTCTGTCGGTGATATTGGTGGGGCCTACCTCAAGGTGAAATCAGCGGCCGATAGCGGTGCGGACATTTTCTTCGTACCAAACAACCCAGTAACCAAGGAAATGAAAAAGGCTGATCCAGATGCCAAAACCAACTATCAAGAGGCTAAGGATGCTGCCGAGAAACTGGGAACCAAGATGAAAATCGTTCCTGTAAAAACAGCTCAAGAAGCCATTGATTATTTGAAAAAGACGAAATAAGAAGAGAGAGTAGGACAGGCAGAAATCCTTGATTTTTGTCTCTGTCTTACCCTCTTTTTTAGGTCAAAGTGTTATAATAGTCCTTATGAAAAAACGTTATAGAACAGTTAATGATTACTATCGTGAGCTTTTTGGCGAAAAGATTTTCAAACTACCTATAGATGCGGGCTTTGATTGCCCCAACCGTGATGGCACAGTGGCTCATGGTGGCTGTACCTTTTGTACGGTATCGGGATCTGGGGATGCTATTGTAGCTCCTGAGGCACCGATTCGTGAGCAGTTTTACCATGAGATTGACTTCATGCACCGCAAGTGGCCAGAAGTTCAGAAATATCTGGTTTATTTTCAAAACTTTACCAATACCCACGCGCCGCTTGAGGTTATCAAGGACCGCTACGAACAGGCTATCAATGAGCCTGGTGTTGTTGGCATCAATATCGGTACTCGCCCAGACTGTTTGCCAGACGATGTGATTGATTATCTGGCAGAACTCACAGACCGCATGCACGTGACCGTTGAGCTTGGACTGCAGACCACTTATGAAGAAACGTCAGAGCTCATTAATCGAGCACATAGCTATGATCTCTATGTAGAGACGGTTAAGCGTGTGCGTGAGCGTGCGCCCAAGGCTGAGATTGTATCGCATTTGATTAATGGTTTGCCAGGAGAAACCCACGAGATGATGGTGGAAAATGTTCGCCGTTGTGTGACGGATAATGACATTCAGGGAATTAAACTCCACCTCCTCCACCTGATGACCAATACCCGTATGCAAAGAGACTACCACGAGGGTCGTCTGAAGTTGCTGAGTCAGGAAGAGTATGTAGCAATCATCTGTGACCAGTTGGAAATCATCCCTAAGGACATCGTCATTCACCGCATCACCGGCGATGCACCCCGAGACATGCTAATTGGCCCTATGTGGAGTCTCAACAAGTGGGAAGTTCTTAATGCCATTGACAAGGAGATGGAACGTCGTGGCTCATGGCAAGGCTGTAAAGTGGCCAAAGAAAAGGAGAAAGAAGCATGATGAAACGTCCGATTCAGATGTCCCATGACTTTCTAGCTCAAGTGCTAGATGATGAGAGTATCGCTGTCGATGCGACTATGGGAAATGGCAATGATACTGCCTTTTTAGCTGGTCTTGCCAAGAAGGTTTATGCCTTTGACGTGCAGGAGCAGGCGCTTGAAAAGACCAGTCAACGCTTGTCAGATTTGAAAATTGACAATGCAGAACTCATTTTAGATGGGCATGAAAATCTGGACCGATATGTCACGGAACCTATTCGAGCTGCTATTTTCAATCTGGGCTATCTGCCATCTGCAGACAAGACTGTCATCACCAAGCCCCACACGACTCTTGAGGCTATTGAGAAAATTCTTGACCGCTTAGAAGTTGGTGGTCGCTTGGCGATTATGATTTACTACGGTCATGATGGTGGTGATATGGAGAAAGATGCTGTTCTTGAGTATGTCATTGGTTTGGACCAACGTGTTTTCACAGCCATGCTTTACCAACCCCTCAATCAAATTAACACGCCACCATTTTTGGTGATGTTGGAGAAATTACAATGATTACAGACATTAAAGAAAAATTGGCGGAGATGCAGGCCAAATATATCGATAAGCAAGGTGCTGAGGACACCTTGAAAAAAGTCGAAAACCGTAAAACGGCAAAAATTAAGAAAAAGCTGGCTAGTCTTGAGGTCGAACGTTGCCATAAACTTTTGGCCCAGGAAGATGTGACGTCTATTGATAAAAAAATCAGTAAGCAAAAAGAATTATTTTCAAACTGTTGCCATAAAGAAGATTAGGAGGAGCTATGCATCTATCATCGGCTTTACTGGTTCTTCTTTTTAGCTTGATCTTATCGAACGTTATCAACCGTATCTTTCCACGACTTTCTCTGCCCTTGATTCAAATTATTTTTGGAGTGGGCATTGGTTTACTTTTCAAAGGTCGTGTTTTTGAGCTTGAAACAGAACTCTTTCTAGCTTTTATCATCGCTCCCTTGCTTTTCCGAGAGGGGGAAGAGAGTGACATTACCAGCATACTACGTAACTGGAAACTGATTCTATTTCTGATTTTTCCAGTCATCTTCGTATCGACATTGGGAATTGGTTATCTGGCTAAGTCCATCCTGCCTGTGTCGGTGCCTCTATCTGCCTGTCTAGCTATCGGAGCAGCCCTTGGACCGACTGACTTTGTGGCCTATTCAGCTATTGCCAAACGCTTCAGTTTTCCAAAGTGGATTGGTTATATTTTGCAGGGTGAAGGGCTTTTGAACGATGCTTCAGGTCTGGTCGCTTTTCAAGTAGCGGTGACTGCCTTAACAACGGGAGCCTTTTCGCTCCTTGATGCTAGTTGGAATTTGTTCCTTTCCGTTATGGGGGGCTTTCTGGTCGGCCTAATCACGGCCCTCCTTAATCGGCTCTTCTTGACTATCCTGGACAATATGGATGCAGCAGATGTCACAGGGGCACTCCTATTAGAACTTGTGCTCCCTATTGCCTCTTACTTTGTTGCGGAGGAGATTCATGTCTCGGGTATTATTGCCGTAGTAGTGGCAGGCATTTCTCTAGCCAGTCGTTTCAAAAAAATTACGGTTTTTGATGCCAAATTGGATAGTATTTCGCATACCATTTGGGGAACCATTACCTTTATGCTAAATGGTATGGTCTTCTTCCTTTTGGGGACGGAATTACCAACCTTGGCCATGCCCGTTCTGCAAAGTAGTACCTACGATAATCTCTGGTTGCTGCTAGCAATCGTGCTTTTGACAGCGACTATGTTTGCCATTCGATTTGTCATGATTAGTGCGGTATTTGCCCAAAGAGCCTGGAAAAACAAAAGACCCCTAAAAAGAATTTGGAAGAGTGCCACTCTTCTGACCTTCTCTGGGGTTAAGGGAACAGTGTCCATTGCGACGATTCTCTTGCTTCCTCTCGCCGATATGACGACGTTAGAACATAGCCTTCTACTCTTTACAGTGGCGGGTGTCACCCTCTTAAGCTTTTTAACAGGCATTTTAGTCCTACCAAAATTGGCAACGGGGGCCGCCCATACAACCAACCACTATATGCAGATTGCTATTTTGAATGATGTCGTTGGAGAGCTTGGGAAGGACCTGAAGCAGTCTAAGCATCAGGGTGCTGTTTACGCTACCATTGACAATTATAATCAACGTCTGGAAAACCTCATCTTGGAGCAAGAGTCCAATGATGTCAAAGAAGAGCTGGCCAATATCCGTGTCATGATTATGGAAATCGAGAGTGAAGGGTTAGAGTATGCCTACAAGAAGGGGCAACTTTCAGAACTCGAATACAACCTCTATCAGCGTTATATCAAGGGATTGGAGCGTCGTATTAACCGTGGCTTCGTCTCCAGCCTTTCCTATGCCTTCGTTGTCTTTGTACGAGGCCTACGTAGGCTCCTACACCTTGCCATTACCTTTAAATTTCATCTTGGCAAGGAGGAGACGTTACGAGCTCCTCGTTTAACAGAGGAAAATCGTGATCACATGGCGGAGCTTTATTTGACAAATACTGAGCAAGTATTGGAAGCCCTGAGTAATCTGGAAGGTGTCTATCACTCCGACCTCTTGTCTTATCTAAAGCGTGGCCGTTTACAAGAGGCTGAGATTATCCAGTCAGGAGCCTTTGTTGAACGGGTTATCACCCACCTTAGTCCTGACAATATCGACGAGATGTTGCGAGGCTACTATTTGGAACGTAAAGTAATCAACGAATATGAACAAGATGAGTTAATCTCTAGCCGCTACGCCAAACAGCTTCGTAAGGAGGTCAATACTTTGGAGGATTATTCTCTCAAAGAGACCAGTAATACCTTGACCTATGATATGATTAATCTAGCCCGAGGGCGAGTTTAAGCAATGAATGTTATCACAAAAGAGAAGCCAAGATTTTTCTTGGCTTCTTTTTAATGTTTCTCTTTTTCATTATCGTGGTTTGGAAAAAGAAAGCCCAGTCCTAGGCATGTTAGGATTCCTGCAACAATCAAAACACTATTTGAGATAGGGAGCAAGTCACAGATGGCATTAGCAATCATCAAACCAATCAAGGCACTCATGAGGCTAGATTTATAATCTTTTTTGATAAGATTTTCTATTGCAAAGAAAGCAAAAAGAGCGACTGGAAAGAGTGGCCAAAGGGACACCTCCAATTTTGGGAAGCCGAGAATACTGTAAGTGATAACTGTTACTGCTGTACCTATTAATCCAATACCTATTACTTTAGTCATGTTTCTACCTCGTTTTCTATATCTGAAAGATATTTTGCTTTAGCACCTACTAAATTATCAAAAGGTTAACTTACGGACAATATTATTTGTCTATGTGGTTCATTCTAGAATCTATTCGGTCAAAAAGGACTGTTTTGACCGAATCCGTAAAAGTCAAAAGATTTTATCACATGGTGAAATCTTTTGACAAAAGTCGTCTATAGTACAGCTCATCGTTCCAGCCTTAATTTTGTATGGCGTATCTCAAATAAAAGAGTAGTGGTGATAAAAGAACAAGTCCCCCAGTCTATGGTCTGAGGGACTTGTTTCTTTGACGTTGTTCATAAATTAGGCTTCAATCAAGCTAATATTGATTAATTCTTAGAGAAGTGGGTTAATGTAAAAACGGTGGTCATCAATAGGAATGATTTGAACAGGATTTTGGTAGAAATCAGCCAAGACTTCTGGTGTGATGATGTCATTTTTAGCCCCTTGAGCCACGATCTTTCCTTGGCGGAGCAGAAGGATGTGGTCCATATTTTCAGTGATTTCCTCAGCGTGGTGGGTGACATAAAGGACCAGTGGAGCATGAGGAAGTGAAGTAATGCGATCAATCTGACGCAAGAGTTTTTCACGAGCAAAGAGGTCCAAGCCAACAGTCGCTTCGTCTAGGATAATGATGTCAGGATCTTCCATAAGGCTACGAGCAATCAAACAAATTTGTTTTTCCCCTTGAGACAGGCCGTGGTATTGGCGACCAATCAGTTCCCCAGCTCCAAGTGATATCAGCATGTCCTTAGCTTCTTGTAATTCTTTGTCGCCGTATGCCTTATAGAGGATTGAACTCTTGTACTTACCGGTAAGTACGATCTTTTCAGCGGTCATATGCTTAGGCAGACGCTCGGTGATAAAGGAACTAACAATACCAATCTGTTTGCGAAGGCCTGTGATATCGCCATTACCAAAGCTATAGCCAAGGATCTCAGCTTGACCTTCACTTGGGAAAAAATCAGCGGTCAAAAGACGTAGGAGAGTGGATTTTCCAGCACCATTAAGACCTAGAATGGCCCAGGTTTGCCCTTTCTCCACTGTCCAGTTTAAGTTGGACAAGAGTGTTTTTCCTTGGCGAGTCAAACTGACATTTTCTAATCGTATAAGTGACATAAGTCTCTCCTTTGATGGTAAATTACTCTAATTATAGCATAAAATAAGGGCTTTTATTGTAAAACTGTGGTATAATGAAAGTCAGAATTTTTTTAGAGGAGAAGAAAAAAATGGAAGACTCTAGTGGTCAGTCCTTATTATTTCAATTTACTTTACTAGTCATTTTAACCCTGCTTACAGCCTTTTTCTCAGCGTCTGAGATGGCCCTAGTGTCACTCAATCGCTCTCGTGTCGAGCAAAAGGCAGAAGAGGGAGATAAGAAATTTATTCGCCTGCTCAAGGTTCTTGAAAATCCCAATAACTTCTTATCAACTATTCAGGTTGGTATTACTTTTATCAGTCTTTTGCAAGGGGCCAGTCTCTCTGCTTCACTAGGAGCAGTTATAGCAACTTGGTTTGGTCACGTAGCATGGGCTAAAACAGCTGGTAGCGTGGTATCTTTGGTAGTCTTGACCTACATTTCTATCGTTTTTGGTGAGCTTTATCCTAAGCGTATTGCCATGAACCTTAAGGAGAATCTGGCTATCTACTCAGCACCTGTCATTATCGTAACTGGTAAGATTGTCAGTCCTTTTGTATGGATCCTTTCGGCATCAACCAACCTTTTGTCTCGTTTGACACCTATGACTTTTGATGATGCGGATGAGCAGATGACACGTGACGAGATTGAGTACATGTTGACCAAGAGTGATGAAACACTTGAAGCTGAGGAAATCGAAATGCTTCAAGGTGTCTTCTCTCTTGATGAATTGATGGCGCGTGAAGTTATGGTTCCTCGTACAGATGCCTTCATGATTGATATTGAAGACAACACTCAGGAAAATATCCAAGCCATTCTTAAGCAAAGCTTCTCTCGTATCCCCGTCTACGAAGATGATAAGGATAAGATTATCGGTGTTATCCATACCAAAAACCTCCTTCAAGCAGGTTATGAGCTCGGTTTTGAGAATGTTAAGCTTCGTCGCATCATGAACGAGCCCCTCTTTGTTCCAGAAACAATCTTTGTTAACGACCTTTTGACGGCATTTCGTAATACCAACAATCAAATGGCTATCTTGCTTGATGAATATGGCGGTGTGGCTGGTCTAGTGACCTTCGAGGATTTGTTGGAAGAAATCGTCGGCGAGATTGATGACGAAACAGATAAAGCTAGTGTAGAAGTTCGTGAAATTGGAGAAAATACCTATATTGTTGAGGGAGTTATGACCCTTAACGACTTCAATGAATACTTTGACACTGAACTTGAGAGTGATGATGTTGACACTATCGCAGGTTATTATTTGACTGGTGTAGGAGCTATCCCTACCCAAGAAGTCAAAGAACACTATGAAGTGATTAATAAAGATAAACACCTTGAATTTATCAATGACAAGGTTAAGGATGGTCGAGTAACCAAGCTGAAAGTCATCATCACAGAAGCTCCAGAGGAAGTAGAAGAATAGCATTAAGAGGATTTTGATTAGAAAACCCTAGAGCTATTAGAACAGAAAATGATAATTGAGCGTTCCATCTCTTTATGAGAGGACGCTTTTTTCTTATCTTTGTTTTAAATTTTCTTTAGCTAAATGATAAAATGAAAAAACTGCCTTAGAGCATGATATTAAGCCATCTTCACTTACTTGATAAGAAACATCTTTATCAGACTTGTCATTTTAGTTTAAAGGATTTTAAACACATTTAGCTTTTTTGATAGGCTTAGAATATAAAATGATAAGATTTTGATTAAAATAGTCTTTTATACCTTTTTTATGGTAAAATATAAATTAACTGACAAATGAAAAAAGGAGAATTTTAATGGCTTCTAAAAAATCTATTTATAGTGGATTGCTTTTCCTTACCCTAGGAGCTTTAGTACCAGTAACTTCTTTTGCGGATGATGGCATTGCTACAAATGATGCTTTGATTACGCAACCAACAGCAGAGCGTGGAACAACAGGCTCTTCTACAGCGCCAAGTGATGGCGATTTGGCTCGCAGTAATGATTCAAATACAGGAGCGACAAAGCCAACTGCTCCTGCTGTCCCTGAAGTACCAGCGACGCCTGAGACTCCTACGACGCCAACAGCGCCAGCGACTCCAGAAACGCCAGCAACACCAGCTCCAACAACTGAGTCGTCAGATAAACCTGCTGAAAAACCAGCTGATAAGCCTGATACAGCAGTACCAGCGGCTAATACTGAAACAAAAGAGAACCCTCAAACACCTGAGGTTCCTTCAGTGAATGTCAATGGACAACCTGTTGTGACTGTTACACCTGCAGCTCCAGTTGTGACTGCAGCTGGCCAAACAATTGTTTCTACACAAAATAGCCAAGTCGTTATTGCAAATACTGATGGTACAACAAGTGTCGTTGCTCCTGAAGCGGTAGGATTTAAGGTTAACACTGATGGAACATTGACAGGTAAAGATGCTAAAGGGAAAGAAGTAACCCTTCCTAAGACTGGTGAAGAATCAGCAACCTTCTTGACAATCGCAGGGACTTTCTTCCTTGCAGTAGCAGCCTTTTTGGGCTTCAAAAAACGTGCTTAACCTATAAAAAAAGACTGGATATCTTCTAGTTTTAGATTTAACATAAACTCTTATTTTGAGATTTTCCTGAGGTGATAATGGACGTAGTCGAACTTTCTCGAAGTTCCATGCCTCATTTTTAAGCTTTAAGTCTCAACATTATGAACGCTTGAAACTAAAAAGTTTCAGGCGTTTTTATCGTAGCGGAGAGTCTCAATTTATATTTTTTGTGCCTACACTAAAGACTTTACAGAAATGCTTATTTATGGGATATTTAGATGCGTTTATCTGTGTTCTAAGACTGGTTTATTTCCGATTTTTCTTTCTGGTATAGTATAGTTTACACCTTACTTGAGATGTATTATAGTATAACCTTTGCTTTAATTTGGGCAGATAAGAAGCATGTTTTTCGTAAAAAAGGTATAATGAGTTTATGTAAAAAGCGTTTTCAAGGAGGCTGCCATGGCAGAAATTGATTACAGTCAGGTGACTGGACTGGTTCATTCGACTGAAAGTTTTGGATCCGTAGATGGTCCGGGTATCCGTTTTATTGTTTTTATGCAAGGCTGTAAGATGCGTTGCCAATATTGCCATAACCCAGATACATGGGCTATGGAGTCAAATAAGGCTGTTGAGCGTACTGTCGAGGATGTCTTAGAAGAAGCTCTTCGTTTCCGTCATTTCTGGGGAGAGCAAGGTGGTATCACTGTATCCGGTGGTGAGGCCATGCTTCAGATTGAGTTTGTTACGGCTCTCTTTACAGAGGCTAAAAAGTTAGGCATTCACTGTACACTTGATACCTGTGGTTTTGCCTACCGTAATACTCCTGAGTATCATGAAGTCGTTGACAAACTCTTGGCTGTGACTGATTTGGTTCTGCTTGACATCAAAGAAATTGACCCAGAGCAACATAAGTTTGTAACTCGCCAACCTAATACGAATATCTTGGCCTTTGCAAAATATCTGTCTGATAAACAAGTGCCAGTCTGGATTCGTCACGTCTTGGTACCTGGATTGACTGACTTCGATGATCACTTGATTAAGCTGGGTGAATTTGTTAAAACCTTGAAGAATGTTGATAAGTTTGAGATTCTTCCTTATCATACTATGGGCGAATTCAAGTGGCGTGAGCTTGGTATTCCATATCCTTTGGAAGGGGTCAAACCACCAACTATGGACCGTGTTAAAAATGCTAAGGCCCTCATGCATACTGAAACCTATCAAGAATACAAGAACCGTGTTGGTGTCAAAACTTTGGACTAAAATGATAACTGTTTGAGATTTAGGATCAGCCTAAAACAGTTTTCCTAACGGTTTTAAATATTATGGAGTGCTTGAAACAGACTGTTTTAAGCATTTTTATCATAAGAAAAATTCTAGACCGATGTTCACTTTGCTTGTGAAATAAGTCCTTATTTCACGTTTTTTGCAGAAGTTCTTAGTCTATGACGTATTTAAAATTGTTTGTATCCATTCGACAAGCTCTTGACAAGAGCTTTTTAACTTTGCTATTATTTATGAAGTACTAAAAAGCAGGTAAATTATGTTTCGTATATTAAAAATTGATGATGATTTTGTCTATCTTAGTCATCCTGATGGGCGCTTAAAGAAAATAGATAAAGCCCTATTTGATTTTGCTATCAATTTGGGAGACCGTGTAGAAGTCTACCAAGATGGCGAATTGACCGTGGTTACTCCGGCAGAAGTCCAAACAGACTTGAGTCTTGACGGAGATAAGTCTGTTAAGTCTAATCTTTTGCAAGGTATTTTGGATCTTTTCCTTGAGACCCTTAATATCCACAATAATCACTTAGGTGATTTGAAGAAGATTTTCACGCAGTTGTTGATTACACTCTTCATGGCTTGGAGTTTGTTGGGAGTCATTATAGTTGAGATTCTACTTTTTGCAGAGTCCATTGTTGTCTTCCTTTGGAGACTTTTGGTTCGTCTTGTTAAGTTGATGCGTATTAAGGACAACACAAAGGTCTTGATTGATGAGACGCAAAAACGCCATGCTAAACGTGAGCGTCAAAGAGCTCAAAGACGTGAGCAAGAAAGACGACGTCAGGATGAACTGGAAGAACGTGAATACCAACGTGAGACTGAGCGCCAAAAAGAATTGATGATTGTTGAAGCTAGCCTTAGTCAGGAAGCTGAGCATGCGAGCCTTTCAACTAGCCTTGATTTAGAGCAAGCAGGTGTTTCAAGCCAGTCTGCTAGTGAAGAGTCAAAAGAAAAAAGTCAAGCAAGTTCAGAGTCTGAAGAGGTATCTGAATCGGCTAAGTCTGAAAAATAGAACAAGCAAAAGAACTGAGACAAAAGGGTCCCAGTTCTTTTTCGTATGAAAAAAAGCACCGTAGGTGCTTGTGAGAGGCGACTAAAGTGTTTTTTCTGAGTCACGAACAATGAGCAAGTCAACTTTTGCGTGACGGAGAATGTATTCAGAAGATGAACCGATAAGCAAGCGTTCAAAAGTATTAAGACCAGTTGCACCAACCATGATGAGGTCAACGTTTTCCTTTTCAGGAATGTCAACAGCCAAAAGACTCTTAGGATTACCGAACTCAATGACTTTACGAATCTTGGTTAATCCAGCTTCCTTGGCTTGACGTTCAAAATCGGCCAAAACAGCTTTAGCTTCGTCTTCTAGTTTTTCATAGATGTAAGAGTCGAAAGTCGCAACGCTTTGAAGGGCGCGTGTATCGATAACGTGTACTAAAAGTAACTGTGCATCGTTACGTTTTGCAACATGCACACCTTTGATAAAGGCTAGTTCGGATTCGTAAGAACCATCGATAGCTACCATAATACGTTCATATTGTTGAGACATAAGCTCTACCTCCTATCTTTAGCCCTATTATACTCTTTTAATTTAAAAAGTGAAAGCGTTATTATATGTTTTCTGAAATCTTTTTTTAAATCTTTACCTAAAAAGAGCCTTTTACGCAGTGAAGGGATTTTGATATTGTCCAAAATTGAAGATTACTTGAAAAAGAGGTATAATACAATCTGTTATTAGCTTCGTAAGAAACGTGATAATTGAGAAGAGGACAAGTCTTCTAAAATGATGCCATGGGTTAAGCCTTAGATGGTGTCAATAAAAGTAGGGTTCCCCATCAGGTGTTGAATTTTTTATTTTCTACTAGATGTATCTACTTTTAGTATTTTTTGAAAGGATTAACTTATGAAAACATTTGATAAATCATCAAAGTTGGAACACGTTGCCTATGATATTCGTGGACCGGTTTTGGATGAGGCCAACCGCTTGATTGCTAACGGTGAAAAGATTCTTCGTCTTAATACGGGAAATCCTGCGGAATTTGGCTTTACAGCACCAGATGAAGTCATTCGTGACTTGATTATGAATGTTCGTAACAGTGAAGGGTATTCAGATAGTAAGGGGATTTTCTCAGCTCGTAAGGCTATTATGCAGTATTGCCAGCTTAAGGGCTTCCCAAATGTGGATATTGACGATATCTATATTGGTAACGGTGTTTCAGAGATGATTTCTATGTCTATGCAGGCCTTGCTTGATGATGGAGACGAAGTATTGGTGCCAATGCCAGATTATCCTCTTTGGACAGCCTGTGTCAGTCTAGCTGGCGGTAACGCTGTGCACTATGTCTGTGATGAAAAATCAAACTGGTATCCAGATATTGATGACATCAAGTCTAAGATTACTTCAAATACCAAGGCAATTGTCGTCATTAATCCGAATAATCCGACAGGTGCTCTTTACCCTAAAGATATTCTTGAACAGATTGTCGATATTGCACGCCAAAATGATTTGATTATCTTTGCGGATGAAATTTATGACCGCCTGGTGATGGATGGTAAGAAGCACACTGCTATTGCTAGTCTTGCACCAGACGTTTTCTGTGTCTCTATGAACGGTCTTTCTAAGTCACACCGTATCTGTGGTTTCCGTGTGGGATGGATGGTTCTTTCTGGACCAAAGAGAAATGTCAAAGGCTATATTGAAGGTCTTAACATGCTGGCTAACATGCGTCTTTGTGCCAACGTGCTTTCTCAACACGTTATCCAAACCTCACTTGGGGGGTACCAGTCTGTAGATGAGCTCTTGATTCCTGGTGGTCGCATCTATGAACAACGTGAATTCATCACGAATACCGTTAATGCTATTCCAGGGCTTACAGCTGTGAAGCCAGATGCAGGGCTTTATATCTTCCCTAAAATTGATCGTAATATGTATGATATTGACGATGATGAAGAGTTCTGCCTTCGTCTCTTGAAAAAGGAGAAGGTTCTCTTGGTTCCGGGTAAAGGCTTTAACTGGAATGAACCAGACCACTTCCGTATCGTTTACCTTCCTCGTGTGGAAGAGTTGGCTGATCTGGGAAATAAAATTGAACGTGTCTTGTCATATTACAAGCGCTAATATGTCAACAACTGGGCAAAAGGATTTGTCCAGTTTTCTTGATACCTAAAAAGCAGAGGCTTCGCCTAAAATCCGAACGTTTTAGCTGAAAAAGACATAATTGACTTAATATAATGAATAGTAGAATAATAAATAATTTTCAGACAATTGTTTGCAATTTATAGGTTAAGTGTGCTATAATGATAGGGCTAGTGGGTCTTGACGGATATGTTTGGTACAGGACCTGAGATTATTAAGATTACAAATAGAAAGTGAAGACAATAAATATGGCAAATTTGCTGGCTAAAACTCGTAAAATTACATCTATCTTGCAACGCTCAGTAGATAGCTTGGAAGGAGATCTTCCATACAATAACATGGCTGCTCAGTTGGCAGACATCATTGATTGTAACGCTGCTATCGTTAATGGTGGTGGGGCCCTCCTTGGTTATGCCATGAAATACAAAACCAATAACGATCGTGTAGAAGAGTTTTTTGAAGCCAAACAACTCCCAGAAGAATACACACGTGGTATCAGTCGTGTCTATGACACTCAAGAAAATATTGGTATTGATAGTGACTTGACTATTTTCCCAGTGGAATCAAAGGATGACTTTCCAGATGGTTTGACGACTATTGCGCCTATTTATGGTGGTGGTATGCGTCTTGGATCTTTCATCATCTGGCGTAATGATCATGACTTTGTGGATGAAGATCTTATCTTGGTTGAGATTGCCTCTACAGTAGTTGGTTTGCAATTGTTGAACCTTCAAACAGAAAACTTGGAAGAAACCATTCGTAAACAAACAGCTATTAACATGGCTATTAATACCTTGTCTTACTCAGAAATCAAGGCGGTTTCAGCTATCTTGAATGAGTTGGACGGTTTGGAAGGTCGTTTGACAGCTTCTGTTATCGCTGACCGTATTGGTATCACCCGTTCAGTTATCGTTAATGCCCTTCGTAAGTTGGAATCAGCTGGTATTATTGAAAGCCGTTCACTTGGTATGAAAGGGACTTACCTTAAAGTTCTTAACGAAGGTATTTACGACAAATTGAAAGAATACGAATAAGAAAAATTTTGACATAAAAGTGAGGTAGGTGGTAACTGCCCACTTTTTTTAAAAAGGAGAAAGTAACATGACAAAAGCATTGATTTCAATTGATTACTCTTATGACTTTGTAGCGGATGACGGAAAGTTGACGGCTGGAAAGCCAGCTCAGGCCATTGAAGACCGCATTGCTCAGGTGACACAGGAAGCCTATGATAATGGAGATTATATCTTTGTCGCTATGGACCGACATGATGAAGGGGATACTTTTCATCCTGAGACAAAGCTCTTCCCACCTCACAATATTGCAGGGACATCTGGACGTGAACTTTATGGCAAATTAGCTGGAGTGTATGACGCCATCAAGGGTGATAGTCGTGTCTTTTGGATGGATAAGCGTCACTATTCAGCCTTTTCAGGAACTGATTTGGATATTCGTCTACGTGAACGTCGTGTGACAACAGTCGTTTTGACGGGAGTTTTAACAGATATTTGCGTGCTACATACGGCTATTGATGCTTATAATCTAGGTTATGATATCGAGGTTGTAGCAAGTGCAACAGCATCCTTGACGCCTGAAGCACATGATTTTGCGATTGGGCATTTTAAAAATGTTCTTGGAGCAACAATTGTGGAGTAAGATTGAGTTCTTACTCCTTTTTTGATAAGCCCTCTCTATCAACTGATTAAGAATATGAATTAGTCAGGCGATTGTATTCGTGTTAGACTAAAGGTATTGCTTCATCTGAGAGGAGAAAAATGATGAAAATAAAACGATTATTAGGTTTTGTAGCTATTGCTGTTGCCTCTATAGGTATTTTGGCAGCTTGTGGTAAGGATGCTGCTAAGGATAAGACAGTGGTTCGAGTAGGGACCATGGCTAAGAGTGAGTCTGAACAAGCACGCTGGGATAAGGTTGAAGAAATCTTGAAAAAAGAGGGAGTTACGCTTAAATTCAGCGAGTTTACGGACTATTCTCAACCAAACGTAGCCCTTAATAATGGTGACATTGATATTAATGCTTTCCAACACTACAATTTCCTGGATAACTGGAATGCGGATCATAAGACTGACTTGGTACCAATTGCTGAGACTTATTTCACAGCCTTCCGTGTCTATTCTGGAACAGAGGGTGGTAAGAACAAGTATAAGGATATTAAAGAATTGCCAGAAGGTGCTACGATTGCCATTCCAAATGATGCCGTTAATGAAAGTCGTGCCCTTAATCTCTTGCAGTCTGCTGGCTTGATTAAGCTTAGTGTAGGTGCAAATGACAAGGCTAAGTTGACTGATGTTAGTGAAAATAGCAAGAATTTAAATATCAGAGAAGTTGATGCTGCTCAGACAGCTGCCAACCTTGATTCTGTTGATGCAGCCATTATTAATAATGACTTCGTTACAGAGGCTGGTATTGATCCTAAGACAGCTATCTACGTAGAACCTGCTAGTAAAAATACTAAGCAATGGTACAATCTACTTGTAGCTCAAAAAGGTTGGGAAAAATCAGATAAGGCTGATGCTATCAAGAAAGTTATCAAGGCTTATCATACTGACGAAGTCAAAGAGGTCATCAAGAAATCATCTCAAGGTTTGGATGAACCAGTTTGGTAAGAGAGGACGCTATGGAAAGAGCTATTTTTGCCGGAGGGTGCTTCTGGTGCATGGTGCAACCTTTTGAGGAGCAAGAAGGTATCCTATCTGTTCGCTCTGGTTATACTGGAGGACATGTGCCAAATCCAACTTACGAGGAGGTTTGTCGTAAAACGACTGGCCACACCGAGGCTGTGGAGATTATCTTTAATCCAGAAATCATTTCTTTTGCTGATTTAGTCGAAATTTATTGGGCTCAGACCGATCCGACGGATGCTTTTGGACAATTTGAGGATCGTGGTGATAACTATCGTCCTGTGATTTATTATTTTGATGAGCGTCAAAAGGAAATTGCTGAACAATCTAAGGCTAATCTTCAGGCCTCAGGACGTTTTGACCGTCCAATCGTGACAAAGATTGAACCTGCGGAGACTTTCTACGAAGCCGAAGCCTACCATCAGGGATTTTATAAGACTAATCCCGAACGTTATGCGCAAAGTAGCGCTATTCGTCACCAATTTTTAGAAGACAATTGGAAATGAGTCATCATCGAGAGTAGGAATCTATCCTATTCTCGATTTTTTGTTGTGAACTATAGGAAAACGATTGCAAAGTATTGTATACTATTACTAGATAAAGTTGACATACAGAAGGGGTAAAAGAATGACTAAAAAATTAACGTTTCCTGACGGATTTTTGTGGGGTGGAGCGACGGCAGCCAACCAATGTGAAGGAGCCTATGATGCCGATGGGCGTGGTTTAGCCAATGTTGATGTGGTGCCGATTGGTAAGGACCGCCTGTCTATTATCACGGGTCATCGTAAGATGTTTGATTTCGAGGATGGGTATTTTTATCCTGCCAAGGAAAGTATTGATATGTACCACCGTTATAAGGAAGATATTGCTCTCCTTGGTGAAATGGGCTTTAAGACCTACCGTCTCTCTATTGCCTGGTCACGTATTTTTCCTAAGGGGGATGAGGCTGAGCCAAATGAAGCTGGTCTTGCCTTTTACGAGGACCTCTTCAAGGAATGTCACAAACATGGCATTGAACCCTTGGTGACCATCACACACTTTGATTGTCCCATGCACTTGATTACCGAGTATGGGGGATGGCGTAATCGTAAGATGCTTGGTTTCTATGGAAATCTTTGTCGTACCCTTTTCACACGTTATAAGGGTTTGGTTAAGTACTGGCTCACTTTCAACGAAATTAACATGATTCTCCATGCCCCATTTATGGGAGCAGGACTTTGCTTTGAAGAGGGTGAAAATGAGGAGCAGGTGAAATACCAAGCGGCCCACCATGAGTTGGTAGCTTCAGCTATGGCGACGAAGTTGGCCCATGAGATTGACCCTGACAATAAGGTCGGTTGTATGTTGGCGGCGGGTCAGTATTATCCAAATACAGTCCACCCACGTGACTACTGGGCAGCCATGCAAGAAGACCGTAGTAGCTATTTCTTTATTGATGTTCAGGCTCGTGGAGAGTATCCAAATTATGCTAAGAAACAGTGGGAACGTGATGGCATTGAGCTTGAGATGACGGAAGAAGATTTGACCCTTCTTAAAGAGCATACTGTTGATTTCATTTCCTTCTCTTACTATGCTAGTCGTGTGGCTTCAGGTGATCCAGAAGTTAATGAAAAGACTGCCGGAAATATTTTTGAATCTATTAAAAATCCATATTTGGAAGCTTCAGAGTGGGGCTGGCAAATTGACCCACTAGGTCTTCGGATTACCCTCAATGCTATCTGGGATCGTTACCAAAAACCGATGTTTATCGTTGAAAATGGGCTTGGTGCTGTGGATAGGCCAGATGAAAATGGCTATGTTGAAGACGATTATCGTATCGACTACTTGGCGGCTCACATCAAGGCCATGCGTGATGCTATCAATGAAGATGGTGTAGTGCTCTGGGGCTACACAACATGGGGTTGTATCGATCTTGTTTCTGCCGGAACTGGTGAAATGAAGAAACGTTATGGTTTCATCTATGTGGACCGTGACAACGATGGTAATGGTAGTCTTAAACGCTCTAAGAAGAAATCCTTTAACTGGTATAAGGAAGTTATCGCAAGTAACGGTGCCTCTGTAGAATAGGACTTTTGATCTTTTATTAAAGCTATCTCTAATTCAAGCGATGTTTGGTTTTTTAGTTGTGTGATTGTCAAGGTTTGCTGTTGCAAATCTGGTCAGCACTGGTAGACAATTCTTCTCTGAGTTAGCACTAGGCTGATTGAGAACCTAGATAAATGATTTTAAGGCATCTTAAATTAAGAAGACTTTGTCCTCCATCTAACTCAGCCACTAGGCTGAGTTTTTAAAGTATAGAAATTGTAATGTTTTCTAAAAAATGATATTCTTATTAGAGTTTGAGAGGGAGAAAACATGGATAAAAAATCAGTTGTATTTGTAGCCGACCTATCTTACATGGAAAAGTTAGAGGTAGCTCTTAAGTCTCTATGCGCCCATCAGGGACATTGGAAAATCTATGTCTTAAATGAGAATTTACCAACAGAATGGTTTGCGCTTATGAATCGTCGTTTAGAAACCATTGCATCGGAGGTTGTCAATTGTCGAGTATCTGCAGAAAGTTTTAAAGCATTTTCGCTTCCGAGTGCACATATTCATTATGCGACTTTCTTCCGTTATGTGATTCCAGACTTTGTTCAAGAAGATCGTGTTCTCTATTTAGATAGTGATATGATTTTTACACAGGATTTGTCACCACTTTTTGAGGTTGATTTGAATGGTCTTGGTATTGGAGCAGTAGTGGATTGTCCGACGACGACGGAAGGTTTCAATGCTGGTTTGATGGTTATTGACACTGCCTGGTGGCGCCAACATAAGGTAACAGAATCTCTCTTTGATTTAACGCAGAAACATCACCAAGAAGTCTATGGTGATCAGGGAATCTTGAATTTGTATTTTAAGGATGCTTGGCTCAGACTTCCTTGGACTTATAATCTTCAGGTAGGTTCTGATAAGGACCAGTATATATACGGGGATCTGGATTGGTATGATGCGTTTAAAGGGGTACCTGCAGTTATCCATTACACCTCTTACAATAAGCCTTGGACTGCTAAACGTTTTAATCGTTTCAGGGATATTTGGTGGTTCTATTACGCCCTATCTTGGGAAGATATCTTATTGAGAAAGCCAGCTGTAAAGCTCAACTTTAGTGATATGGTGGGAGATTTTTCTTATCATACGGCTGTTTATACCAATACGGCAGATATTTTTGAGTTGGAACGTCTGTTACAAGCCCTTCCCGATGTGGCTTTTCATATTTTGGCCCACTCTCATTTTGGTTTTAATTTGGTGAAGTTGGAGCAGTATCCAAATCTTATCCTCTATCCCTCATTTGATCCTCTAACCAGTCGCAAGGTTTTGGAAAAAATAGATTTTTATTTGGATATTAATCCATTTGACGAGGTTGATCATATTACAGAAACGGCTCATCAGTTGGGGCTTCCTGTTTTCTCTTTTGAAGGGACCAATCATGACCAAACTGGGAAGAATCAAGTGTTTAAGAATGACCAAGTGGATGAAATGGTGAAGGCTGTTCGAGAATATCTAGAGACGATTGAGAGATAATCAATGGAAAATAAAGAAGTAGTTAGTATTGTTATTCCCATTTATAATGTGGAAGCTTATTTACGGAAGTGTTTGGAAACGATAGTCAACCAGACCTATCCTCATCTTGAAATCATTCTTGTTAATGATGGTTCTCCTGATCAGTCAGAAGCCATTTGCAAGGAATTCTTCAAGCAAGATTCACGTATTCGCTATGTCCGACAAGTTAATGGTGGCTTATCTGCAGCTCGAAATACGGGGATTGACTTGGCTACAGGTGATTACATTACTTTTGTAGACCCAGACGATTGGGTGACAGAAGATTATGTGGAGACCTTGTATGATCAGCTGAAAAAGTATGAGGCAGATGTTTCTATTGCCAACTATAACTTGTTCAATGAGAGTACAAGTAAGTTTTTGATTAAGGTGACGGAGAACGATTTTTCTGAAACCCTCTATGAAGGAAGAGACATCATAGATCAGGATGCCATTCAAGAGACACGAGATATGGCTTGGGCATGTGCCATGATGAAACTCTACAAGATTTCCTTATTCGAGGATCTTCGTTTTCCTGTCGGTAAAAATGTTGAAGATAATTTCCTGATGTACAAACTCTTGTTAAAGGCCAATCGTGTGGTTCATACTGAGAAATGTATCTACTGGTACCGAGTGGGTCGTAAGGATACGCTGTCACAGGTCTGGACTGAGAAGCGTGTTTTAGATGAGATGGAAGCTAAGAATGAAAAACTAGCTTTGCTAGGTATGTTGGGCTATGATTTGACCTGGCACCGTTATATTTATAAGACGCGTCTAAAACGGGCGATTGAAAAGATGGAAGAAGCTAATCTTCAAGATACTGAGACCTATAAGACGGCACAGGTTAACTTGAGATTTTTGGAGCAATAAAGGTCGAGGGTTAAGCTATTTATAGCTTGGATTAGTCAGAAAGGATAACTATGCTCATTATTGCACAAGAACCCAGTCAAGCGACGGATAAACTGAGAAGATTGCTAGACTCTTTGGGGATGAAATCACGAGTGTTCTACACTAATTTTGAAACGGATGTAGATGGAAACACTATAAGTTTAGCATCGTCATTTAGTTATTCCTCTGAGGATGATTATCAAGGCAAACCTCTCTTTTTTAATGATTTGTCAGTTCCTCTTTATTGGGAGCTTTGGACTTTGGGAATTACGACTTATCTTTTTGACGGCAAAGATCGTCGAGCTAATATTATTTTTCGCGAAAATGTTAGAGAGCGCACGGTTAAGCAGGTTGAGTGGTTTGGCCAAGGGGAAAAGGTTGTCGCTATTGATGACTATAACCGTTATGGATGGCGGACCAAGCAACGTCTTTTAGATGATGAGGGGCAAGCCCTCATGGATATTTACTTTAATCGTGCGCAAGAGGAAGTCTTATTGCATTATATCCAAGAAGATTATTTGATTCATCAGGGTTCTGTGGGAAGAGATACGATTTTCTCAGGTAAGGATGATGTAATCAAGTTTGTTCTTGGACAGATTCTGAAGTCGGACGAAACTATCATTTGTATGGATCCTAATTTGCTTCCACTGTTACAAGCTGAACGACTGGTCTATTGTTCTGGTAGCCATGATAATCTTGAGTATCTCCAAAATCAGGTGAGCCATATTTTGATTACTAATTATTATCCTCAAGAGGAGCGTAGGTCGGGATTGATTTATCTCGCTGGTGCAGAACAAGAAGGAAATCAACCTTTTGTTGCCCAGGCCATGGTTATGACTGCTTCGGAAAATATTGAGGGACTAGCTAGTTTGGTTGATAAGTTTCCAGATATTGCTTTTCACATTGCAGCTTTAACTAGTATGGGACCTAAATTGACTTGCTTGGAGGAAAAGACGAATGTCCATCTTTATCCTGGGATTAGTCGTAAGAAATATCGAGAGCTGCTAAGGAAATGCTCTATTTATTTAGACTTGAATTATGGCAGTGAGGTTTCTGATGTGACGCTTGAGGCTATTGCAAATGAGCAACTATTGTATGGTTTGGCTTCAACGGTCCACCGTCAATACTATAAGGCCCTACCGACTGTTTTTGCTTCGGTGGAGGAAGTGGGTCAAAGTATCCGCCAACTTTTGCAGGAACCAGATGTCTATCCTAGAGCGCTTAAGGCTCAAAAAGAGGCTTTAAAACTGGCTGATAGGGCAGAAATCATGGCTTTCTTTAATCAATTGGAAGGGGGACAAAGATGACGATTTACACCTTTAACCTACTGGTGGGCTATGAGCCTAATGGTGTTGATGTGGCCCAGGCATCTAGAGCCTTAATGCTGCGTGAATTAAATGCGCCTGCTAAATTTGTTTTCACAACTTGGCCTCAACCCTATAAATTGGATTATTATCTTTCTCTGGGACATCGCTATGAAGAATTCCTGCATGCCTATGTCTGTTTTACTGACCAAGATGGTTATATTCCGTCGTTGACAGTGGGAGCCTTGCAACAGCAGTTCCAGTTAACACGACTGGACTTGAAGAGGCAAGATGAAACAGAATTTCTTTATGAGTTTTCAGATGGAAGTAGACTCATCTTTACAATGGACCCTTATAAAAAGGGGTGTGTTCGATATGTCGATTACCTTACGAATGGTATTTTGTTGAAGCGTGAGTGGTATGGAACCCGTAAACTGGTTACAGAATACTTTGAAAAGGGTATCCTCATCAGAAGAAGTTTCCATAACCAAGATGGGCATATTGCTTTTGAAGAACTCAAACAGGGAGTTACTTGGTTGTACAGGTTGGAAAATGAGATTTTAGTGTCACAAACGGAAGTCATGCGTCGCTTTTTGGATTGCCTTTCCTTGACACAAGAAGACACCCTATTATTAGATAGGGCTGCCTTGATTGCATTTGCACGACCAATTTTAGAGCTTCAATCACCTGCAAAATTAGGTTTTGTTTTCCATTCAGAGCATGAGTTTAAAAATGGTGGACTCTACTATGAGTATTACTATATCTTTAAGTATGCCCAGCGGTTTGATTTCTTTATCACAGCGACTGAAGCACAAAAAGCAGTACTAGAGACTACCCTTCAGAAACAAGTGCTAAACAATGCTACTATTTATGCCCTACCTGTAGGTCACTTGGATAGTCTTAGTTATCCAGATGGTCAGAGAAAGCCCCTTAGTTTGATAACGGCCTCTCGATTAGACCCACGCAAACGGCTGGATCTAGCCATAAGAGCGGTTGCCCTGGCCCATGACAAAGTGCCTAATCTTCACTTTGATATCTATGGTAAGGGTGTTGAACAAGAAAATCTGGAACACTTGATTGATGACCTTGGAGCAGGTAGTTATATCCATCTAAGAGGTCATGCGAACTTGCAGAAGATTTACCCACAGTATGAACTTTATGTGACCACCTCTCAGTGGGAGACCTTTGGTTTGACCCTGATGGAAGCAGCTGGAGCAGGTCTGGCCTTGGTTGGTTTTGATGCTCGCTATGGTAATCCGACCTTTATCAAAGACGGAAAGAACGGTTATTTGGTTCCGTATGATGAGACCATGGATGAGGATTTGCTTGTTTCTGACATGGCGAATAAGATTGTAGCAGTCCTAGAAAGCGATTTTGAGTCCATGCATCAAGCTTCGTATGATTTGGCGAAAAAATACCTGAAGCCAGAAATCCTAGAAGCTTGGAGAAAGCTCTTGGTAGCCATAGACTAACTATCTTTCAAATATCGTGGTTTAAGCTGAACCTATGGTATCTGTAGTGACGAAAAAGTTGCTACAGATTTTTTATCCTCCAAGCAAAATAGCTGAAATTATGATAGAATAGAAGGTATTGAAAAATCATCATTTCACGAAAGGAAGCAAGATGAAAATTACGCAAGAAGAGGTAACCCACGTTGCCAATCTTTCAAAATTAAAATTCTCTCCAGAAGAGACAGCTGAGTTTGCGACAACCTTGTCTAAAATTGTTGACATGGTGGAATTGTTGGAAGAAGTGGACACAACGGGTGTTGCTCCAACAACGACCATGGCTGACCGCAAGACTGTATTGCGTCCGGATGTTGCTGAAAAAGGGACGGACCGTGACCGTTTGTTTAAAAATGTACCTGAAAAAGACAATTACTACATCAAGGTACCAGCTATCCTAGAAGATGGAGGAGATGCCTAATGTCATTCAACCATAAAACCATTGAAGAGTTGCACGACCTCCTTGTCTCTAAGGAAATTTCAGCAACCGAATTGACCCAAGCGACGCTTGACGATATCAAGGCACGTGAAGAAGCAGTCAATGCCTTTGTAACGGTGGCAGAAGAAGCTGCCCTTGCACAAGCCAAGGCCATTGATGAAAAAGGAATCGATGCCGACAACCTCATGTCAGGGATTCCACTCGCTGTCAAAGACAATATCTCAACAGATGGTATCTTGACGACTGCAGCTTCAAAAATGCTTTATAACTACGAGCCAATCTTTGATGCGACAGCGGTTGCCAATGCGAAAGCCAAAGATATGATTGTCATCGGAAAGACCAACATGGATGAATTTGCTATGGGTGGATCTGGTGAAACGTCTTACTATGGACCAGCCAAAAATGCTTGGGACCACAGCAAGGTTCCTGGTGGATCATCAAGTGGTTCAGCAGCTTCTGTAGCCTCAGGACAAGTCCGCTTGTCTCTTGGTTCAGATACAGGTGGTTCTATCCGCCAACCAGCAGCTTTTAACGGGATTGTTGGTCTTAAGCCAACTTACGGAACGGTTTCTCGTTTCGGTCTCATTGCCTTTGGTAGCTCACTCGACCAAATTGGTACCTTCTCACAAACTGTTAAGGAAAATGCCCAATTGCTTAATGTCATTGCCAGTGAAGATGCCAAGGATTCAACATCTGCACCTGTTCGTGTAGCTGACTTTACTTCTAAGATTGGTCAAGACATCAAAGGCATGAAGATTGCCCTTCCTAAGGAATACCTTGGTGAAGGGATTGACCCTGAAGTTAAAGAAACCATCCTCAATGCGGCCAAACATTTTGAAAAATTGGGAGCAACTGTCGAAGAAGTCAGCCTCCCTCATTCTAAATACGGGGTTGCTGTATACTACATCATTGCTTCATCTGAAGCCTCTTCAAACTTGCAACGTTTCGATGGGATTCGCTATGGTTTCCGTGCAGAAGATGCCAAGAACTTGGATGACATCTACGTGAACACTCGTAGCCAAGGCTTTGGCGATGAAGTCAAACGCCGGATCATGCTGGGTACCTTTAGCTTGTCATCAGGTTACTACGATGCCTACTATAAGAAAGCCGGTCAAGTTCGTACCCTCATCATTCAAGACTTTGAAAAAGTATTTGCAGATTTCGACCTCATCCTTGGTCCAACAGCTCCAAGTGTGGCCTTTGATTTGGATTCGCTTAATCACGATCCTGTTGCCATGTACTTAGCAGACCTCTTGACCATCCCAGTCAACTTGGCAGGTCTTCCAGGGATTTCGATTCCTGCAGGTTTTGCGCAAGGGCTTCCAGTTGGTTTGCAGTTGATCGGTCCGAAGTATTCTGAAGAAACCATCTATCAAGCTGCAGCTGCCTTTGAAGCAACGACAGATTACCACAAGCAACAACCCGTGATTTTTGGAGGTGACAATTAATGAACTTTGAAACAGTCATCGGACTTGAAGTCCACGTTGAATTGAATACAAATTCAAAAATTTTCTCACCAACCTCTGCTCACTTTGGGAACGAGCAAAATGCCAATACCAATGTGATTGACTGGTCTTTCCCAGGGGTGCTTCCTATCTTGAACAAGGGTGTTGTGGACGCTGGTATTAAAGCTGCTTTGGCCTTGAATATGGATATCCATCAGCACATGCACTTTGACCGTAAGAACTATTTCTACCCTGATAATCCAAAGGCCTACCAAATTTCGCAATTTGATGAGCCTATCGGCTACAAGGGTTGGATTGAAGTGCAATTGGAAGACGGCTCAACCAAGAAAATTGGGATTGAACGTGCTCACTTGGAAGAAGATGCCGGTAAGAACACCCACAGCCCAGACGGTTTCTCTTATGTGGACCTTAACCGTCAAGGGGTGCCATTGATTGAAATCGTATCTGAAGCAGATATGCGTTCTCCCGAAGAAGCCTATGCCTATTTGACAGCTCTCAAAGAAGTCATCCAATACACAGGCATTTCTGATGTCAAGATGGAAGAAGGATCAATGCGTGTGGATGCCAACATTTCCCTTCGCCCATACGGTCAAGAGGAATTTGGTACCAAGACGGAGTTGAAAAACTTGAACTCTTTCTCAAACGTCCGTAAAGGTCTTGAATACGAAGTGGAGCGCCAAGCAAAAATCTTGCGTTCAGGTGGTGTCATTCGTCAAGAAACACGCCGTTACGATGAAGCCCACAAGAGCACCATTCTCATGCGTGTTAAAGAAGGAGCAGCGGACTACCGATACTTCCCAGAACCAGACCTTCCATTGTTTGAAATCTCAGATGAGTGGATTGAGGAAATGCGTACAGAGTTGCCAGAGTTTCCAAAAGACCGTCGTGCTCGCTATGTAGCAGAGCTTGGCTTGTCTGACTATGATGCCAACCAATTGACAGCAACTAAAGTGACTTCTGACTTCTTTGAAGCAGCCGTAGCCCTTGGTGGGGACGCTAAACAAGTGTCTAACTGGCTCCAAGGTGAAGTCGCACAATTCTTGAATGCAGAAGGTAAAACGCTGGAAGAAATCCAATTGACACCAGAAAATTTGGTAGAAATGATTGCCATCATCGAAGATGGAACGATTTCTTCTAAGATTGCCAAGAAAGTCTTCGTTCACTTGGCGAAAAACGGTGGCGGTGCGCGTGAATACGTCGAAAAAGCTGGGTTGGTACAGATTTCAGACCCTGAAGTCTTGATTCCAATCATCCACCAAGTCTTTGCAGATAATGAAGCAGCTGTAGCCGACTTCAAGTCAGGTAAACGTAACGCTGATAAGGCCTTCACAGGTTTCCTCATGAAAGCAACCAAGGGCCAAGCCAACCCACAAGTAGCTCTCAAGTTACTTGCCCAAGAATTGGCGAAGTTGAAAGAAGAATAATAGATAAAGAACCAGCCGAGAGGTTGGTTCTTTATTTGCAATATTTGTGTTAGACTAGTCAAGTACTTTATTATAACTAGAGTTTAGGAGCAACCCAATGAACAAATTATTAAGAGTCCTATTTATCCTCGTCATCCTAGCCATGACTGGTGCCATTATTTTTCAGCTATTCTTTCCAACCTATATGGGAAGTCATTCGGGGTATGGCATTTCAGTTGGTTGGCAGAGGGAGATTGGTATCTGGAATGTGGCAGTTCTAATCATCCTTCTTGCCGTGAATCTCAAGTACGATTGGTTTTATCTGAGAGCTGTACTGATAGCTTTGATTATTGGAGGCCTTGGAATTGGGACCAATCATTTCCTTAGCTATCTTCAACATCATCACTCAGTCAATGCCATAGGTGCTCTTGAAAATTATCTTTTAGTCCTTGGCTGGGTTGTCGGTTGGTGGCTTGAAAATTCCTCAAGAAAAACTGCTTAAGTTTTATGGGGTAACCGCTTTCCTTATCCACTCTGTGATATAATAATTAAGCATTATTATAATTGAGGAAAACACATGTCTAAACAACTAAAAGGGAGCTTAATGGTATTGACAGCAGGAATTGCCTGGGGATTTTCAGGAGTTTCTGGTCAATACCTAATGGCTCATGGTGTTAATGTCAATCTTTTGACGAGTTTACGTTTGCTTCTGTCTGGTATTTTACTAACGGCTTCAGTCTTTTTTAGGCAGCGAGACAAATTAGTACAAGCTATTAAAGATAGAAAAACCTTAGTAAGTATCGCCTTATTTGCTCTCTTTGGTCTGGTACTAAATCAGTACGCCTATCTCAGTGCTATTCAATACACTAATGCTGGGACAGCGACGGTCTTGCAGTATGTCACCCCAGTTATCATCCTGGCTTTTGTATGTGCAAAATATCGTAGGTTCCCAACAGTAGCAGAGCTAGTGGCGATTATCCTGGCTATTGTGGGAACCTTTACCATCGCAACGCATGGTCAGATAAGGGAGCTGGCGATTACACCTCTGGGCTTGTTCTGGGGTCTCTTTTCGGCGGTGACCTATGCACTTTATATCTTACTGCCTGCTAAGGCTATTGAAAAATGGGGAAGTTTGATTGTCATTGGTTTAGGTCTGTTGATCGGTGGTTTAATCTTTCCGATTGCTATCCAAGCCTGGAAGTATAAGCTTTCTTTGAATGGTGGAAATCTCTTAGCACTTTTTGGCTTGGTCTTCATTGGGACAGTCTTTGCTTACACCGTTTTCCTTAAGGGGACAACCATGGTTGGAGCTGTCAAAGGGAGTCTCTTGGCTTCGGTAGAACCTGTAGCGTCGGTCATTTTAACCGTATTAATTATGGGGGACCGCTTCTTTGCCATTGATGTGCTTGGAATGTTTTTAATTGTTCTTGCTGTTATCATCATATCGCTTAAGAATTTAGTTGCCCTTAAAAAACAAGAAAAAATTCAAAGATAAGGAGAGAGTTCAGTGATTGCTGGCTCTCTTTCTTTATTGTATGGGCTGTTCTTAAAAATAGGACTTAAGTCCCACACATAAACCTTAAAAATATGGTAGAATAAGAGGTAAACTAACATTTTGGAGAAAAAATGAGTATAGACGATTACAGGCCCCATTTTATGGTGGAGGCTGTTTATGATTTGAAACCTGACCAGCTACGTGAACACGGTATTCGTGCCGTCTTGGTTGATTTGGATAATACCTTGATTGCTTGGAACAATCCTGATGGAACGCTTGAGCTACGTGCTTGGTTGGATGAGATGACGGAGGCTGACATCCCAGTGGTTGTGGTCTCTAATAACAAACACGACCGTGTCGAACGTGCGGTTGCTAATTTTCATGTGGACTTTGTGAGCCGCGCCATGAAACCTTTTACCAAGGGAATTAATGAAGCGATTGAGCGCTATCACTTTAACCGTGAAGAGGTTGTAATGGTGGGTGACCAGCTCATGACTGACATTAGGGCCAGCCACCGAGCAGGTATCCGCTCGATTTTGGTTAAGCCTTTGGTGAAGTCTGATTCTTGGGTGACCAAGTTTAACCGTTGGCGTGAACGTCGCATGTGGAAAAAGATTGAAAAAGCGTATGGTCCTATGACCTTCGACAAAGGAATTTAATGGAAGAATTATTTTGTATTGGGTGTGGAGCCCAAATTCAAACAGAAGATAAAGAAAAAGCTGGCTACACACCTGCTAGCTCTATCAAAAAGGCTGAAGAAACGGGAGACTTGTACTGTCAACGCTGTTTCCGCCTTCGTCATTACAATGAAATTGTGGATGTCCATATCACAGATGACGAGTTTTTAAAGCTTTTACATGAAGTTGGTGATAGCGATGCCCTCGTTGTCAATGTCGTTGATATTTTCGATTTTAACGGATCAATCATCCCAGGTTTGTCACGCTTTGTTTCAGGCAATGATGTGCTCTTGGTTGGCAATAAAAAGGATATTCTACCTAAATCCGTTAAAGATGGTAAGGTAACCCAGTGGTTGACAGAACGTGCCTACGAAGAAGGTATGCGTCCGGTGGATGTCATGTTGACGTCTGCTCAAAATCATCATGCCATCAAAGAGTTGATTAAACGTATTGAAAAACTCCGTAAGGGTCGTGATGTCTATGTTGTTGGTGTGACGAATGTTGGTAAATCAACCTTAATCAATGCCATTATCAAGGAAATTACTGGTGATAAAGATGTCATCACTACCTCTCGTTTCCCAGGCACGACCCTTGATAAGATTGAGATTCCGCTGGATGATGGTACTTACATTTTCGACACTCCAGGAATTATTCATCGCCACCAAATGGCTCATTACCTGTCAGTTAAGGACCTCAAATACGTTAGTCCTAAGAAGGAAATTAAGCCAAAAACTTATCAGTTAAATGCAAGTCAAACCCTATTCCTAGGTGGATTAGGACGTTTTGACTTTATTGATGGTGATAAACAAGGTTTTACAGCCTTCTTTGACAATAATCTAAAGCTTCATCGTACCAAACTTGAAGGTGCAGATGCCTTTTATGACAAGCATGTTGGCAGTCTCCTCATGCCGCCTGGGCCAAAGGATCTTACCGATTTTCCAAAACTTGTCCGCCACGAGTTCACTGTCAAAGATAAGACAGACATTGTCTTCTCAGGACTAGGCTGGATTCGTGTTCAAGGAAAGGCCGACCAACCAACCATCGTTGCCGCTTGGGCACCAGAAGGCGTTGGCGTCGTCGTCCGAAAAGCGATTATTTAAACTTAATAAAGTAATTATAAGGAATAAGAAAGGAAAGGCTAGGCTAGATAAAGAAGCAATCATTGCGAGCTTTTAGGCCATGCTTTTTGTAGAAGTGAAAGCCTCATTCCTATAGTTGAAGAATGAGGCAAGAAAAAATTGAGACCTAGGGCTCGATTTGTAGTCATGGAACTTCGTAAGGAGGTCGATGACGTCCGTCACTATCTTAGAAAAGTATAAAAAGAGTCTTTTTAATGAACATGAAGTTTGCCTAGATTTACGTCATGAGCAAACGATGTGTTCTTCGCTGTGATAGTAATCCAAGTAACATTTTATGTTACTTGGATTCAGAATTTTTGAGACCTTAGGCTCAAAAATTAGCTATGAAACCGGTGGTTTGCTAGCGCCCGTATCACCTAAGAAAAACAGCAAATAAAATAAAAGGAATAAACATGTCACTAACATCAAAACAACGTGCCTTCCTCAAATCAGAAGCACACACACTTAAACCTATTGTACAAATCGGGAAAAACGGTCTTAACGACCATATCAAAACGAGTGTTCGCAATGCCCTTGATGCCCGTGAATTGATCAAAGTAACCCTACTCCAAAACACTATGGAAGATATTCATCAGGTTGCTGAAATTTTGGAAGAAGAAATTGGCTGTGATACAGTCCTTAAGATTGGACGTATCTTGATTCTCTACAAAGAATCAGCTAAAAAAGAAAATCGTAAGTTATCACCAAAGGTTAAAGCCATCCAAAAATAGTTGATGACTTTTGAAACCTTAGAGGCAAAAGAAAAGTTATTTAGATGATGTTTGAGTAAGAGGAGGCGTACATGGCACTGGATCTCGTAACCCCATTTACAAAGGTTCAACTAGAGGAAGAAATCAAAGATACTGGTCGCAGGCAGGTTGGAATATTAGGTGGAAATTTCAACCCTGTTCACAATGCTCACTTGGTTGTTGCGGACCAGGTGCGTCAGCAGTTAGGTCTTGACGAAGTTCTTCTCATGCCTGAGTTTGAGCCACCTCATGTCGATAAAAAAGAGACTATTGATGAACAACATCGCCTAAATATGCTCATGTTGGCTATTAACGGTATCGAGGGTTTGGATATTGAAACCATCGAGTTGGAACGCAAGGGAATCAGTTATACTTATGACACCATGAAGTTTTTGACAGAGGCCAATCCTGATACGGATTATTACTTCATTATCGGTGCTGATATGGTCGAATACCTGCCTAAATGGCATCGCATTGACGAACTTATTGAGATGGTGCAATTTGTGGGTGTTCAACGTCCTAAGTATAAGGCAGGAACGTCTTATCCAGTCATTTGGGTTGATGTTCCTTTGATGGATATCAGTTCAAGCGCTGTTCGTGATTATATCAAGAAAGATCGTACACCTAACTTTATGGTGCCTCAATCTGTACTCGCCTATATCAAGAAAGTAGGACTTTATAAATGACCTATGAAAAATACTTGGGCTATTCTCGTCAAGCACTTCTTGAAAAAGTGCAAGCCGTGATGAGTCCTAAACGCTTCAATCATGTTTTGGGTGTCGAGCGAGCTGCGATTCATCTTGCTGAAAAGAATGGCTACGATACTGAAAAAGCTGGTTTGGCTGGTCTTTTACACGACTATGCCAAAGAGCTTCCAGATCAAGAATTCTTGAATCTTATTGATAGGTACGAGCTTGACCCTGAATTGAAAAAATGGGGAAATAATGTCTGGCATGGTATGGTCGGGATTTACAAAATTCAAGAAGACCTGGGTTTGACAGATGGTGATATTCTGCGTAGTATCGAGATCCATACAGTCGGAAGCCATGACATGTCGACCCTAGACAAGATTGTCTATGTGGCTGATTATATTGAGCATAACCGTAATTTCCCTTTGGTAGAGGAAGCTAGACAAGTAGCAGAGCAATCCTTGGACAAGGCGGTTGCCTATGAAACCGTCCATACGGTCGAACACTTGGCTCACCAGGCCTTGCCGATTTTCCCACAAACCTTGGAAACCTATAATGCTTTTGTGCATTGCTTGAAAGAGGATTAGTAAGTGAAAACAGCTTTTATTATTATTGATGTACAAAATATCTTAGTAGAAACAGGTTTTGAAACACAAAAGCTGTTAGAGAAAATCTCTTATTTACAAGATCAGGCTAGAAAACAGCAGATTGAAATTATCTATATTCAGCATATTGAAACGGAAGAGGCTCTAACCTCGGAAGATTGGAAATTATCGCCACTATTAAAGAGACAGTCTGATGAAAAGGTTTTTCAGAAGCGATACAATAGCATGTTTAAAGAGACTGGATTAAAGGAATACTTGGATCAACACGGAATTGAGAAACTAGTCTTATGTGGTATGCAGACGGAGTATTGTGTTGATACATCCGTTAAAGTTGCTTTCGAACATGGCTACAAGCTAGTCGTTCCCGAAGGTACTGTTACAACCTTTGATGGAGACGACATTCCAGCAGAAACGATTAATGAATTTTACGAGAACATTTGGGATGAACGTTTTGCAGATGTCATAGATTACAAAACGATTTTTTAATGAAAGAGGATTAAATGAAAGAAGAATTACTTGAAGTGGTTGTCAAAGCTGCTGATGAAAAGCGAGCTGAAGACATCGTTGCCCTTGATTTGTATGGTCTCACAAGCCTAACAGATTATTTTGTTATTTTGAGTGCCATGAACAGCCGTCAGTTGGAAGCTATTGCCGACAACATTCGTGAGAAAGTTAAAGCAGCTGGTGTGGACGCTAGCCACATGGAAGGAGACAACAAGGGCGGATGGATCCTTTTGGACCTTAACGACGTCGTTGTTCACATCTTTACAGAAGACGAGCGTGCTCACTATAACCTTGAAAAACTCTGGCACGAAGCACCAATGGTGGATGTGTCAGCCTATTTGGCATAAAAATTGAACTCAGTTGGTGACAACTGGGTTTTGTTGCTTAAACTAAAGATTTAATAGGAAGGATGGAGCCTTGTGTTTGGTTGGTTTGTTAACTGAACACGAGCTAAAAGCTGTGAGAAAAAGATAAATTTTCTTTGTATCTGACGATACGGCAGAAATTTTCCTATTTTCTCTGTGCTTTTGACGCTCTTTGTATCTTAGAAAGGATTTGAACCCGTCCTGTAATCGTCGGAAAATAGACAGTTCTATGACAAATTATCAATATTAAAATTTATTATTTGGCGCAGTAGCTGATTGGACTATTCATTCGCTTTTTAAGCTCGGAAGAGTACCTAATCAGCCTTGCGGGGGTGAGACAACGAACGATTTTTTTAAGAAAACTCGTTCTGTCTCACTCCCCCTAATTTTCATTCCGATTACGGACGGACTCATTATAGAATAGAAAGGATAGGGCCTCGTGTTTAGTTAATTTTTCAACTGAACACGAGCTAAAAGCTGTGAGAAAAAGATAAATTTTCTTTGTATCTGACGATACGGCAGAAATTTTCCTATTTTCTCTGTGCTTTTGACGCTCTTTGTATCTTAGAAAGGATTTGAACCCGTCCTGTAATCGTCGGAAAATAGACAGTTCTATGACAAATTATCAATATTAAAATTTATTATTTGGCGCAGTAGCTGATTGGACTATTCATTCGCTTTTTAAGCTCGGAAGAGTACCTAATCAGCCTTGCGGGGGTGAGACAACGAACGATTTTTTTAAGAAAACTCGTTCTGTCTCACTCCCCCTAATTTTCATTCCGATTACGGACGGACTCATTATAGAATAGAAAGGATAGGGCCTCGTGTTTAGTTAATTTTTCAACTGAACACGAGCTAAAAGCTGTGAGAAAAAGATAAATTTTCTTTGTATCTGACGATACGGCAGAAATTTTCCTATTTTCTCTGTGCTTTTGACGCTCTTTGTATCTTGATTTATGGCTACTTATGAAACTTTTGCGGCGGTCTACGACGCTGTTATGGATGATAGTCTTTACGATTTGTGGACGGATTTTTCCCTTCGTCATTTGCCAAAGACTAAGGACAAAAAGAAATTGCTTGAATTGGCTTGTGGGACTGGGATTCAGTCTGTACGCTTTTCTCAAGCTGGTTTTGATGTGACTGGACTTGATTTGAGTGCTGATATGTTGAAGATTGCAGAGAAGCGTGCGTCTTCTGCCAAACAGAAAATCGACTTTATTGAAGGCAACATGTTGGATTTATCGCAAGCTGGCAAGTATGATTTTGTGACCTGTTATTCGGACTCAATCTGCTATATGCAGGACGAAGTAGAGGTTGGGGATGTCTTTAAAGAGGTTTACAATGCCCTCAATGAGGATGGCGTCTTTATCTTTGATGTGCACTCAACCTATCAAACGGATGAGGTTTTCCCTGGCTATTCCTACCATGAAAATGCGGAAGATTTTGCTATGCTCTGGGATACTTATGAGGATGCGGCACCGCATTCTATTGTCCATGAATTAACTTTCTTTGTCCAAGAGGAAGATGGAAGCTTTAGCCGTCATGATGAGGTGCATGAGGAACGCACTTATGAGGTTCTGACTTATGATATCTTGTTGGAGCAGGCTGGCTTCAAATCCTTCAAACTTTACGCCGATTTCGAGGACAAGGAACCGACTGAAACTAGTGCACGTTGGTTCTTTGTGGCCCCAAAATAAGAGCCTATGACAGTTACAGGTATTATTGCTGAGTTCAATCCTTTTCATAACGGCCACAAGTATCTCTTGGATCAGGCTAAAGGCGTAAAAATCGTTGCCATATCCGGGAATTTTGTCCAGCGAGGTGAGCCAGCTATTGTGGATAAGTGGACTAGGGCTCAGATGGCTTTGGAAAATGGGGCAGACCTTGTGGTTGAGTTGCCTTTCTTGACGTCAGTTCAGTCTGCCGATTATTTTGCTGCTGGGGCCGTCGATATCTTATCTCGACTGGGGATTGATAGTCTTACTTTTGGCACGGAAGAAGTTCTAGACTATCAGGCAATAGCAGATGTCTATGCCGAAAAGTCCGAGGAAATGAAAGCCTTTGTGGAGAGTTTGCCGAGTGATTTGTCTTATCCACAGAAGACGCAAAAAATGTGGGAAAAGTTTGCTGGCGTGGACTTTACTGGCAATACACCCAACCATATCCTAGGCTTAGCCTATGCCAAAGCTTGCGCTGGTAAGGGCATAGAGCTGAATCCTATCCAGAGACAAGGGGCTGGCTATCATTCCTCAAACAAGGAAGTATCTTTCGCCTCAGCAACCAGTCTTCGTCTCCACAAGCAAGATAGTGATTTTGTGGATAAGTTCATGCCCAATAGCAAACTTTTTCAGACTTCTCCACAGGTCTCTTGGGATGATTATTTCCAATTGCTGGTTTATCAGATTCTTACAAACCCTGATTTGACCAGTGTTTTCCAGGTGAATGAAGAGATTGCCAGTCGTTTAAAAGCTGCTATCCATGAGGTTTCTTCTGTGGAGGAACTGGTGGATAAGGTAGCAACTAAACGCTATACAAAGGCTCGTGTACGTCGTATTTTGACCTATATCCTGGTCGGAGCTGTGGACAACCCTCTGCCTGAATCCATTCATGTGCTTGGATTTTCTCAAAAGGGACAGTCTCATCTCAAATCTGTGAAAAAGTCTGTGGATATAGTGGCTCGGATTGGAAGGGAGCCTTGGGATATGCTTACACAACAAGCAGATAATGTTTATCAATTAGGCAACCCCGAGCTTTTTCAACAAAACTTTGGACGCATACCGATTAGAGTAAAATAGTTTTATATAAGGTCTACCTCTGGTAGGCTTTTTTGCTTCTTTTTTCGAATAAATGTAATAGAAAGGATAAAGTTGTACAAGTTCCTGACAAGTTTATCATTTTGATATATAATAAAAGAAAAGAGGAAAATGAGGTATGCTAATGGAAGCAGTCGTCTATTCAACGTTTCGAAATCATTTGAAGGATTATATGAAAAAGGTTAATGATGAATTTGAACCTCTAGCTGTAGTCAATAAAAATCCTGATGAAGATATTGTAGTGGTCTCAAAGAGTGAGTGGGATAGCATTCAAGAAACATTGCGGATTGTTCAAAATAAAGAACTTTCAGACAAGGTTTTAAGAGGAATGGCTCAGGTACGTGCTGGAGAGACTCAAGAACATGCACTAAAGGAGTAGAAAATGTTACTCACTTTTACTGTAGACGCATGGACAGATTATTGTTATTGGCAAAATCAGGATAGAAAGACACTTAAGCGAATTAATAAGCTAATTAAAGATATTCAACGGGATCCTTTTTCAGGTATTGGTAAGCCAGAACCCTTGAAGTATGACTTTCAAGGAGCTTGGTCCCGACGAATTGATGCTGAAAATCGTTTAATTTATATGGTTGATGGTAAGAGCGTCGCCTTTCTATCTTTTAAAGATCATTATTAGGTCTATCTATGGTAGGCTTTTTTACTTTTTGTAAACTTTTCTCAAAAAGGTCAAAAAAGATCAAATAAAACTATTGACCTTTACTGACCAATGGTGTATTATAATCTCATAAGGACTTAGCTTCCTTATACATCTTGCAGTGCTTGCCTAAATACTTGTCATAAAGTTATTTTGGTTTGCCTGCAAAAAAATTTATGACAAAGGTCAAAAAAAGTCAAAAAAATATTGACTAATACTGACCAATGTTGTACAATATAAACATAAGGAAATGAAATCCTTATGAAGGCTGTCAAAACAGTCCATATACCGATATGAAAAGATTGCAGCTTGTCTGCTTAAATTTTCATTAAAAAGGTCAGTAAAAGTCAAGACTAAATTCTTGACCCAAGCAGATGAAAGGTATATGATAAAGCTATAAGGAAAAAGGTTTCCTTAATCTACAAGTTTCTTTCTGAAAGAAGCTTGTAAGTTAGCTATTTTGAGAGATTCACAGAAAGAAGGTGGCTCTTATGCTAAATGATAATTTATTCAAGACTGTGAAAGTTCTCAGTCTTCTACCAAGAGCAAAACCTGAAATTATTAGAAGAGTAGTTGAGGCTACTAAAAATTTTTAGGGTTTTGGTCAGTAAAAGTCAAAATTCACACATGAACTAAAAAATAACACTTAAAAAATCACAAGAAAACACAGTACGAGGTAATTATATGAACAACAACTTTAATAATATGGATGATCTTTTCAATCAATTGATGGGGAACATGGGTGGTTACCGTTCAGAAAACCGTCGCTACATGATTAACGGTCGTGAAGTGACACCTGAAGAATTTGCGATTTACCGTCAAACAGGTCAATTGCCTGGTAATGAAGGTGAAGCAGTGAACCCAACTCAACAACAAGCTAAAGGACCTAAACAAGATGGTATCCTTGCTAAACTTGGTCGTAACTTGACTGAAGAAGCTCGTGAGGGTAAATTGGATCCTGTTATTGGACGTAACAAAGAAATCCAAGAAGCTTGCGAAATCTTGGCTCGTCGTACCAAGAACAACCCAGTCCTTGTCGGGGACGCTGGTGTTGGTAAAACAGCCGTAGTTGAAGGTTTGGCACAAGCCATCGTTAATGGTGATGTCCCAGCTGCCATCAAGAACAAAGAAATCATTTCAATTGATATTTCTGGACTTGAAGCTGGTACTCAATACCGTGGTAGCTTTGAAGAAAACATTCAAAACTTGGTAAACGAAGTCAAAGAAGCTGGAAACATTATCCTCTTCTTCGATGAAATCCACCAAATTCTTGGTGCTGGAAGCACTGGCGATGGTCAAGGATCTAAAGGTCTTGCTGATATCTTGAAACCAGCCCTTTCACGTGGTGAATTGACAGTGATTGGTGCAACAACTCAAGATGAATACCGTAACACTATTTTGAAGAACGCTGCCCTAGCTCGTCGTTTCAACGAAGTTAAGGTCAATGCTCCTTCTGCAGAAGATACTTTCAAGATTCTCCAAGGTATCCGTGATCTTTATGAAAAACACCACAATGTTATCTTGCCAGATGATGTCTTGAAAGCAGCGGTTGATTTCTCAGTACAATACATTCCACAACGTAGCTTGCCAGATAAGGCTATTGACCTTGTGGACGTGACAGCAGCTCACTTGGCAGCACAACATCCAGTAACGGATGTCAATGCTGTTGAACGTGAAATCGAAGAAGAAAAAGCTAAACAAGAAGCAGCAGCTGCTAAAGAAGATTACGAAGCAGCCCTAAACGCTAAGGTCCGTATTGAAAAACTTGAAAAGAAAATTGCTAACCATGCAGAAGATCACAAGGTGACTGCGACTGTAAACGATGTGGCTGAATCTGTAGAACGTATGACTGGTATTCCAGTATCTCAAATGGGTGCAACTGATATCGAACGTTTGAAAGATATGGGTAACCGTTTGCAAACTAAGGTTATCGGTCAAGATAAGGCCGTTGAAGCAGTAGCGCGTGCCATCCGTCGTAACCGTGCAGGATTCGACGAAGGGAACCGCCCAATTGGTAGCTTCCTCTTTGTAGGACCAACTGGTGTTGGTAAAACTGAGTTGGCTAAACAATTGGCCCTTGATATGTTCGGTACAAAAGATGCTATCATCCGTTTGGACATGTCAGAATACAGCGACCGCACAGCCGTTTCTAAATTGATTGGTACAACAGCTGGTTATGTTGGTTATGATGACAATAGCAATACCTTGACAGAACGTGTTCGCCGTAACCCATACTCAATCGTCCTTCTCGACGAAATTGAAAAGGCTGACCCTCAAGTCATCACCCTTCTCCTCCAAGTTTTGGACGATGGTCGTTTGACTGATGGTCAAGGTAACACTGTAAACTTCAAGAACACAGTCATTATCGCAACTTCAAACGCTGGCTTTGGTTATGAAGCTAACTTGACAGAAGATGCGGAAAAACCAGAACTCTTGGATCGCTTGAAACCTTACTTCCGTCCAGAATTCTTGAACCGTTTCAATGCTGTGATTGAATTCTCACACTTGAGCAAGGAAAACCTTTCTAAGATTGTTGATTTGATGTTGGTAGATGTCAATAAGACCCTTTCTAAGAAAGAAATCGACTTGGCAGTTAGCGAAGCCGCCAAAGAATACATGACTGAAGAAGGTTACGATGAAGTCATGGGTGTTCGTCCACTCCGTCGTGTGGTTGAACAACAAATCCGTGATAAAGTCACAGACTTCCACTTGGATAACCTTGATGCTAAACACCTAGAAGCTGATATGGAAGATGGTGTCTTGGTTATCAAAGAAAAAGATGCTAAATAAAAAGCATAGGACCTCCCAATCCGATTAATGAAGCAGAGATGTTAGTAGACATCTCTGTTTTTTTCTTTTTTATTTAAGGCTTTCCTTGGGTGCTACGGACGGAAGCGACTTTCTAACGGAATTTCATTCCTAAGATTTGAGCCTGAGTCTCAAATCTTCCGAGTGATAGAAGCAATAGTGCTTCTATCACCTGTAGCACAGCGGAAAGTCTTGTATATTTATTCTTAAATATAAAATGAGATAAAATTATTTAAATTATAATAATCTGATAAAGAGTTAAAAATATATTCTATTTTCAAGAGAACGTTGACAACGTATATATATATATATATATAATGTTTACAGAAAATTAAATTTAGGTGAGATTATGGTATTCGTATTTTAAAGGAGATAAGATGATAAAGGTAGTTTTATGGATTTTAGCTATTTTAGTTCTTGTAGGAATAGCGATGTTGAACCCCCTAATTGCAGCTGGTATTGTGATTGCAGGATTGTTAATCCAGTTGTTTTTGAAAAAGTAGGAATGTAGGTGAGTCTGAATGAAATTAGTTAAAAAGATATTGAATAAAAAGATAGCTGTATGGATTTACCTAATCGTCTTAGCCTTAATTTTAATATTAGGATTCTGGCTAAAACCAGTTCAGAATATTGAGAATGCTTTATCTCATAATCAGCAAACTGAGACTTATTCTAGTATTAAGCAGATAGAAAAGGTTCATGAAGTAGTTTTACTAAATGTAGGAATTCAAAAAATTAAGACTATCGAGAATAATACAAAGCTATTTGGTACTAAAATTGTAATTCCAGGCTCAGAAAAGCGAGCGATTATTATTCTTAACTATACAGCTAAATTTGGTATAAAGAAAGGAGTTAACATTGAGAGTGATGGGGAACACCATTATAAGGTTACCTTACCTCAATATGAAGTTATTGGTGTTGAATTAGACAAGGATAAACCTTATAAGTTATATGATACTAGCGGAGGATTACTCAGTGCATCAACCCAAAATGTTGATACTGGTGAGGCTGCTACAAAAGGATTATCAAATAAAGAACAGCAAGGATATTTAAAGGATTACAATAAACTTTTGAATGAATCAGCTGAGAAGTATTACTCTACAATGATTAAATCTTTGGACCATGAGGCAAAAGTGACAATTGAAACTCCAAAATAAAGGTGAGGAAAAGATATGTTAAAGAAAATTTTTAATGTTAGCGTTTATGTATTTGCAGTTTTTGGATTTATATTTACATTGTTAATAATTTTTTTGGCTATTAGAGATTCTTCGAATGAAAATTCTACTAATGGCAATAATACGTCAAAAGTAGGACAAAGTATTACGGGTTCGAAAAAAACAGTAGCAAAAACGGAAGAACTTTATAGTGATAAAAATATTAAAATAACAAGAACTGGTGGAAATATTATTATTGATAACTTAACGGATAAAGAAATTAATATTGAATCAACTTTTGTAATTAACAATAGTATTGAAGCAACACCATTTAGTTCACCGAAATCTAGTATTGATCCAAAAGGAAAGCAGTCAGTATCTATATCAGAATTTGTTGCAGTTAATCCAGGACAGAAAGTTGAGGAATCAGACGAAAAAGCAAAAAAAGCAGACTACTATAAGCATAAAATGAAGAGCGGTGAAAATATTGGGTGGACTGCTAATATACAGAATGGTAACTATGATACAATGAATTCATTTAGTATAAATTTTGATTACTAATTGTAAGGAGGGGTACAATGACTTTTTTGGATAAATTGCTAAGTGATAAAATTGTTAATACAAATGGTTACACACGTTCAGACACTGGTACCAAAGTCCATTCCTATTTAAGGACACATCCTAAAAATCAGGGCTTAACGAAATCAGCAACACGTTCTATTATTAATGCTTTAAAAAAGAAATAGTAATTATATGAAAATAGGTTTAGTAGTGTTCTCTTTAATCTGATTAGTGATGCCTTTTGTTATTGAATGGTACTTTCTGTTGTGAAAAAAAGTATCATTGAGTGACTATTACACTATCCATAAACTTTTTATAAGTTCTCATCATCGATAAAAAAGGTAAGTAGCGACGAGGCTACTTACCTTTTATTCTTTACTTTGATATTTTTTCAAATGTTCTTGGATGATGTTGAGTCTAGGTTCTAGGTCTTTTTGGAAGACACGTGTTTTATAGCTGAGGTCTTGTTTGATGTCATCAAGCACAAGGTTTTGTTCCTTGATGATGTCAAGGTTGCGTTTGATTCTGTCCAGATCGTGAGAGATATTTTCTCGTGATTGGTTGAGGTCTAGGATTTCCTCTTTTATGTCTTCACGTCGTTTATAGGCGTAGTAGGCACCGTAGGCAAGGGTTCCAAGAGCTAGAAAGCGTCCGAGTTTCATTCTGTTACCTCTTTAGCAATGCTGTCAGCAAGGTCGGCCAAGGCAGCGAAGTCTGGTTCGTGTTCATCAAAGCCCATGTGGATACCATCGTCTGCACCGTAACGAGGAACGAGATGAATATGAGCGTGGAAGACGGTTTGTCCAGCAACTTCTTCGTTGTTGTTAAGAACATTCATTCCGATAGCTTTTGTTGCTTTTTGGACGGCACGGGCAATTTTAGGGACACGGCTAAAGACAGTCTCTGCGGTTTCAGCAGACATTTCTAAGATGTTACGAACGTGCTCTTTAGGAATAACCAAGGTATGTCCTTTTGTAGCTTGTGAAATATCGAGGAAGGCTAGAACCTTGTCGTCCTCGTAGACTTTTGATGATGGGATTTCTCCAGATATAATTTTACAGAAAATACAATTATCCATAATAACGACCTTTCCATGAGTTTTTGTTATAATAGATTATATCATACCAAAGAGAGAAAAGATAATGCTTAAATTAGAAAAGGTGACGGGTGGCTATGCCAATATTCCCGTCCTAAAAGATGTCACTTTTGAGGTGGCTGATGGTGAATTAGTTGGCCTAATTGGTCTTAATGGTGCTGGAAAATCAACAACAATTAACGAGATTATTGGTCTTTTAACACCCTATGGGGGACAGATTGCAATTGATGGTTTAACCATACAGCAAGATACGGCTAGTTATCGTCAAAAGATTGGTTACATCCCTGAGACGCCAAGTTTGTATGAGGAATTGACGCTACGTGAACATTTGGAAACGGTGTTAATGGCCTATGGGCTTGATGTGACTGAGGGGATGGCACGTGCGGAAAAATATCTCAAGCTCTTTCGCTTAGATGAAAAATTGGACTGGTTCCCGACTCAGTTTTCAAAGGGAATGAAGCAGAAGGTTATGATTATTTGTGCCTTTATTGTGGACCCAAGTCTTCTCATTGTTGATGAGCCCTTCCTAGGTTTGGATCCCTTGGCGATTTCGGACTTGATTGAGCTTTTGGCTGAGGGAAAAGCGAATGGTAAGGCTATTCTCATGTCGACTCACGTTTTAGATTCGGCTGAGAAAATGTGCGATCGCTTTGTCATCTTGCATCACGGTCAAGTCTTGGCACAGGGAACGCTTGATGAACTTCGTCAGACCTTTGGTGACAGTAGTGCAAGTCTTAACGATATTTACATGCAGTTAACTAAGGGAGAATTGTCATGATAGCTGAGCTTTTTAAGGAGCGTAGCAAGCGATTCAATACCCGTTGTGCTAAGTATAGTCGCTACGTCTTTAATGACCACTTTATCTTGGTTCTTCTCTTTTTGTTGGGCTTCGTCTTGGTTCAGTATAGCCAGTTGCTCCGACATTTTCCAAAAAATCCATGGGCCATTGTCCTGGGCTTGCTTGTGCTGTGTCTCTTCCTTCCTTTCTGGGGAAACATTGCCACCTATTTAGAGCCTGCTGACAAGCACTATCTCTTGGTGAAGGAAGAAGAGGTACGAACCCATGTTAAGAAGGTAACAGGACGTGCTTTTAGATTTTGGGTGATTATCCAAACCCTTATTTTTATCTTGGTCGTCCCACTCTTTTTAGCCTTGGGGCTTCCAGTTTGGGAAGTTGTCCTTGTAGCAGTGGCTATGGCTATTCTTAAGTATGTTATTTTCCAGAAAAAGGCTCAACCTTTTTATAAGCAATCTGGACTTAATTGGGCTGTGGCTATTGCAGCGGAAAATAAACGGCAACAATCAATTTTGAAGTTCTTCTCCCTCTTTACCAATGTTAAGGGGATTACGTCAAGTGTAAAACGCCGTGCTTATTTGGATGGTATTCTCAAACGTACAAAGAAGGACAAAAACCATACTTGGTACAATCTTTACCTAAGGGCTTTCTTACGCTCTGGAGATTACTTTGCTTTGAGTTGTCGTCTCTTTGCCTTATCTCTACTGGTTATCTTTTTAGTTCCTGAAAAATGGTTGGCTATGATACTTGTGGCTATTTTCGATTACCTCTTGCTCTTCCAACTGACAGCACTAAAATCCCACTTTGCGTATCAAAGAATGGCTAATCTTATGCCATTAGGTAAGGACATGCAGGTGGACAATCTGAAACGTTTGATTAGCCAAATCATCCTTGTGATGACGCTGATTCAGGCTGTTTGTCTCTTGGATTTGAAGTTTAGCCTCATTTTAGTTGGAGTGATGCTTGTTTTGAGCCTTGTCTACCTACCAGCCAAGCTTAAGAAGATGATTGACTAACACCTATTAAATAAGTTAAAATAGAAGCAAAAGACTAAAGAAAAAGGAGATGCCTAGGTGACATCAACAGATAAAGATTTGAGCCTGACTCCTCTCAAAGGAAACAGTGGTAAGGCCTATATGGGGACCTACCCAAATGGAGATCGCGTCTTTGTGAAGATGAATACAACACCAATCTTGGCAGCTCTTGCCAAGGAACAGATTGCGCCACAGCTCTTGTGGGCTAAGCGTCTGGGAAATGGTGATATGATGAGTGCACAGGAATGGCTTGATGGTCGCATCTTGACCAAACATGACATGAATAGCAAACAGATTATCCAAATTCTTGGTAATTTGCACCGTTCAAAACACTTGGTAAATCAGCTCTTGCAGTTGGATTATCACATTGAAAATCCCTTTGACCTTCTACACGAATGGGAGGAAAACGCTGCCTATCAATTACGTGAGAATGGTTATCTTCAAGATGTCGTTAGAGATTTGAAACGTCATCTTCCAGAATTTCGTGCAGATATTGCGACAATTGTCCACGGGGATGCCCGTCATAGTAACTTTGTTATTACAACCTCAGGATTGATTTATTTGGTTGATTGGGATTCTGTACGTTTGACAGACCGTATGTATGATGTCGCACAGATTCTTAGCCATTACATTCCTTTGGCACATTGGCCTCAGTGGTTGTCATATTACGGCTATAAGAATAATGACCTTGTGATGGACAAGATTTATTGGTATGGGCAATTCTCATACTTAACACAAATTTCAAAATTCTTTGATAACCGTGATATGGAACACGCCAACCGAGAAATTTATGAATTGCGTAAGTTCAGAGAAACCCTGCACAGGTATTAGAAAGTAAACATGCGAGTTAGAAAACGTAAGGGTGCAGAGGAACACCTAGTGAATCATCCTCAATACGTTATCCTTGAGCCGGAGGCTGCTAAAGGTAAGTGGCACGAGCTTTTTGGTAATGACAATCCTATCCATATTGAGGTGGGATCTGGTAAGGGAGCCTTTATCACTGGAATGGCCCAACAAAACCCTGATATCAACTACATTGGTATTGATATCCAGTTATCTGTCTTGAGTTATGCCCTGGATAAGGTCTTGGCCTCAGGTGCTGAAAATGTTAAGCTTTTGCGAGTGGATGGCTCAGCCTTGACTAATTATTTTGCGGACGGTGAAGTGGACATGATGTATCTGAATTTCTCAGATCCATGGCCTAAGAGTCGTCACGAGAAACGCCGTTTGACTTACAAGACTTTCCTAGATACTTATAAACAAATCCTGCCAGAAAACGGAGAAATTCACTTTAAGACCGATAACCGTGGACTTTTCGAGTATAGTTTGACTAGCTTTTCACAGTATGGAATGGTTCTCAACAAAGTTTGGTTGGACCTTCATGCAAGTGATTACGAAGGTAATGTTATGACTGAGTACGAGCGTAAATTCTCAGAAAAAGGTCAGGTCATCTATCGAGTAGAGGCTCAGTTTAAAGACTAATTCTTTGGTAAATAGGATGAAAAAATAGCGATTAGCCACAAATAGGCTAATCGTTTAATATGGAGAGGTCGCATAGAGGCCGAGTGCGCACGCTTGGAAAGCGTGTAGTCCTTAACGGGGCTCGGGGGTTCGAATCCCCTCCTCTCCTTTTTGGAAATAGAGAAAATGTCCCTTCTGAATTGAAAGGGACATTTTTTAGGTATAGTAATCAAAAGTGTATGTAATCTATTAGTCCCAAGGGCTCTGAATACCTGCTACCCAACCAGTACAGAGGGCGCTGGTAATGTTAAAGCCACCGGTATGGGCGTTGATATCAAGGACCTCTCCTGCAAAATGTAGGTGAGGGACTTTTTTACTTTCGAGGGTTTTGGGATTGATTTCCTTAAGGTCAACGCCACCTTTGGTTACGAAAGATTTGGCAAGTGACATTTTACCCGTGATCGGGATTTCCATGTCCTTTAGCTGACTGATAAGATTTTCCAAGTCTTTGGGATGTAGCTGTTTGACCTTATTATCGGTCATATCTTTTGCTAGGAATTCAGCGACACGCTCAGGTACAAGGGCTTTGAGGGAGTTTTTAACTGATTTCTCGCGATTTTCTTCAAGGTAGATCTTGAGATTTTCTTGGTTTTGGTTGGGAAGAAAGTCCAGATGTGCTATCTCACCACCCTTAACAAAGCTAGAAAGGCGAAGGGCAGCTGGTCCAGATAGGCCAAAATGGGTGAAAAGCAGGTCATGGGTAATCTTGTGCTTGCCATAGGACAGAGTGACATCGTCAAGAGAAATTCCCTGTAAAGCCTTGTGTGGAAAGTCGGTTAGGAGTGGACTTTCCGCAGCTTCAAGGTCAGTAACATGGAGTTTGAAATGACGGGCAATATCATGTCCAAAACCAGTCGAACCTGTTGATGGGTAGGATTTTCCACCAGTTGTGACGATGAGTTTGTCACTGGTAAAAATTTGGTTTGAAGATTTAACTTGGAATTGCTCATCGACCTTTTTGACGGAGACAACTTCTGTATTGGTGAGGATAGTAGCACCTAGTTCATGAATTTTATCCTCCAGAGCCTGGATAATGGTCCGTGATTTGTCTGTCTTAGGGAAGACACGTCCGTGATCCTCAACCTTGAGTTTGACACCATTGTCCTCGAAAAAAGCAATGATGTCATGGTTATCAAATTGGGAAAAGACGCTATAGAGGAAACGCCCATTACCTGGAATACCTGCTAGGAGTTCGTCAAGACTTCCATTGTTAGTGACATTACAACGTCCGCCTCCGGTACCAGCAAGTTTCTTGCCAAGTCTTTTATTTTTTTCAATCAGAAGGGTTTGTTGGCCATAAAAGGCTGAGGCAATGGTCGCCATCATGCCAGCAGGTCCACCCCCAATAACGATAGTATCAAAATGTTTCATGCCTTTATTTTAGCATAATTTAAAGGGGGAGAATAGTTGTCAAAGGACCAGTATTTTTAGATAAATTATGTTAAAATAGAAGTAGACATTTTGATTAAAATGATTACTAACTAAGGAGGGAATATCGTGTCTGAAAATCACATGAAACACCGTTCATCTGTCTATGATAGCATGGTTAAGTCGCCTAACCGTGCCATGCTTCGTGCGACAGGAATGACGGATGAAAGTTTTGAAGAGCCAATTGTTGGGGTTATCTCAACTTGGGCGGAAAATACACCATGTAATATCCACTTGCACGGTTTTGGACAAATCGCAAAAGAAGGCGTGAAAGATGCAGGTGCTTGGCCTGTTCAATTTGGAACCATTACTGTTGCCGACGGGATTGCTATGGGAACACCAGGGATGCGTTTCTCTTTGACGTCTCGTGATATTATTGCTGACTCTATCGAAGCAGCTATGGGTGGTCACAATGTTGATGCCTTTGTAGCTATCGGTGGTTGTGATAAGAATATGCCTGGTTCTATGATTGCTATCGCTAACATGGATATTCCAGCGATTTTTGCCTACGGTGGTACCATTGCACCGGGTAACCTTAACGGTAAGGACATCGACTTGGTTTCTGTTTTCGAAGGTATCGGTAAATGGAACCACGGTGATATGACAGCCGAAGAGGTTAAGGATCTTGAATGTAATGCCTGCCCTGGCCCTGGTGGTTGTGGTGGTATGTATACTGCCAACACAATGGCAACAGCAATCGAAGTAATGGGGATGAGTCTTCCAGGATCATCATCCCACCCTGCTGAATCAGCTGAGAAGAAAGCAGATATCGAAGAAGCTGGTCGTGCGGTTGTTAAGATGCTTGAACTTGGTCTTAAACCATCAGATATCTTGACACGTGAAGCCTTTGAAGATGCTATCACTGTAACAATGGCGCTTGGTGGTTCAACAAATGCCACTCTTCACTTGCTCGCTATTGCTCACGCAGCTAACGTTGATTTGACGCTTGAAGATTTCAATGATTTCCAAGAGCGCGTGCCTCACTTGGCGGACTTGAAACCTTCAGGTCAATACGTCTTCCAAGACCTTTACAATGTTGGTGGTGTGCCAGCCGTTATGAAGTACTTGTTGAAGAATGGCTTCCTTCACGGAGACCGTATCACATGTACTGGTAAGACTGTTGCGGAAAACTTGGAAGCCTTCGACGATTTGACACCAGGTCAAAAAGTCATCATGCCGCTTGAACATCCTAAACGTGCCGATGGTCCGTTGATTATCTTGAAAGGTAACTTGGCTCCAGAAGGTGCGGTTGCCAAAGTATCAGGGGTTAAAGTTCGTAATATCACAGGTCCTGCTAAGGTCTTTGACTCAGAAGAAGATGCTATCGAAGCAGTTCTTTCTGACGAAATCGTTGACGGCGACGTTGTTGTTGTTCGTTTTGTAGGTCCTAAGGGTGGTCCTGGTATGCCAGAAATGTTGTCCTTGTCATCAATGATCGTTGGTAAGGGTCAAGGGGATAAGGTTGCCCTTTTGACAGATGGACGTTTCTCAGGTGGTACTTACGGCCTTGTTGTTGGTCACATTGCACCTGAAGCTCAGGTTGGTGGTCCAATTGCTTACCTTCACACAGGGGACATGGTTACAGTTGACCAAGATACCAAAGAAATCACTATGCACGTTTCAGACGAAGAGTTGGCGAAACGTAAAGCTGAAACTGAGTTGCCACCACTTTATAGTCGTGGTGTCCTCGGTAAATACGCTCACATCGTTTCTTCAGCCTCACGTGGTGCCGTTACCGACTTCTGGAACATGGATAAATCAGGTAAAGCCTAATTTACTGACATGAAAGAAATCACACCGGATATATGTGCGGTGTGATTTTTTGAGTTATGAAGCCAAAGCTAGTCACCGAAAGCATTTTGATTTGAATCAGTTGGTCACCCTCAGTAAAATAGAGCAAAAAACTGGTTGGAACTATCCAACCAGTTTTAATATTATTTTCCACCTCGAGGCGAAATACCAAGGGCAATGCGACCATATCGACTGATACGGGTCATCTTCCAGACAGGCGAGTAAGTAGTCTCGACCTTGACAGACTTGATACCATCAATTGATTTGAGTTTTTCAGCAATTTCGTAAGGCATCGTCTCTTCGCAACCGCAGCCAGTATCTGTAAAAGTCATGAGAAAGTAGCAGTGGCCAGTTTCATCAAGGGTGATTTCATAGATTAAGCCAAGGTTATAGATGTCTAGCTCGATCTCAGGATCAAACACGGTGGTCATTTGTTCAACGATAGGTTCTAAATAAGGTTGGACTAGATCGTTGACTTTGATATCATCACGGAAGTTTTTCATAGGACCTTTTCTTTCTATTTTACTTTTGTTTATTATGTCATACTTTAGGGCTTTTTTCAATCTGGTTTAGTCATAATAGTTTGTAATGGGAATACGCCGTAACATCAAAAAATCCCCAACAAACCCATCGTTGGAGATAATGTGACTTGTGCTTTTGTATCAAGCAAATTCTTCGCAACGATAGTTGCAAGAGCACTACAGACAATTGGAGAGAGAATAAAAATCCAAAGTCTTGCGAAATAGGACTCCACCATTCCTAGATACAACAGATCTGGTACTAATAAAGATAAGCCTTTAAGTACTGATTGTTTAAGCAAAAATCCTTCAAAATACATTTATACCCGAGCAATAGTCTATCAAAATACTGTTGGCCTATCAAGCAAAATGCTCAGGAATTTAGGGTTAACATAATGGCTCTGAAAACCCATATTAGGGACGGGGAATTGTCTTGTCAAATTGACAGAAAGGTGTGATTATGATATTCTCATAGTAAGACATTTCAAGAGAAAATGAGGCTATTATGAGTATTGAAAAGACCGTCAGCGAGATTGCTGAAATCCTTGGCGTTAGTCGTCAAGCAGTCAATAATCGTGTCAAACAACTTCCAGAAGAAGATACTGAAAAAAATGCAAAAGGGGTTACTGTCGTTAAGCGTAGTGGCTTGATTAAGTTGGAGGAAATCTACAAGAAGACTATCTTTGACGATGAGCCTATTGATGAAGAAACTAAGCAACGTGAGCTGTTAGAGATTCTTGTAGACGAGAAAAACTCTGAGATTGCCCGTCTCTATGCCCAGTTGAAGGCTAAGGATGAGCAGTTGTCTAACATGGATGACCAATTGCGTGTCAAAGATGTTCAAATCGCCGAGAAAGACAAGCAAATCGATCAACAGCAACAATTGACCTTGACTGCTATGAAAGACAAAGAAGAGCTTAAATTGGAGCTTGATGAGGCTAAGGTAGAGGTTGATGAAGCCAAAGCTCAAGTGGAAGAAATCCAAACCAAACAAGAAGAAGCTTCTAAAAAGGGGTTCTTTGGACGACTATTTGGAAAATAAAAAAGAAGCTGGGACTCAGTCTCAGCTTTAACTATTGTAGGAGATAAAGATGGAAAATGTAGAAACTTATATTGCCTTTGATTTGGAATTCAACACGGTGGATGGCGTTAGCCATATCATCCAGGTGTCAGCTGTTAAGATGGACCGGCATGAGGAAGTGGGCCAGTTTGACTCTTTCGTTTATTCGGATGTTCCTTTGCAGTCCTTTATCAATGGTTTGACGGGGATTACAGCTGATAAGATTGCCAAGGCACCGAAGTTAGAGTCCGTTCTAGCGGATTTTAAGGCATTTGTTGGTGATACACCACTTATCGGTTACAATGCTCTTAAGTCGGATTTACCCATTCTAGCTGAAAATGGTTTAGACTTGGAAGAGAAATATGTTTTAGATGTTTTCGATGAGGCCTTTGACCGTCGTGCTTCGGATTTGAATGGTATTGTCAACCTCAAGCTAACCAGTGTGGCAGATTTCTTTGGAATCAAGGGACACGGTCATAACAGCTTGGAGGATGCTCGGATGACCGCACAGATTTACGAGAAGTTTCTCGAATTAGATGAGAATGCCAAACTTTTGGAGCAACAGGAAGAAGTCAGTAACAATCCTTTTGCTGCCTTAGGTTTGGGTAGCCCTTTTCGACTAAAGCTTTACAAGAGCTGTAAAGGCTGTAAAGAGTGATGGCTAACTTTTTCTGTAAGAAGTGAAAATCCTTTAGGGTTAGGGCTTGCTTGTCACCTTGCGTTATAAGGTAGAATCTAGGTATCAAGGGTGGCCAAGGTCCTCCTTTGATGGAAAATCTTAAAAGGAGGTGACTGAGATGTCGCAGTTTTCAACAGGAGAGTTGGCTAAAGCAGCAGAGGTGTCTGTTAGGACTGTCCAGTACTATGATCAACGTGGTATTTTGACGCCATCTGAAGTCACAGAAGGTGGTCGGAGAATCTATCACGAATCAGATTTGGAACGCCTGCAAGTCATTTGTTTCTTAAGAGATTTGGATTTCTCAATTAATCAAATCAAAAAACTCTTGCAAGAGGAGAATAGGGAACAGGTTTTAGAGCTTTTGTTGACAGATCAAATCGAGAGCTTGGAAAAGTCTTCAGAGGAAATAGAGGTCAAACTAAAACGTGCCCGTCACTTGCAAAAAGCAACTGCTAAGTGGCGTCAACTTTCGTTGGAAGATTTGTCAGACATTTCACGTCTTATGGAAAATCAAAAATCATGGCGTCGATTGCAATGGAAACTAGGGGGGAGTGTCGTTTTAACCTCCCTTCTTTATCTGGTGGCCCTACTGATAGTCATTTATTATTTTAAGGATCCTAGAGGTTTGTTTGTTGTCTGCCCCGCATTTGTCATAGCCACAAATTTAGTGGTGTTTCACTATAGAAAGCAGTTCGAATACCTCTGTCCTAATTGTCATAAGGCTTTTGACCCTAGTTTTAAAGAGTTTGCTATTGCAGGTCATACACCTAGGACTCGTAGGCTGACTTGTCCTCATTGTCATGTTAAGACCTACTGTTTGGAGTTGGCTAAGACTAAAACGAAATAAATTTATTGAATAAGCTAAAAACGCTTGAGAATGACTTCTCAGGCGTTTTTAGCTTATTCAACTGAACTTAAAGCTTCGAGCATATTAAGCTTGGCTAGGCGGTTATTAACAACGAAGCCGAGGATAATAAGGATTAAGACAATGAGAACAGCTGGTAAAAGGTAGGTAGCAAGTCCAATAGATGGATCAAACATGATACTATCTGGTGGGATAATGCTTACCATATATTGGTGAAGTGCCTGTCCAAGACCAAATCCAACGAAGATACCGATAATAGATAGATAAATGGTTTCACGATAGATGTAGAGGGATACTTCATTATTGTAGAAACCAAGAACCTTAACGGTTGAGAGCTCGTGGATACGTTCAGAGACATTGATGTTGGTCAGATTGTAAAGGACAACCACAGCAAGAAGAATAGAAACGGTAATCAAGATACCAATAACTTGCGTTAAGGAATTGACCATGGTGCTGATTTGCAACTTGAGGTTGTTGTTTTGAACAACGCCGTAAACATTTGGCAAGTTGATGAATTTAGCTGCCATGTTTTCCACATTTTGCTTGGTAGGCTCAGCCAGACTGACGAGATTGGCATTATTCACCGAAGGTGTACCAAAGGCTTTTTGGTAGTAGCTAGCATTCATAAAGAGGAAATGTCCCATGTACATTTCTGTGATACCAGCAATTTTAATCTTGACGGATTCTTCCTGACTGTTTTGCACAGTGATGGTATCGCCAACCTTGAGGTTGAGGAGTTTGGCCATTTTTTCAGAGATAATAGCTCCATCATTAGATAATTTAAGCGTTTTGTTATGTGCTCGGTCTCTCAAGCTAACGTAACTATTAATGATTTTCTCATCATGATCATTAAAGACAATCGTCGAGATTTCTTGGGTATCCTTATTGTTACCAGCAATTTTTTGTAAGGTTTCAAAATGAATATTCAAGTATTCTTTGACGTCTTTGCTATCAAGAAGCTTTGTGAGTTGCTTATCAAAGGCACTTGATGTATTCGGTTGTTTGGCGACAATCATATCATAGTGAATGATGTCTTCAAACTGTTGCTGGTTAAGATTAGATACGGAAGAACGAATTCCTAAACCTGCGAAGAGCAGAGCGATAGAGCCTGCGACTCCAAAGAGGGTCATAAACATCCGTTGTTTATAGCGGAAAATATTACGCATGGTAACTTTTTCTTTGAAACTAAGACGTCTCCAAAGAGGTGTAATGCGCTCTAGGACAATCTTAGCTCCTGCACGAGGTGGCTTTGGAAGAAGCAGTTGAGAAGGTTTTTCCCAGAGTTCTTTCTTAGCAACCGCATAGGCAGGAAGTACAGCGGATAGGAGCCCTAAAAGAAAGGCGATTAGGGTAAGCCCTAAGTAGAAGTGCAACTCAAAAGCAGGCAGTTGCAAATCGTTCTTATAAGTGTTGTGAATGAGTATTGGAAGTAGAGTATGTCCTGTAATAACCCCTGCAGCTGTGCCAGCAATACTAGTAATTAATCCATAGATGACGAATTTGTGGATAATACGTGAATTGTTATACCCCAGTGCATTAAGGATACCGGCTTTTCCTCGTTCTTCTTCAACAAAGCGTCCCATGGTTACAAAGGTAACTAAGGCTGCCATAAAGTAGAGGGCTATAGGGAAGATGTTGCTGACATCGTGGATGATGTTGATGTTACTCTCGTAAGCAACATACCCATCTGAACCCGGAATTTCTCGACGAGAGTAGAACTTGTAGCTAGGGGCTGGCATATTGTCCAGCATTGCTTGACTTTCTTCGAGTTCTTTTTGCTTAGCTTCAATCTTCGTAGTAGCCTCTTTTACACTTGCTGCCTCAGCAGCGTTGGTTGTTGTCATCTGCTGAGTCTGGGTGCGTGCTGCTTCAAGCTCTTGTTTTCCTTGCGTAATTTGAGCTTGAGCTTGGGACTTGATTTCAGTTAAGCGTTTCTCAGGCTCGTCTTTAAAAAGGTCCTTGAGTTCAGCTTTTCTTTCTGAAATCTTATCCGCATATTTCTTACTAAAAGGACTCACATTTGCCAAATCCTGGTAACGAATCCGAGCAATCATGTAGCTATTAGCGTTGAAATCTGTCTTCGGCACAACGGCATAGCCGTCTAGTTTTCCGGTACCTGCACTGGCATTACCAAGACGATTCTTGGAGAGGAGTTCAGAGGAATTGACAAAACCAGTAATGGTATATGTTTGTTCCTTTAACTGTTTTTGCCCAGAGCTATCTACTGGCTCAGAAAAATTAATCTTATCTCCTACACTGTATTCTTCTTTATAGGTTGAAGAAAGAGCAATCTCCCCATCCTTATTAGGAAGCTTCCCCTCAACAAGGTCATAGGTAGAGATTTTTTTAGGTTTTGAGAAGATACGAAATGTCGTATTTGTGCCCTTGATAACAGCATCTTTGAAATAACCATACTCAATGTCAACATTCTTCTTTTTGACTGTATTAAGAAGGTCTTGATCGGTTTTGTTAATACCGTAAGTACTGATTAAGCTCAAGTCAGCTGTTTGATGGGCCTTGAAGAAGTGTTCTCCTGTTGTTTTCATATTAGGAGAAGTGACCTTGAGACCAATCAAAGCAAAGGATCCGAGTGCCATAAGCAAGGCAATAGAGAGCATACGCCCTTTAGAAGCTACAAAGGTTCGCCAAACATCTTTCCAATAAGTTGTTTTTTTCATGACGGTGCTCCTTTCTAGTACTCCAAGTCCTCGATTTTTTGTGGGTTGGGATTAATTTCCACACTCTTAATCTTGGCATCGTGCATTTGAATCACACGATCAGCAATTGGAGCTAGAGAAGCATTGTGGGTAACAATAATAACAGTTGTTCCCTGTTTGCGCGCCATGTCTTGAAGGAGGGTCAGGATTTGTTTCCCTGTTTGATAATCCAGAGCCCCCGTCGGTTCATCACAAAGAAGAATCTTTGGATTTTTGGCAACGGCACGTGCAATAGCGACACGTTGTTGTTCCCCACCAGATAGTTGTGATGGGAAGTTGTCCAAGCGGTCCCCTAAACCGACTTCGACAAGTGTTTGTGAGGCATCTTTAGCGTTTGGAACGATTTCAGATGCTAACTCAACGTTCTCCCTGGCCGTAAGGTTTGAAACTAAGTTGTAAAATTGAAATACAAAACCAACGTCCTCACGACGATAAGTCGTAAGTTCCCTAGCTGAGTATTCAGAGATATCCTTACCATCAATAATGACGCGGCCTTCGTCATTGGTGTCCATACCACCTAAGATGTTAAGAACGGTTGATTTCCCTGCACCGGAGGCACCGAGAACGACGACAAGCTCCCCTTTTTCAATTTCAAAGCTTACGTCATTATTTGCGATAATTTCCAGATCACCGGTTTTATAGCGTTTATAGCTATGCTTCATTTGAATATAAGCCATGAATTTCCCTTTCATATGAAATAATGATGCTGTTAATTACCTATCTTTCCTTATCTCATTGTAACGGATTTTCCTTGAAATATCTAGCGTTTATGCTAAAAAAATACTAAAACATAGCAAGTTTTTCTTACATGTGATAGAGATGTGTGTGAAGCGTTTACATATGAGAAAATAGTTTAGTAAATGAGATTTTTGTAAGTCTTCGATTTGGTCATTTGGTTATAAAGTTAGGCTATTTTTAGTGTTTTACCAAGTGTTTTCTCCAATTTTAACACTTGTTTGTCGTAATAGAGGAGTTAAAGTCGGTGTATTTAGCACGTTAGAGCTAATAAGATACAAATGTTATGGGATGAGTAGTATATGAGAGAGTTGATCCTTAGCATCATCTTTAGTAGTTTCCTTTGTTTTCATGGAATAAAGAAATGCTAATAAAGATAACTATAACTAAACTTAAAATTTAAACTATATGAGGTTTTCTGAAGGAGTTGTATTTATTAAATCTATTAAGACTTTTTAAAACAGGGTTTTAGAGGTGTATGTTACTAATCTTTTTATAATCTTTTGTTTAATTAATAGAAGGTTAGCTTTTTTCTTTTAGGGCTATCTTTTTATAGTTGCTTTGGAAGTGTTTGGACACTATGAAGGTATCCGATAGACGTTTGGCGCAAAGTAGCTCTTTTATTGGCACTTTAGCCGACAAATCTTTGGTTTGCTGAGCATTGCTTAAAGAATTTCCCATTTGTCTAGGCTTAAAAGCTTAATCTGATAATAGATTTTCATCAATTTTAGGACATGAATTTTTTATTTATTTAAAATGCTTAAAAATTAAGGAATCGCTTGAAACGAAAGCTTTTGAGTGTTAAGATAGATAGCATAATGAAGGTTTATAAGATGAGTTCAGTATGACCTTCATTCGATCAACAGCAGCATCTAGGACTCATGTTAGTTAATCGGAGCTAACAAAAACATAGTGAGGGAGTTATGATTAAGAAAAAAGATAATAGTCTATTTCGTAAACTAATGATTGGCTTGGTCTCGACTTTAGGGATTTTTGTTCTATTCATGGGTACCAGTATCGCATCGGCTGATGCAAAAGGGGCCTCTCAGGTTAATTCGGACACCAATCAGACTAAGACGAAACTGCTTAGTGATGAGGCAGAAAGCAAACATGAAGCTTCTACTCAAGATAGCAAGGGTCAGGAGTCTCCTAGTCAACTAGAACAAGATAAGGAAGCTGATAAGCCATCTAGTGAGGAAGCACCTAACTATATTGTTATTACAGAAGTAGTGGATTCATCAGAGCAAAAGCAGGATGAAAATCAAGTTGTTGAAGGAGCAGCTCAATCTAGCGACTCAAACTTATTGGATGAGATTTTGGCTCAGACGAGTGAAGTTGGTGAATATAAAATTTATGTGAAGAATGATGATGAGCTATTAATCTCTGGACCTGTGCCTTCAAAAACGGTGAATGATGATGTGAATTATCCTACTTTGGAGAGCTCATTAGATTCAGCTAGCATTTATTTAGGTCAAAAGAATCGTTCTAAAGAAGCAAACGAAGAAGATGCTCAGTCAGGCCTTGGTCTGGTTGAGGAGTAACAGTTTTAATTAATGACGACAAAAAGACTTGGACGTGATTTGTCCAAGCCTTTTGTTTTATGATTGATTTGCGAAATGAGTGCATAGAAAAAGGAACCGCTAGATTCCTTTTTATTTTTTAGAATGGCAATTTACCTGCAAAGGCACCCATTGATTTTTTAGTCGCTTCGTCAATTTGTCCGAGAGCATCATTAAGTGCTTGAACAGTCATATCTTGGAGTGTTTCCACATCATCAGGATCCACAACAGCATCAGCAAAAGTGATGTTAACCACTTTTTTGTCACCAGTTAATTCAGCAACTACCAAGTCTTGGGCTGATTTTCCAGTGAAAGTTGTAGCAGCTAATTCAGCTTGGCTTTTTTCCATTTGTTTCTGAAGCTTTTGAGCTTGCTTCATCATGTTTTGCATGTTCATCATAATATTTTCTAGATTCCTTTCATACCAAGGGTTTAGCCCCTGTTTGTTACTTTTTGATGCCTTATTTTGCCTTATTCTTAAAAATTATCAAAGGCAGAAGCGATCTCTTTTTGTTGAGTTGGGAATAAATGTGAGTATACATTTATTGTTGTGTTAATAGAGCTGTGTCCAAGACGTTTCATCAGTGTAAAGAAAATATAGTCTTTCCCCTCTCCATTTCTAAGACCTTGTGAAACGAGAAAGGCTGCATGAGAATGTCTAAAATCATGATTACGAATCAGTTTTAAATTTTTAGGCATGCGTTTTTTCAGTTTTGTCCTGAAATTAGAGATATCTGGACTTGTTAGAACCTCTGGTGAGTTTTGGAAAATCTGTAAAGAGTCAGTGTTGTCTGTAAAAGCCTTGAGTAGTTCAAATTGCTTTGATTTCCAACTTTTTAGCTCTTCTACAAAAGCATTGTGAATGTATATGCGTCTGTTAGATTGAGTAGTCTTAACAGTTCCAATATGGAGCTCACTATTTCGGTAGTATGCTGAAAATTTTACATCAACGTATTTTTCATCAAGGTTGATCTGCTCCCAAGTAAGTGCTAGTGCCTCACCAATTCGAACACCAGTATACATCAATAACCGATATAAAAGCTGGTATTGATATTCTGACTCCTCAAAAAGTGAATCAAATCGTTTAAATTGTTCAGGTGTATAGTAGGCCATTTCTTTGTGTTGTTGTGGCAAACGACGCAGACCATCACAAGGATTGTTCGTTCTAATGCCATTGGTTACAGCAATATCAAACAGTTTATGAACAAAGATCATTTGTTGATTAATGTGTGAATTGGTTAGTGTGCCACCTTTTACGCTAGGTTGTTTTCTTAACCAGTCACGATATTGCTTGATATCTTGAAGCGAGACCTCTTTCATATTAGCATTCTTAAAATACTTAGAGACGTACATCCGATAATAAGATTTTTGACTGTCGATAGTACCTCTTTTATTACCTCGGATTTCATCTTCTTCTTTGACAAGAGTGTAGAGGTAAGCTACAGAGACTTTGTCTTTGTGTCCCACTTGATGAAGTTTATTGATACGGTAATCAGCTTCATAACGTTCAGCTTCTTTACGTGATTTGAAATTTGTTTTTCTGTGACGCTTTTGACCGCCTGTTATAGCGTCATAACCATCACTAAGATCCACCTTCCATTTTTTATTTTTTTGTCTAGTTACTGCCATGTGTAATCTCCTTACTCATTAACAGTATCTTCCAGTACGGGATTAATTATATCATGTTTAGCGGATAACTCAACACCTAGAATGTCTTCAATGGTTTTTAAAGGGACACGTCCCACCTTTTTATTTCCATACCACTCAAAGCCATCTTGTAGGAGCTTTTGTTTGGCTTTTCTGATCAACTTGCTAGCCTGTGCATCGGTATATCCTGTAAGGATCATTAGTTCAATTTTATCTACAATTTGAATCATTTACTTATCCTCTTTTCTATCTTTCTGATGTCGTCGAGAGTCTAAATACTTAGCAAAAAAATAGGTTTTGTTCATTAACAGTCCCAAAAGATAAGGGTTATCTGTTCGTGCATACCTCACGAGTGTATTAAACTCTGTAAAGTTGTGTTCTTCTATAATATCAATAACTAAGGATAAAAAATTATCTGTATTACTGTTGACTAAAAATTTATCAAGCTCAAAACCACAACCTGATTCGATATCATTGATGTTATAGGGTGTCTTCTCTGGATTTTCAGCATGAGTAAAATAGTCATACATGCCTTTGGGTGACATTATAGGTTCAACATGGGATGGACCATTTAATTTTTCTTTGATTAGTTCTGATACTTGAGAATAGCTCTTTAAGGACTCAAAGTATAGGGCACCATGCTTGTGTGCTTTTTTGAACTCACCAGTTTCCTTATTGATATCTTTATCATGCCATGGACTGAGTACAAAAGGTATATGTAACTCTTCAAGGATTTCTAGGTAATTATGGGGTGTACTTTCTTTATAAATCAGGAAAGCCCATTTGTTCGACCGTTTTTCTTTTGGCAATAGTATTATCCTTCCTATGATTATTGATTATTGGTGTAATGGGGGGTCGTAGTAGCCCCATTACACAGTAAAAATGTTATTTGAAAAGGCAGTACACTTGGCTTTCACTACGTGAGCCAGGCACTGCCCTATTATTAACGTTTAGTTCCTTTAAACCAGAGCTTATTTCCCACCCTTAGAGGTGTGGAAAAATAGTAGTTGGGGTTATAATTGGAGATTTCTTCTTTGATATGTTCTTCCATATATTTCAAAAGTTTTTGAGCTTGTTGAGTTCTAGGCAACTTTAAGAAAATAGAAACCTCTTCTTGATGGATATCGACAGTGCATTTCCTAACGGATTGGTTAAATTCACTCAAAACAGGATTGAATCGTGTAATGGTTTGGTTTTCGATTGTTACGATAGGTTCAGAGTATTCGACTTGTTTAAGAAATTGACGCATTCGGATGGTTTGATAGACTGACTTGAAGTAATTCCAAAGGGAATCTTTAGCAATCCGATAAAGTAGTTGACCGATTACCAAAATTGAGGAGATAGCTAGGATAGAGATTGAAAAAACTAAGATGACTTGTTTGACATTATCTAGACTATCATTGATTAGGATAAAAGAGTTATTATATTGAGATAGGCCACTCAGTTCGATAGCTTGATAAAATAAGCCTAAACAGAACTGTGCTAAGAAACAAATCAAACCTATGATGGTGAGATTTATGATAAGGTTGTAAGTTTTTTGGAAGAATGATTTTTTCATATTTATAAGATACCTTTCTTAGTGTAATAGGTTGGACAGAGCAAAGGTAGGACTTGATAAGGGTGTTCGTTATCGATGATTTGAATTAACCCAGTTCCTTTTCCTATTGGGATGACTATACCCTCAGGGTCAAGATCTGGAAATAGGAATTGCGTAGTTTTCTTATTGATATTTCCAATTTGAATGAGTACATTTAACTGTTCACGAACGGATACAGGGATGGTATTATGGTCAAAACGCTGACTTACCAGCAGTAAGTGAACTTTTGTCGCTCTACCTAAAAGGGCAATTTGGGACATGAGAGAAAAGAAGGAATCTTTGATTGTCTTATTAACACCCTCTGATAAAGCTAGGACCTCATCAATCACGATAGTTAGATGGTCGAAGTGCTGATTTGGATTGTCATATAGAATCTCTTGCCTTTGTTGGATAAGGTTAAGGCAATCACTAAGATTTTCATTGATTTCAGACACAAAATCTGATTTAGAGCGGTTTCGTTTAGGATGGATAACGGCAATGCCATTTTCTCTTGCCCATCGTGATGGGGTATCAAACTTTGGGTCTATTATAATAAGGTCAGAGATCTGTTTGAGGTGACTAAGAAGATAGGTCAGGGTGTATGACTTTCCTGAGCCACTATTGCCGGCAATGGCTAGAGAAGTGACGTTATTATAATCTAGGACAAGATTTTTCATGATTGGAATAATGTCTTCCTCGTGACTCTTAGTGAAGCTGTCTAAATCAGAGATGATAAGTCGTTCGGAGACCCCTAATTTCCATGGAAAGAAGAGACCTCGTTGAACATGAATATCATTAGTGTCAAGAGCCATAAAATAAGCAGAGTTTTGCTTTAGCAAAGTATATCGTGGGTACAATGATGCGTTAGCAATTAAGAAAATTTTTTGGTAGAGGTCGTCATCGATGATGTAACCAGCTGGTAAACGTGGTAGAAAAAGGAAGCCATCATCCATAATCTTGCAGTCAAAACTATTAGTATAGCTTGTTTCACCTTGCATGAGAGAACCGAGGCCCATATTAAGGCTTTGAAGGAGGTACTGTTCCAATTCTCGTTTGGTCATCATTTAATCTCCTTGAGCCCATCAGCCTTAAAATAAACATTGTAACCAACCTCACAAGCTTGAAGGTTATCAAATGTAACCATGGCCATATAAGGTGGAAGAGTTACCTCAGAGTTAAATTTCACAGTGAATGGAGGAAGTCCTTTTTGTGAAAACCAAGCTTTATAAGAGATTATCTCCCCAGTAGGCTGGTTGTCCTCAAACCGAATCTGTGGTTCTAATTCAGTGCTTAAGCAGTAAATAGCTTGCTTGTTGTCGATATATTCAATTGCAGTATTGGCCGAGTAGCCACTTTTACGATTACGTGTTTTCATGTGTATTACCTCGTTTTTTTATTTTGTCTTAGCTAAGAACAAGTTTAGTTTACGCTATTTCAATAAAGCAGACTGTCAGATTTTTTGACAGTCTGAAGAAAATTATTGTGTTATGATGCACACCAATTCCGTAAGCCATTCAGTCAATCGTTCTGTAATCTGAAAAGAAGTCTCTTCAGTAAGAAATGTTGGAAAGAATTGAGCTAATGAGTTTAAAAATATCTCTTGATGTGCATTTACAAAATCTGATATATTTTTTGGGTCTATTTTTTCATCAAGTTTTTTATAGATAGCTTCTCTAAAGAAAGTTTGTTTAAAGCATGATGCAGTCAAAATAGTAGAAATAATAGTTTCAATGAGTTGGAGTTCAAATTCAGAGCTTGGGAAAAAAACTTCTCGTGGTGTCTTGTAATTCAGTGTTGATTGAAAAGCTTCAAAGCTCTTTTTAGTGAGATTTCTTCTTCCTTTTAGAATTTCTCCAACGGCACTTTCTGAAATGAAGTCGAAATCATCTTCTGAGTTGTCGGAAGCGATTTGATTATTATAGATCCCCATCTCGTTCATTCTTGTCTTTAGAGATTTGCCCAAAAGTTGGCTGTAAAGTCTTTTAATTTCTTTTGAATAAGTCATTTGTTTCCTCTTTCTCGTCCGAGACGGAAAGAAACATGGAAAGTTTGACCGAAAAAGGTATGAAAAAGCGCACACCAAAGGAAACGGTGAAACTTTTACATAAACAAAGAGCATGATGCTTGTTTATAGTTTCAATCCGTCTACTTAGTGCGCACTATTTAGACATGTTTGTTTGATCTGTTGAATACAAATCTATAGGATTCTATCTTTTTCGAACCTAGTTTGTAACCCAGTGACCCTTTATTTTTGAAAGCTTTTCTACATGTAATTTGAGCATGTTTTTCCTTAAGCTTTCATGTATAATTAAAACAAAAGAAGGCTTTGCTGTAAGCCTGGGATTGGGGGAAATTTTATGAAAAACAGATATTATCGACAGGAATTTGAAGATATAATTAGTGAGTCTAAGTCTTTATCAATTGGTTTTGGCTTATTGCAACATGTTTATTTTAGAGAAGAGTTAAGTAAAGGGGATTATTTATTCTTAGGAAAAAAATTTGAAGTTTGGGATGAGAATATTTTGGAATGTCTTATAGATGAAGTAGATAGCACCTATAAAAGAAATTTCACTATTGATGATATTACTTCTCTTTGGAATAGTGGAGATTCATCTATTGATTTTGAAAAGGCTACTATTAGAAAGAAAATTAGTGTATTTGAGGAGGATTCATACAATATTGAACAAGCTTTTTTCTCTGAACGGGATAAAGGTGAGATTCTAGACGTAATTAATAAGACATGGTTTGGTGAAGATTATAAAATAGTCCCTAAAGTTTTAACGGAGATAAATAAAGGGTTAACTTCGGAGTACTCTGGTAGAAACCAGAACGTTAGTCTAGTGAATTTAGATAAAAAATTATGGCTACCTTCTTTGAAAGGAATAGTTGAACTGGACCTTGAATTAGATATTTCAAGTGTGATTGAATGTGAGAAGGATTATTATATTTTTGACTCAATAGATGACAAAAGAAAAGTCCTTCAAAATCTTGAAGAACAGCTAAAGCGGAAGTACAATTTGTTAATTGATAATTTTAGTTCAAGATATTATATGATGCGAAACAGTAATTTAAGAGCTCCATTGACAAATATTCCTTTTGAATTTCTTTCAAAATGCGAGGGAATGACTGTTGATTTTCAATCAAATCTTGTAAAAATAGGTGAGAAAAATTATGAATTTGATACCCCTGAGATAAAAATGGAAGTTAAGTCAGGGAATGAAAAAACTAAGCTTAAACAAGGAAATTATTTTAAAGTCTATAATTCCGTATTTGTAAGTGAATTTATCAAGTTTTTGAGAGAAGATTTAAAGAAAAATCGAACATATAGAACCATACATTATTTTGACTTTCCAACGAGAAAAGAGATCTATGATAACTTGCTAAGTTTGAAAAATGATAAAGTACAGTTAATTACTGAAGTCAGAGGGTATAATAATAAGATTATTTTAGCAATTCTAGAGAGAATAATGAGTAGTTGTTATACATCGTTAAGTAAAATGGATAGATTGAGACAAATTTACATAACATTTTTTGGAGGCCACTATGAATGTACCTTTAATAAATATTATAAAACTTCTGATAAATTCCCAAGCTATATTATGGAGAATTTTATTTTTCTAAGTGGTCAATATTTTGTCTATACTTTAAAGAATATTCTATTTGAAACACCTGAAGACTATATGGATAAAATGGTAAATCTTAATAATCAAAGAAAGCACCAAGAGCAACTCGATTTCTTTAACGTAAACTACAATTATATTCTGGATTTTATTCGATTCTATAATAAAAATTTTATTCCTCATTTAAAAGAAATAGAAGTCGGTGAGCATAAACGAGTTAGTGAATCGCTACAATTTTTAGTTGAACTTTTTCATGGTGAGTTTGGAGGAAAAATAACTAATTACAAAGAATCACGTCTAATGGCTAAAATAATTAAGATAGAAGATAGTTTTAATAAAATAAAAGAACGACTTGATGAGGAATTTGATTATGTCGAAGTTAATAATGGAGATGAAAGTTTACTCATTAAGTATTTGGAGAATATCGCTGATAAATTAGTTAAAGATTCGTCTAGGCATTTTAAATCATTCATACTTGCTAATCTATATGAAGATTGGGATATACATTGTAAAAAAGGCTCTTTTTATGATAAGTTTGATATTGAGTTCCTCAAGTTTAAAGCAGAAATGGAAAATCAAATAAGTAATTTTGTGGAGGAAAAGCAGTTTTCCGATTTAGATAAGTTGTTACTAAATGAATACTTATAATAATAGGTATTATAGTCCAGAGAATTGACTGTTATTTTGAAAGTCATTCCTGAAGATTAATGAGGAGAGTGGTAATGCAAGGTTTTTGTATGGTGAAATTGCTTATCTTGATGAATAAGCTGTTTTTGAGTTCTTCTAAAAAATCAGCTGTCTTAGAATATCAGTCACTGTGTTTGGTGCGGAAAATTAAAAATTGATCTAAAAATATGATTTTAGGTCTTTGCGAGCTCAGACAGTATATACACACTATCGAAAAAATAATCATCAGCAAAAGTTAGATCGACACTTTTGAGCTGATGATTATTTTATATTTTGGTGAGTGTTTCCCAATCCCTTATAAAATAAAAATTTTATCAAACAAAATATTTTACTATTTACTACACTCAAAACAACATAATAATACAAGTGAAATTTTATCTTAACAATTTAAGGTATACTATAACCATCAACAGAGATGTTGAAATAATTCAAAGGAGGAAGCTATCATGCTTAAATTTTCTACAAAGAAAACCAAAAAGGCAGGCTGTGTGAGTGTAGGTGCACTAGTTTCAGTTTCAATTGGTCACTACATTAAAGAAGTTAAGAGTACGGTATAGCTTACTTTTTGAGTATCGGAGAAGTACAGAGAAATGTTTGTAGTGATGGAAATTGTTAAAAATCATCATTGTTGAAGTATTATGCTTAATTATTTCTTGTTACAAAAATTTCTATGTACAATCAATCGTTTAGGTAGGCAATTGTAAAATTAGCCTACTTTTTATTTAAAGTTGCTATGAAAGAAAATAGAAAACTCCAGATATTAGTACAGTGTTTATTTCAAGTAATGATTTCGAATATTTGCTTGATATTATATGTCTTATTTTGTTCAGTTTTTTTAAAAACTCAGAGCATACTGTTATCATTAAGTGCCCCTACAATGGTCGCTTTGGTAGTGCAGCCAATATGTTTAGAAAAAATTTTGTTTAAAAGTAAAGTCAATTATTCCCAACATATTATTGTTGTTATATCGGCCTTAATAATTATTTTGTTTTGTTCCCTTGTTAACATACCTGAAAAAACTATATTGATTTTACATTTTATTTTGATAGGCTTTTCTGAAGAAATATTATATAGAATGATTATCTTAGATAGGATGAAGTCTTCTTATAATATCTTAGAATCGATAGTGATTACTGCGCTTATCTTTGCCTTTTTAGGTCATATATCGGAACCTATTTTAGATAATCTAATGGTAAGATTTCCTTTGGGAATATTTTTAGCATTTATAAGAATAAAGTTTAATAATATTGGAATTCCAACGATTATTCATACTTTATATAATGTTTTAGTAACTTTTTAGAAGAGGTTTTTTATGAAAATTAAATTGGGTTCAATATTTTTATTTTGCTTACTTATTTTGACATTCATGAATTATAATTTTATTTCAACTTATAATTTGTTTACGTTTTATATATTGTTGATGCTTCTTCCTTCAATTTTGTATTCAAATTGTTGTGTGATTCTCTTAAGACACTTCCATAAAGGGACAACAAGATATTACTTTTTATCAACCATTGTACATTTTTTATTGAATTGGATGATAATTCACCGATTGTTGACAAAGGAAGTGTTTAATAGCCTTGTCGAAAATACAATGAAAATTAATCCTAATGTAGGTAACAATATTTCATTAGACTTGAGTATATCGTCATTTTTTGTTATTAGTCTATTTGTATTTTTGTTAATGCTTATTGAAAATTATTTTATAAGAAAAGTTGAGGAGAAATATGTTTCTAAATGATAATATTTCAGTAATGAAAACAGATGAAATGTACCTACTATTCAATTTTAGCAACGGGATAGTTGCTGGGGTAGATAGTCAAGCAATTGAATTTCTAAAACGAGTAAAAAATCATCAGTTAAATTGTAACGATTTAACCGATGAAGAAAAAGAATTTTTTGCCTATCTTGTAGAAAATGATTTCATTTCTGATGTAGAATTTAAGAATGAGCAAACCCCAATAACTGCCTATCTACATTTAACTAATAAATGTAATTTGCATTGTGTAGGTTGTTATTCTTTCGATGAGCGAAGAAATAGATGTGAAGATCTATCAACAGAAGAGATATTAAATGCAATTGACCAACTTTCTGATGTTGGAATTCAAAACCTAGTATTCTCTGGAGGAGAACCTTTATTAAGAAAAAACATTCTTCAAATAGTGGAATATGCTAAAATAGTTGCTAAAATTCCAAATGTAATATTAATAACTAATGGAACTATTTTTAATAAAAATATACTTTCAGAACTATCAAAATTTGTGGATACTGTTTCTGTTTCATTAGATACATACTGTTCGGATAGTGAACCATATCTCAGAGATAAAGGAATATTTGACAAGATTATGCGGTCAATTTCATGGTTAAAAGAATCGGGAAATAATGTCAATATTATTCCAACAATTCATCACTTGAATTCAAGTAATCTCCTTGAGTATGTAAAACTTGCAAAGGAAATAGGAACAACGATTAGTTTCAGTATTCTCAGTGCATGTTTTGAAGGCGAGTTAATGTCATATCTTCCCGATAACACTGATTTAATAAATATTAGTAAGTTTATGATTGAATCTGATGCACCAATCAATGATAGTGCCCTAGAGGATAAAACTTTAGTAGCTAGGAATTACTGTGGAGCTGGGACCTCAATGATTGCCATAGGCACTCAAGGTAATGTCTATCCGTGCCACATGTTGATGTATGATGAGTACTGTATAGGAAATATAAAGTACGATTCAATAAACAAGATGCGAGAGAAATCTGCTAATGCAAGGTTATTCAGATCATTGAATGTAGATAAAATAGAGGGTTGTTCACAATGTCAATTTCGATATCTATGTGGAGGAGGCTGTAGAGCTCGATCAAAATTGAAATTTGACGTAGTAGATAAAGTAGATCCATATTGTCGATTATTTAAAGCATACTATAATAAAGTTGCGACGGAAATTATTTCTGATTAAGGAGAATGTCTATGAAAAGGGTCTTAAGGGAAGAACGAAATAAAATAGTAGTATTTATTATCTCTACGTTTATATTGGGATTAGTTGAAGTATCGTTTGCTACAATAATTCAAAAATTCATTGATTCCCTAGAGTCATCAGATATTACAAAGTTTAAATTAGCAATTTTTTCCTTTACAGTTTTTCTTGTAGTAAACTATATCTTGAATCTTTTTGTAATATGGATTCATTCAGTGCTTACTAAGAATATTCATCTGTATTTAAAATCAAATTTAGCTAAATATTTTTTATCGCTTGGTTATTGTGATTTTTCTGAAACAACTACGGGTGAAAAGATGAATTGCTTTGATTATAAAATATCGCTAATTGAACAGTATTTTTTAGATAGCATTTTTTCAATGATACAATCAACTTTGATGTTGATTATTGCGAGTGTTTATTTATATCAAATTAGCCCGTTGATTTGCATAATTGTATTTGCTTTAGGGATTGTATCTATGCTGGTTCCCTTGTTACTTGGTAAAAAATTAAATGATTTAGTTTCTGAAAATGTAGTTCTAAGCGGAGAGTATCTACATTTTATAAAAGAGATGTTTCAAGGAATACTGGCGGTCAAGACCTTTCAGAAGGAGCGGACATTTTTTGAGAAATTTGAAGAGAAGTTATTTAAATTTGAACAGAATGCTCAATTGTTAAATGTAAAAAATGGTGAGTATAATCAAATCAGTGGTTTTTTTCAGTATGTAATCATTATTTCTTGTTTATGCTTTGGTGGATTTTTAGTGTTGAATCAAGGCTTGACATTAGGAAAGATGATTGCGGTTACACAAATTTCAAATTTGATAGTTGGTCCAATTCAACAGATTGGTTCTTCAGTTATTGATATTTTGGCTAGTAAGGATATAACGAAAGAAATGTCAGATATTTTTTTAAAACAATCAATCGTTTTAGATAAAAAAGTATATCAAAAAGGTTTTGATAATATAAGGATTTCTACTTGTAGTGTCACAAAAGATAATAAAAAGCTCTTGGGTGGTGTTAATCTATCTCTTGAATATGGTAAAAAATATTGTATTATTGGTCCAAATGGTAGCGGAAAAACTACATTTGGACGATTAATGTTAAATTTGTTAAATGATGTTGAAGAACGAGTATTTATAGATAGAGAAGCTAGTAATTTAGAAGATGTCGCCAAATTGATTTCATATGTACCGCAAAATAGTATTGCTTTTAAAGGTACTTTGAAAGATAATATTACATTGTTTGAACGCTACGATGATAAAATTATTGATGAGGTAATTAGAGACGTTAATTTAAACAATAAAAGTAAAGAGATTCAAATGATTTCGGAAAACGGTGACAATATTTCTGGTGGAGAATTGAGAAAAGTCAATATAGCTAGAGCATTTTTAGAAGATAGACCAATAATACTAGTTGATGAATTTGAGTCAGCTCTGGATGAAGAATCATCAAAACTAATAGCTGATAAATTTTTGAGTTCAGAAAAAACGCTGATAATGATTTCTCACAATTTAGAGCAGTCATTTTTACAAAGGTTTGATTCCATAATTTTTATGGAAAATGGGGAAGTTACTGCAATGGGAAAATACGAAGTATTATTAAAAAATTGTGATAACTTCTATAAATATTTAATTCAAACTGCCCCTAGTGGAGGTAATATTCATGAATACAATACTACGAGCGTGTAATTTAAGTAAATCGTTTGGTTTACAAGAGGTGTTAACTAATATCAATTTTGACATTCAATCAGGAGATATAGTTGGCTTGATTGGAAAAAATGGCTGTGGAAAGACTACTCTAATGAAGATGATATTGGGTTTTACATCACAAACCAAGGGTTATATCCAATTTGAAGGTGATCCGAATTATCATACTAAAAGGAAGACATTAAATAAAATCGGTTTCCTCCTAGATTGTAGGCTGTTTGAAGATTTCTCTGCATATGATAATTTGAAATTATTCTCTATGTACTCTTCAACAGTTAATGAAGAAAATTTAGATGACCGAATTGAGAGGTTGTTAAAGTTTGTTGGTTTAGATAATAGTAAAAAACTAGTAAAATCTTATTCTTTTGGTATGAAACAGAGATTGGGTTTGGCACTGGCATTACTAGATGATCCTGAATTTTTGATTTTAGACGAACCATTTGTCGGTTTGGATCCCACCGGAGTTAGAGTTCTTCTAGATTATATTGTAAAGTTACGTCGGGAAAAGGGTGTTACGATACTAATCTCATCACATCAGTTACATGAAGTTGAAGAAATTTGTGACTATTTCTTATTTATAAATGAAAAGAGTATTGAAAAACATTCTAAACTAGGGGAAAATCAAATAGTTATTACTTTGGGACATGTAGTACCAGAGTTGGAACAGGACTTAAGAGATATGATTGATATGAAAGAAGGTCAGATAACTTTACCAAAGGATATGTCGTTGCTGAATTCAACATTAAAGCTTATTTACAAGTATAATAGTGAATTAAAAGATATCACAATAAATGATTCTACAGAAGAGTTATTTAGGGGGTGAAAAAATGCAATCGATAATATTAGCAGAACTATATAAATTACTGAAACGGAAAAATTTTATCATATTAGCAGTGTTATCTTTGTGGTCGTTAATTTACGGATTAGGCGCTTTTTTACATTGGGATTTTGTAAAAATTGGTGCTAAGTTGGATTTAGTTACCTTTATTACAACGATGTGGACGTTTTTATTGATATTAACTATTCCACTATTATTAATTTTGTACACTGCTTCCTTTATTTTAGGAGGAGAAATCCAAGGAGGGCAAATTTTACTAGAAGTAAACCGAGTATCTAGTAAGAAAACGTTGATTATTTCTAAGTATATAGTTGTCATCTTATCAATCTTATTTTTGTATGTACTGAACTGCTTATCATCACTCATCACTTATATTTGTTTTTTATCTCGAAGTGAGTTTGGTTACGTACATTTTTGGGAACTGCATTCTACAAATATGCAATCAATAATAATTAGTTTGGTAAATTTAAGTTTCATTATTTTATTGGCTAGTGTAGCCTTTTACTTATCGTTATATGTTTCGGCAATAGTAGCCGCATTTGCAAGTTTAGGTGTTTATTTTTTATGTCAACTTTTGTCATATATTGCTATTATTTCTAAATTTGTTCCGGGATACTTTTTTATTGTATCGAATTATCGTTTTTCATTGGAATTATCTATAGTTCACTTGTTAGGTTATTTCTTGATTTGTCTGTTATTATTGATTACTACTACGAAAGGATTTGAAAAGAAAGCATTATGAGTGATATAATATTTCAAAAAGGAATTCATGAAAGCACATGTATAAAATAGCAATTTGTGATGATGATAGTCTACAAGTTAGTCATTTAGAAACTCAAATTTCAAAGTATTTTGATGAGATTAATGTTCACTATGAGATTGATGGCTATTATAAAGGAAATCGTCTAGTAAAGGCGATGAGCACTCAGGCAGATAACTATCAATTGATATTTTTAGATATTGAAATGGAGGATATTAATGGTATTGAAACTGCAAAATTATTGAGAAATTTAGATAAGAGTTTCGTCTTAATCTATGTTACAAGTTATGAGCAATATGCTTTAGAGAGTTTTGAAGTATCTCCGTTTCGTTATCTTATAAAACCTGTATCTACTGAAAAATTGAGAGACGTTCTTAGTGATGTTCTCGTAGAATTAACTGCTAAACAGAAATTCTTATTTTATCAAGTAGGTATGGAACATTTTCAAGTAATCTTAGATAATATTGTGTGCTTATATTCTGAATTTGGTCGAAAAATCCACCTTGAGTTGGTTAATGATAATAGCGTGTTGTTTTATGGAAAAATATCAACACTTGAAGAAGAGTTACCTCAAACACATTTTATTAGAGTCAATAGCGGTGCAATAATTAATCTAGACTATGTTGTATCTTTTAATAGAAATGAAGTAACGATGATAAATGGTGACTGTATTACTATTAGTAGAAGTCGAAAGAAAACAGTAGTAGCAACTTACAATCAGTTTATTGAGAGGAGTTTTGGATTATGATTGATTTGTTTAAAACAATTGGAATCCTCTCTCTTTTTTTATTTCAAAGCTTTGTTATTTGGATTTATTTACTACAATTTTTTGTTGTCAGAATACCTAAAATGAGATTTTATTGTTTTATTTTTTGTATTTATTTTGTTGGTAGAACATCAATAACAGTGGATCAGACCACGTTTATTGATTTAAAAATTTTTTCTTTATTTTGTACTTTCTTGATTCTTTTCTTCTTTTTATCTGGGGAGGTGATGAAAAAAGTATTTCATTTCTTATTTCTGACTTTTTGGTTCTTGATTCAAGAGGATATTGCAGGTTTATTATTTAATCATACGCCAGAAACTAAAGTATTTGTTATTCTTTTCGTTCAATTTTTATTGATGCTGTTGACTCTTTTCTTCATATTGGGATTGAAGCGTTTCAAAGTAGATAATTTAATAGGTCTGAATAAAATGGAATATGGCATTCTTTCAGTTACTCCATTTTTTTCTATTATTCTGCTGTTACATAAGGTAGCGCTGCCTCTAGTAAAGGTTCTTGCATTTGATAGTTATTTGTGGTTAATAAATATTGTTATAATCGTGCTTTACAATTACTTAAGTGAAAAAAACTACAATATTATCAAAAACAAAGTAGCTTTTGATGAAAATAGTATGACTAGTGAAATTATAAAGCAAGAAAAGGAGCTAGCCGTTCTTAGACATGATTTGAAAAATATTGTTTCTTCAATAGATTTTTATGCAGATAATAGTGATTATGAAAATATTAAAGTAATAACTCGAAAGATACTGGGACAGGAAGTATTTAATCGTAAGATTACAGGTTGTATACCTATTGATGCTGTGTTAAATCAAAAAATATCTAAGATGAAAAAAGATGGTATTCTACATAATTTAGATTTACAGGTTCCATATAATTTAGACTTAAGTACTATTGCGATTGATTCATGTGCCATTCTTGGGAATCTTCTTGATAATGCTATAGAAGAAATTGAACGTAATAGCTTAGAAGAACCGATTGAAATAGCTCTGCGTTTTAAAAATGATAAATTAGTTTTCAAAGTTGCTAATCCCATCAGAACTTCTAATGTAGATGTTAATTATGATGGAATGAAGTCTATTAAATCTCCTAACAGACAAGGTATAGGAATAAAAAGTAGTTATGATAGAGTCATGAAATTAAAGGGGCACCTAAACATTACTGTTCAGTCAAATCAATTTATTGTGCTAGTTGTGATTCCGTTAAGGATGAAATGAGTTTTTATCAAATCTATATTTAAACTCTGCTAATAGGCAGAGTTCTTTATTTAAGATCTATCGTACTATCAATTCTCAACAGAAAGTAAATATCTTGCTTTTGGGCTAGGAAGTTAGTAGTTATGTGGTAAACTGAGTCATAGGAATAAATCTCTTTCTAGTAATATTTCTTAACTCTACTATAACGGATTTATTTCTTTTTGTGTTTACCCAACTTATTTTACACTACCAATAAATAGACCTTTGCAGTGAATATTAGGAGAAATATTAATCAAAAATGCCTCACTGATTAAGTGAAGCATTTTTGATTACATAGAAGATACTGCATAGTCTATTTTTAGTCTTATTGAAATGATTTCAGGTTATTTTAGTTTAGTTTTTGGAATCAAGAAAGGCTTTAAATCAATATTTTTGACGTTAACAAGACTTAAAAAATCTTGGAACAAGTTTTGCATGTTCATCATAATAGTTTCTAGATTCCTTTCATATCAAGGGTTTAGCCCCTGTTTGTTAAAATTTGATGCCTTAATTTGCCTAATAGAAGAGGCAGTCAAAACCTCAACTATTATACCATGTTTGGCTTGATTGACAAAGTAAGGAGGGATACTGAAGATAATCTGGCATTATAGGTGCGTTCAGTCTATTTAGAACGAAGTTATCAAGAGGTTTTATCAAAAAAACTATTGGACCAATTACAAAAGAAAGAAATTTTTAAATTGTAAGACTTGTGATAAATAATGTACAATGGTTTATTGTCAATCCAGTCAACATTTGATTGGAGATAGAAAAAGAAAGAGAAGACAGGAATGCAAAAAAGAAATATTTTAGGGATTTTTGTAGGACTATTTATAGGGTTGGTTACAGTCTTAGGAATGAGCCTATTTATCTTTATTAATTAAAATACCACTCTGTTTATTATGCTCAGCACATCCCTCATAAGGAGGGGACAGAACCAGATCTCGTTATGTTGGTAGAGAATATGGGATGGATTTATACACCGGAGATTGATAGTATTCGATACGACGATGATAGAACAAACGCTATTATAAATGATAAATTGTAAAATATAGTGCAACAAAACAAGTGTTATACCAGTACATTAAGGATAATAATATCTCATTATTGAATTATAGTTTCAATTATTTTTTTTCAGTATTGTATCCAAAAGTACCAAATTCAAGTGATTAGTCACCACTTTTCTAACCATAAGATAGAAGGTTTGACAGTAGTTGATGAATTGGGAACTAGTTTCTCTTATGAAAGAGATAACCTAAAAGTAAAGCAGAATTTCACCTTATGCCATGAGTTAGGTCACTTTATTCTTAAACATGATGGAAATTATTTTGCAGAATCTATTGAGAATCAAGAGAATTTACTAGAACGTGAAGCAAATATTTTTTCCGCTGTGGTATTGATGCCAGATATTGTTCTTTTATCAAAAATATACTATAGTTGCGAGACCTTCCATCAAATACAAAATAGTCTCGGAGTTTCAAAACAGGCCTTATTTTTTCGTCTTTTGGACTTTCTACGGGAATATTATCCTGGTAAAGATAATGAAATCAAACAAGCAGTTGAGACCTATATTGAAGGGAAGAATGTTTCTGTTTTTCGTTTGTTTCATGATATTAGAGAACAAATTATCGAGGAGTTCAATCAGTTTCAACCTTCCCTTATTAATCGGGTTAAGCAAAGAGTTAGAAAAGTAGGCTTTACAACGAGTCTAGAATACCCATATTTATTGAATCAAGATAACTGGAAAGCAATCAAGGAAGAAAGTATTAATTTAAAAACCTGGCTTATTTATAATAAAGGGAAGTCGATTGCGTATGTTTGGGATAAAGAAAAATTCTCAGATGAAGAGGCAAGAAAAAAGGCAGAAATACAGTTACTATTAATGTGAGGTGAACTATGTATCAACCAGAAAAACTAAAAGCCCGTAGAAAAGAGCTAAAAATGACTCAAAAAGATATTGCGGATCAATTAGGAATCAGCTATCAAGCTTTTTCAGCATGGGAACGTGGAGTAAAAGAACCATCTAAAGAGAAAGTAAACCGACTAGAACAAATACTCAAAGTACCAAAAGGTTATTTTACAGAAATTGAGATTGTTCGTCTGTATAATGTATTATCAAATAAATGTCAAAATCAGGTTTTAGAATACACTCGTAGGTTAGTTCAAGAAGAGTCTAGAAAAATTGTTACGGTTTCAGAAAATCTCTATGAGTACCATGTATACGAAAAAATGTCTGCTGGTATTGGTGCATCCGTTTATGACAATCGCAACTACGACACTGTTTATTTCAATGAAGAACTAGCTCATGATTTTGCCTCATGGGTTTCAGGAGATTCAATGGAACCCAAATATCATAACGATTCAGTAGCTCTTATCCGTGAGACAGGTTTTGATTATGATGGGGCAGTCTATGCGGTAGTGTGGAACTCTCAGACCTTTATCAAGAAAGTCTACCGTGAAGAAGAGGGGCTACGCCTAGTTTCTATTAACAAGGCTTATAAGGACATCTATATTCCTTATGATGAAAACCCTCGTATTGTGGGTAAAATTGTAGGAGACTTTATGCCATTAGAGGTATAAGTTAGGAGAATACCATGGGAATGACGTATAAAGCAAAATTAGAAAAAGCTAAAATGAGGAATATCACTATCCCCTCAGAAATTTTGGAAAAAGATATTGTGGGAGTATACAAGTTTTTTGCCATTTTAGAAGATGAAAAAGTCTGTTTTTATATTGGAAAATCAACTAATATCAGAGAACGATTGTTGTCTTCAAACGGCCATATTCATTTGTTTTTTAAAGAATCAGAGAAGTTAGTACCGTCTGAAATTAAATATTATCTTGGTCAAAATTATGAGATTTTAGTTGAGATAGAAGAGGTTGATTACTTCGATACGGACTTTAGCAGAGCATCCCATCGACTTTCTTTGGCTGAAATAACTGAAATTGTTAAATATCAAAGTATGGGACAATGTTTGAAGCAACTACCAGAAGGCATAGGAAAAGGTGAAAGGGAATATTGGGAAAACAACTATAAAAGAGATAGATAATGGGCTATTTTGATTGTTCACGAGAACCAAAATCTGATATTGCTTTTGCGGATATGAGATCTTTCTATACTAGTGTTGAGTGTGTGGAACGTGGATTGTATCCTTTAAGGACCTCACTTTGTGTGATCAGTAGAGCAGATAATTCAAACGGACTTATCTTAGCTTCCTCTCCAATGTTCAAGAAAGTCTTTTGAGCACCACAAGAGGCGAAGTCACAAACTCCGCCTCCTTCTACATATTTTTTGTTGTGATAGCATATTTTATTTGAAATATCAAGACTTATGCTTGATAAAGCTAGAAAACTTACCCTTTTCCAGCAAGAATATCTGATACTTTATACAATCCTGGGGAATATGTCCGACCAAATAGTTTTTTCGTCAAGGTATTAAACGTATAATGGTCATCTAAAATCAAGACTTCGTCATACGTTTTTAAGAGTGCAATAAAGTCATCGTCTGTTAAATTGGAATTATCTCTAGTATCGATATTTTTATTGCTGAGGTAATAACTTGTTGCTCTGTCGCTGTATGATGCCATTAAATCTAAAAATTTTTGGTCAACCGACACAAAATTTTCTCTGGCATCAACATTGACATCCCACAGATAATAACGACTAGCATATTGGGCAAAATAATTATCTACATTCTTCTTATCTGCTGTTACAACCAAAATTCTATCCGTTGACGAATTACTCTGACTTCCAGTAAACTGACGAATTTCTTTTGCGACCTCGTTTGTTTCCTGATTGTTATTGTAAACAATGCCATTATTTTCTGACAAGAACATTCCAATGGCATAAACTGTCAAAACAAGGCTCGCGTATTGGTACAAGCGTTTATTAAATAAGCTCTTGTAAGACCTAGCATTACGTTTACTAATGATTTTTTCATACAGGCCCTTGTCCATTACCCATGCTAAAGCCATGGTCAAACAACCAAAAGCAAAGATAACGATGCTCGAAGCATAGCGCTCAAATCCTGCTAATTCTAACGCTTCATCAGTCGGCATTGCTGTCAGATACATGAGTAAAATGCCAATATAGTAAGTCACAATCGAAATATCAACAAATCCCCAAGTCAACAAGACAAATTTCTTATATTTCAAACGAATGCCAATCACAATAAAGGCAATCAGCATAATCAGATTGATTATCAAAATTCCATTGCTTGCCAAACCGTCAAACGTAAACACCGATTTGACAAAAAGAGTGATAATTTTTTGTGGGACGCCTGACAGATTTCCAGTCAATACCTGACCAAGTTCTGACATGGACACTGCATGCTTGGCACTTGAGGCATTTGGGAAATTATCCGTCACATGCTTTTGCCAAATAACAAAAGGAAGAGAGCTGACTAGCAAGGTCATTATGAGCAGCACTAGTGCTTTTAAACGTGCTCTTTTACGAACAAGTAAACGCACAATACAAACCACATAAACTACTAAAACGAGAGCGACAAAGAAAAATCCACTTACTTTGACGATACTTAATAATCCAAGAATTACCGCCGTATTTAGCGACAAAAACCAGAAACGATTACGATAGACAAAACAACCTGCTATGGCTGCCAAGGCCAAGGCCGGAAGCAAAAAATCAACCAGCAAATTATTTAATCGAATAGCAACGTTAAACGTATTAAAAACAGCAAACGAAGCAAAAATCATGCTAACCATTAAGACACGTCGATCATCACGAAGTGCCGCAAACATGGCATAAAGACTGGAAGCAATCAAGAAGAATTGCCCGACCAACATACTACCTTCTGAAAAGCCTACGATAGTCGTGAAAAAATAAATGAAAAGTGAACTTCCAACAGGATAGGTATAATAACTAATAATCGTATCCTGCTGTGTTGGCAAAGCATTATTGATATGGAAAAATTTTACAATCGTTGCCCAATGCGTAAAATTATCATAATGTAAAAGCGGCGAATGCCAGAGCGTTATTCCAAACAAAAGCAAATAAGCCATCATTCCAAGCGCAATATAATCAAGTCTCCTAAAGCGATATTTCTTTTTCCATACCGCCCAAAGATAATAAAGACTCAAAAGACAGCCCAAAACAGAAATGGCATACACGGTCTGCAACATAAAGCCTAACAAACTACCAAGGTACAATACCAATGTAATGACTGAAAATGTAAACACCCATGTCAGACGGCGATTCATCTTCACAGTATTACGGAAAAAGGCATTGTACCCCATGGTAATCACAAAGAACAACAGTAATCTAGCAATACTAATCATACTCTCCCTCTCCATTCATTTGCTAAGGCTTTAAAAGCAGGTAAGCTATCCAAATCCGCTAAATTGGTAACTCGATAAAGCGATTCGTCTCTATCAGTATCATAGGACACAAAAGTCAACTGAATTGGCAAATCTTTGTAGGTAAATGCGACATTCGGTTCTTTTTTAGGATTTGTCAATTCTCCAGAAAATGTCATGTAATAATAATCTGTCTTTCTAAGCTGGCATTTTTTTCCAGCAACCTGAACCTCTTCATTGACACGAACTTTCGGAAAAGCTACTTGGTCATAGGCTGAAACAGGACGTTCATTATTTTGGAAACGTTGACTAAAGTTCTCAAATAAATCATCCCATGTTGTCATCCAAGGGTCTTTTTTCTTCGGAAGATTGTGATTAATGCGGTCATAAATGTACTGATAAAATTCGCGCTTATCAGCTTCAGGAACTTCTGAAAATTGAACGCCGTAGCGCCAACCATTATCAATCGCAAAAACACGAACAACATGACCTTTTACCCTCGCATGGTAATCACGTGATTGCAAATTAAGCGTCAGTTCTTTTTCTTTCGGCAAATACAATGGTAAATCCGTATAGAATGAAATCCCCGTTTCTGAAATATCACAGACTCTCACTTGGTAAGAATCATCATCAACCTCAATAACCATAGCTTCATCAACAGTAAAACGCTCACTTGAGCGATAAATCGGACGACCAAGCGCACAGAAAATCGCAAAGGTCAAATTGATGATATGATAAATCAACCAAAAACTGATAATACTTCCATAAAAAAGCTCTGAACCAAATTTTCCATAGTTAAAAGTCACCAAACCATAAACGGCTAATCCCCATAAAACAAGATAAGGAAGCGCATAAAGGTACAACGTCCACGACGTATAATTTCCCTTACGTGTCACCTTAAATTTTTTATTGCTAATGCCAAAGGACTCCAACATCATGGGAATAAACAAATACGGAGCAAAAATCGTTTCCACAATTTCTCCCCAAACCTGTGTTTGGTATTTTTTTGAGACTTCTCGCATTGACAAGCGTGTCAAGGCGAAACTTGGCAACCAGAATAGGAACAGTAGCCAGATATTTGACACCACCACACGCACATGGAAAACCGTATATAAAATCGGTGCCAAGATATACAATAACCGTCTAAAGAAAGACCACCAATAAAGATAGCCATTAATATAAACAATTCTTTGCCCCATTGTCAATTTGGGATTAAAGAAGATATTCATATTGTAGCTACTGCGAATAACGCCACGTCCCCAGCGCACGCGCTGTTTGATGACACTCTTCAAATCTGTTGGCGTTAACCCGCTAGCCATTGGACTTTTCGTCGAATAATTTACATAACCAGCCGCATTTATCCGAACACCTAGCTCGAAATCCTCCGTAATGGTATCTGTCGGAAAACCACCAACATCTTCAATCGCCTTGCGGAAAATAAGCGTATTAGACCCCGTATAAAGCGCTGCACCGTGCGAATTATTGAAAACATTAATTTCTTTGGAAAAGAAATCTTGTTCGTTTGGTAAGGTTGATTCTGAAAACAAGTTAAATTGGAAAATATCAGCATTGTAAAAACTTTGTGGCGTTTGAATCAAACCAACTTTTGACTTATCATAATCGTCACCATTTTCATAAGCCTCAACTTGTTCAACAAAATAAGGCACAGTTTCCAACAGGAATTCACGATAAGGAATCATATCCGCATCAAATGTCGCCACCAAAGGTGATGACGTCTGACGTAAAGCATTATTGTAGTTTCCTGATTTGGCATCTTTATTATCCGCCAAACCAAAATAACCAACACCAAGCTCATCAGCCAATTTGGCAACTTCTAGACGATTGGTATCATCACAGACGTAGATATGCACCTTAGACTTATCAGGATATTCCATAAAAGTGCAGGCATTAATCGTCTTATAAAGCAACTCTGGATCCTCATTATGCGTTGCAATCAAAACATCCACATCTGGGTAACGCTCCTTAGCAATCTCAGGCTCTTCAAGCTCAAAGTCCTTTTGCTTATTCCAAATGAGAATGTAGCCTGTAATGGCCGAAACTACCTCACTTCCCCACAATAAAATCCCAAAGATCAGCGCAAACCATGAATCATGCCACGGAATAGTCGCCACCAAACGCCAAGTTAAATAAAAGGCAGTCGTTACAAATGCAACGAAATAGAGTATCCTCTTACTAGTCTTCATTCTCACCTCCACTAAAAATCAAATGTTTTTGCACAAAATAACTGACAATGAAAAGTGTACCGTCAACTAAAATCTTCACCAATGAAATTGGCAGCGTCGTCAAGGCATTTCCTAGAACTGTTACCAATAAACTTGACAAAACAATCTGTACTACCACCAAAGTGAAGTATTTTATCGCACTATTTGATTGACCTTGTTTAAAGACCACCTTATGATTCAAGGTGAAATTAACAACAGATGATATCACACGCGCTAAAATCGAAGCTAACGTCACCGCACTAAAACTCAATCCATTAAACAAAGAAATTAAAATCGTAAAAGCAACAATATCAACCAAGAAGGAAAACAATGATGAAAAAATGTACTTGAAGAAAACCTTGTAAATTCTAATCGAGTCACGAATCGCATCAAAATGCGACGACTGATTTTCATCCAAATAAATCGTTGCAATGCCAACTTCACAAATCAGAATATTGTCCTCTTTTGCCTCAAGTAACATATTCATCTCAAAATCATACCGTTCACCCTCCACGGTTAAGAGTTTTGGCAACCATGACATAGGAATCACACGAAGTCCCGTTTGCGTATCAGAAACGTTCACACCTGTCATAGCTCCCAAGACGTCTCTTGTCAATAAATTTCCAAATTTACTACGTAAAGGAACAGATTTTTCAAATGTTCTAACACCCAGCACCAAACGATCAGGATGTTGCAAAAATTTAGCCAAACATTTCATCATGTCTTCGTAGGTGTGTTGACCATCAGAATCAATCGTCACAATTCCTTTGGCATTAGGAAAATTGTCCAAAATATATGAAATAGCCGTTTTTAAAGCACGACCTTTTCCTTTATTATCAGCATGTCTTTGCAAATGACAAGCATAGTTACTCTGCGCTATTGCAAATAACGGTGCAAAATCAGCTCCACTACCGTCATCGACTAGAATAATGTCAAACATTTGATTTTCCTTATCCCGAATATTTTTCAAAAGTTCCAACAAACGGTCATCAGGTTCATAGGCAGGAATGACAATAACAACATCTTGAAACATCATTGATGTTCTCCTTTCTGACTTTTAATTTCGTACATTTTCTTATCAGCTATTGCAAAAAAATCAACGAAGTTTTTATGTGATTGATAAGAGTTCGTATAAGCACCTAAAGATGCTGTAATCCCCATATCTTTGAGAGTCATTTCTGCTTGAACAAGTTTTATTAAAAATTCAGCTTGATTTTCAGAAACTCCAGGGAGTAAAACCGCAAATTCATCTCCACCTAACCTTGCTATTACAGCACTTTCAGGCATTATCTTCGTTAAAATATCACCAAATTCAATTAGAATCTTATCTCCCGTAGCATGTCCAAAGGTATCATTTGCTTTCTTGAATTTATCCAAATCAGATATAATAACCGTAATTTGTTCTTCTTTACGTGTCAGACATTCCTCAAAAGCAAGCTCAATATATCGTCGATTATGAACCCGTGTTAAAACATCTTCGTATGCCATCCTCTGTATTTCAAGTTCATGAAGTCTCTGCTCTGTAACATCAAGAACAAAACAAGAAACACCAATCACTTTTTGGCGATTGTTATAAATGGGAGAATACATATTTTGCCAGTAAAGCGTTTTGTCGCCTGTCTTAATAGTATCCATAAATATAAATGTTTCACCCTTTTTCGCACGATCAACATTTGCTTTTAAACGCGCAGCATCTTCACTATTAAGATAATTCATTGGAAAGTCACCAATTTTGGGAGTGAAATAAAAGATTTCTTCCATGAGCCGAATATCATTCTTATTAACCGCAATAAAACGATAATCTAAGTCTACAGCATAGACGTTAATAAGTTTCGAACTCTGTAAGATAAAGTGGGATAGCATATGCTGTCCTCGATTAAGGTAAGATGCTAGGGTCCAAAGAACTAGTATTCCTATATAGATTGCTAAAACGATGGGATTATCACGGTCAATCAAAACATCATCATACACTAAGCGCATTAATAACATTAACGCAGCAAAAATACTTAAGTACGTTAACAATCTTTGATACTTGATTAAAAAATCACTTACTTTTCCTAATACCATTACAGCCTCACCATTCTAAGTAGTTTTAATACCTTCAGCATCCAAACTGTATGTAACAAAACGTCCTGTAATAGTATTAATGGTTTCTTGATGTTTTTTCAACTCAAGAATTAACGGCGC
>OATP01000024.1_pt1 | contig 125396 bp, 135 predicted proteins | sample 1495041 | NCBI WGS metagenome assembly OATP01 (sample SAMEA2579972, study PRJEB22360) | human gut metagenome | biome: human gut; feature: human-associated habitat; material: faeces | place: Denmark | collected 2008/2010 | reverse complement strand
ATCGTTTCTAGTGAATTTTTGTTTTTTCACTGTCCACTATAAGGGGAGTATATCACTTTTGTCCCAGGCTCTTTTCTTTTGTTTTTTGGGGGTCGTAAAATGGTGAAAAATTTGGTATAATGGACTAGATTTTATAGAGAGAGAATTTACTGAAGATGATTGAAAAAATCAAACAAATTCTTGAAGGGATTGATATCCGTTTTCAAGAACCCTTAAAGCATTATACCTTTACAAAGGTTGGGGGGGATGCTGAATTTCTGGCCTTTCCTCGCAATCAATACGAATTAAAACGCATTGTAAATTTTGCCAACCAAGAGAAAATTCCTTGGATGGTCCTTGGCAATGCCTCCAATATCATTGTCCGAGATGGGGGGATTCCTGGCTTTGTGATTATGTTTGATCGCTTGCGAGACATCAGTGTGGATGGTTATGTGATCGAAGCCGAAGCAGGGGCTAAACTGGTGGATACGACACACGTCGCCTTGCATCATAGCCTGAAAGGCTTTGAGTTTGCGAGCGGTATTCCGGGTAGTGTCGGTGGCGCTGTTTATATGAATGCGGGAGCTTATGGTGGAGAGATTTCTCATGTTCTTGTATCCTGTAAGATACTGACCAAAGACGGGGAAATCGAAACTCTGTCAGCGAGTGAACTAGCTTTCGGTTATCGTCATTCCAAAATTCAAGAGACTGGCGCCGTGGTCATCTCAGCCAAATTTGCCTTGTCACCTGGTAATCACGAGCAAATTAAGCAAGAGATGGATCGTTTGACCCACCTGCGTCAATTGAAACAACCCCTCGAGTATCCTTCTTGTGGATCGGTCTTTAAGCGTCCAGTAGGTCATTTTGCAGGGCAATTGATCAGTGAAGCAGGGCTTAAGGGCTGCCGTATTGGTGGTGTGGAAGTGTCTGAAAAACACGCTGGCTTTATGATCAATGTGGAGAATGGAACAGCGAAAGATTATGAAGACTTGATCGCCCATGTGATTGAAGCAGTGGAAGCACACTCAGGTGTCCGTCTAGAGCCAGAAGTTCGCATTATCGGTCAAAAATAAAGAGCCTACATGATAGGTTAGTACTAAGGTATCCGATTTACCTCAGAATGGAAAGGGGGTGAGTGCCTATCGATACCGTAAATAGGTGGGGCAGTCTTGTAAGTCCCCGAGAGGTATTGGTGGTCTGACAGATTTTCTGTCAGCCACTGCTTTCTGTATGGGAAGCAGTTTGGTATTTGTAGTAAAGAAGGAATTTATGTGAATTGAAAAAACCGATTATTGAGTTTAAAAATGTTTCAAAGGTCTTTGAAGATAGCAGTACCGTTGTCCTAAAGAATATCAACTTTGAGTTGGAAGAAGGGAAGTTCTATACCCTTCTTGGAGCATCTGGATCAGGAAAGTCTACGATTCTGAATATCATCGCTGGTCTCTTAGATGCGACCAGTGGGGATGTCTATCTTGATGGGGAACGGATTAATGATGTCCCAACCAACAAACGGGATGTCCATACCGTCTTTCAGTCCTATGCCCTATTTCCACACATGACGGTCTTTGAAAATGTGGCGTTTCCCCTTCGTTTGAAGAAGGTGGACAAGGCGGAGATTGAACGTCGTGTCTCAGAAGTCTTGAAAATGGTGCAGTTGGAAGGATTTGAGATACGTTCGATCCAAAAACTGTCTGGTGGTCAACGCCAGCGGGTAGCCATTGCCCGGGCTATCATCAATGAACCGCGCGTGGTCCTTTTGGATGAGCCCTTGTCAGCCCTTGACTTGAAACTGCGGACAGACATGCAGTATGAACTACGGGAATTGCAACAACGCTTGGGCATTACCTTTGTCTTTGTGACCCATGACCAAGAAGAAGCCCTTGCCATGAGTGACTGGATCTTCGTCATGAATGAAGGAGAGATTGTCCAATCAGGAACTCCTGTAGATATCTATGATGAGCCGATCAACCACTTTGTAGCCACCTTTATCGGGGAGTCCAACATTCTAGATGGACGCATGATCGAGGACTACTTGGTTGAGTTCAATGGCAAACGCTTTGAAGCCGTGGACGGTGGGATGCGTCCTAATGAACCAGTCGAAGTGGTCATTCGACCAGAAGACTTGCAAATCACTCTTCCTGAAGAGGGCAAACTTCAAGTTAAGGTCGATACCCAGCTCTTCCGTGGGGTGCATTACGAAATTATCGCTTATGATGATTTGGGCAATGAGTGGATGATTCACTCGACTCGTAAGGCCATCGTAGGAGAAGTGATTGGACTCGACTTTGAACCAGAAGATATCCATATCATGCGTCTCAATGAAACGGAAGAAGAATTCGATGCTCGGATTGAGGAATATGTAGAAATCGAAGAGCAAGAAGCTGGTTTGATTAATGCCATTGAGGAGGAAAGAGATGAAGAAAACAACCTCTAATCTGTTTACCCTCCCGTATTTCTTGTGGATTTTCCTTTTTGTGTTGGCTCCTGTGGTCTTGATTGTCTTGCAATCTTTTTTCAACGTTGAAGGGCAATTTTCACTAGACAACTACAAGGAATTCTTCACCGCTCAAAATCTGACCTATTTAAAGATGAGCTTTAACTCGGTCCTTTATGCGGGGATTGTCACCTTGGTGACACTCTTGATTTCTTATCCGACCGCTTACTTCTTGACCCAACTCAAGCATCGCCAGCTATGGCTGATGTTGATTGTCCTTCCAACCTGGGTCAATCTTTTGCTTAAGGCCTATGCCTTTATTGGGATCTTTGGTCAAGACGGTTCTATTAATAGCTTTTTAAGCTTTATCGGAATCGGTCCTCAGCAGATCCTCTTTACGGATTTCTCCTTCATTTTTGTAGCCAGCTACATCGAGTTACCATTTATGATTCTCCCGATTTTCAATGTCTTAGATGATTTGGATCCAAACTTGATCAATGCTAGCTATGATTTGGGAGCCAATCGTTGGGATACCTTCCGCCGAGTCGTATTTCCTTTGTCCATGAATGGGGTTCGCTCAGGTGTGCAATCCGTCTTTATCCCTAGTCTCAGCCTCTTCATGTTGACACGTTTGATCGGTGGAAACCGTGTTATTACCTTGGGAACTGCGATTGAACAGCACTTCTTGACAACGCAAAACTGGGGAATGGGTTCTACCATTGGAGTTGTCCTGATCCTTGCCATGCTCCTTATCATGTGGGCTACGAGAGAAAGGAGAGAACGATGAAAAAAGTATCTCATTTCTATCTAGGATTTGTCTTTCTCATCCTTTATCTCCCGATCTTTTATTTGATCTTTTATGCCTTCAATAAAGGGGGAGATATGAATGCTTTCACTGGCTTTACCATGGAGCATTTCAAAGAGTTATTCGCAGATACTCGCTTGATGCTGATTCTGACAGAGACCTTCTTTTTAGCTTTCTTATCGGCCTTAATTGCGACAGTGATCGGGACCTTTGGAGCGATTTATATCTATCAATCTAAGAAAAAATTAGAAGGACCGTTGCTTTCCATCAACAATATCCTCATGGTAGCGCCAGACGTTATGATTGGGGCCAGCTTCTTGATTCTCTTTACCACGGTTAAGTACCAGCTAGGCTTCTTATCTGTTCTTGCGAGCCACGTGGCCTTCTCGATTCCGATTGTGGTCTTGATGGTCTTGCCACGGCTTAAGGAAATGAACCGGGATATGGTCCATGCAGCCTATGACTTGGGAGCGACCCAAGTGCAAATGCTGAAAGAGATTATGATGCCCTATCTGACACCAGCCATTATTGCCGGTTACTTTATGGCCTTTACCTATTCTCTTGATGATTTCGCCGTGACCTTCTTTGTAACTGGGAATGGCTTTAGCACCTTGTCTGTAGAGATCTACTCTCGTGCTCGTCAAGGGATCTCCCTTAGCATCAATGCCTTGTCAGCCCTTGTCTTTCTCTTTAGTGTGCTCTTGGTCATCGGTTATTACTTTATCACCCGTGAAAAGGAGGAAACAGCATGAAAAAACTCTATTCATTCCTAACAGGAATTGTTATGGTGATCTTGATCCTCTGGGGAATTAGCCATCAGATCGAAGCCAGCATGAATACCAAGAATAGTGACAAGTTGGTCATCTATAACTGGGGAGATTATATCGATCCAGATTTGCTCAAGGAATTTACCAAAGAGACGGGAATTCAGGTACAGTATGATACCTTTGATTCCAACGAAGCCATGTACACCAAGATCAAGCAAGGGGGAACCACCTACGATATTGCCATTCCGAGTGAATACATGATCGCTAAAATGATGGATGAACACCTGATTGAAAAATTGGACCAATCAAAGATCAAGGGAATGGAACACATTGATCCAAGACTCTTGAATCAATCATTTGACCCAGGAAATCAATATTCCGTTCCTTATTTCTGGGGGACTTTGGGAATTATCTACAATACCAAGATGGTCAAAGAAGCTCCAGAACACTGGTCAGATCTTTGGCGTGAAGAATATCGAAACGACATCATGATGTATGATGGTGCGCGTGAGACGATGGGAATTGGGCTCAATACCTTAGGTTATAGCCTCAATGAAAAGGATCCAAAGAAATTGCAAGAAGCAGTGGATAAACTCTACACCTTGACGCCAAATATCAAAGCTTTGGTGGCTGATGAGATGAAGGGCTATATGATCCAAAACAATGCTGCTATTGGTGTGACCTTCTCAGGAGAAGCTAGCCAAATGTTGGATGCCAATAAGGATCTTCGCTATGTCGTCCCAACTGAAGCCAGCAACCTCTGGTTTGATAACATTGTCATTCCCAAAACGGTGAAGAATAAAGAAGCCGCTTATGCCTTTATTAACTTTATGCTTCGACCAAAAAATGCCTTGAAAAATGCCCTTTATGTTGGCTACTCAACGCCAAATAAAGAAGCCAAAGCCATGTTGCCTGAAGATGTCCGAAATGATCAAGCCTTTTATCCAAGCGATGAAACGCTAAAACATTTGGAAGTCTACCAACAACTTGGAAAAAAATGGCTCGGCATCTATAACGATCTTTACTTACAAGTAAAGATGTACCGGAAATAAACCAAAAAAGGACCTTCGGGTTCTTTTTTGATTTAAGATAAACTCCTCTTAGAAACTTTCCTTAAGTGAGTACGGACGTCAGCGAACTTCGAAGAAGTTCCATGACTTATCAAAGATACAAAGGGTGTTCGCGGATAAAGTCAAAATAGGAAGTTTGACGCAGAATCTTTTGATTCTAGGAAAACTTATCTTTTTGACACAATCCGCAGCCCGTGTTCAATTAGTTCTGGACCCCTTTGCTTTTTAATTTTTAGGCTCAGGCTAAAACAGTTTCCCAAACTGTTTTACTCCCAAAACTCCCGAGTGCTAGAAATAATGGTGTTTCTAGCACTTTTCTCACAGCGGAAAGTTTCATTCTATATTTAGATGCTCTACAAAAATACAACATTTGAATTTTTAGCATCACTTAGCTGTTATTTGTAAAAAAGGATTATCTATATTCTAGCAAAACACCGCAAGTTCTTTTATGATTGTTGCATAAAGTCTCTAACTAGTGACTTAGATTGAGATTCAAATGAAAGATGCTATAATAGTAAAGAAAGTGACTGGCCCATTCAGTCATGAAAGGAAGGATTGGAGAAGATTAAATGAAGAGACGTGTGGAACTATTTTTGATCATTTTGTTACCGATTCTAGGACTTTTACTTCTAGGAGGAAAGATCATGAATCTGAACAAAAGACCCGACCAAAAGGTAACTTCCTCATCTTCAAAGAAAGTTGTACAAAAATCAAAAGAAGAAATAAAAAAAGAGCAAATTGCTTTTCTCAAGGAACATGAGCAAGAAATCGTCGATTTTGTGAAGGCTCAAAATCCAAAAGTCGAATCTGTCCAGATTGATTGGGATAAAACTCAGATGATTGATGGTGGACTTACAACTCCCGAATATTATATGAATGTTTTTGGGCGCATTAATCATATTGAGAACTCAGGATGGGGAGTAGACATACCCATGAATGAAAATGGGACTGTAAATCTTAAAAATATGACAATGGGCGATTTCATCAGTATTGATGGTGTGCCCATTCCATAATAGAAATATAAAGTGTTTTGGAAGATTACTGTTTTAAAGAAAGTTACCTCATGAAAAAACAAACGATGTTTAAACTAATCACTACGATAGCTATCTTTGTGAGCATGGGAGGTTGCGTAAAACAAAAAGCTCATACGAAACAAGCACAAACTATCACCTCTTCCTCCACCAAAGAAGATAGAGAAGTGCTCAAACAAAAGCAACTTGCTTATCTCAAAGAGCATGAGCAAGAAATCGTCGATTTTGTGAAATCAAAGAGTTCAAAGGTTGAATCTGTTCAGATTTATTAGGACGAAACGCAATGGATTGATGGTGGTCTCACAACCCCCAAATATTATATAAATGTTTTTGGGGGCATTAATCATATTGACGATTCTGGTTGGGGAATAGATATTCCAATTAATAATGATCAGTCAATTGAAATGCGAGAAATGTTTATGCTCCATGAACCTACGATTGGCGGAAAGCCTATTTCCTAATCAAGTACAATGCGTTTTGAAAATGAACTGTTTTAGAGAAAGTTACCCCATGGAAAAACGAATGATTTTTAAATTAATCACTACATTAGCTCTCCTTGCAAGTATAGGAGGATGTACCATAAAATCAAAAGAGCAAACAAAACAAGCACCAATTGCAACCTCTTCGACAAGCAGAGAGGACAAAGAAGCGATAAATAAAAAACAAATCGCTTATCTCAAAGATCACGAGCAAGAAATCGTCAATTTTGTAAAGTCAAAAAATTCTAAAATAAAATCTGTTCAGGTTAATTGGAGTGATATTCGATGGGGCGAAGCAGGCAACGGAACTCCTCAAGGAGGTGGCGAAATCATCGAGTTGTATGGTGGTTTTAATCATATTGAAAATTCTGGTTGGAATGTCACGATTGAGATTGTTAATGAAATGCCTGATCTAAAAACTATGATGTTAAGCAATGGTTTTGGTGTTGGAGGAGAAGTATTTGAGTAATTGGGACAAGGAAAAGCTATGAGATTAGAAACAAGACAAATCGTGATAACAGTTGTTGCTATTGCTGGATTTTTAAGCCTTGGAGGGTGTGTTGGGAAGCCAAAAGAACAGACGAAACCAATAAATTACATCGCTTCTTCGTCAACCAAGGAAGACAAAGAAGCCATTAAACAAAAACAGCTCGCCTATCTGAAAGAACACGAGCAAGAAATGACGGCCTATGTGAAAGAACATAATGTCAACATTCATCAGGTGTCTTATGACTGGGATAGTGTTCGAACAGTTGTAGGAGGTAATGGAACACCTCAGGGAGGTGACGAAATACTATTAGTTTATGGTTATGCCAATGGAAGTGATCTAACAAATTTTAGCCTGAATTTTACGTTAGACGAAAATAAGATTCCTAAGATAGATTCAATTGGTTCTGATAGTTTATATCGAGTAGAAAAGAATTGATTTATCCGTTAGACAATTAGAGATGCAATAGAAGAATAACCTTTGAACGAAAAAATTATGAGAAAACAAATAAATAATCTGATGATCGCACTTGCTTTCATTTTAACACTTGGATGTCTAGTAGGATGTGTGAAGCAAGAACGTGAAAAGAGCAAACAAGCACAAATTACTACCTCTTCCTCTACCGAAGAAGATACAGAAGTGCTCAAACAAAAGCAGCTCGCTTATATCAAAGAGCATGAGCAAGAAATCGTCGATTTTGTGAAATCGAAGAGTTCAAAGATTGAATCTGTCCAAATTTATTGGGAAGAAACGCAATGGATTGATGGTGGAAATGGGACACCACAAGGTGGAGATGAGGTCATAGAAATTTTTGGTACCGTCAATCAACTTGAAGATTCAGGATGGAGAGTGGATGTCGTATTTGATTCTGATCAAAAGATGACTTTCGGTATGGGCCAACATATTAGTATTAAGGGTGATTCTATTGAGTAAGAACTGAAAGATTCAAAGCCTGTAAGGAGGATTTATGAAGAGACAAGAAAAAATGATTTTCAGTTTCCTTGCTTTATTTGTCGCATTGCTCATCATCACAGGCTGTACTGTAAAATCTAAAGAAGAGATGAAGCAAGAAAAAACGAATGTTTCTTCCTCAACCAAAGAAGATACAGAAACTGTCACACAAAAGCAAGTAAACTTTTTAAAAAAGCACGAGTCCGAAATTACGAACTACATAAAGTCGAATGATCCAGAAGTTGTTCGGGTCAAGTATGACTGGGATAGCGTGAAAGTAGGAGATAGTGGTGCTTTTACGGAATCTGGATTTGACATCCGTTTAAAGGTCTATGGGGCAAATGATAAGGAACTCAATGGCTATTCATTCTTTATCGTCCCAAAACCAAATGTTGAGAATCCAATTTCAATTGATTCAATCTCTGGTTCAAATTTTCCTTAATAAAATCAACAGATTATTCTACCTATTAAGAGGAAAGGATTTCAAGAATACTTGAGCTACGAGTTCATAATAGAATCAGAAATGATAGGTGGACATTTTAAAGAATAATCTGTACAGAATGATAGGAGGACTTATGGAAAGTCGAAAAATCATGATAATGCTTGCATCAATTGTAGCGCTCCTAAGTATAGGTGGATGTACCGTGAAACAGAAAGAAGATACGAAGCAAGAGAAAACGAATCTTTCTTCATCAATCAAAGAAGACAAAAAAGCCATTAAACAAAAACAACTTTCTCATCTCAAAGAGCATGAGCAAGAAATCGTCGATTTTGTGAAAGCCCAAAATTCGAAAGTCGAATCCGTGCAGATTAATTGGGATGAAACTGAGTGGGGCGTGGCAGGAAATGGAACACCTCAAGGTGGTGACGAAATGATTCTCATTTTTGGAGGGTTTAATAAAAATCCTGAATTCAGTTGGCGAGTTGATGTGGTCGTGGAAGATGGAAAGATTAATTTAAAGACGATGTAACTTGGGCAAAACTTAAGCATAAGTCAAGAAATTTTCGAGTGAGTCAGTTGATAGATTGATTCGAAGTGTGTAGATTGGAGAGAATTGAATGAAGAGACAAATGGAACTATTTTTGATCATTTTGTTACCGATACTAGGACTGGTTTTTCTTGGAGGAAAAATCATGACTCTGACCAAAAGGCCCGAACAGAAGGTAACTTCCTCATCCTCAAAGAAAGTTGTACAAAAAACAGAAGAAGAGATAAAAAAAGAACAACTTGACTATCTAAAAGAACACGAACAGAAGGTTGTTGATTTAGTCAAAGCACAAAATTCAAAAGTTGAATCCGTACAGATTGATTGGGATCAGACACAATGGAGTGATGGTGGACTGACAACTCCTGAATATTATATGAGTGTTTATGGACGTATAAATCATATTGAAGAATCGGGTTGGGGAGTAGATATCCCAATTAATGAGGACAATACATTGAATCTAGATGAGATGTATCTAGGATCCGACATTAGAATAGGGGGGAGATTATTTGAGTAATTGGCATTTAAAGGATAGGAAAAATGTACTATGAGTTTGAAATAGAACAATAGTTCAAATTGTCACTTACATCATAGCTCTTAAATTTAAAGATTTGATGATTAAAGGTAAAGAAATCATTAACTCATGTTTTAGAAAGCTCTATCTAGTGTGATAGATTGATCTTCAAATGATAAATGCTATCATAAAAGAAATAATATTTATCCAGTTTCCAATCTTAGAAAATAATTTGTACAGAATGATAGGAGGACTTATGAAAAGTCAAAAAATCATGATGATAGGTGCTTCAATTGTAGCGCTCCTAAGTATAGGAGGATGTACCGTGAAACAGAAAGAAGAGATGAAGCAAGATAAAACGAATGTTTCTTCATCTACGAAAGATTTAAAGGAAGATGAAGAAACTATAAAGACAAAACAACTGGACTACCTAAAAGAACACGAACAGGAGGTTATTGATTTAGTCAAAGCACAAAATTCAAAAGTTGAATCCGTACAGATTGATTGGGATCAGACACAATGGAGTGATGGTGGACTGACAACTCCTGAATATTATATGAGTGTTTATGGACGTATAAATCATATTGAAGAATCGGGTTGGGGAGTAGATATCCCAATTAATGAGGACAATACATTGAATCTAGATGAGATGTATCTAGGATCCGACATTAGAATAGGGGGGGAGATTATTTGAGTAATTGGAATTTAAAAAGTTTTGATAATCTATATGCTTCATTAGCAGAATCAGCTTACAGATATAGGCCCACAAACTTTCCATATGAACAATTGGATCAAATTCAGGAAGAGCATTCGAAGCTCAAATGGGAGTATGACAATGAGATCGATGCTTTCTATAAACATCAGAAAAACTGGAATCGAAAGCCAAAAAATCAGTAAGGTTGTCCTTACTGATTTTTTAGTTAGATCCAGATGTGGCTGTATCTGCGCCACTGTCTGTAGCTGTGGAACCTTGATCTTGTGCGGCAGATGAACTGGTGTCTGCAGCGGAGGAACTATTGGTTTCTTTTTGTGAACTTGTTTCTGTATTGCTTGAATCGGTTTGCGTATTGGTATTGGTGTTGGTATCTGTCGCGGTGGAGTCAGAACTCTTATCGTGAACAACGACCACACTGGTACTACTTGAAGGTTTATTATCGGATTTTTGATTGTCCTTGTTGAGGAGGCTCATAATGGTAAAGGAAGTGACGATAATCCCTAAGAGACTGGCAATCGTAGCTACAACCGTTTGAAATACGGATAGGCCTTGTTTGACTTTTTCACCACGTGAAGGTCTTGAATCTGTAGTATCTTCTGGTTTTTGGTTTTTGTTGCTTCTTGAATAGTGTGACATGTTCTTTCTCTTTCTATCAAAAATTGTTTTCTAATACTTTCTTATTATAAGTCATTTTCTGAAAAATGTCTAAAATTAAATGGATTTTAGCGTGTGGATTTCAAAAGAGAGATTTGATCAAATCCTTGTCCCGAGCGGTTAGAAATGATAAAATAGAAGTTACGTAAAAAGAAAGTGATGGATGCGCAAGACATGATTTATTTTGATAATTCAGCAACGACGAGACCTTATCCAGAGGTCCTTGCGACTTATACAGAAGTAGCGACACGGATCTGGGGCAACCCTTCTAGTTTGCACAATCTAGGTAGTCAAGCGACTCGTATTTTAGAGGCTTCTCGAAAACAGATTGCGGAGCTGATTGGGAAAAAAGCTGAGGAAATTTACTTCACGTCTGGTGGGACAGAAGGGGACAACTGGATCCTTAAGGGTGTTGCCTTTGAGAAAGCCCCTTATGGCAAGCATATCATTGTCTCTGACATCGAGCATCCCGCTATCAAGGAGTCCGCTGCTTGGTTAAAGACGCAGGGATTCGAAGTGGATTATGCTCCAGTGGATGCGCGTGGCTTTGTAAAAGTAGATGAACTGGCTCGTCTCCTTCGTCCAGATACGACCTTGGTTTCTGTTATGGCCGTCAACAATGAAATTGGCTCCATCCAGCCCATCCATGACATCGCGACTCTCCTAGAAGACCGCCCAACGATTAGTTTCCATGTTGACGCTGTTCAGGCCCTAGCCAAGGTGGCAACAGAGGCCTATCTACCAGAGCGCGTTGACTTTGCGACCTTCTCTAGTCACAAATTCCATGGCCTTCGTGGAGTTGGCTTTGTCTACATCAAAGAAGGCAAAAAGATCACACCCCTCTTAACGGGTGGAGGTCAAGAAAAAGAAATGCGCTCGACAACTGAGAACGTGGCAGGTATCGCAGCAACTGCAAAAGCCCTACGCTTAGCTATGGAAAACCAAGAAGCTTTTGCCAGTAAGACCCAGCAGTTGAAAGAAGTGATCCGTAAAGAATTGGCTAGCTATCCGGATGTCACTATCTTTTCTGGTGAAGATTACTTTGCACCTCACATCTTGACTTTTGGGATCAAAGGAGTCCGTGGAGAAGTCGTCGTGCACGCCTTTGAAGAGTTTGACATCTATATCTCAACGACCAGTGCCTGCTCGTCCAAGGCTGGAAAACCAGCTGGTACCTTGATTGCCATGGGAGTGGACAAGAGTATCGCCCAGACAGCTGTCCGCTTAAGTCTCAATTTTGAAAATGACATGAGCCAAGTCGAGCAATTCTTGACCAAGTTCAAACTGATATATGAAAAAACCCGAAAAGTACATTAATTTTAGAAAGAAATCAACATGACCTTAACCTATTTAGAAATTATGATTCGCTATGGAGAGCTTTCTACTAAAGGGAAAAACCGCATGCGTTTCATCAATAAACTTCGCAATAATATCCAAGATGTTTTATCTATTTATCCGGCTGTCAAAGTAACAGCGGACCGCGATCGGGCTCATGCTTATCTACATGGGACGGATTATGAGCCGGTGGCAGAATCCCTCAAGCAAGTTTTTGGAATCCAAAATTTTTCACCTGTTTACAAGATTGAAAAATCAGTCCCAGCCTTGAAAGCCGCTGTACAAAAGATTATGAAGGAGATTTACAAGGAAGGCTTGACCTTTAAAATCTCAAGTAAGCGGAGTGACCATACCTTTGAGCTCGATAGTCGCGAACTCAATCAAACCTTGGGTGGTGCTGTCTTTGAAGCCATTCCAACCATTCGGGCTCAGATGAAAAAGCCAGATATCAACCTGCAAGTCGAAATTCGGGAAGAAGCAGCTTATATTTCTTACGAAACCATTAAGGGTGCTGGTGGGCTTCCAGTTGGAACGTCTGGTAAGGGCATGCTCATGCTGTCTGGCGGGATTGACTCTCCCGTGGCTGGTTACCTGGCCTTGAAGCGTGGTGTGGATATCGAAGCGGTTCACTTTGCGAGTCCCCCTTATACAAGTCCAGGTGCGCTGAAAAAAGCGCAAGACCTAGCCCGGAAGTTGACCAAATTTGGAGGCAATATCCAATTTATCGAGGTACCCTTCACAGAGATCCAAGAGGAGATCAAGGCCAAAGCGCCAGAAGCTTACCTCATGACCTTGACCCGTCGCTTTATGATGCGCATCACAGATCGTATTCGCGAGGCTCGCGGTGGTTTGGTCATTATCAATGGTGAAAGCTTAGGACAAGTGGCTAGTCAAACCTTAGAGAGTATGCAGGCTATTAATGCAGTGACCAATACGCCGATCATTCGTCCGGTAGTAACCATGGATAAGCTGGAGATCATTGACATTGCCCAAGAAATTGATACTTTTGAGATCTCGATTCAACCATTTGAAGATTGTTGTACGATTTTTGCGCCTGACCGTCCAAAGACCAATCCAAAACTGAAGAATGCAGAGCAGTATGAGCAACGCATGGATGTGGAAGCTTTGGTTGAGCGAGCTGTAGCAGGCATCATCGTAACAGAGATTACTCCAAAAGTGGAAAAAGACGAGGTTGATGACCTGATCGAGGACCTCTTATAATAGAGACTGGGATGCTCCGGCCTCTTTTTATCACTGAATAGAAGGAAAGAAAATGAAAAAAATTATCTTGCTAATGACAAGTGTGCTTTTGTTGACAGGCTGTGTGAAGGTGTCATTTACTGGCCCCAAAAGAGAAGAGAAGACTAGCCAGTCGACCAGCAGTAAAAAAAACCCCCTCACATTTGTCAGAGCCGACCAGTATAAAGATCAGGAAAATGCAATCTTGGAAGCGTCTGAGAAATTTATCAAGGAACATCCGACCCTTGGAGAACCTGGAAAATTATTTGTCTTTTTCCCAGGATATACCTTTGGAGATGAAGAAAATCGTTTAGCCTTGTTCTTTATTGTGAATCGCACCACCTCAACGATCGATCGTGATGGATCCTTTGTTCTAAATCTAGAATATGATGGAGAGCCACTTTTCAAAGATGTCACAGTGAACTATGAAGTGAGCGAATCAGGAGTGTTGAAACCCAATACCGCTGCCGCAATCCCAATCAAAATTACCAAGGAACAAGAAGAAAAAATGAAGGGGATGAATGATTCTTCAAAAGCCAAAATGAGTTTTAAAGACTTTAAATTTAAGGAATAAAGTAAGGTAGAGAGACGTACTTCCAAAAAAACGTTAGAAATAAAGGGATTTTTCTATGAAAATCCGTTTTCAGAGGCAAAAAGACTTGTCATTGTTGGATAGAAGTGTTATACTTATAAAGTTGACTATGCACATGCCTGTGCAACCGCTCGATCATCGTCGCTCATCCTTATGAGCTGAAGTGGTTCGTCCCACGATGCTAGGCGAGTCTTCACAAAAATACGGGGAAACCCAAAAATACATAGGAGGTGCATAATGAGCACATACGCAATCATTAAAACTGGCGGAAAACAAGTTAAAGTTGAAGTTGGTCAAGCAGTCTACGTTGAAAAATTGAACGTTGAAGCTGGTCAAGAAGTTACATTTAACGAAGTTGTTCTTGTTGGTGGTGAAAACACTGTTGTCGGAACTCCACTTGTTTCAGGAGCTACTGTTGTTGGAACTGTTGAAAAACAAGGAAAACAAAAGAAAGTTGTTACTTACAAGTACAAACCTAAAAAAGGTAGCCACCGTAAACAAGGTCACCGTCAACCTTACACTAAAGTTGTCATCAACGCTATCAACGCTTAATTTTTAGGAGAACACATGATACAGGCAGTCTTTGAGAGAGCCGAGGATGGCGAGCTGAGGAGTGCAGAAATCACTGGGCACGCTGGAAGCGGTGAATACGGCTTTGATGTCGTGTGTGCATCGGTTTCGACTCTAGCCATTAACTTTGTCAACTCTGTTGAGAAATTTGCGGGCTATGAACCGGACCTAGAATTAAACGAAGAAGAAGGTGGCTTTCTTCGGGTAACCATCCCGAATGAAATCCCACCCCATCAAAGAGAAATGACCCAATTATTCTTTGAATCATTTTTCTTAGGGATGGCCAACTTATCGGAGAACTCATCAGAGTTCGTCCAAACAAGAGTTATCACAGAAAACTAACTGGAGGAAAACAATTATGTTGAAATTGAATCTTGCTAACTTGCAACTTTTCGCCCACAAAAAAGGTGGAGGTTCTACATCAAACGGACGTGATTCACAAGCGAAACGTCTTGGAGCTAAAGCAGCTGATGGACAAACTGTAACAGGTGGATCTATCCTTTACCGTCAACGCGGTACTCACATCTACCCAGGTGTGAACGTTGGACGTGGTGGAGACGATACTTTGTTCGCAAAAGTTGAAGGCGTAGTACGCTTCGAACGTAAAGGTCGCGATAAAAAACAAGTTTCTGTTTACCCAATCGCAAAATAATAGATTTTATTCTATAGAAAGATGAGTCTTACAGGCTCGTCTTTTTTATGTTCAAAAATTCACTTTTTACATGCAAAATAATCAAAATTATATTGACAATAAGTTATTATAGTGATATACTCATAGTATAAACATTTGGAAAGATAAGGAGGTAATGAAAGTGGCCTTAAATCAGCTTTTTAGTAAAGATCTGGTATTTTGCTTACATGCTGACAATCAAGAAGATCTTTTCAATCAAGTAGCAAATCTGCTCGAAAAGAGACAAATTGTTGCTTCAACCTATCGTTCTGCGTTGATTGAGCGTGAAAAGTCATTTCCCACTGGTTTAGACATGGAATTTCTTGGTAAGAACTTACCGAATGTAGCGATACCGCACACGGACATTGTTCATAATCTTACTGAGAATGTAGTAGTGGTTCGTTTGGATCAACCTGTGACTTTCCATAATATGATTGCTCCAGATAAGGAAGTAGAAGTTTCACTCTTATTCTTCATCATTAATAATTCCAGCTCTAGCCAAACCAATATTTTGGCCCAGCTAATGGATTTCTTTACGTCTAATGGTAATCTCGAAGCTTTATCAAAATTAGATAATGAAGATAAGCTCTATCAATACATTACGGAAAATATTTCCTAAAACATTCGTAAATATTTATAATGGAGGACATCCAAATGATTAAAATTTTAGCTGCCTGTGGTGCAGGCGTCAACTCTAGCCACCAAATCAAGAGTGCGGTAGAAGAAGAGTTGTCAAACCGTGGTTATGATGTGCATTGCGATGCGGTCATGGTCAAAGATGTCAATGAAGATTTGATTTCTGGTTATGATATCTTTACTCCAATCGCTGCAACTGATTTAGGATTTGATCCTGGTATTCCAGTGATTGAAGCAGGTCCAATTTTGTTCCGTATTCCTGCGATGAGTGCACCAGTCTTTGATAGCATCGAAGCAGCCATTAAAGAACATGGATTACATTGATATTTTTTTAGACGTGTTTGTAAACGCTATCCAATAATATTTTTGGATGCATCAATTGTGTATTTTACAAAATAACTATAAATCGGGAGGATTTATTATGAATGGCATTATAGATTTTGCCAATAAATTTTTCAAACCCATTCTAGATATGGGTGCTCCGATCATCATGTTGATCGTATTGACTTTATTGGCTCTCTTATTTGGAGTGAAATTCTCCAAAGCGCTTGAAGGTGGTATCAAACTTGCCATCGCCCTTACTGGTATCGGTGCCATCATCGGTATGTTGAATGGAGCCTTCTCAGCGTCTCTTGCAAAATTCGTTGAAAATACAGGTATTCAATTAAACATCACTGACGTAGGTTGGGCACCTCTTGCCACCATCACTTGGGGTTCTGCCTGGACACTTTACTTCTTATTGATCATGCTGATTGTCAACGTGGTCATGCTTGCCATGAAGAAAACCGATACACTCGATGTCGATATCTTTGATATCTGGCACTTGTCTATCACTGGTCTGTTGATCAAATGGTATGCGGACAAGAATGGAGTGAGCGCAGGAGTTTCACTCTTCGTTGCAACCCTTGCAGTTGTTCTTGTTGGAATTATGAAGATCATCAACTCAGACTTGATGAAACCAACATTTGATGATTTGTTGAATGCACAAAGTTCATCACCAATGACATCAACTCACATGAACTACATGATGAACCCAATCATCATGGTCTTGGATAAGATTTTTGATAAAGTTCTTCCTGGTCTTGATAAATACGACTTTGACGCCGCTAAATTGAACAAGAAGATCGGTTTCTGGGGTTCTAAATTCTTTATCGGTTTCCTTCTTGGTATCGTCATCGGTATCATGGGTACTCCACATCCAGTTGCTGGTGTTGCTGATGCTAAAACTTGGGAATTGGTTGTTAAAGGTTGGTTGAGCCTTGGTTTGACTGCCGGTGTCAGCTTGGAATTGTTCTCATTGATCGGTTCTTGGTTCATCGCAGCGGTAGAACCATTGTCACAAGGTATTACAAACGTTGCTACAAAACGTCTTCAAGGACGTAAATTTAATATCGGTTTGGACTGGCCATTCATCGCTGGTCGTGCTGAAATCTGGGCTTGTGCCAACGTACTTGCACCAATCATGTTGATCGAAGCAGTGCTTCTTTCTAAAGTCGGAAATGGTATCTTGCCACTTGCAGGGATCATCGCAATGGGTGTGACTCCAGCTCTCTTGGTTGTGACACGTGGTAAATTGATCCGTATGATCATCTTCGGAAGCCTTCTCTTGCCACTCTTCCTTCTTTCAGGAACGTTGATTGCACCATTTGCAACTCAATTGGCTAAGAGTGTTGATGCCTTCCCTAAAGGGGTAGCTTCTACTCAATTGATCACTCACTCAACTCTTGAAGGACCAGTTGAAAAATTGCTCGGTTGGACAATCGGTAACGCAACATCTGGTGATATCAAATTGATCCTTGGTGTAGTTGTCTTCTTGGCCTTCTATATCGGAATCTTCGCTTGGTACAGAAAACAAATGATCAAACGGAACGAAGAATATGCTGCAAAAGCAAAATAATTTCTAATGAAATCTAAGGTTTCATAACAAATCACCATAGCTGATCGGCTATGGTGATTTTTCGTCTTCGAGTTTTTTTGATGGAAGTAAGGCCTGTTTTTTTCATTTCTCAGGCTTCTTTCAGTGTGATTTTTATGATATAATTATTAGATACTGTAATGAGGAAATTTGAATGAATATACAACAATTACGTTATGTCGTGGCCATTGCCAATAGTGGGACCTTTCGTGAGGCCGCTGAAAAGATGTATGTGAGTCAGCCAAGTTTATCGATTGCTGTACGTGATCTGGAAAAAGAACTAGGCTTTAAGATTTTTCGTAGGACCAGCTCAGGGACTTTTTTGACCCGTCGGGGAATGGAATTTTATGAAAAGGCGCAAGAAGTCGTCAAGGGCTTTGATGTTTTTCAAAATCAATATGCTAGCCCTGAAGAAGAGAAAAAAGAATTCTCTATTTCCGGTCAGCACTATGACTTTTTGCCTCCTTTGATGACGGAGTTCTCGACGCGTTATCCGGAAAATAAAAACTTCCGCATCTTTGAGTCAACGACGGTCCAAATTTTGGATGAAGTAGCTCAAGGGCATAGTGAGTTGGGGATTATTTATCTCAACCGTCAAAATACCAAGGGGATTATGCAACGGGTTGATAAATTAGGACTTGAAGTGGTGGATCTGATTCCTTTTCAGACTCATATTTACCTTCGCAAGGGACACCCTCTGGCTAAGAAGAAAAAACTGGTCATGGAAGATCTAGCTCAGCTACCAACCGTTCGCTTTACCCAAGAAAAGGATGAGTACCTCTATTATTCAGAGAACTTTGTCGATACCAGCTCGAGCTCCCAAATGTTCAACGTGACAGACCGGGCTACCTTAAATGGAATTTTGGAGCGAACGGATGCTTATGCGACAGGCTCTGGCTTTTTGGACAGTCAGTCAGTGAATGGTATTACCGTGATTCCTTTAGAAGACAACTTGGACAATAAAATGGTCTATGTCAAACGTGAAGAAGTGGATCTCTCCCCTGTAGCAGAGAAGTTTGTTGAAGTCATGGTCGAATATTTTGATCAAAAGAGGTAAGAAATGAAGAGAAAAACAATGATTCCGGTAGCAATCGTGCTATTGGTCCTACTGGATCAGTTGGTCAAATGGTATGTGGTGAAGCATATTCCACTGGGTGTCGTGAAATCCTTTGTCCCTCATGTGGTCAGTCTGACCTATCTTCAAAACACAGGTGCAGCTTTTTCGCTTCTTGAAAATCAGCAATGGTTCTTTACCCTTATCACTCTTGTCGTGATGGTGGGGGCCTTTTACTATCTCTATAAGCACCTCAAGGGATCGCTTTGGATGGTGACAGGATTGACCTTGGTGATTGCAGGTGGCTTGGGGAATTTTATCGATCGCCTGCGTCAGGGCTTTGTCGTCGATATGTTCCACCTGGATTTTATGAATTTTGCCATTTTTAATGTAGCAGATAGTTATTTAACAGTTGGAGTTTTCTTGCTCCTGATCCTGATGTTGAAAGAGGAAACGCATGGACATTAAAATAGAAGTAGCCGGTGCGCGACTGGATAAGGCTTTGGCGGATTTGACTCCCTTGTCACGAGCTGTAGCCAATGAGCAGATCAAAGAAGGAAAAGTTCTGGTCAATGGTACTGTGAAAAAAGCTAAGTATACGGTCAAAGAGGGTGACATCATCCAGTATGAAGTCCCAGAAGTGGAAATGGTCAGCTATGAAGCAGAAGACCTGCCTTTAGACATTGTTTATGAGGATCAGGATGTTGTGGTGGTCAATAAACCCCAAGGGATGGTTGTGCATCCAAGTGCTGGCCATACCAATGGTACCTTGGTCAATGCCCTGTTATACCATGTCAAGGATCTCTCTGGAATCAATGGAGAATTGCGACCAGGGATCGTCCACCGGATTGACAAAGACACATCAGGCCTCTTGATGGTTGCAAAAAATGACCAAGCCCATGTCGCCTTGGCCGAGGAGTTAAAAGACAAAAAATCTCTGCGCAAGTATTGGGCCATTGTCCATGGCAATCTTCCCAATGATCGGGGTGTGATTGAAGCACCAATTGGTCGCAGTGAAAAGGACCGCAAAAAACAAGCGGTGACAGCGAAAGGCAAGCCTGCTGTGACCCGTTTTCAAGTCTTGGAACGCTTTGGAAATTACACCTTGGTAGAGTTGCAACTGGAGACCGGTCGGACCCACCAAATTCGGGTGCACATGGCCTACATCGGCCATCCAGTGGCTGGAGACCCTGCTTATGGTCCTAAGAAGACACTCAAAGGACAAGGACAGTTTCTTCATGCGCGGACACTTGGCTTTACCCACCCTCGCACAGGAGAGACTTTGGAATTTACAGCAGAAGTACCAGCGATCTTTGAGAAAACGCTGGAAGACCTTCGAAAAGGATAATGAAGAATGGGAGTGGGAAAGAACTCTGACTAGTTAAAAAGAGTTCGTTTTCCCACCCCCGCACAGTTGATTAGGTTATCTTTGGAGCCTAAAAAGCGAACAAAGATGCCAATCAACCACTGCGTCATACAGTTATTACTATCAAACATAGAGAGCTGGACAGATTTTGTCCAGCCTCACTTTCATTACATACGAAATAAATAGTATTAGAAAGAAGCATAGAGATGAAAGCAAAACGAATCGTCTTTAAAGTAGGGACATCGTCTTTGACCAATTCCGATGGGAGCCTCTCCAGACAGAAGGTCAAGGTCATTACCCAGCAGTTGACTCTCTTACATGAATCAGGCCATGAATTGATTTTGGTCTCATCAGGGGCGGTTGCTGCTGGGTTTGGTGCCCTTGGTTTTAAGAAACGGCCGACTAAGGTGGCAGACAAGCAAGCCTCTGCGGCAGTTGGTCAAGGTTTATTGATGGAAGAATATACCTCTAATCTTCTTTTACGCAACATTGTTTCTGCACAAATTTTATTAACCCAGGATGACTTTGCGGATCAACGTCGCTATAAGAATGCCCACCAGGCCCTTTCTGTCTTACTCAACCGTGGGGCCATTCCGATTATCAATGAAAATGATACGGTCTCTATCGCTGAGCTAAAAGTTGGTGACAATGATACCTTGAGTGCGCAGGTTGCGGCCATGGCACAAGCGGATCTTTTGGTGCTGTTGACGGATGTAGATGGACTCTATACAGCCAATCCTTCTCAGGATCCAACAGCCAAGCGTTTGGAGCGGATCGAGCACATTTCTCGCGAGATGATCGAGATGGCTGGTGGTGCTGGTAGTAGCAATGGGACTGGAGGGATGCTGACCAAACTCAAGGCAGCGACCTTGGCGACAGAGTCAGGGGTTCCCGTCTATATTTGCTCATCTCTCAAGCCGGATGCCTTGATCGAAGCAGCGCAAGAGCAAGCAGATGGTAGTTACTTCCTAGCTGAGGACAAGGGCTTGAAAACCCAGAAGCAATGGCTAGCCTTTTATGCAGAAAGTAAAGGGGCTGTTTGGGTGGATGCAGGAGCGGCTGAGGCCTTGTTGGAATACGGAAAGAGCTTATTAATTTCTGGTGTGACCAAGGCAGAAGGGGATTTCTCTTATCAAGACATCGTCAGTGTCTATCATCAGGAGACTGGTCAATTACTAGGAAAAGGCAAGGTCCGTCTCGGCCAATCAGCTGTGCGCGATATGCTCCAATCTAAAAAAGCCAAGGGAATCCTTATCCACCGTGATGATTGGATCTCGGTAACTCCTGAGATTGACCTACTCTTTACAGAATTTTAGAGGAATGGTATGGAAACAACACAAGAACAATTACGTTTAGCAAGATCGGCTAAGAAAAGTATCAATACAGCGGATACAGCCCTAAAAAATCAAGCTTTGGATGCCATGGCGCGCCAGCTTCTGAAAGTGACGGAAGAAATTTTAACAGCCAATCAAGTGGATATGGAAGCGGCACGTGGGAAGATCTCTGAAGTCATGCTAGATCGCCTCTTTCTTGATCAAGAGCGGATTGCAGGGATGGCAGAAGGTATCCGTGCTTTAATCGATCTGCCAGATCCAATCGGGGAAGTACTGGATACCGAAGTTTTGGAAAATGGCCTTGAAATCCAGAAAGTTCGAGTCGCTATGGGCGTCATTGGGATCATTTATGAAAGCCGTCCAAATGTAACGTCAGACGCTGCAGCGCTTGCTATCAAGAGCGGCAATGCAGTAGTCCTTCGTACGGGAAAGGATGCCTTTCATTCTGCGCAAGCGATCGTGACAGCACTCAAGGCTGGTTTGGAAGAAGTCGGACTCAATCCAGACCTTCTCCAACTGATCCAAGATACGAGTCGAGCTTCTAGCCTTGCTATGATGAAGGCTAAGGGCTATCTGGATTTGCTCATTCCACGTGGTGGGGCTGGCTTGATCCAAGCAGTGGTTGAAAATGCCATTGTCCCCGTGATCGAGACAGGAACAGGGATTGTCCATGTCTATGTGGACAAGGAAGCTGATTTCCAAAAAGCACTCGCCATTATTGAAAATGCGAAGACCAGTCGCCCATCTGTCTGCAATGCGATGGAGGTCTTGTTGGTCGATCAAGCGATTGCGTATGATTTCTTGCCCTTGGTAAAAGAGCGCTTAGTGGATGAGCGGGAGCGATCCGTCGAGTTGCGTCTGGACGAGCAAGCACAAGCCATCATTCCTGGAACAGCAGCACAGGAGCAGGATTTTGATACCGAATTTTTAGATTATATTTTAGCAGTCAAGGTCGTCGACGGAGTTGAGCAAGCGACGGACCACATAGAAGCCCATAGCACCCATCATTCGGATGCTATTGTCACGGAAAATTCGGAGACAGCCGCTTATTTTACCAAGCAGGTGGATTCAGCAGCCGTTTATGTCAATGCTTCTACACGCTTTACAGACGGGGGTCAATTTGGCCTAGGTTGTGAAATGGGGATCTCGACCCAAAAACTCCATGCGCGTGGTCCTATGGGCTTGCGTGAGCTGACCAGCTATAAGTATCTGGTCACTGGAAATGGTCAAGTGAGGTAGGAGATGAAAGTAGCATTTATTGGACTAGGAAACATGGGCGCTAGTCTGGCCAAAGCGGTCGCAAAAGAAGTGACTCGCACAGACTTGCTCTTGGTCAATCGTTCACCTCAAAAGGTGGAAGAGTTTATCAGCCAGTATGGGGGCACAGCATCTTCTCTTCAACAGGCTTTTGAAGAGGCGGAGGTTATCTTCTTAGGAGTCAAACCCTACCAGATCTGCCCTTTATTAGAAGAGTATCAGGACATCTTGGGCCAACGTTCCAATCTCCTGTTGGTGTCTATGGCAGCAGGTCTGGAACTAGATAAGATGGCGGGTGTGGTTAAGAAAGAGCGGATAGGGCTTATCCGCATCATGCCCAATACGCCCGTAGCCATTGGTCAAGGTGTCATCAGTCTGGCCCGCACTCAAGCTGTAACAGACCAGCAAGTAGCCCGAGTCAAACAGCTTCTAGCAGGAGCAGGGACTCTCTACGAAATCGAGGAAAAATTGATGGATCCTGCAACGGCTGTTGCAGGCTGTGGTCCAGCCTTTGTCTATCAGATGATCGAAGCCATGGCAGATGCGGCAGTAAGCTTGGGGCTTTCACGAGAGCAAGCCTTGCAGATGGCGGCCCAGACTTTCCAAGGAGCTAGTCAAATGGTCTTAGAGACAGGAGAACACCCAGCCCACTTGCGAGATGCAGTTTGTAGCCCAGGTGGGTCTACCATCGCAGGTGTCAATCGCTTAGAACAAGTCGGCCTACGGGGCGACATCATTGCAGGTGTGGAAGCAGCCTACAAACGCACCCAAGAAATGGGAAAAGAGGCAGGGAAGAAATAGAAAAAAGATTGGTTTTGGCCAATCTTTTTTTACGTTAGAACGACTCTACCTCTACGAAGCCATTTTCTGTCAGACGATAAATTTTTTGACAGACTTCTTTGAGGAAGGTCCGGTCGTGAGAGACAGTGACCAGTCCACCTGGGTAGTCTGCGAATAGGCGTCGAATTTCAGGTTGGGAAGTGGGGGAAAAATTGCGGGTAGGCTCGTCCAAGAGCAGAAACTGGGGACTTGTAAGCACTAATTGAAGGAGAAAGAGTTTGCCTTGCTGGCCACCAGAAAGTTCAGAGATAGGATGATGCATTTCAGAATAAGTAAAGTTGAGGGAGGCTAAATGCAATTGAATAGTGTTGATTTCTTCGCGATCGCCTGAATGCTGTAGAAATTGAACGGGTGTCTGAGTCAGAGGGAGACGTTCAGTGTAATCTTGAGGCATATAGGCAGTGCGGATACTCTCATTCTTCTCCAAAATATCCCAGATCATTTTTAGGAAAGTGGATTTTCCTACACCGTTGGAACCGATAATCCCTATCTTATCCTGCCCTTGAAGTGTGAGGGAGAGGTTCTTGACCAGGACACGATCCCCAATTGCAAGCTCTTCCTGATCTAAGAGAAGGACACGTTTTTGAGGAGACAAGGGAGTGAGGGAAGGAAAATGAAGATTGATGATTTCCTCATCATAGGGTTGGGAAGTCATAGATTGGAATTCTCGCTCGTAGCGCTTTTCTTGTGAGAGAAGGGCCTTCATTTTCTTTGACAGGAGACGTCCAGTAGTGCTATCTTTGGTATTTCGTAAGGAGGTTTCGACTTGCTGACGGACGCGACGGTGCTTCTCCATTGTTTTTTGGTAGGCTCGTTGATCGTTGGCCGCTTGCTGAGACTGTTGCTTAAATTGTTGTTCCCTCTGGCTACTGTAGTCTTGATAACCTAGGTGCTCTACGATCGTTTCAGCCTCCTTGCGGTGTTTGAGCTGTCTGAGGTGTATGATCGTATCCGCCGTTTGAGTCAAAAAATCCTCATGATGGGAAATAAATATTATGGTTTGGGGACTCGTTTGGATCATCTGCTGGAGCCAATCCAAGGTCTCTAAATCCAGATCATTTGAAGGTTCATCTAAAAATAGCAATTCATGAGGACAACAAAGTTCGTGAAGCAGTTGGACTTTGAGGGCTTCTCCTCCAGATAGACTTCCGATAGCTTGATCGCTTGCAAAACGGTCGCTATTAAAATGCAATTGATCTGCCAGTCTGTAGAGGGTGGCATAGTCTAGCTCGTTCGCTCCAAAAAAATATTCTTCCAAGGTTTTTCCCTTCAAAGCTTCCGGTAAAGTTTGGGGAATATAGGCGTAGGAGTGAAAGGAAGTGGTGATTTCTCCTTCTATGGTCAGATAATCTGGTAGAGATTTTGGGGACATGAGGACCTGAAGTAAGGAAGATTTTCCATTCCCTTCTTCGCCAATAATAGCAACTTTTTCTCCTTCATGAATGGTCAGGGAAAGATCTCGAACCAGATCTCGTAAATCTTTTGTATGTCGGATAGTGAGGTGGGATAGTTTTAGCATAAGATTCCTTTCTACTGGGACAAAAAACAGCTCTACCTATTTAGTAGAGCTGTATTCATGTGGAACCCAAGCAGAAAAAACCTTATTTAGCCAACAAATAGTTGGAGAATAGGCGAGAGGGTACACAAAAAGAGATCGAACAATCAGTCCACTAAATAAAGTATTTTATTTAACGAAACTTAGTTGTTCATATCTCCTTACCTCCGAATATGATTAGATTTATTCTATTCCTTTTATTCGTTATTGTCAAGGAATTCCTTACTTCTTATTCCCTTTTCTTTTCGGACTCGGGGGGATTTTATGGTATAATTAAGGGTATGCATACAAAACCAACGTCCGCTTATGTCCACATTCCATTTTGTACCCAGATTTGTTTTTATTGTGATTTTTCAAAGGTCTTTATCAAAAACCAGCCGGTTGATGCCTATCTGGAGCATTTGATCCAAGAATTTCGTCGGGAAGAAATCACAAACCTACGGACTCTCTATATTGGGGGTGGGACACCGACAGCCTTATCTGCAGATCAGCTAGCGTATCTTCTCAAGGAATTGACAAAGCCGCTTGATCTGTCTCAGATGGAAGAGCTGACGATCGAGGCCAATCCTGGTGATTTGAATCCAGATAAGATCGCTGTCCTAAAGGATTCACCGGTTAATCGGGTTTCATTGGGCGTGCAGACCTTTGATAATCGCTTGCTCAAGAAGATTGGTCGGAGCCACCAAGAGCAGGACATTTATGACAATATCTATCGTCTGAAACTGGCTGGTTTTGACAATATTTCGATCGACCTCATTTATGCACTTCCGACGCAAACCATGGAGCAGGTCAAAGAGAATGTCGCTAAGGCTCTTGCCCTTGACATTCCCCACATGAGCCTCTATAGCTTGATTCTGGAAAATCACACAGTCTTTATGAACCGCATGAGACGGGGTAAGCTTCCCCTTCCCAAAGAGGAGCTGGAAGCGGAGATGTTTGAATACATCATTGAGGAGTTGAAGCGAGAGGGCTTTGAGCATTACGAAATTTCCAATTTCTCCAAGCCTGGTTTTGAAAGTCGACACAATCTCATGTATTGGGATAATGCCGAGTATTATGGATTGGGAGCTGGTGCATCCGGCTATGTTAACGGTGTTCGCTACAAGAATCATGGGCCTATCCGTCACTATATGCAGGCTGTCGAAGAGGGAAATGTGCGTGTCCAAGAAGAGCATCTGACTCAGACAGAAATGATGGAAGAAGAGATGTTTTTAGGACTACGTAAGAAAACAGGCGTTTCCAAAAAGCGTTTTGAAGAAAAGTTTGGTGTGAATTTTGACCAACAATATGGATTAGTGGTTGAGGAATTGACCCAGCAGGGCCTTTTGGTACCTGACAAGGACATTGTACGGATGACCAAGAAAGGTCTCTTTTTAGGAGACACTGTAGCAGAGAAGTTTATTTTGGAGTAGAAGATGGCAAAAACATTTGAATACAGCATGAAAATTCCGTTTGATATGAGCGATGTCAATGGGTTTATTAAGATTCCCCAATTGATCTTGCTGTCTTTACAGGTATCGGGCATGCAATCGATTGAGCTGGGTATGAGTGATATGTACATTTTAGAGAACTACAATCTAGTCTGGATTATCACGGATTACAATATGAAGATCGATCGTCTCCCTGTTTTTGATGAGAAGATCACCATCGAAACCTATGCCATGAGCCATAATCGACTTTTCTGCTACCGGGCCTTTAACATCAAGGACGAAGCGGGAAATACCATCATTGAGATGGTGGCGACCTTTGTTTTGATGGATCGGGATACACGTAAGGTCCATCCAGTTATGCCGGAGATTACAGAAGCCTTTGACTCAGAGTTCTCAAAAACCATGATCCGTGGACCTCGTTTCAAAGAATTGGAAGGCGGTGTCGAACAAGAATATCTGGTACGCTTTTATGATTTGGATATGAACGGACATGTCAACAATAGCAAGTACTTGGACTGGGTTTTTGAGGTGATGGGAGCAGACTTCTTAACCCACCATGTCCCTAAAAAAGTTCATCTAAAATATGTAAAAGAAGTGCTGGCAGGAGGTGCCATCACCTCTCAATATGAACAAGAGGGCTTAACGACACTGCACCAAATTACCTCAGATGGGCATATCAATGCTCAAGCAGAGATCGAGTGGGAAGAAGTGAAAGAAAAAGGTTGGACTTATGGAAACTAGAAGATTAAAAGATCAAAAAGAGAAGCTAGAGAGCTATCAAAAACGGGTCGTAGCTTATGCCAAGCGTCAAAAGAACCCTTTCTACATGTTGGGAGATTGGCTCTTGACTCTTTGTGCTTTGGGCATCATCCTGGTGGAGGAGATATACAAATTTTTCCGCTATCGTTTGAATTTAGAGAGTTTTAGTCGCTTTTTAAGAGAAGATGTGCGCTGGTATCGCGTTTGGATCCATTTCACCTTGGCCTTTCTCTTGCCTGTTGTGATCTTTTCAGTCGGTATTACCAGTCAATCAGGCTCCTTCTGGTCTAATTTCTATCATCGTTTGTCTCAAGGTGTGCTCTTTAGCACAACCGTCAGCCTCGCTGCGACCTTGGTAACGGATTTTGTGGAGAATTTGCAACCGGAAACTAAGTCAGATGGCCAAAATCGGAGTAGCAAACGCACCGTTTATCAAATTAGTGTGGATCAGGCGACCGTCATTGGTCTCTTGGTGACTATTGTCATTCTTATGGTGGCTTCCTTCTTGTTTACCCAATCGGGAAGTCAAGGGATCAATTTTACTGGTTTGATCCTACAGTTTGTCCTTTATGCTGGTGCTCTACTTCTGTATGGTTCTGGTGGACGAGTGGACGCTGAAAAATTGAAAGAAGAAGCAGAGACAGAAAGGAAAGAATAAATGCATTACAAAGGCTATTTGATTGATTTAGATGGCACCATTTACAAAGGAAAGTCACGAATTCCAGCAGGAGAAGCTTTTGTTCATGAATTGCAGGCGCGTGAGATTCCTTATCTCTTTGTGACCAACAATACAACCCGCACACCAGAGACTGTTCGGGAGATGTTAGCAACTCACTTCAACATTGAAACCCCAGTTTCGACCATCTATACAGCTACCCTTGCGACCATTGATTATATGAAGGATCAAAATCTGGGCAAGAAGGCTTATGTGATCGGAGAAGCAGGCCTCAAAGACGCCATCGAAGAAGCAGGTTTCATCTTAGATGAAGAAGCACCTGATTATGTCGTGATTGGACTTGATTGGCAAGTGGATTATGAGAAATTTGCAAAAGCAACCTTGGCGATTCAAAAAGGTGCCCATTTTATCGGGACCAACCCGGACCTGAACATTCCAACAGAGCGTGGCTTATTGCCGGGAGCAGGATCTCTGATTGCGCTTGTCGAAGCAGCGACACGGGTCGAGCCTGTCATCATTGGAAAACCAAAGGCAATCATCATGGATAAGGCCATTGAACACTTGGGTCTTGAAAGAGAAGAAGTTGTTATGGTAGGGGATAATTATCTAACAGATATTCGTGCAGGTATTGACAATGGGATTCCAACCCTTTTAGTGACGACAGGTTTTACCAAACCAGAAGAAGTGCCAACCTTACCCATTGCACCGACACATGTCGTTTCTAGTTTAGCGGAGTGGGATTTTGATGCTTAGAAGTTTGAAATCCATGAACCTAGTTTTCTTTATCTTGTCAGCTGCCATCCTTCTCACCATTGGCCTAGCATGGGTCCTTTATCCCATGGAGATCCATTGGTTGGGAATCCAAAGTCGGACCGGTTTTTCGGCTTCTGTCATCATGAAGAATTTTAATGTCTTGATGAACTATTTGACCAATCCTTTGCAATGGGTGTTGAAGATGCCCCAATTTCCTTCTTCAAAAAATGGATTACACCACTTTGAGGCCGTTAAGTACCTATTTCACTTAGTGACAGTCGTTTTCCTGGTCACCCTACCTGGCTTTATCCAGTTTATGCGAACGGATGTCAAAAAAGGCTACCTGAATGTCTATCGCAATCTCTTCTTTTGGATGATGGTCTTTCCGATCCTATTTGCGGCTCTGGCTGTTTTCATTGGATTTGATCAATTTTTTACGCTCTTTCATCAGGTCCTATTTGCTGGGGATACTACCTGGCTCTTTGACCCGCGCGTGGATTCCATTATCCTCGCTCTACCCGAAGACTACTTTATGCATGCTTTTTTGATTTTCTTTGTTCTATATGAAGGGATTTGTGCGAGTTTTTATTTATTATCTAGGAGAACCAAATGAACCAATACAATCGATTATTAGACCCTAAAAAAGATCTAGGAAAGTATTCCGGAACACTAGCCATTTATCTCTTTATTATGACCATGGTAGGTTTGATTTGGGGAGCTCTCTTTAGAATGGTCCTATTTGGCTCGCTTCGGAAAGATCCGAGTAAGGTGTTAGAGAAAATGGATGTCTGGGCCGGAGTTCCCTACTTTATTGCTATTGCAATTGGTCTCTTTCTTTTTAATGCTTACCGCAAAAAGGCCCTTTTTAAATTTGACCTCAAACGGAAGGGACGCAAGATGACCCTTCCTGTCTTCTTTATCTTCCTAGCCTTTCTAGGCTTTTCTCAAGTCTTTGCCTCTATTATGACGCAAGTAATCGAGCGCATGTTTGAAACGATTGGTCTGCATTCTTCGTCTACAGATATAGGCAATTCGATTGAGCGTTCATGGACTATGCTTTTGTACGCAGGATTTTTAGGCCCAGTTACAGAAGAGTTTTTCTTCCGTGGAGCCGGTTTGCGAGGCTTGGAGCGCTACGGCAAAGTCTTTGCGATTGCCATGACAGCCATCTTATTTGGACTCTTCCATGCCAATTTTGACCAGCTTTTCTTTGCAAGCATCATCGGGCTAGGATTTGGCTACATTGCCTTTGAATACAGCATCTGGTGGGCGATTTTCTATCACATTTTCAATAACTTTGTGATTTCGCAAGGTCTCTTTTATGTAGCCCATCATGTAGATGACGGATTGGCAAATTGGTTACAAATTGGAGTCTTGGCTATCGGATCGATTGTCATACTTGTGGTTCTTGCGACCAAATGGACCGATATTAAGGCTTACATTCAAGTCAATAAACCCCAACCAGGAGTCTTCCAGCGTTCACTCGCTTCCTTCTGGTTCTGGTTCTTCGTCTTATTTACGATCTTTATGTCTATCCTTCCATATGTGGTTCCAATCTTCCGGCTAGCCTATCTCAAGGGCTAAGGTCCTAAGTATGTATGAATAGTGCAGAGAGGCTAAGACCTCTCTTTTTTGCTATAATAGAGAGTATGAACAACTTGATTAAATCCAAGCTCGAGCTCTTGCCGACGAGTCCGGGCTGTTACATTCACAAAGATAAGAACGGTACCATCATCTATGTGGGGAAGGCCAAGAATCTTCGCAATCGGGTGCGGTCCTATTTTAGAGGGAGCCACGATACCAAGACGGAAGCGCTGGTATCTGAGATTGTGGATTTTGAGTTTATCGTCACCGAGTCTAATATTGAGGCCTTGCTTCTTGAGATCAACCTCATCAAGGAGAACAAGCCCAAGTACAATATCATGCTCAAGGACGATAAGTCTTATCCCTTCATCAAGATTACCAATGAGCGCTATCCGCGTCTCATCATTACGCGCCAGGTCAAAAAGGATGGTGGCCTCTATTTTGGTCCCTATCCGGATGTAGGGGCGGCCAATGAGATCAAGCGACTTTTGGACCGGATTTTTCCTTTCCGCAAGTGTACTAATCCGCCTTCCAAGGTCTGCTTTTACTATCATCTAGGACAGTGTATGGCCCACACAGCCTGCCACAAGGACGAGGCCTATTTCAAGGGCATGGCCCAGGAGGTTTCTGATTTCCTTAAGGGACAGGATGACAAGATTATCGATGAGCTCAAGCTCAAGATGAATACCGCGGCGCAAAACATGGAATTTGAGCGGGCGGCCGAGTACCGAGATCTGATCCAGGCCATCGGGACCCTGCGGACCAAACAGCGGGTCATGGCCAAGGATTTGCAGAACCGGGATGTCTTTGGCTACTACGTGGACAAGGGCTGGATGTGTGTGCAGGTCTTCTTTGTCCGTCAGGGCAAGCTGATCGAGCGCGACGTCAACCTCTTTCCTTACTACAATGATCCGGACGAGGATTTCTTGACCTATGTGGGGCAGTTTTACCAGGAGAAATCTCACCTGATCCCCAATGAAATTCTGATCCCTCAAGATATCGATGAGGAAGCAGTCAAGGCCCTTGTGGATACCAAGGTCCTCAAGCCCCAGCGTGGGGAGAAGAAGCAGTTGGTCAATCTGGCCATCAAGAATGCTCGGGTCAGTCTGGAGCAGAAGTTCAATCTCCTTGAAAAATCCATGGAAAAGGCCCAAGGGGCTATTGAAAATCTTGGAAAACTCCTGCAAATCCCAACTCCTGTGCGCATTGAGTCCTTTGATAACTCCAACATCATGGGGACCAGTCCGGTTTCAGCCATGGTCGTCTTTGTCAATGGAAAGCCAAGCAAAAAAGACTATCGCAAGTACAAGATCAAGACTGTCGTCGGGCCAGATGACTATGCCAGCATGCGGGAAGTCATACGCAGACGCTATAGCCGGGTCATGAGGGATGGTCTGACGCCACCAGATCTGATTGTTATCGATGGGGGTCAGGGCCAGGTTAATATTGCCAAGCAAGCCATTCAAGACGAGTTGGGGCTGGATATTCCCATCGCAGGCCTGCAAAAGAATGACAAGCACCAGACCCATGAATTGCTCTTCGGTGATCCTCTCCAAGTCATCGAACTCTCCCGCACCTCGCAGGAATTTTTCCTTCTCCAGCGGATCCAGGATGAAGTCCACCGTTTCGCTATCACCTTCCACCGCCAGCTACGGTCCAAGAATTCCTTCTCCTCCCAGTTGGATGGCATCGAAGGCTTGGGACCAAAACGCAAACAGTTGCTGATGAAGCACTTCAAGTCACTGACCAAGATCAAAGAAGCCACTGTGGATGAGATCGTCACAGTCGGCATCCCACGAGCAGTCGCGGAGGCAGTGCAGATCAAGCTCCATCAAGGAAAGCAAGCAGAAGCAAGTTCCTTGATGGAAGTGGCGGAGGATTCTGAACCATACCAATCATAAGGAGTTTATAATGAATCATCGAATTGCTATTTTATCTGATATTCACGGAGATACGACAGCCCTGGAGGCAGTGATTGCGGATGCGCGTGCTCAAGGCGCGACGGAATACTGGCTTTTAGGGGACATTTTGCTACCGGGACCTGGACGAGAGGACCTTTTTGACTTGCTGGATGCGATTCCGATTACAGCAGCTGTTCGTGGAAATTGGGACGATTGTGTCCTAGAGGCTTTGGATGGTGAGTACGGGCTCGAGGATCCGCAGGAGATACAAATGCTTCGTCTCACTCAGTATGTCATGGAAGGGCTGGATCCTAAGCGGATTGATTGGCTTCGTTCGCTTCCTCTAATGGAGAAGAAGGAGGTCAATGGCATTCGCTTTTCACTGACCCACAACTTGCCAGAAAAGAATTATGGTAGAGACTTGCATCCAGCAAATATTACGGAGAACTTTGATCAATTGCTGGATGACCAGACAGATATGGCCATCTACGGGCATGTCCACAAGCAGTTGCTCCGCTATGGCAGTCAGGGCCAGCAAATCATCAACCCCGGCACTATTGGCATGCCTTATTTTGACTGGGAACCAATTCAAAACCACAGAGCTCAGTATGCACTGATCGATGTCGAAGAAGATGGGGTGACCAACCTGCAATTTCGTAAGGTGGCTTATGACTATGAAGCAGAATTACAAGATGCCAAGGACAAGGGCCTTCCTTTTATTGAGATGTACGAAGAATTGAGACGCGAGGATAACTATCGGGGTCATAACAATGAGTTGCTGGCTTCTTTGATTGAACAACACGACTATCTAAAGGAGGCTAATGCTTTCCTTCAGTCTATAAAAACGCATAAAGGGAAAGTGACAAAGAAATGGGATTAAATTTCGATAAACATAGAGAGCAATTGGAGATGGATATCCGCCAAGGACTTCAACATGTTTTTGGTGAGAATTTTGAAATTGTAGACATACAGAATATCGTGTTTAATGCTTATTGTCCGACCTTTAATTTCGAGATTGATCTTAAAGATTACAAGAAAAAATTAGATATTTTAATTGATGGTAGAGATTTAACACTATTCTGGGATGAAGAAAGGTATGGGCTTGGATATAAGTATGATTACGATTATCTTATCGAAGGTTTACGACGAATAAAAGCTTACCTAGATCAACCAGAACTAATTTTCATTGAACCTGTAACTTCTCAAAATATCTATCTAAAGGTAAAAGTACTAGAAAGAATAATAGAAAATTCCTTTGAGGGAATAGCAAAAATAGACTACTGGAAAAGACCCTTTGGTAAGAATGAATCATGTAGTTTCCTTATTACTTGTCATTTGCCTCATTATCCAGCTTTTTTTAGCTTTGAAATAGCGGGGCAGCAGTTTGTCTTCTTAGAGATAGACCCAATGGCTTCTAGCATAGAAAGCCAAGCTTTTCCACTTCAACAGCCTATTGATTTAACCGTATCCAATATGACTTCTTTCTTGGATTGCTTTAAAGATAGTCTAGAGGGGAAGCTAAAAATGAATGCTTCTACCGTTACGCTTTCTTGTTTAAGGCTCCCTCTTGATCCTACTACAGTTGAAGAGAATATTTCTCAAGTACAAGAGATAATCCGATCGACGTTTACAAAGGATGTTTCTTTTATGGAAGCGAACAAACTGGTCAAGTCTAATAGTTTTTATGGCGTTGATTTTTTAGTTCTATCTGAATATTATGATGCGAGATTTTCAATTAGCTTGGTTGGACGACACTTTGATCTTCATGTTATGAAGCCAGATAAACCAGAAAAGAAAGACAATTGGATGATCAATGGCTTTCCTTATCTGTTGACGGAAGAAAATATTAGAAAAGTCATCAGGGAAGCGGAGGACTATTTTGCTAGACACAGAAGAGCAGTGGAGTTTAGCAAAGATAAAAGTGAAGAAAAGCTAAGCAGCCAAGCCTGAGCAGAAGTAGAAAAAGATACAGAAAGTGAACAAGCAAATATAAAAGAGAATTTAAGACTGAAAAAACTATGGCAACTGCAGTTCCTATTTTTCTTTCTTTTTATGATCGCAATTTTAGTCCTAGCAATCTATACGAGTTTAAAAGAATAGGATAAATGAAAAAACTCTGCAAGCTCTTTCATTTTGTGTTAAAATAGAGGCAACCGAAATAGAAAAGGAAGAAGCTTATGAAATTTCTAGAGCTCAATAAAAAACGCCATGCGATCAAGCATTTCACTGACCAACCGGTCGATCCAAAGGATGTACGGACTGCCATTGAGATCGCAACCTTGGCCCCTAGCGCCCACAATAGCCAACCTTGGAAATTTGTGGTCGTTCGTCAAAAAAATGCAGAATTGGCAAAATTAGCCTATGGTCCAAACTACGAACAAGTCATGGAAGCACCTGTGACCATCGCCCTCTTTACAGATACTGATTTGCAAAAACGGGCTCGCAAGATTGCGCGTGTCGGTGGGGTGAAAAACTTCACAGATGAGCAGTTGCAATACTTTATGCAAAGTCTTCCTGCTGAGTTTGCGCGCTATGATGCCCAACAGACAAGCGATTACTTGGCTTTGAATGCCGGTCTTGTGGCTATGAACTTAGTGTTGGCTTTGACAGACCAAGGCATTGGAACCAATATTATCTTGGGATTTGATAAATCAAAAATCAATGAAGTATTGGACATCGAAGAGCGTTTCCGTCCGGAGGTTTTGATTACAGTTGGCTATGCGGCTGAAAAAGTAGAGCCAAGCTATCGCTTACCGGTAGATGAAATTATCGAAAAACGCTAAGCTAAAGGGAAAATTAGAAAGCTCGAGGAGGAATTCATGACAACAGTTGACTTTAAAGCAGAAGTAGAAAAACGTCGCGATGAGATGATGGCTGACCTATACAGCCTCTTGGAAATCAATTCGGAACGTGATGACAGTAAGGCAGATGCAGAGCATCCTTTTGGACCTGGTCCTGTAAAAGCTCTTGAAAAATTCTTGGAAATTGCCAAACGTGATGGCTATGAAACCAAGAATGTCGACAATTATGCCGGTCACTTTACCTTTGGTGAAGGAGAAGAAGAGCTTGGTATTTTTGCCCATATGGACGTCGTGCCTGCAGGTAGTGGTTGGAAGACCGATCCATACAAACCAGAAATTATCGATGGCAAGCTCTACGCGCGTGGCTCATCTGATGACAAAGGGCCTACAATGGCCTGCTATTATGGTTTGAAGATCATTAAAGATCTTGGACTTCCTGTTTCTAAGCGCGTGCGCTTCGTTGTCGGTACGGATGAAGAATCAGGATGGGGCGACATGGATTACTATTTCAAACATGTCGGACTTCCTGAGCCAGATTTTGGCTTCTCTCCAGATGCGGAATTCCCAATTATCAATGGGGAAAAAGGAAACATCACTGAGTACCTTCATTTTGGAAATGACAACACTGGAAAGGCGAAACTTCACAGCTTTACAGGTGGCCTTCGTGAAAACATGGTGCCAGAATCAGCGACTGCAGTCGTTTCTGGAGAACTCCCTGATCTTGCTGGTTTCTTAGATGCTTTTGCCAAGGAACACCAGCTCAAGTTTGAAATCTCAACAGTAGATGAAGAAACTTATACCGTTACGATCGTTGGGAAATCTGCTCATGGATCCACTCCTGAAGATGGGATCAATGGTGCAACCTACTTAGCGCTTTTGTTGAACCAATTTAATTTTGGTGGCGCTGCTAAGGCTTACCTTCATGTGACAGCTTCACTTCTTCACGAAGATTTTGCCGGTGAAAAATTAGGGATTGCCCATACAGATGCCAAGATGGGACCATTGAGCATGAATGCAGGTGTCTTTCATTTTGATGAAAGCCAAGCAGACAACACCATTGCATTGAACGTGCGTTACCCGCAAGGGACAGATCCTGAAACCATCAAAGCCATCCTTGAAAAGATCGAAGGAGTGGCTACGGTGAGCTTGTCAGCCCATGGTCACACCCCTCACTATGTTCCGATGGATGATGAATTGGTCTCTACCCTCTTGCGTGTTTATGAAAAACAAACAGGTCTCAAAGGTCACGAACAAGTCATCGGTGGTGGTACCTTTGGTCGTCTCTTGAAACGTGGAGTTGCCTTTGGTGCCATGTTCCCAGACTATGTCAATACCATGCACCAAGCCAATGAATTCGCAGATGTTGAAGATCTCTATCGTGCAGCAGCTATTTACGCAGAAGCCATCTACGAATTAATCAAATAATCCACTACTCGGCCAGTTTTTCTGGCTGAGTTTTTCCATAGAAGGAGAACTTATGTCAAAGATTGAAACCATTAAAGAAGCCATTATGGCAGATCCTCAAAACAAAGGATATACAGAGGAAGGGATCGAGCCACTCTTTGCAGCACCAAGGACTGCTCGCATCAATATTATCGGCCAAGCACCAGGTTTGAAAACGCAAGAAGCGGGAATTTATTGGAAGGATAAAAGTGGTGACCGCCTGCGCGAATGGTTAGGAGTTGATGAAGATACCTTTTACAACTCTGGACTGTTTGCGGTCATTCCCATGGACTTTTATTTCCCAGGGCATGGAAAATCAGGTGATCTGCCACCACGCAAAGGCTTTGCGGAAAAGTGGCACCCTCAACTTCTTAAGGAGTGCCCGGATATTGAGTTGACCCTCCTGATTGGACAATATGCTCAAGCTTACTATCTTCATGAAAAGGTGAGCGGCAAGGTAACCGAACGGGTCCACCATTTTAAAGACTATTTGCCAACCTATTTTCCACTGGTGCATCCATCTCCTCGTAATCAGATTTGGATGGCTAAGAACCCTTGGTTTGAGGCAGAGGTGGTGCCAGAATTGCAAGCGTTAGTACAAGAGATCATTCAAAAATAAAGGAGATCGAAGATGGATGCTTATCGACAAGTTAAAGAAAAATTAGACGAGTTAGGCATTTCATTTGATGTGGTGGAACACCCACCGGCATTCACAACTGAGCAGGCCGATTCTTACATTGAAGGCTTAGAAGGTGTCCGGACCAAGTCCATGTTTTTGACTAACAAGAAGAAAACCCAATACTATCTGCTCATCATGGATGACAAGAAACCATTGGATATGGATGATTTCAAAGAGCAAGTGGAAGCCAACCGGATCCGCATGGCTTCAGCAGATTCTTTAGCTGAAAAAATGAAATTACTGCCAGGAACGGTTTCTCCATTTGGTTTATTAAACAATGAAGATAAAGATATTCGAGTCTATTTCGATAAAGACATTGTGTCAGAGGAGATCATGACCTTCCATCCCAATACCAATGAAAAAACGATCTTTATTAAAACCCAAGACTTGTTCCGATTTTTAGAGTCAATTAGCTTTAACTATGAAATTCTAACCCTACCATAAACTACCCTATAGGAGAAATCATGAAAGAAATATCATTTAATGACTTTTTAGCAAAGTACCAGGCGGGAGAAATCCAAGTCCTCGACGTCCGCGAGCAGGAAGAGTATGATGCCCGTCATCTGGATGGAGTGACCTTGCTTCCCTTGTCAGAATTACTAGATCGTTATACCGAGCTGGATAAAGCTCAACCCTATTATGTCATTTGCCGATCAGGCAAACGTTCAGCCCGTGCCTGCCAATTTTTGGAAGAGCAAGGGTACGATGTGACCAATGTGCAAGGGGGTATGAATGCTTTGGAAGATTAGAAAGTTGTGATAGATTGCAATTTTTTTCAAGAGATATGACAGGCTTTTTCCAGTCTTTCATTGAAAACCAAGTAAAAATTTTGTATAATACCTTTGTATTAACTATTTATTTATAAGGAGATTAACTATGTCAAAACAAGATTGGCTTGATTATTTCGAAGCCGTAAATGGTCGTTCTGCCAGTGCAGAGGAAATTGCTCAAGCTCTTGCTGCGGGTGAATTCCAAGAAGAAGTAGCAGCGCCACAATCACCTGAGTTTGTCGCAGCACCACAAGAACCAGTTGCAGCTCCGCAAGCCCCTGAGTTTGTCGCAGCGCCACAAGAACCAGTTGCAGCTCCGCAAGCCCCTGAGTTTGTCGCAGCACCACAAGAACCAGTTTCAGCACCACAAGCTCCTGAGTTTGTCGCAGCGCCACAAGAACCAGTTGCTACCCCACAAGCCCCTGAGTTTGTCGCAGCACCGCAAGAACCAGTTGCTGCACCACAAACTCCTGAGTTTACTGCAGCACCTCAAGAACCAGCTCCTCAAGCTGCTCCAACCAATGGTTCTGCTTTCCAACAAGCTCCACAACAAGCTTATCAACAACCGGTTCAACCTGGTTACCAACAAAATCCTTATCAAGGTCAACCTTATCCTGCTCAACCTAGTCAATTTGGTGTGGCAGTTGGTGGTTACTGGAGTTGGTTTGTTTCTGCTTTGAAACGCCCAACTGCTGTAAACCAACCTAAAGCGCTCAATGGTATTTTACAATACGTTTTCACTGCTTTTGTAATGACCTTGGCTACCTTCTTTACTGCTAATGGATATACAGGTGGTTATGGTGTTGATTTCCGTGCCTTTCTTATCATCTTGATCATGGTCTACTTCAATATCTATGCCTACCAAGTAGCAGGTTTCTTTATCCGTCGTGTCGTTCTTCAAGATAAAGAATATTCATACGGCCGTTCATTTGAAGAGTTTGGACGTTTGTCTGTCTACACCTTGCCTATTTCACTATTTGCTTTCTTAGTTGGACTTGTAAAAGCTTTTGAATTTTATAAATTCCTTAACTACTTGGTCTTCTTCTTGTTCACAGTTGGAGCCTTGTATGTAGTTTATCAAGCCTTGAACAAAACGAAATTTAAAGCAGATAAATTCTTATTGCTTGTAGCATCCGTTGCGATTCTAATTGTTTTTGCAGGCCTTGTTGTATACTTGGATCGTCAAATTTTGGAACAAGCTATTATGGGATCTATTCCAAGTACTCCAAATTTTGGAGACTTGGGTAATTTAGGATACTAATCATATCACAAAGAGGAAGGTGGGGGGACCCACTTTCCCTATTTTATAATAAGGGAGAAAAAATCCATGCAACAAAAATGGGTTGAATTATTTGAAAAAGTGATCGGGCGTAAGCCAACCCCAGCTGAATTTATGGCTGGTAAAGAATCTGGATTTGATTTGAAACAAATTCAGTCTATTGCTGGGAAGGATTTAGAAGCTACACAAGTTTTCTCTGCGCAAGAAGTAGCTGAACCAGTCGTCGAAGAAGAAACCATTGATCCGCTACTTGTAGCTCGACAAGCTTGGTTGGAGCATTTTGAAGAAACTTATGGGCGCAAGCCAAGTCCAGATGAATTTGCTGCAGCCAAGAGCCAAAACTTTGAATACGTGACGGCTCCAGTTGCTGAACAAGAAGTGTATAGTGATTATGCGCAAGAAACTCAGGAGTATACGACACCACAGCCAACTCCATCTTTTATCACAGCTGAGAGTGCACCTGTCTCACCAAAGAAGCAAAAAGCGCCGAAAACAAAGAGTGGAAAGAAACTTTCTAAAAAGAAAATTTGGATTATTTCAGTCGTCTCTGTGTTGGTGATTGCCTTAGTCGCAGCTTTCATGTACTTCCGTTCTACGACCAGTGTAGAAGTCACAGCTGATAAATTTATCAAGGCTGTGGATACCAAGGACTATCGCGAAGCAGCCGAATTGCTCTCGACTGGATCGGACAAGTGGACAAAAGATGAAGCAGAAAGTTTCATCACCAGTATGGCTGATCAAGGGATTGATATCGGTAATGAGTTGAACAAAATCATTGATGATGGTGGCGTAGGTGTCTACAAGGATAAATCCAACAACAAGATTTTTGGTCTGGAAAAAGCAGGCAAAAAATTTGGGATCTTCCAAGAATACCGTGTTGCGAGCTATCCAATTCAATTTAAGGTGAAAACCAATCTAGATCAAGCCAAGCTAAAAGTCGGCAGTAAAACCGTTTCTTTGAAAAAAGAAGGGGTAACAGACATTGGTTCTCTTCATTACAGCAAGACGGATATGGAAGTAACAGCCAAGACAGAAGTTGGTAATGTATCAACGAAAATCCATTTTGATCCGAAAAAGGCTACCAAAAACGAGATTGAGTTGCTGATGAATTCGGAAAAACGCAATTTTGAGATTGAATTTCCAGATGAAGTAGAAAATCCTACAGATGTTAAGGTTATTGTCAATGGCAAAGAAGTGGGCACCAGTACAACTTTTGAAGTGGACTGCATTCCTTATCAAGAAATTGAAGTCCATGCTGTCTTCAATATGAATGGGGAAACCTATTCAACGGAAGAAAGCAAAGTAACAGTTGAAGAGGATGAAAATGATCCAATTGAATTGAAACTTTCCAAAGATACTGCCAAACGGGTTAAGAGTGCACAGGATGCTAAAAAGGCCAAGGATGCTAAAGAAGAGCAAAATCGGACCTTGGCTGAAGAGTTCTTGAAAGAATACCGTGATGCTGTCTTTAGTTCCGTATCAAACCGTAACAACACCTATTCTAAGTATTATGATACTCAAAGCAAAGCTTACAAAGAAATGGTTGAATTCACAACTGGTGATGGGGTTCGGAAGGCCAAAATTGACTACTATACTCCAGGAGCTTTGGATATTCAAAGCGTTACCGAGGAAAATGGCGTTGTTACAATCAAGACCTATGAAGACTTCACAGTGCATTACACGGATAACCATCCAGATTCACAAAACCGTAGATACAAGACCTATACTTTGAAAAAAGTAGGAGCTAGTTATGTGATTACAGATATTGTCGTCACAAAAGAATCATAGGAGAACCCACATGAAAGCAAGATTTTCTAAATTAACCTTGGTGACAGTTGCCTTGTTAAGTCTGACAGCTTGCTCCCAATCTAAACCGGATGCTTCGAAATCTTCTGCCAAAGAAGTGACCAAGCAAACTTCCACCAAGTCTTCTGCTAAAACATCTGTTGCAACAGATAGTAGCAAGAAAGGTAGCGGTGAAGCCTCCTCTAAGGCTGGCAAGCCGGATGTTAAACTGGACGCTGGTGTGACCTACAATGGGTCTTACTATAGTGTTAAAGGGAAATATGGCGAGGTGATGGTTGCCAACAAGCACTATCCCTTGTCACCAGATTTTAACCCTGGAGAAGACCCAAAAGCTGTGGCAGCCCTTCATGAATTGATCGCTGCCATGCAGGCGGAAGGCTACCCAATTAGTGACCAATACAGTGGTTTTAGGAGTTATGAGACCCAAGTTGGGCTCTACCAAAACTATGTCAATCAAGATGGCCAAGCAGCTGCCGACCGGTATTCAGCAAGGCCTGGCTATAGTGAGCACCAAACTGGTTTGGCCTTCGATTTAGTCGATACGAGTGGTAATCTCGTAACAGAACCAGGACCAAGTAAATGGTTGCTCAAGAATGCAGCAAAATACGGATTTGTCGTTCGTTACCAAGAAGGAAAAGAAAAGGTAACTGGCTATGTACCAGAAAGCTGGCATCTTCGCTACATCGGAAAAGAAGCCCAAGAGATTGCTGACTCAGGTTTGAGTTTAGAAGAATATTACGGCTTCACCGGTGGTGATTACGTAGATAAATAAAAGAGAGTGGGACAGAAATCGGTCATTCGTTAGAATTCGATTTCGTCGTCCCACCTCCGCACAGTTGAGTAGGGCTGTAAAAGCTGATGAAATCAGCGTAGTAGAGCCCACTCAACCACTGCGTCTTGCTCGACAATCCAAAAATAATTGAGAGGCTAGGACTTTTGTCCCAGCCTCTTTTATTCAATTGATTTTAGAAATTTATCGAGTTCTTTTTGGTTCCTTAATTCGTAGAATTTCTGAGGAAAGGTTTGACGGATTCTCTTATATCTTGCTAGTGCTGTCTGGCGCCGTCCCTTCCAGAGAACCCAGCTGATAAATTCCCAGTCAAACTTTTCGGGACAACCTGGAGCCATGCTTTCTCTAGTTTTATGACGGTATTTTAGATAACGTTTGAAAGCTCGATAGAGGCAGTTCCAGCGAGAAAAGTTAAGAAAGATAATGTGGTCGGCTTGCTTCATTCTTTCCTCATAACAGCACCATGAGTAATTGCCATCAATGACCCAGTCTCTATGAACGCTCAGAAACTGTTTCATCTCTTCCTCCATCCAGACCCGGTCACTGTCTATCCAACCCGGTTGAAATTGAAGGGTATCCATATGAAGCTTGGGGATGGAGTAGTGGCGAGATAAGGCTCCAGCCAAGGTGGATTTGCCTGCTCCAGAATAGCCGATAATCGCGATTTTCATGAGGCTCTCCTTAAAATTTTTGCACAAAAAAAGCTCCGTAGAGCTCATTTTGTATGCAATTCTTGATTAGCCAAGTTTTGCTGCAAGACGTGCTTTATCACGACCAGCTTTGTTCTTGTGGATCAAACCTTTAGTTTCTGCTTTATCGATAGCTGAGCTAGCAGCGCGGTAAAGTTCTTCAGATGGGTTTTCTTCAAAAGCTTTGATTGCAGTACGCATAGCTGATTTTTGAGCTGAGTTTTTTTCGTTTTGTTTAACGTTCAATTCAGCGCGTTTAATAGCTGATTTAATGTTTGCCAAGTTATTCACCTCCATTGATAATCTAACTATCTCATTATATATGAAAAGTTAAGATTTGACAAGCCTAAAATGGCTTTTCCTTAAAAAAGTGGCTCTGAAACAGGAATTAGTTAGCGTTTTAGATAGATTTCATCGATTTCATGGTTGGTGGCTTTATGGAGGATCAGATCGACCCGGTTTCTGGTTGGTTGGATGTAATGCTGCAGATTGACCAGATTAATGGATTCCCAGACCTGGTGCGCCATCTCTAGGACTTCTTCGAGAGGTTGCTTTGTAAAGCGATAATAGTAGTTTTTGGGATCATTATGGGCCAGTTTGAGGAGCTTTTGGAAGCGATCAATATACCAAGACTCGATATCCTCCACCGCAGCATCTACATAGATGGAAAAATCAAAGAAATCTGTCATGTAGAGATTGTCATTTTGCGGATTTTGAAAGACATTGATCCCTTCGACGATGACAAAATCAGCAGGTAAAATCGTCTGTTTCTCATCTGGGACAATATCATAAATCTCGTGGGAGTAGACGGGAATCTCAACACTCTTATTATTCTTAATTTGGTTGAGAAAATGAAGAAGCAACTCCATATCATAACTTTCAGGGAAGCCCTTGCGGTTGAGGAGACCTTGCTCCTTTAGGGTCTGATTCGGATAGAGAAAGCCATCTGTTGTGACCAATTCGACGCTTGAGCCTGCAAAGGTCCGTGACAGAAGAATCTGTAGCAAACGACTAGTGGTTGATTTGCCAACAGCGACACTGCCTGAAACGCCAATAATGAAAGGTTGGCCTTCACTTGGCTTTTGAAGGAAAATTCCCTTTGAAAAGGCCAGGTCTTCTTTGGAGCGCTTGTAAATCCCGATTAAGTTGGTTAGAGGAAGGTAGACATCGCGTACATCCTGTAGGTTGATTCGGTCGTTAAAACTCTTGATGGAATTGAGCTCGGTTTGCGAGAGAGGTGGGGTGGTTTTGCGGTGTAATTGCTGCCAGGTTGCTCTGCTGATTTTTTCAAAATGTAGGAATTCTTTGTCCATATGTCCCTCCTATGCAGTCTTTAGTATACCAATTTTTGGAAGTCATGTAAACGGTTTAAAAATGATTTTATTTATGATAAAATGACTTTATGAGTAAAATGTATTTCGATGTGAACCCAGATGCAGCTCATGACATTCATGATCTTGCAGTTGTTTTACTGGGACAAAAGATGAATTTCTATACGGACGCAGGTGTCTTTAGTAAAAAAATGATTGACTTTGGGAGCCAAGTTCTTTTGTCGACCCTTGATTTTTCAAAGGGAGAAAGCGTCCTTGATGTTGGATGTGGCTATGGTCCGATCGGCCTGTCTCTTTCGAAGGCGCAGGGAGTTGTTGTGACGATGGTAGATGTGAACGAGCGAGCACTGGAACTAGCTCAAAAAAATGCGGCTCGCAATCAAGTGGAAGCGCAAATTTTTTCGTCTAACGTCTATGAAGCAGTGGAAGGGGTCTTTGATCATGTGATTAGTAATCCTCCCATTCGTGCAGGTAAAAAGGTGGTTCATCAGGTGATCACAGGCAGTGTTGACCATTTGAAACCAGGTGGAGATTTGACCATTGTCATTCAGAAAAAACAAGGAGCTCCAAGTGCCAAAGCCAAGATGGAAGAAACTTTCGGCAATTGTGAGATCGTAAAAAAAGACAAGGGTTACTATATTTTAAGAAGTGAGAAAGAATTATGCGCGCAGTAGATATCATTCAGAAGAAACGGGATGGCCTTGCCTTAAGTCAAAAAGAAATTGAATGGCTGATTGAAGGTTATGTGTCTGGAAGTGTTCCTGACTACCAGATGGCTGCCTTTGCTATGGCGGTCTATTTTAAAGGGATGACGACAGAAGAAATCTCTCATTTGACCATGAAGATGGTGGAAACAGGCCAACAGTTTGATCTATCTGCTATTCCGGGAATCAAGGTGGACAAGCACTCAACGGGAGGTGTCGGAGACAAGGTAACCTTGGTCTTGGTGCCTTTGGTTGCAAGTTTTGGGGTGCCTGTCGCCAAGATGAGTGGGCGTGGTCTGGGCCACACTGGCGGAACCATTGACAAATTGGAATCCATCAAAGGCTTCCAGATTGAGCGAAGCCAAGAAGAATTTATCCAACAGGTACAAGCAATCGGCCTTTCTGTCATTGGCCAATCGGACCAACTGGTAAAGGCTGATAAACTCTTGTATGCTCTTCGTGACGTTACCGCAACGGTAGATACCATTCCCCTGATTGCAAGTTCTGTTATGAGTAAGAAAATTGCGGCAGGAGCAGATGCGATTCTCCTAGATGTGACGGTGGGCGAAGGAGCCTTCATGAAAAATATCGAAGATGCTCGTCGCTTGGCTCGAACCATGGTAGATCTTGGAAATGCAGTTGGTCGTAAGACCGTTGCAGTGATTACCGATATGAGCCAGCCTTTGGGAACCAGTATTGGCAACCGTTTAGAGATTTTGGAAGCCCTTGACATTCTCAAAGGTCAGGGTAGAGAAGACGTGACAAGCTTCATCTGTGAATTAGCTCAAATCATGTTGCAATTGGCCCATGTGGACCAGTCGATTGAAGCCATTCACGAACATTTAACCAATGGACTTGCTTTGAAAAAATTTGAAGAAATGGTCGAGGCACAAGGCGGAAACTTAGAAGATCTGTATCGCCCAGTCAAAGTAGATCAAGTGCTAGAAGTGACAGCAGATCAAGACGGAGTTATTGCTGCTCTGCCTGCGATGGGCTTTGGCTTGTTTGCCATGAGACTTGGTGCAGGGCGGGCTGTCAAGTCGGATCCACTAGATTATGAAACTGGAATTGTCTTTGATAAAAAGGTAGGAGAGTCCGTCAGAAAAGGCGAACGAATCGCTCGGATCTACATGAATGAAAAAAATTCACAAGAATGCGTTACAGATTTCAAAAAAAATGTTAAAATATTAGATAAGGCTGAAAACGTTAAAGAAATTATTGAGATAATATCTTAAACAACTCAGGAGATTGTATGAAGTTAAATAAATATATTGATCACACTCTTTTAAAACCAGATGCACAACAAGATCAAATCGAAAAACTGATTGAAGAAGCGAAGTCTTATGATTTTGCTAGCGTCTGTGTCAATCCTACATGGGTGAATTTTGCAGCAGAGGGCTTGCGAGATTCAAACGTTAAAGTATGTACGGTAATTGGTTTTCCTTTGGGAGCGACTACTCCATTTGTCAAAGCCTTTGAAACAAAGAATGCGATTCAAAACGGGGCCGATGAGATTGATATGGTCATCAACATCGGTGCCTTGAAGTCTAAGAATTTAGCACTAGTTGAGGATGATATCCAAGCAGTAGTTGAAGCAAGTGGTGACAAGTTGGTCAAAGTTATTATCGAGACTTGCCTCTTAACAGACGACGAAAAGATTGCTGCTTGTCAGATCGCCAAGTCAGCTGGGGCTGATTTTGTCAAAACCTCAACTGGATTTTCAACAGGTGGAGCAACAGTGGCAGATGTAGCCTTGATGCGGCAAACTGTCGGACCAGATATGGGTGTTAAAGCTTCTGGTGGAGCTCGTTCTTACGAAGATGCTCTGGCCTTTATCGAAGCGGGGGCGACTCGCATCGGTACTTCATCAGGTGTAGCGATCGTGGAAGGACAATTAGCGCATGGCGACTACTGAGCTGATTGATTTGGCAGTAGAAGTGAGCCAGCAGGCTTATGTGCCCTATTCTCATTTCCCGGTTAGTGCAGTCCTTGTGACCAAGGATGACCAGATCTATACGGGTGTGAATATTGAAAATGCAAGTTTTGGGTTAACCAATTGTGGAGAGCGCACGGCGATCTTTAAGGCAGTTTCTGAAGGGGCTCGCTCCTTTAAAGAATTAATTGTCTACGGGCAAACAGAAAAGCCAATCTCCCCTTGTGGTGCCTGTCGCCAAGTTATGGCCGAGTTTTTTGAGCCAGATCTTCCGGTGACCTTAGTTTCTAAAGATAAATCGACGGTCGTGATGACGGTCAAGGAATTACTTCCATATTCCTTTACAGACCTTAGCTAGTAGGGTCTGTGAGGCGGTCTTTTGACCCTTTCAATACTTCGCAACAAAGTTGCACAATAATTTAGGAGGTTCAGTAATGAACAAGAAACAATGGCTAGGCCTTGGTCTAGTAGCTGTCGCTGCTATCGGACTTGCAGCATGTGGAAATCGTGCTTCTAAGAAAGATAGCGCAAACTCAGAATCTAAAACAGATTTGAAAGCTGCTATCGTAACCGATACTGGTGGTGTGGATGATAAATCATTCAACCAATCTGCTTGGGAAGGTTTGCAAGCTTGGGGTAAAGCAAACGGACTTTCAAAAGGGAATGGATTTGATTACTTCCAATCACAAGACGAGTCTCAATATGCGACAAACCTTGATGAAGCTGTTTCTAATGACTACAAATTGATCTTTGGTGTTGGTTTTGCCTTGAGCGACTCTGTTAAAAAAGCTGCAAAAGACAACGAAGATGTGAACTACGTCATCATCGATGACCGTATTGAAGGACAAAAGAACGTAGCGTCTGCTGTCTATGCTGATAACGAATCTGGTTACCTTGCAGGTGTCGCAGCTGCGAAAACAACTAAAACAAAACATGTTGGTTTCGTAGGTGGTATGGAAAGTGAAGTTATCACACGTTTCCGCGCTGGATTTGAAGCTGGTGTTAAATCTGTTGACCCTTCTATCAAAGTTCAAGTAGACTACGCTGGTTCATTCGGTGATTCTGCTAAAGGTAAAACAATTGCTGCTGCTCAATATGCTGCAGGTGCAGACGTTATCTACCAAGTAGCTGGTGGTACTGGTGCTGGTGTCTTCTCTGAAGCAAAAGACTTGAACGAAAAGAAAAATGAAGACGAAAAAGTTTGGGTTCTTGGTGTAGACCGCGACCAAAAAGCTGAAGGTGAATACACTTCTAAAGATGGTAAAAAATCAAACTTCGTATTGGCTTCAAGCTTGAAGAAAGTCGGCGAATCTGTTAAAGACTTGGCTAAGAAAGCTGCTGATGGTAAATTCCCTGGTGGTAAAGTGATTACTTATAGCTTGAAAGATGGTGGTGTTGATTTGACAACGGGCAACCTTTCTGCAGATGCTAAAAAAGCTGTCGAAGATGCCAAGGCTAAAATCCTTGACGGTTCACTTAAAGTTCCTGAAAAATAATGTTTAATTGGATCGGCCCGACCTTCAAGGGCCGTTTCTTTTAAATTGAGACATTTTTGTCTCAATAAAATCTGTCAGTTCCACTGACAGGTTTTATTGAAATAAAAATACTTTGAAAGGAAACACACCACATGACACAACAATATGTCATTGAAATGCGTGAAATTACCAAAAAATTTGGTGAATTTGTAGCAAATGATAAGATTAATCTTCAATTGCGCAAAGGTGAAATTCACGCACTTCTTGGAGAAAACGGTGCAGGGAAATCTACCTTGATGAATATGCTGGCTGGTTTGTTGGAACCAACGAGTGGAGACATCTTGGTGAATGGGGACCCTGTTACCCTTGACTCACCTTCAAAAGCTGCCTCTTTAGGGATCGGAATGGTGCACCAACACTTTATGTTGGTTGAAGCCTTTACGGTTGCTGAAAATATCATCCTTGGTTCCGAAACCACCAAGCATGGTGTATTGGATCTTAAGCAAGCCAGTGAGGATATTCTGGCCTTGTCAAAAAAATATGGTTTGGCGGTGGATCCAAATGCGAAAGTTGAAGACATTTCAGTTGGTGCGCAGCAGCGTGTGGAAATTCTAAAAACCCTCTATCGTGGAGCTGACATCTTGATCTTTGATGAACCGACAGCGGTATTGACCCCTGCGGAAATCGAAGAATTGATGACGATCATGAAAAACTTAGCGAATGAAGGAAAGTCTATCATCCTGATTACGCACAAGTTGGATGAAATTCGTGCGGTTTCGGATCGTGTTACAGTTATTCGTCGTGGTAAATCCATTGAAACAGTTGATATAGCAGGTGCTACCAACCAAGACCTGGCTGAAATGATGGTCGGTCGATCTGTTTCCTTCAAAACGGAGAAAGGTCCTTCTCAGCCAAAAGAAGTCGTCTTGTCGATTGAAAACTTAGTTGTGAATGAAAATCGTGGGATTCCAGCTGTGAAGAATCTATCCTTGGAACTTCGTGCTGGTGAAATTGTTGGGATCGCAGGGATTGATGGCAATGGTCAGTCTGAGCTGATCCAAGCCATTACAGGTCTTCGAAAGGTTAAATCTGGTTCGATCAAGATTAAAGGCAAGGAAGTTGTGGGACTTCGTCCCCGTCAAATCACTGAGATGAAGGTTGGGCACGTTCCTGAGGACCGTCATCGGGATGGTTTGGTCCTTGATATGATGATCTCAGAAAATATTGCCCTTCAAACTTACTACAAAGAACCTCTTAGCAAGAATGGGATTCTCAACTATCCAAAGATTACTTCATACGCTAAGAAATTGATGGAAGAATTTGACGTTCGTGCAGCCAGCGAGGTGGTACCAGCTAAGGCACTCTCTGGAGGAAACCAACAAAAGGCGATTATTGCCCGTGAAATTGATCGTGACCCAGACCTCTTGATTGTCAGTCAACCAACTCGTGGTTTGGACGTTGGAGCCATTGAATACATCCATAAACGGTTGATTCAAGAGCGGGATAATGGTAAAGCTGTCCTCGTTGTTAGCTTTGAATTGGATGAAATTTTGAATGTTTCTGACCGTATTGCGGTGATTCATGATGGGAAGATCCAAGGGATCGTGACCCCTGAAACAACCAATAAACAAGAACTTGGAATTCTCATGGCAGGTGGAGAAGTGAAGGAGGAAGCATCAAATGAATAAGAATCTAAAACAAATTGCGGTTCCATTGGTGTCCGTCCTCTTAGGATTGGTTTTAGGAGCCATTATCATGTGGGCTTTCAGCTACGATGCCCTTTGGGGATACGAATTGCTGTTCAAGAAAGCCTTTGGTTCGATTAAGAGTTGGGGAAATATTTCCCGCGCCATGGGGCCACTGATTTTAGTTGCTCTTGGATTTTCAGTAGCTAGCCGGGCCGGTTTCTTTAACGTTGGACTTCCTGGTCAGGCTTTTGCAGGATGGATCATGGCGACTTGGTTTGCCCTTTCCTTCCCAAATATGCCTCGCTTACTGATGATTCCGATGACCGTTTTGATTGCGGCTATCGCAGGTGGATTTATTGGAGCGATTCCTGGTTTCCTTCGTGCTTATCTCGGAACCAGTGAGGTCATCATCACCATTATGATGAACTACATTGTTCTCTATGGAGGAAATGCCTTGATTCATAGCTTCCCAGCTTCCCTTATGAAGAATAAGGACTCAACGATTGATGTGGGAGCCAACGCTGTCTACCAGACGGAGTGGTTGCGTAATTTGACAGACAAATCACAAATGAACATTGGGATCTTCTTTGCCATCATCGCAGTGGTGGTCATCTGGTTCTTGATGAAGAAAACAACACTCGGTTTTGAAATCCGTGCCGTTGGTCTCAATTCCAATGCGGCTGAATATGCTGGTATGTCAGCAAAACGGACTATCATCCTTTCTATGATTATTTCTGGTGCACTTGCTGGTATTGGTGGGGTTGTAGAAGGTCTTGGTATTTACTCAAATGTTTACGTTCAAGCCAGCTCAATGAGTGTTGGATTTAACGGAATGGCCGTTGCCCTTCTTGCCATGAATTCACCAATTGGTATTCCATTTGCTGCCTTCTTGTTTGGAGCGCTTCAAATTGGGGGAGTTGGTATGAAACCAGCTGCCATCCCTGAAGAAGTCGTTCAAATTGTTACAGCGTCCATTATCTTCTTTGTATGTGCACACTACATTATCGAAAAGATGCTGTCTATGCGTTCAACTAAAAAAGGAGGAGCAAACTAATGAGTATTGTAACGATTTTAAGTATTCTTGTTTCCTCTATGATTGTGTATGCGGCACCGCTGATCTTCACAAGTATCGGAGGAGCTTACTCAGAACACGCTGGGGTTGTTAACGTTGGTCTTGAAGGAATCATGGTGATGGGAGCCTTTGCGGGAATTCTCTTCAATTTGAATTTTACCTCTACATTTGGAAAATTCACGCCATGGGCATCCTTGTTCGCCGCAGCTATCATTGGGATTCTCTTCTCTTTGATTCATGCGGTGGCTACGGTTCACTTCCGTGCGGACCATATTGTCTCTGGGACAGTCTTGAACTTGATGGCAACACCATTAGCTGTCTTTCTTGTCAAAGCCATCTATAACAAGGGGCAAACAGATAATATTCAATTTGGATTTGGGAAAACATCGATCCCAGTTTTATCAAATATTCCTGTTATCGGTGATATCTTCTTCAAGGGGACTAGCCTGATTGGATGGGTTGCCATTCTCTTCTCCTTTGTTGCATGGTTTATCATGTTCCAAACCAAATTTGGTTTGCGCTTGCGTTCTGTAGGGGAACACCCACAAGCAGCAGATACTTTGGGAATCAATGTCTACAAGATGCGCTATTTCGGTGTCATGATTTCAGGTGCCCTTGCAGGGATCGGCGGAGCCATTTATGCGCAGTCAGTTTCAGTCAACTTTGCTGCAACGACCATTGTTGGACCTGGATTCATCGCCCTTGCCGCTATGATTTTCGGGAAATGGAACCCAATCGGTGCCATGCTGGCCAGTCTCTTCTTTGGAGCTTCTCAAAGTTTGGCCGTTATCGGGAACCAATTGCCATTACTTAAAGGGATCCCATCTATTTACTTGCAAATTGCACCTTACGTCTTGACCATGGTTGTCTTGGCTGCCTTCTTTGGACAAGCCGTTGCGCCAAAAGCGGATGGTGTCAACTATATTAAATCTAAATAATACGAAGAGAGAGGTTGGGACAAAAGTCCTAGCCTCTCAATTGTCTTTGGATTATCGAGCAAGACGCAGTGGTTGAGTGGGCTCTACTACGCTGATTTCATCAGCTTTTACAGCCCTACTCAACTGTGCGGAGGTGGGACGACGAAATCGAATTCTAACGAATGACCGATTTCTGTCCACGCTCTCTTTTGCTTTTGTCAAACACTCCTTAGTCGCATTTTCAAGAGATTTAGGGTACAATAGACATACAATTTACACGTCTTGGAGGCCGTCATGTTTAAGTGGATCAAACGATTGTTTGGGATTTTTCTTCTTCTTTTTATCTTCTTAGTAGTTTTATTGGTACCAGGTTCTATTCCTGAAGGAGAACAGCTGAGAAATGTACAAGCTGGTAGCTCCCTAGTAGACCTGGCTAAAAATGCTGCCTCAAATGGATCCGTGACCACAGAAGGATTATCAACTGAACTGAGTTTGAATTCTGTGCAGCTCAGTCAAATCGTGAAAACCAGTGCTGGCGATGCACTTGAACATTCAGATTATCAAAAGATGGCCCTTGAGATGAATGGCAATGATCTTCATGTCAAAATTCCTGTTTCTTTAGGGCCGGTTGATAGTTATTTGGATTTGACGATGACGACACAGGTTGAAAACAATGTGTTGACCAGCCACCTTACAGGTGCTAAATTAGGAAAATTACCGATTCCAAAATCTTTGGTGCTCAACTATTTAAAAGAGAAGGAGGGCCAAAACGGAGCCGGTTTAACGGTGACTGATGACAACGTGACCCTCCAGCTCCCTCAAGCAGTCTATACTATTTCAAAAGCGCATGTTGATAATGGGACTGCCAAAGTGACCATTAGCATTCCCTTGTACTAATGATGTAATCAAGGAATCTAGGGGTCCTTTCAGGGACTAGTCTGAGTGTTACAGTGTAGTCAAAGCAGTCAGTCATGAGAAACGGGTACTAGTTGATATAAAGAGGCTGGGACAAAAGTCCTAGCCTCTCAATTGTCTTTAGATTGTCGTGCAGGACGCAGTGGTTGAGTGGGCTTTACTACGCTGATTTCACCAGCTTTTACAGCCATACTCAACTGTGCGGAGGTGGGACGACGAAATCGAATTCTAACGAATGACCGATTTCTGTCCCACTCTCTTTCTCGTTGGTAGCCATAGAAGGGAAGAGAAGATGTTTTTAGAGCATTATTTTGACCGCTATACCTTTCAGCCTGAAAAAGGGCTGGCTTATGGGTTTAGAAAGACGGATACGGGATACATCTACCAGTGTTTGGTGGTAGAGGATAGCTTTTTGCTGAAGTTCTGGATCAAGAACCAGAAGATTTCCTTTAAAGTTTATGATCAGGATACGGGAGATGAATACATCCAGATCCATCTGGAACAACTCCAAGGAAATTTTGTCGGCCAAGTTCGCCAAGCTTGTCAGGAAAGCCTGGCATCCATTCGGCAGGCTTGTTTCGAAGTGGAAGACTTTCTCTATCCTCAAGCAAAACGTCTCATGAACTATATTTCCCAGCGCTATCAAGGATCTATTGAGTATCTTTGGGAACGTTCTCCCAATTCAGGAGCTATTCGGCACCGAAAGACGCTCAAGTGGTATGGGGTTTTTATGACCATTGATTGGGAGAAATTGGATACTGGCAAGTCTGGGAAAATTGAAGTTTTAAATGTTAAAGCTAATCAAGTTGCGGATTTAATACATGAGAAGGGGATTTATCCGGCTTTTCATATGAATAAGAAGTATTGGGTGAGCATCCCGCTAGACGATTCACTTACCGATGAAGAGCTATTTGCTCTAGTAGATACCAGTTGGCAACTTACAAAAAAAGGAACTTAAAATGAAATTGTTACACAAACTATTTTGGTTTTTTAGATTAGAAAAGAAACACTATCTGATTGGTATTTTATCCTTAATCCTGGTTAGTTTTTTTAATCTGATCCCTCCCAGAATCATGGGGGTCGTGATTGACCGGATTGATAAAAAAAGACTGTCGATGGGGCAATTGGCCCTGGATATTTTGCTTTTGGTAGTTGCGGCCCTTGCTATGTATGTTCTTCGTTTTATCTGGCGGCGCTATATTTTTGGGACAGCTAATAAGTTGGCTCGGATCTTGCGCTACCGCTTGTTCAAACAATTTACGCTCATGTCGCCTTCTTTTTACCAACGTTATCGGACAGGAGATCTCATGGCCCATGCGACTAACGATATCAATGCGGTAACCATGTATGCAGGTGGAGGAGTCATGTCTGCTGTTGATGCTTCTGTGACGGCCTTGGTCACCTTGGTGAGCATGTTTTTTATGATTGATTGGCGCTTAACCTTACTGGCGATTTTGCCCCTACCTTTCATGGTGGTTGTGACTTCCGCGATTGGACGTAAAAATCACCAGGCCTTTAAAGAAGCCCAAGAAGCTTTTTCGGACTTAAACAATTTTGTTCAGGAATCAGTGTCTGGGGTCAAGGTGACCAAATCCTTCGGATTTCAGACAGATGAAATTCAGGCTTTTGAAAAGACTAATCAAATGGTTTTCAGCAAGAATATGCGATCAGCCAGTTATAATGCCTTATTTGATCCAACGACGCTTCTATTTGTTGGGTTGTCCTATGTGGTCACACTCTACTTTGGAGGGTTATTTGTCCAAGAAGGCTCCCTGAGCGTTGGGCAAATTGTAACCTTTATCACTTATCTCAATATGCTAGTGTGGCCACTTCAAGCCATGGGCTTTTTGTTTAATATCAGTCAGAGGGCCAGTGTATCTTATGACCGTATTGAAAAGCTACTAGCAGAGTCTGCTGATATCAAGGACCCAGCTCAGCCTGTTACTGAAATTCAAAACGGAGACCTGGAATATCAGATTCAATCCTTTGCTTATGAGGATGAGCCGGTTCTGTCTCATATTCATTTTCGTCTAGAGAAGAGGCAAACTCTTGGGATTGTGGGACCGACTGGTTCTGGTAAAACGACCTTGTTGCGCCTCTTACTAAGGGAACACGACCTGGAGAAAGGCACGATCTTTCTCAATGGAGTCTCTCTCAAAGACTATCGTTTAGAGGATTTGCGTGGCCTGATCGGCTATGTCCCGCAAGACCAGATTCTATTTGCGATGACCATTCGTGAGAACGTAGCTTTTTCTGATCCTAAACTTTCAGAAGAAGCGCTGGTAGAGGCTTTAAAGATCTGTGATGTTTACGAGGATATTTTAGCCATGCCGGATCAGCTAGAGACCGTGATTGGTGAGCGAGGTGTTTCACTGTCAGGAGGACAAAAACAGCGAATTGCTATGAGCCGGGCCTTGGTTATGGATCCGGAGATCTTGATTTTGGATGATTCCTTATCGGCAGTGGATGCCAAGACCGAGCATCAGATCATTGAAAATATGAAACAAAACCGGACTGGTAAAACAACGATTATAACAGCCCATCGCTTATCGGCTGTTGTTCATGCAGATGTGATCCTCGTGATGGAAAATGGGCAGATCAAAGAACAGGGCAACCACGAAAGCTTGATGGCAGAAAAAGGTTGGTACTATGAAACCTACCAAGCCCAACAATTATCTCAAGAAATGGAGGGAAAGCTAAATGAAACTATCTGAAGATAGTGTGATGAAGCGACTCTTGGCTTATATGTGGCGCTACAAATGGCTGACTGCACTGGCCTTGGCTTTTACCTTCCTAACCAGTCTTCTCTTAACAGCTATCCCTCTTGCGGCACGCTGGTTTATAGACAATCTGGTGGATCCCAAAGTGGCAACGGCTCCCGTCCTAACAGCTCTTCAGTTTTTGGCACTCTATTATGCCTTATTTGTTGCCCGGGTGCTGGCGACTTACCTGAGTCAAATCAGTTTTGCACGCGTGTCCAATTCCATTGTAAGAGATATTCGCTTGGATATTTTCCGGAACCTCCAAGGCCTTGGCATGTCCTTTTATGACCAGACAGCAGCAGGTTCCATTGTTTCGCGCGTGACCAATGATACCCAGGCAGTGGCAGATATGTTTTCTACCGTCTTTTCAAGTTTGGTTTCTTCCCTCTTGCTTTTTCTAGTGACTCTAGTAGCCATGTTTAGTTTGGACTGGCATTTGACCATTTGGATCCTGCCGTTTCTGCCGATCATTTGGATTTCAATCAAGCTCTATCGTAAGTTTTCCAACCGTTTGGTCAAAATGACCCGGCAAAAATTATCGGATATCAATGTGAAATTAGCTGAGTCTATTGAAGGCATGCGGATCGTACAGGCCTTTCGTCAAGAGAAACGCCTGACCCAAGAGTTTGAGCAAATCAATGGCGAGCATCTATCTTATGCTAATCGCTCCGTGGATGTCAATTCCATCTTTTTAAGGCCAGCTATGTCGCTCTTACAGGTCCTTGCTTATGCCGTTATTCTGACCTTCTTTGGACTCAATTGGCGCAATTCAGGCTTTACAGCAGGCTTGATTTATGCTTTTATCCAGTATGTCAACCAGCTTTTCCAACCTTTGATTGATGTCACCCAGAATTTTGCGACCTTGCAGACGTCAACAGTCTCTGCGGCGCGTGTCTTTGAGATGATGGATCGAACAGACTACGAACCCAAGCAAGCTGGATATCTAAACGAAATTGAGCTTGGAGATATTCGCTTTGAGCACGTTTCCTTTTCATACGATGGCAAACGGGATGTTCTAAAAGATATCTCTTTTGAGGTCAAAAATGGAGAAACCATTGCCTTTGTTGGTCATACCGGTTCTGGGAAATCCTCAATCATCAATCTCTTTATGCGCTTTTATGAATTTGATCGTGGTCGGATCTTGATTGATGGAAATGATATCAAGGACTATAGTCAAGAAGCCTTGCGAAAATCCATCGGTCTGGTCCTGCAGGAGCCCTTTCTCTACCATGGAACCATTGCTTCAAATATCCGCATGTATCATCAAGAATTGACAGATGAGGAAATTCATCAAGCTGCAGAATTTGTGGATGTGGCAGATTTCATTGAAAGTCTTCCAGGAGCTTATGACCATCCTGTGACAGAACGTGGTTCGACCTTGTCTACTGGGCAACGCCAACTTCTTGCCTTTGCCCGGACGATTGCTGCCAAACCGAAGATCTTGATTCTAGATGAGGCCACAGCCAATATTGACCAGGAAACTGAAGAGATGATTCAAAGCTCTCTGAAGAAGATGCGACAGGGGCGGACGACCATTGCCATCGCCCACCGCCTTTCTACCATCCAAGATGCCAATTGCATCTATGTGCTTGATAAAGGAAGAATCATCGAATCGGGAAGCCATGAGGAGCTCATTGCTCATGAGGGGACTTATAAGAAAATGTATGACCTGCAAGCTGGTATGATGCAGTAAAAAAGGTTGTAATTACAAATTTAACCTTGTATTTTTGCTCTATTCGCAGTAAAATAAAGAAAAGAAGAAAAGGGAGCAACGTATATGTCAAATGATTTTATCCTCATGGGAGTTGTGATTATCTTATTTGGACTCTATTTCACTCTGCAAGTCGAGCTCAATAAGGTAAGGAATCAACTGACCCATTTCCTCCTTCAACCGGGAAGCATTTCTAAGGAACAAAAAGAAAAGTATCTCAAGGCTCCAGAGATAGAAGCCATTCGCTTGATTCGTCTGGACTATCACATTGGCATTCAAAATGCAAGAGTGGTCTATCAACAGTTGAAGAAATAAAAGAGAGAGTGGGACAGAAATCGGTTATTCGTTAGAGTTCGATTTCGTCGTCCCACCTCCACAAAGTTGAGTAGAGATGTAAAAGCTGATGAAATCAGCGTAGTAGAGCCCACTCAACCACTGCGTCTTGCTCGACAATCCAAAGATAATTGAGAGGCTAGGACTTTTGTCCCAGCCTCTTTCCTATTCAAAAAAGTTACTCAGTTCTGGTAAGACTGTGGCGACGGCTACTGCTGGGATTTTGGCAAGTTGGTAGGGACAAGCTCCAATATAGGCCTCTTCAAAGAAGTCAAGTGCAAGGCCACTATGTTTTATACTTGCTAAGGATTTGACCTGACTGAGATCCAGCAAGACCCCGTCATGAATCAGTGTGAGATGAGGAAGAAGGGAGGAATCAGCCAGCAGAGCCTGAAGCGTCTCTTCTTCCTTTTTTCGTCTCGTGAGGAGTCGTTTTTTATTGGTCAGATACATGCCATTTTCGATATAGAGGCTCAAGGCCTTTTGCATGATGAGGTTACTATCATAGTCCAGAATGGTTTTATAGCTCAAGACTGGATTTACAAGGTTCTTGGGTAGAATCATAGAAGTGATCCGAAGGGCCGAGAAGAGGTTGGTCGAAAAAGACTTGATATAGATCACTCGATTGTGCCGATCTAGATAATGAAAGGAAGGCGCATTGTGCCCATCCAGATCTCCTAGATAGTCATCTTCTACGATATAGACGTCGTAACGCTCCGCTAGGGCTAGAATCGCTTCCTTGTCCTTTGTGAGATAGCTATGGCCAAGCGGATAGTGGAAGCGCGGAATCGTATAGAAAAATTTAATATGCCCACTTTTGAAAATAGCTTCAAGCTCTTCTAGATCAATCCCATCTAGATTTCTTTGAATGGTCCGGTAAGCTAGCTGTTGGGCAGAGAGCAGCTGGTTCATACGGTGATAGGTGGGCTGTTCAATCAAGATCTGAGATTTCTTATTTGGAAAGTCAATCTGACTTAGGATGTTCAGAGCTTGTTGCGTGCCCGTGGTCAATACAATCTGATCTATTGTAGAATAGATACCTTCGTCTTCTAGTAGGCCTTGAATGGAGGCTCGTACCTCAGGAAGACCTGCTTGGTCGGAAACGTTATTGAAGAGATAATTTTCGCGACCAATTAAGGTCTCATTGATACAAGTCCGGAAGTCCTCAAAAGCTTGGTTACGATCCTCCTCTAATTTGATGGGGAGATCTTCATGTTGATTCGACTCTTGCTCCAAGACATAGTAACCACTTTGGGGTTTGGCATAGAGCACATGTTGGTAGGTCAAGTCCAGTAAGGCCCGCTGGACCGTATCCTTGCTACAAGAAAACTGACGAGCCAATTGGCGAACAGACGGGATTTTCTGTCCGGTTGCGAGTTGCCCCTCTTGAATGGCTTCTTTTAGATAATGAATGATGTCTTTGTATTTACTTGTTTTGGTCATGACTGTCCCCATACAGTTTTTTTCTATTGTACAGAAAAACTAACAAAAAAACCACTCCGAAGAGTGGCTCTCGGTTACATATAGTAAACAATAGCTAGATACTGAAGAGCAGAAGCAGCTAGGATAAAGAGGTGCCAAATCATGTGGAAGTAAGGTTTTTTCTTAGCATAGAAACCAGCACCCACTGTGTAGCAAAGCCCTCCCATAAGCATGAGGCCCCAAAAAATCGGAGTGGTTTGGTGAATAATGGGTGGAATGATAAAAATCACCAACCAGCCCATGATTAAGTAAAGAGCGAGACTGAATTTTTCATTGACCTTTTTAGCAAAGATTTTGTAGAGGATTCCAAAGATGGTCGTCCCCCATTGGATCAGGATAATGCTGTAGCCAATCCAGTTATTCATCAAGGTCAAGACAACCGGTGTGTAGCTACCAGCAATGGCGATGTAGATCATGGAATGATCAATAATGCGAAGCACATACTTTTGAGGTGAATCATAGGACATGGCATGGTAGACTGTCGAAGAAAGAAACATCAAAAAGAGGCTAATCACAAAAATAGATGTTCCAACAGCACTGAGAAGGCCGTGCTGTTCGAAGCTATAGATGGCAGAGATCGGGAGCAAAATCAGCATGAGCAAGGCGCCAACAGCATGGGTTACACTATTTGCGATTTCTTCTCCAAAAGATAATTTTTTACTTAGTTTCATGGTGTAGTTCATCAGGGATGTCCTCCGTTTTTTCTGGTTGAATATAAGAGACGGTTTCAAGATACAGTTGAACTGTCTGGCAAGCTGCACGGATAATGGGAGCTATTGGTTCTTTTTGCTCATTGAGATAATCGACAAAACTATTGTAGAGAAGGTCTGAATTCGCTTGCTGGTGAAGGTAATTCAAGGTGGAAGCGATCTCTTGGATAGAGAAGACGGTCTTCAGGGTCGTAATGGCGATCAAGCGTGCTATTTGATGGCGCTGGTATTTCTTCTTGTCTGGTTTTTCGACATAGCCGTGTTTGACATAATTATTGATCATAGCAGCGGTTAAGCCTTTGTCTGAAGAAGAAAGAACCGGTGTACAGGTCTTATTGACATAGAGCAATACTTGATCCAGATAGAGATCCAAATCAGGAAGCTCTTCCCAACTAGGATAGTGAAATGTAGTCACAGAATTTTCACCTTTCTTATATCTAGTTTTGATAACTAGATAATACCATTAAAAAAAACTCCTGTCAAGGAATTTTCAAAAATATGGTACAATAGTCCTATGAAAATTTTAATTCCATCCGCTAAAGAACTTAATGAAAAAGGGCGCACGGTTGTACCCAAACCGTTATCCACCCAGACCAAACAAATTCTCCAAAGCTTAGGGGAGTTTTCGCTTGAAGATTTAGCTAGCTTCTATGCGATCTCAGAAGAGAGAGCTCAAGTCGAGCAGGAAAGGATCGAAGCCTTGGTCAATGGAAGCGCCAAGTCTTATCCTGCTTTGGAACTGTTTGATGGTCTCATGTACCGCAGTATGGAGCGCAAAAATTTATCCGACAAAGAGCAGACCTATCTTTCAGAGCATTTGCTGATCACCACAGCTTTGTACGGTGTCATTCCTGCTTATGAGGGAATCGCTCCCCATCGCTTGGACTTTATGATGAAGCTAAAACCGGCCGGTCAGTCCTTAAAAACGATCTGGAAAGAGGGCTATGATCGGTCAGTAGTAGAAGAGGATCAAATTCTTTCTCTCTTGTCATCTGAGTTTGAATTGGTCTTTTCAAAAGCCATTCGTGAACGCATGATTCGAATTAAATTTATGGAGAATCGTGGTGGTAAGCTTAAAATTCACTCGACCATTTCAAAAAAAGCTCGTGGGGCCATGGTTACAGCCATGATGAAGCAAGGAATTAGCCAGCTAGAAGATCTGAAGAAGATTGAAGTGGACGGTTTTTCTTATCGCTATGACTTATCACAAGAAAAAGAGTGGGTATTTGTAAAAGATTAAAAAAATTCCTGACCAGGATCAGGAATTTCAGATTGAAGATAAAGTCTTCTTAAAAACTTTCTTTAGGTGTGTATGGACGTCAGCGAACTTCGTAGAAGTTCCATGACTTAGTTTTGGACCTAAGGTTCCAAAACTCCCTAGTGCTAGAAACAATAGTGTTTCTAGCACTTTTCTCACGACGGAAAGTTTTGGTATTTTCTTGTTCATTTTAAAAATTTGAACTCATCTTTTTGTAGAATCGCTAAACAAATATTAAAATAGTTTGTCTACATTAAAAAAATTCCTGACCAGGATCAGGAATTTTTGGTTCAGTTTATGGAAATGCCTCACCACAAAAACTCCAAAATAGAAGATTTTGGAGTCATATGGCTCTTTTTAGTGGTGGTTTAGGCGATGGTTTTAAACTTCTTCAAAAGCTCTTGCAATTCAGCCTGTTCACCAGTGTTAAAAACCTGCATCAGGCGTTGGATGTTTTTGATATGATCGGGAAGGGCTTCTTCGATTTTTTTACGCCCTGCATCAGTAATCGATACCAGATAGGCGCGACGGTCTTCTGGATCAGTCTCACGGGTAATCCAACCATCACGGACCATGTTACGGATCACGACGGTCATATTACCAGATGTCGCAAGAATACTGTCAATCAGATCTTGGATACGGAGATCGCCTTTGCTGTACAAGGTCTCTAAAACAGAGAATTGGGTTGGTGTCAACTGGTGCTTCTTAAAGATATTCGCCTCAGATGCACGGATCAATCTCTCTGCCTTGTGAAAGACAATCATGGTTTTTAAATCTACGTTTGCTTCTTTGAATAGTCTCTTTAAATTTTCCATACTTCTATTTTATCAATAAATAGTATTTATGCCTTTTAAATTTATTTTCAAATTCGTTACAAAAATGTAACAAATTTATATAACTATAAACAAATCAGCGTCAGTTGTTAATTTTACTTTGTTTATCAAATAAATTTATACTAAAATATTGTAAAAGGGATGAAATATTAGTAATAAATCTTTCTTAAAAATCTATAGAATTCTGCTAGGCTTTGGTGTATAATGTGAGAGTGAAAGAAAAAAAGAATCATTTTATCATGTGGCAACATCTTATTGGGATTTGCCTCTTATTGCTAACAGGGATTTTTTCGGTTTTATTTTTGGCCGTTCATACGGTGGACCAGGAAGCTAATCGGATCGCTAAAGCCAAACAAGTGGCTTTATCTCGGTCTACGATGGTTCAGATTGAGGATACGTCAGTCTTTAATGGCCAGGATTCCTATGTGACAGTGATGGGAGAAGATCAAGAAGGCCAAAAGCTGGCGGTTCTTGTGGCAAAGGAGAATCATGCCGTTTATTCTTACCCATTAAACAAGGGGATCAGCCAGAAAAAAGCTTCTGCAATTGTAAAGGACAAAAGTAAGGATCCCATTGAGCGGGTTACTTTTGGTCGCTATCAAGGAAAGGCGATCTGGGAAGTCAAGGCTGGGAGCTCTTATTATGTGGTGGATTTCAAGACTGGGAAAGTCACCGGTGTTTTTTAAGATTTGAGGAGGAAATATGAAATTATCAAATCGTGTATTGGAAATGGAAGAAAGCGTGACCTTGGCTGCAAATGCGCGTGCTAAAGCTTTAGCTGCAGAAGGTCGGGATATTTTGAGCTTGACCCTTGGACAGCCTGACTTTGCAACTCCAAAAAATATTCAAGAAGCAGCAGTTGCATCGATCGAGGATGGTCGCGCTAGCTTTTATACGGTCGCATCTGGACTCCCTGAATTGAAGGATGCCATTAGTGACTATATGAAAGAGTTCTATGGATATGCTGTGAACCGCAATGAAGTAGTGGTTGGTACTGGGGCCAAGTTTATCCTCTATGCTTTCTTTACTTCTGTTATTAATCCGGGTGATGAGGTCATCATTCCAACCCCTTGCTGGGTTTCTTATGTAGACCAAGTCAAGATGGTGGAAGGAACACCCGTTACTTTCCAAACAACAGAAGAAAACCACTTCAAAGCCACTGTAGAGCAACTGGAAGCAGCACGAACAGATAAGACCAAGGTGGTCTTACTGAATTCGCCTTCTAATCCAACAGGAATGATTTACAGTAAAGCAGAACTAGAAGCAATTGGTAACTGGGCTGTTGAACATGGTATCTTGATTTTGGCAGATGATATCTATGGCCGTTTGGTCTATAATGGCAACACCTTTACGCCAATTTCTAGCTTATCAGAGGCGATTCGCAAGCAAACCATCGTGATTAACGGCGTTTCCAAAACCTATGCCATGACTGGTTGGCGGGTTGGTTTTGCAGTAGGTGATCCTGAAATTATCGGAGCCATGGCCAAGGTCATCAGCCAGACAACTTCCAACTTAACGACAGTTTCCCAGTATGCTGCCATCGAAGCACTTACAGGAGATCAATCTTCTATTGAAATCATGCGTCAAGCTTTTGAAGAACGCCTGAATACCATTTATCCTCTCTTGAATGAAGTTCCTGGTTTTGAAGCCATCAAACCGCAAGGAGCCTTCTATCTTTTCCCAAATGTAAAGAAGGCCATGGAGATGAAGGGTTACACGGATGTGACGGAATTTACCACAGCAATTTTAGAAGAAGCAGAGGTTGCTTTAGTAACGGGAGCTGGCTTTGGTGCCCCTAAAAATGTTCGCTTGTCTTATGCGACAGATTTGGATACCCTCAAAGAAGCTGTTCGTCGACTCAAGGACTTTATGGAAAAATAAACATATCGGATCCTTAGCTTTGAGCTGAGGATCTTTTTCTTTAAAAAAATCAGCTTTTCACAGGTAGAATCTAGCACTGAAAGCCTCTTTATGATACAATAAAGAAGATAATGTCTTCGGACAAGTTTAACGAGAAAAGGAAGATGAATGATGACAAAACGGATTACTATCATCGAAGTAAAAGACTATGTTGGTCAAGAAGTGACCATCGGTGCTTGGGTGGCCAACAAATCAGGTAAAGGAAAAATTGCTTTCTTGCAATTGCGTGACGGGACTGCCTTTTTCCAAGGTGTAGCTTTTAAACCAAACTTTATCGAAAAATTCGGCGAAGAAGTGGGGCTTGAAAAATTTGATACCATCAAACGCTTGAGCCAAGAAACATCAGTATTTGTGACTGGTATTGTCAAAGAAGACGAACGCTCAAAATTTGGTTATGAGCTTGATATCACAGATATTGAAGTGATCGGTGAGTCTCAAGATTACCCAATCACTCCAAAAGAACACGGAACAGACTTCTTGATGGATAACCGTCACTTGTGGTTGCGTTCACGCAAACAAGTCGCTGTCATGCAAATCCGTAATGCTATCATCTATGCAACTTATGAATTCTTTGATAAGAATGGCTTCATAAAATTTGACAGCCCAATTCTTTCAGGAAATGCGGCGGAAGATTCAACTGAATTGTTTGAAACAGATTACTTCGGTACTCCAGCTTACTTGAGCCAATCAGGACAGCTTTATCTTGAAGCAGGTGCTATGGCCCTTGGTCGCGTCTTTGACTTTGGACCAGTATTCCGTGCGGAGAAATCAAAAACTCGTCGTCACTTGACTGAGTTCTGGATGATGGATGCGGAGTACTCATACTTGACACACGACGAGTCACTTGACTTGCAAGAAGCTTATGTTAAAGCGTTGCTTCAAGGTGTTCTAGATCGTGCTCCTCAAGCCTTGGAAACTTTGGAACGTGATACAGAGCTCTTGAAACGCTACATTGCTGAGCCATTTAAACGCATTACTTACGATGAAGCGATTGACCTCTTGCAAGAGCATGAAAACGACGAAGATGCTGACTACGAACATTTGGAACATGGAGATGATTTCGGTTCACCACACGAAACGTGGATTTCAAACCACTTTGGTGTACCAACCTTTGTGATCAACTATCCAGCTGACATCAAGGCTTTCTACATGAAACCAGTTCCTGGGAACCCAGATCGCGTGCTTTGTGCAGACTTGCTCGCGCCAGAAGGGTACGGAGAAATCATCGGTGGTTCTATGCGTGAGGAAGACTACGATGCCCTTGTCGCTAAGATGGAATCACTTGGAATGGATCTTACAGAGTACGAATTCTACCTTGACCTTCGTAAATATGGTACAGTACCACACGGTGGATTTGGTATCGGTATCGAGCGTATGGTCACCTTCGCAGCTGGTACAAAACACATCCGTGAGGCCATTCCTTTCCCACGTATGTTGCACCGTATCAAACCTTAATAACCATAAAAACGCCAGCTGGCGTTTTTACTTTAAATGAAAGAGGTGGAGAAGATGTAGGCAAATCTCAGTAAGTCTTTTAGAAACAATCATATTACTTATTGAAAGAGGAAAAACAATGTTTAAAAGAACTTACAAACGCAATATTTCACTCCTAGCAGGTCTGGAATTTACATCTTATTTTGGAATCACCAGTTTTTGGATTCTCTTTTTTATTCAAAATGGTCTTTCTTTGCTTCAGATTGGTTTATTAGAGAGTATTTTTCATGGGACGAGCCTTTTATGTGAGATCCCATCTGGTATGTTAGCTGATCGATTTAGCTACAAGACCAATCTCTATTTGGCTCGCTTGTCCAGTATTGGATCTTCTATGTTGATTTTATTTGGTCAGGGGAATTTTTGGATCTATGCCATTGCTATGATGGTCAATGCTTGGTCTTATAATTTTGACTCGGGGACCAGTACCGCTTTCTTATATGATTCGGCGGTTGAAGCGGGTCAAAAGGACCGATATCTTCAGATTTCTAGCTTTTTGTCTGGTGTGGCCGAAGTTACCCGAACTTTAGGTACAGTTGTGGCAGGCTTCTTTGTTCATGGCGCATTGGCTTGGACCTACCTGATTGCTATTAGTCTCTCCTTGCTTTCCATAGTCTTGATTTTTCTGATGAAGGAACCAGAGAGCAAGAGTGGTGAAAGAAATCACTTGACCTTAAAACGGATATTGGTGGTAGTGAAACAAGAATGGCAGGAAAAACCAGTACTTTTTTACTGGATGCTCACCTATCAGCTGCTAGGAACCATCATGTGCATGTTTTATTTTTACTACCAACAGAAAATCAGTGACTTAGCCAGTTGGCAAGTTTCGCTCATTATGTTGATTGGTAGTGGATTCAATCTCCTAGCGGTTTATCTGGCCAGTCAAATCGGGAAAAAATGGAATAGTAATCAAGTCTTTCCAATTCTGGTTGCGCTGACAGGTTTGGCCTTGCTTTTGGTAGCTTTCAAGACTCCATTTGCCTATCTGAGTGTCTATCTTTTGACCAATGCACTATACGCAGTTTATCAACCCATTTACTACAATGAGCTACAAGCTTATTTACCTTCTAGTGTACGAGCAACCATGCTGAGTATCAATTCCATGATGTTTAGTCTTTCCATGATCGTGATCTTCCCACTTACTGGTTGGTTGATCGATACTTGTGGATTTGTAGCTATTTTTCTTGTGCTAGGCCTGATAACACTCCTTTCTTTCCCACTCTTACTGATTGGATTGAGGAAAATGGGCAAGATATTAAATAAGGGGACAAAGATGGAATAATATTCCTGACCTTCATTCGTCTAAACAAGTGCAAATGAAACAAGAGCATGTTAAATAAGCTGGTCAAGAAAAACCGAACGAACTCTCTCTGCTTTGCAGGGAGAGTTTTTTTATCTTTAAAAATTGTGATAAAATAGGTACATCTCTTACAATTAGAATCGAGTAGTATGAAATCTTTATTGAAGTATTTTAAGGGTTATCTAAGAGAGACTATTTTAGGTCCTGTATTTAAACTATTAGAAGCTATCTTTGAATTGTGCGTACCTTTAATCATCGCCCACTTAGTCGATCAGGTCATTCCGAAAAAGGAAACGAGCGGAGTGGTGATGATGGTCGGTGCTTTGGTTATATTTGCTAGCTTTGGTGTCGTCGTTGCCATTACGGCTCAGTATTTTTCATCTAAAGCAGCTGTCGGATTTACCCGTGAGATGACCAAGGATTTGTATGATAAGATCTTGTCCCTTCCAAAGGACAAGCGAGATAGAATCGGTACATCTAGTTTGGTAACCCGTCTCACTTCTGATACCTATCAAATCCAGGTTGGGATCAATCTCTTCTTGCGCCTCTTTTTGAGGGCGCCGATTATTGTCTTTGGCTCTATTATCATGGCCTTTACGATCAGTCCGAAATTAACCCTTTGGTTCTTGGGGATGGTGGCCATTTTGACGCTGATTATTGTCATCATGTCTCGGATTGTCAATCCTCTCTTTACAAACATTCGAAAAATTACAGACCGGATGGTCACGGTGACGCGTCAGCAATTTCAAGGGATGCGAGTGATTCGGGCCTTTGGACAACAGGCTAGTGAATTAGAAGATTTTAGAGAGGTCAATCAGGACTACAAAGTCTGGCAAATTCGCGCTGGTATCTTGTCTAGTTTGGTCAGTCCCTTGACTTTCTTAGTCGTGAATACGACCTTGGTCTGTGTCATTTGGCAGGGACAATTGACTATCTCTGCTGGCCTTCTAAGCCAAGGGATGTAGGACGGATTTTGCGGACATTCAAAATAAAAAAGAATGTGGAGGTAACAGACAATGGCAAAGACAATTTTTGAGGAAATGGGCGGCAAATACGAAAGGCAAGGCGATTATTTAATACCGTGCTTAACTGTACCCGCCGAAGAAGAACAGCCGATAGGCATCTGGGGACAGCGGCATTTGGATTATCTGAAGCATCACTGCAAAGTTACATACACCAATCTTCTTACAAGCGGCAGACTTAACGCTTACCTTGCCGACATCAACAGACAGGCACAGGAACGCTTTGAAAGGCTCATAGAGGGTATGAAACAGGCACAGGGCATAACGGAACAGCTAAAGGCAGAAAACGCCTTAGAATGGACAGGATGCCTCAATAACATAAGGGCTTGTGCGAGGGAGATTGTGGAAAAGGAAATTATTTTTGCATAAACAGATGATTAGTGGCAGGGGGAAATCCTGCCGCTTTTTCTGCTTTAGTTTGTCAGCTTGACAAATAAAGGGTTAAGGAATATAATTAGATTCAGTATTATACAAGGAGTTAATAAATATGCGGCAAGGTATTCTTAAATAAACTGTCAATTTGATAGTGGGAACAAAAAGTAGCAGTCCCGTTTCACTTTTAATATGGGGCTTAGTTTTTTGTACCCAGTTTAAGAATACTTTTATCATGTAATTTTATATGCCCGAAAACATATAAGTGTTTTGGGGCTATTGGAGTTATTTACCCAGTGATAGGAGTATTTATCACTGGGTATTTTTATGCCCTTTTTTGGGTGTTGATAGGAGGAAAATCACATGAAAATAATTAACTTAGGCATTCTGGCTCACGTTGACGCAGGAAAGACAACATTAACGGAGAGTTTATTGTATACCAGTGGTGCAATTGCAGAACCAGGGAGCGTAGATAAAGGCACAACAAGGACAGATACAATGAATTTGGAGCGTCAAAGGGGAATCACTATCCAGACAGCAGTGACATCTTTTCAGTGGGAGGATGTAAAAGTCAACATTATAGATACGCCAGGCCATATGGATTTTTTGGCGGAAGTATACCGTTCTTTATCCGTATTAGACGGAGCAGTATTATTAGTTTCTGCAAAGGATGGCATACAGGCACAGACCCGTATACTGTTTCATGCACTACAGACAATGAAGATTCCGACAATTTTTTTCATCAATAAAATTGACCAAGAGGGGATTGATTTGCCAATGGTATATCAAGAAATGAAAGCAAAGCTTTCTTCGGAAATTATAGTGAAGCAAAAGGTTGGGCAGCATCCCCATATAAATGTAACGGACAATGACGATATGGAACAGTGGGATGCGGTAATTATGGGAAGCGATGAACTATTAGAGAAATATATGTCAGGGAAACCGTTTAAAATGTCAGAACTGGAACAGGAAGAAAACAGGAGATTCCAAAACGGAACGTTATTTCCCGTTTATCACGGAAGTGCTAAAAACAATCTGGGGATTCGGCAGCTTATAGAAGTGATTGCCAGTAAGTTTTATTCATCAACGCCTGAAGGTCAATCTGAACTATGCGGGCAGGTTTTTAAGATTGAATATTCAGAGAAAAGGCGGCGTTTTGTTTATGTGCGTATATATAGCGGAACATTGCATTTGAGGGATGTTATTAAAATATCTGAAAAAGAGAAAATAAAAATCACAGAGATGTGTGTTCCGACAAACGGTGAATTATATTCATCCGATACAGCCTGCTCTGGTGATATTGTAATTTTACCAAATGATGTTTTGCAGCTAAACAGTATTTTGGGGAACGAAATGCTGTTGCCGCAGAGAAAATTTATTGAAAATCCTCTCCCTATGCTCCAAACAACGATTGCAGTAAAGAAATCTGAACAGCGGGAAATATTGCTTGGGGCACTTACAGAAATTTCAGATGGCGACCCTCTTTTAAAATATTATGTGGATACTACAACGCATGAGATTATACTTTCTTTTTTGGGGAATGTGCAGATGGAAGTCATTTGTGCCATCCTTGAGGAAAAATACCATGTGGAGGCAGAAATAAAAGAGCCTACTGTTATATATATGGAAAGACCGCTTAGAAAAGCAGAATATACCATCCACATAGAAGTCCCGCCAAATCCTTTCTGGGCTTCTGTCGGGTTGTCCATAGAGCCGCTCCCTATTGGAAGCGGAGTGCAGTATGAAAGCAGAGTTTCACTTGGATATTTAAACCAATCGTTCCAAAATGCGGTTATGGAGGGGGTTCTTTATGGCTGCGAGCAGGGGCTGTATGGATGGAAAGTGACAGACTGTAAAATCTGTTTTGAATATGGATTGTATTATAGTCCTGTAAGTACCCCCGCAGACTTTCGGCTGCTTTCCCCTATCGTATTGGAGCAGGCTTTAAAAAAAGCAGGGACAGAACTATTAGAGCCATATCTCCACTTTGAAATTTATGCACCGCAGGAATATCTCTCACGGGCGTATCATGATGCCCCAAGGTATTGTGCAGATATTGTAAGTACTCAGGTAAAGAATGACGAGGTCATTCTGAAAGGAGAAATCCCTGCCAGATGTATTCAAGAATACAGGAACGATTTAACTTATTTCACAAATGGGCAGGGAGTCTGCTTGACAGAGTTAAAAGGATACCAGCCAGCTATTGGTAAATTTATTTGCCAACCCCGCCGCCCGAATAGCCGTATAGATAAGGTTCGGCATATGTTCCACAAGTTAGCTTAACAGCTTGCAAAAGTCATATAAAATGAGATTTGAAAGGATTAGAGACTAATTATGATGAAATGCGAATGGATATTGTGTCCTGTTTGTGGGAGCAAAACCCGTAATAAAATTAGGAAGGACACTGTTTTGGAGAATTATCCCCTTTATTGTCCAAAATGCAGACAAGAAAGCTTGATTAAAGTTGACAACTTGAAGATAACTGTCATCAAAGAGCCAGACGCTTAAGACGCAGAGCCGATGAAATTGTGGAACAATTCACGAATCATCGGCTCTTTTTGTTTCGTATTTGAAAGAACAAACTCACCAAATAAAAAAACGATATTCGGGTGGGTTATTTTGTTATACCCTAAATTACCCTCTGAATTTGTTTTTAAATTTGGAGGGATTTTTTTATGTTCTTTTTTCGGGCGGTTATTCATCTGCTCATACGAAGTAAAATTTATCAATACATAGCATATCAGAGAATGGCAGGAAACCAGTTAAAAAAATTTCTGCCAGTGCAGCGGTACTTCTCACCTTGAAAGTGGAAGTACAATCTCCATACAACAGAATTTGTATTTCCCATAACCGTGAAGGTCACAGAGCCTTTGCGGTTTTTCTTTTGTCGTTTTTTGTTGGAAAGTGCCGCAGGGCTGTTTCTGGTGTGCGTTGCCGCTCCCCGCCTCTCCATCTGGATTTTTACATTTCAAAAATTCAGATTGGAGGTATTAGCGGTGAAATACGCACCAAGAAAAGTATATATCAAAGAAAGCGGCGGCTATGTGGAACTGTCCTATACGGATTTCTGCCGCCGCAGGCAAGCCGACAAGGGATATATGGACAAGCTGTTTATCCCCGTCCAAGGTTGTCTGCTTGAAGTCGTAAGGGAGCAATATGCGGACTTCTACCGTGACAGGGAGCGGTGGCGTTACCTGCAAAAATTAGATGCGAGGAACAGCCTGCTATCTCTGGACGGATTTACGGACAGCGAGGGGAATCCTCTGGACTTTATCGCTGATGAAGCGGCGGACATTGCGGAAACCGTTGTCAATGCTGTTATGGTGGACAGGCTGAAAGCCGCCCTGCCTTTGTTGTCGGATAGTGAGCAGGAGTTGATACAGGCAATCTTTTTTGACGGACTTTCCGAGCGTGAAGTCGGGGCGAGGTTAGGCATAACCCAGAGCGTTGTGAACAAACGCAAAGCCAGAATCCTAAGAAAACTAAGAAAGATAATAGAAAATTAAAATTTAAGGCGTTCAGCCCCCTTGTTTTTTCCTTTGGGAAAATGAGGGGGCTTTTCTCTGCCCTCTCAATCAATTCTGATTGGAGGAAGAAAGAATGGCATACAACCACGGACGGGAGGACAGGAAATGGCGTATCTGGAAAGAAGCGGAGGAAAAGCTGCTGCGTGAGTGCGGCGTTGATGAAGTGACCATTGAGCAGATACGCATAGCGGACAGGGCAGACTTCAATTCCAACAGGCGGTTTTACCGATGGACGAATGACGTTGCGGAATACCTTGAGGACATGGCAGACAGGGAGCGGCAAGCGGAGGTGAATACAGTTGCGGAGTTACTGGACGAGATTGAGAGCGAAAATCTCTATCAAGTATTAGTCACGGTGGACGGGCGTACCTTGAAAATCGTCCTGCTGAAAATGCAGGGGTATTCCACAAAGGAGATTGCCCCACTTGTGCATTTGACGACTGGTGCCATCTATGCGAGGTTAGACCATCTGCGGAAGAAGCTTCGGAAAATTTTGTAAGCGTCTAATACATCCCATTATTCTGCGGGCTACTGGGTGGGGAGTGGAATCTCCCCGCTTATTTTTGGCAGGAGGAAAACGGGATGGCATATAAAGCTAAGGCGTACACGCTTCGGGAGGAATCCACGGAAAGCGGTATAAGGTATTTTATCAGTTTTAAGGACGGGCAGGGGGAACACCACGAACTGGAAGTATCCGAGCAGTTATTCTTTGAATTTCGGCAGATGGAACGCAGGAACAGGAATCTTCTCCAATGGGACGAGCGGCACAGGGAGTTTTCGGAAGTATGGGACGAAACGCTGAACAGGCGGGCGTTAAAGCTGCCTAAGAGCATTGAGGAACAAATGATTGAAGCAGAACGGGCGGAACTGCTCTGTAAGGCGGTTGACAGACTGCCAGAGATACAAAGGCGACGTTTCCTGCTCTACTACGAGTATGAGTTCAATTTTTACCAAATCGCCGCTATGGAGCATTGCACCGCTTCTGCAATACAGAAATCCGTTGCTGTTGCAAAGAAGAAAGTAAAAGCGGAAATGAGGAAATATCTCCAACCATGACCGACACCGCCCGAAAAAGAAATCTGTTTTTTATTTGTGTGGGATTGGCGGTATTACATACTCTCACTTTTTTCGTGGGAGTAAATCTATTTTTAAGGAGGTCAACGCCTATGTGCAACAAAAACAAGATAACTGCCCGAAAGGAGGAAACCCATGCAGAAGTTACAGACAGTCAACGCCGAAACGCTCCTTTATGAGCCGCTTGAGAAGCCGTCCTTTGTGGTGGACAGCCTTATCCCCACAGGCTTGTCGCTGTTCTGCGGCTCACAGAAGATAGGCAAGAGCTGGCTCATGCTGAAGCTGTGCTTATGCGTGTCGCAGGGAATCCCCTTATGGGACATGACGACAATGGAGGGCGATGTGCTTTACCTCTGCCTTGAGGACACGTTCTGCCGCATACAGGACAGGCTGTTCCGTTTGACGGACGAAGCGAGCGGGCGGCTTCATTTTGCCGTGGCAAGCTGCAAGCTGTCAGACGGTCTTATCGTGCAGCTTGAGGATTATCTGAAAGACTATCCAGACAGCAGGCTCATTGTCATTGATACCTTGCAGAAAGTCCGTACAGCTTCAAAAGACAACGCCTATGCAAGCGACTATGGGGACATCTCCCTAATCAAAGATTTTGCCGACAGGCACTCTCTGGCGGTCATTGTCGTACACCACATCCGAAAGCAGAATGACAGCGATGTGTTCAACAAGGTGTCTGGGACGACAGGCTTAACGGGGAGTGCGGACGCTACCTTTGTTCTGGAAAAGGAGAAACGGGCATCTGACACCGCCAAGCTGTATGTAACGGGCAGGGACACGCCCTATCAGGAATACACGCTCCGTTTCCGTGATTGCAGTTGGGAACTTGTGGAGAGGAAAACGCAGGAGCAGCTTGCGAAAGAAACGATACCAGATGTCCTTTTTCGGTTGGTGGATTTTATGAGGGATAAGGAAGAATGGGCAGGCACGGCAACGGAGCTGTTAGCCGCTATGGGGGAAACGGAAACCATACCCACGGTGATTACGAAATGGCTGAATGAATATCACACCACATTTTTAAGCGAGAACCGTATCTGCTACCAGTACAGCCGCAGGAAAGACGGCAGGCAGATTGCCCTTGCAAGGAGGGCGGGTGACAGCGGTGACGGCGGTGACAGCGATATTGGGATACCCCCTGTTACTGTCATTGACGCTTAAAGCCATGTAAAGTTGGCGGCTCTGCCCTGCGGGTGACAGCGGTGACGGCAGTGACAGTGATTTTAGGATACCCTGCCGCTGTCATCCCTACGGGAGAACACCCCGCAAACGCAAAATGCAGGCGTGGGATTCACCCGCCCTTTTCGGGCGTGTAAAATCACCCCTGCGGTCAGAAAAATCTCTCCGATTTTTCCGACTGCGTTTACAGGGTGTAACACACTACACTTTGCCCTGCAAAGAGCCGTGTGCCAGACGTTCCCTCTGGACTCCCTTATGGCAGGTCTTACGCCCTGCTATCCTACGCCTTGCGGCTTCGGATAAAAGAACGGCGGCATGACGGTTACAGCTCTTGCGAGGGAGTATCCCAAAAACACCGTCACCATCGTCATGACCGTCATGCAGGGGATAAGGGTGACAGTTACGGCAATCGGCAGGGGGCATCCCAAAACTGCCGTCACCACCGTCACCGCTGTCACCCAAAGGGCAGTTACCCGCCGAAGAAAGGAAGATGATGGATTATGCCCTATGCAATCCTGCGTTTCCAGAAACGCAAAGCGGGCGGCGTTGCGGAACGCCACAACGAGCGGAAGAAAGAAGCCTACAAAAGCAACCCAGATATCGACATGGAACGCTCTAAAAATAACTATCATCTTGTCGCACCGCCAAAGTACACCTATAAGAAAGAGATTAACCGAAAGGTAGCCGAAGCAGGGTGCAGGACAAGGAAAGACAGCGTGATGATGGTGGAAACGCTCATCACGGCTTCACCAGAATTTATGAACCAGTTACCGCCCGAAGAACAGAAAGCGTATTTTACGATGGCTCTGGATTTCATTTCGGAGCGTGTCGGGGAGCAGAATATCCTCTCCGCAGTCGTCCACATGGACGAGAGAACGCCCCATATGCACCTCTGCTTTGTGCCGATTACACCAGACAATAAGCTGTCCGCCAAAACAATTTTAGGCAATCAAAAGAGCCTGTCGGAGTGGCAGACCGCCTACCATGAGCGGATGTCCTCACGTTGGAATCAGCTTGAGAGAGGTCAATCTTCGATGGAAACCAAGCGGAAACACGTCCCCACATGGCTCTATAAGTTGGGCGGCAGGCTTGATAAGCAGTATGGGGAAATCGTGTCTGCCCTGTCCGACATCAACGCCTTTAACGCAGGGAAAAAGCGTGACAAGGCTCTGGAACTGGTTGCCGCATGGCTGCCCGAAGTGGAGAAATTCTCTAAGGAAATCGGCAGACAGCAGGCGTATATCGACAGCTTAAAGGAGCAAATCGGGCAGGAAGCCGACTATGCAGGGCGTATGCGTGATGAAAAGTACGAGCAGGAATTAAAGGTGCAGAAAGCCAACCAGAGGATATTTGAATTGCAGAGAACCAACGAGCAGATGGGGCGGCTGCTCTCAAAGATACCGCCAGAAGTGTTGGAAGAATTACAGAGAACAGGCAGAAACAAATCAAGAGAAAGGTAAAAAGTGAATGAAGAAACAGGATTTTAAGGTGTTAAAGACCAAAGATTTATACCCGTTTCCCGACAATCCGTTTCATGTTGTGGAGGATGAAACGCTGTCAGAGTTAGCGGAAAGCATCAAGGAATTTGGCATTGTCACGCCGATAATCACACGCCCGAAAGAGGACGGGAACGGTTATGAAGTGATTGCGGGGCAGCGGCGTGTCCGTGCGTCCGAACTTGCAGGTATAAATACCGTGCCTGCATTTGTCCTGCCCTTAGACCGTGACCGAGCCATCATCACCCTTGTAGACAGTAATTTACAGCGTGAAAATATCCTGCCATCGGAGCGGGCGTTTGCCTACAGGATGAAATCCGAAGCCATGAAGCGGCAGGGTTTCCGCACAGACTTAACCTCGTCACAAGTTGTGACGAAGTTGCGGACGGACGACAAAGTGGCACAGGGCTTCGGCGTGGGCAGGATGACCGTCCAGCGTTTTATCCGCCTGACGGAACTGATACCGCCGATTTTGCAGATGGTGGACGAGGGGAAAATCGCCCTCACACCTGCGGTGGAACTGTCCTTTTTGAAGAAAGACGAGCAGGAAAATCTCTTTGCCACGATGGAGAGCGAAGAAGCAACGCCCTCACTCTCACAGGCACAGCGGATGAAAAGCATGAGCCAGAGCGGGCAGCTTGACATGGATATGATATTTTCCATTATGACGGAGGAAAAGGGAAACCAGAAAGAAACCTTGAAAATCAACACAAGCAAACTGAAAAAATACTTTCCGAAGGACACAACGCCGAAGCAGATGGAGGAAACCATCATCCGACTTCTGGAACGTGAGTTGCAGAGAAAACGGAGCAGGGACAGCCGCTAACCTTCTTTTTTCGGGAAGTAAATGCAGGAATTTGGAACAGAAGAAAGACAGAATTTTAAGGAGAATGAGGTAAGGAATGAAAGAAATCCAGTATGAGATTGTAAAGGAAATCGCCGTATTGTCTGCGAGTGACAGCGGCTACACAAAGGAAATCAATCTTATTTCATGGAACGGGAGAGAGCCGAAATATGACATCCGCAGCTTTTCCCCGAACCGTGAGAAGTGCGGAAAGGGTATCACGTTGAACGCTGATGAAGCAGCGGCACTCCTTGAAGCATTACAGAAAGAAGTAAACAGCGGGGATTGATGGTATCTGATTGACAGGGCGGGGCGTTTCCAGACGTTCTCCTGCCCTGTCTGGAAAGGAAGATTTAAGTATGGGCGAGGATAGGAAAACAACTGGAAGAAGAAAGCGTATTGTGCCAAAAGGGCAAGTACAAATGATTATCAGTCGAGAATATATCGGCACACAGACCGTTGCAGAAGCGTTTGTCCCGATTATCTCCGAGGATATTCGGAAGAAGATTGCCGAGGGCGACACCTTCGACAATGAGGGGCTGTCCGCTTAGAATGTACGCAATGGAACATGAAAACGTTAGGACAGATATGGAGGTTTTACAGTATGGCAGGAATAAGAACGGAGAACAAGATTTATGAAGTCGGCATTTACTGCCGCTTATCAAAGGACGATGGCACGGATAACGAGAGTGCGAGCATTGCGACACAAAAATCCATCCTCACGGATTATGTGAAAAGGCAGGGATGGCATTTAGCAAAAACGTATGTTGACGATGGCTACTCTGGAACAAATTTCCAAAGACCAAGTTTCCAGAATATGATTAAGGACATTGAAAACGGGCTGATAAACTGCGTGATTACAAAAGATTTATCCCGTCTGGGGAGGAACTATCTTGATTGTGGGTTATATCTGGAAGTCTTTTTCCCAGAGCATAACGTGAGGTATATAGCGGTCAATGACGGCGTGGACACCTTAAACAAATCCGCTATGGACATCACGCCTTTCCGCAACATCCTAAACGAAATGTATTCTGCCGATGTGTCAGTCAAGATAAAATCGGCGTACCGTGCGAGGTTTCAGCAGGGGAAATTCATGGGAACAACAGCCCCTTATGGCTATGTCAAAGACCCTGCCGACCACAACCATCTGCTGATAGATGACAAAGTTGCCCATGTGGTAAGGGAGATATTCGACCTTGCGTTAGCGGGCAACGGCATCGCCAAAATCCGCAAGCACATCAACAAACAGCATATCCTACGCCCTGCCGCTTATGCGGTGGAGCAAGGGGCAACAGGCTATGAGCGGTACTTTGAGGATAACGAGGAAAACCGTTATATTTGGAGCGAGAACAGCGTGAGGGGCATTTTAAGAAGCCCGATATATGCGGGCAACCTTGCAGGCTACAAGCGGATTGCAGCCAACATGAAAAGCAAGAAACGCCCCTCTAAGCTGCCCGAAGAATGGGAAGTGATACCAGACACCCATGAGGGGATAGTCACGCAGGAGGAATTTGACACCGTACAGCAGCTTATGACGAGCCGCAGGCGGGAGCAGAACGCAGGGGGATTTGAGAATATCTTTTCGGGCGTTATCAAGTGTGCGGACTGCGGCTATGCGATGCGGGCGGCGAGTGCCAACAGGAGGAAACGCCCCGACATCATCGACTGCGTACAATACACCTGCAATAATTATGGCAGATATGGCAATGTTATGTGTACCGCACACAGCATTGAAGCGAGGGACTTATTCAATGCCGTCCTTGCCGACATCAACCGCTTTGCGGATATGGCGGTCAATGATGAAAAGGCGGTCAGAGCCATAGAAAGGCGGCTCACGGAAACAGACCAGAGCAGGGCGAAATCATTAGAGAAAGAAAAGAAGAAGCTGAACAAACGCCTTGCGGAGCTTGACAGGCTGTTTTCCTCTCTCTATGAGGACAAGGTAATGGAGCGTATCACGGAGCGGAATTTTGAGATGATGTCGGGGAAATACCAGAAAGAGCAGCTTGAAATTGAAGCACGGCTGAAAGAGGTAACGGAAACGCTCAATGACAGCTATGAGAAATCGCAGGGCGTGAGGGACTTTCTATCCCTAATCCGCAACTATCAGGGGCTGAAAGAGTTGGACGCAACCATCATAAACGCACTCATAGACAAGATACTTGTTTCGGAACGTGAGAAACTTGCGGACGGGACAGTAAGGCAGGAAATCAAGATTTACTATAAATTCATCGGCTTTGTCGGTGAATTACATATCACACCCACAAAGCGGTGGACGGCGTTAAAGCCTAAAAATTGTACGGTGTGCGGTGTTGAATACGTCCCCAGCTCTGGAATATCAAAGTATTGTCCCGCTTGTGCTAAGAGGATACAGAGGGAGAAATCAAACGAGAGCAAACGCAGGAGTAGGGAGAGGAACCGAAGGGCATGTATTGAACTGTCCGCAAAAAATGACCGACTGATGTTGGTCGCTTTGGTCAATTATTTATTACAAATTTTAACAGAATTGATCAAGCTGGCTATGCTGGTCACGTCTTTAAATGTCAGCTATATTTCAGCCAAGCGTGTCCAAGAGATTTTTGATTTGAAGGAAGAAGACCTCCTAGAAGCTTTGCCGGAAGAAACTGCAAGAGAGCAAGAAGCGATTAGCGCAGAGAAAGTTTCTTTCACTTATCCAACGGCTTCAAGCCCAGCTCTAGAAAATATTTCCTTTGATCTGGATCATGGACAGATGTTGGGGATTATTGGTGGTACTGGTTCTGGGAAATCGACTCTGGTTCAGCTGTTAAGTCATTTATATGCCGTTAGTCAAGGCCAATTAGCCCTCTATCATCAAGGACATTCTCCTAAAACTCTTAAGGAGTGGCGGGAGTGGGTAGCTGTAGTCCCACAGAAGGCAGAGCTCTTTAGAGGAACCATTCGCTCCAATCTCTTACTAGGAATGGATGAAAGTGTGACGGAGGATGATTTGTGGTGGGCACTAGAAACAGCTCAGGCGGCTGATTTTGTGCGTGAAAAAGAAGGACAGCTGGATGAGCCGGTAGAAGCCTTTGGTCGAAATTTTTCAGGTGGCCAACGCCAGCGGTTGACCATTGCGCGTGCTCTTTTGAAAAAGGCCCCTTTCTTGATTTTGGATGATTCGACTTCTGCCTTGGATTATTTGACGGAAGCTCGTCTCTTAAAATCGATTAAAGAAGAATTGAGTGACACAAGTTTTATCTTAGTATCTCAACGAACCAATAGTCTCAAGTCTGCCGATCAGATTTTGGTCTTGAACAAGGGGCATCAAGTAGGACTGGGAAATCATGATTTCCTCTTGTCCACGAATGAGATTTATCAAGAAATTCATGAATCACAACACGGGAGGGAGGAAGCATGAGTCAAAAACGTTCTAGTTATTTAAAACGTCTGTTTAGAGATTTTGCTCACCATCCCGGGCTCCTGATTCTAGCCAGTATCGGAACCATTGCTCAAGTAGCCTTAACGGTTTGGTTACCGATCTTGATTGGACATGCGGTTGACTTGGTCATGAATCCTCAAGGGATGAAAGTCTTATGGCCCGTTTTGATCCAGATGCTTCTAATCATTGTGGCCAATACCTTGATCCAATGGATCAATCCTCTTCTCTACAATCAATTGGTCTATCGGTTTAGCCAAACCCTAAGAGAAAAAGTGATGGAAAAAGTGCATCGCTTGCCCTTGTCTTATCTGGATAAGCAAGGGAGTGGGGATTTCGTCAGTCGTTTAACAACCGATGTAGAGCAACTTAATAGCGGTCTTCTCATGGTCTTTAACCAGTTCTTTGTGGGCCTCTTAACCATTCTCGTAACCATTGTAACCATGGCAGAGCTGGATTTCTTTATGATGGTAGCGGTACTGGTCTTGACTCCTTTGTCTCTTTTGATTGCTCGTTTTATTGCCAAACGTTCTTATACGCTTTTCCAAGAGCAGACCAAGGCGCGTGGCCTGCAAACTCAGTTGATCGAAGAGTCTTTGACGCAAGAAAGTTTGATCCAGTCTTTTAACGCTCAGGATCAATTCCGTAAGTCCTTTAAGGAGACTAATGAAACCTACGCCAAGTATTCTCAATCTGCTATCTTTTATTCTTCTACTGTCAATCCTGCGACTCGCTTTGTGAATGCCTTGATTTATGCAGTGGTGGCTGGATTTGGTGCGGTTCGAATCATTTCAGGTTCTCACTTCACAGTTGGTCAATTAGTGACCTTCCTCAATTATGTCAACCAATACACCAAGCCATTTAATGATATTTCCTCTGTCTTGTCAGAACTCCAAAGTGCCCTTGCCTGCGCAGAGCGCTTGTACAGCGTATTGGATCAAGATGAGATTGAGGAAACCGGCCATCAATTTTTGGAAACGGAGAATGTTAAAGGAGCGATTGCTTTTGAGCACGTCACATTTGGCTATGATGTAGGACGGACCTTGATCAAAGATTTAACCATTCAGGTTCCAGCGGCTAGTAAGGTAGCGATTGTAGGGCCTACAGGAGCAGGGAAGTCGACCTTGATCAATCTGCTCATGCGTTTCTACCCTGTGAACTCTGGGATGATTACGATTGATGGGGTGCCGATTACGGACTACACTCGTGCCTCCTACCGCCAACAGTTTGGTATGGTTCTGCAAGAAACCTGGCTTAAGGTTGGGACTATTCATGAAAATATCGCTTTTTCTCGGCCAGATGCGACCAGAGAAGAAGTGATAGAAGCAGCCAAAGCAGCCAATGCGGATTTCTTTATCCGCCAGTTGCCACAAGGGTATGATACCTATCTTTCAGATGCTGGAGAGTCTTTGTCCCAAGGTCAACGCCAACTCTTAACGATTGCGCGTGTTTTCCTTTCGGTTCCTAAGATTTTGATCTTGGATGAGGCGACATCGTCTATTGATACTCGGACTGAGGTCTTGATTCAAGATGCCTTTCATCAACTCATGAAGGGACGGACCAGCTTTATCATCGCCCACCGCTTATCGACCATTCAAAATGCCGATATGATCCTTGTCATGGTGGATGGCGATATTGTCGAGCATGGAACTCATGAAGAGCTAATGCAAGCGCAAGGTGTTTACTACAAGATGCAGACAGCTCAGCAACAGATTAGTTAAAATGAAAAGCATTTTCAGATTTGAAAATGCTTTTTTAGTCTAAAAAAGAGGGTGGGACAGAAATCGGTCATTCGTTAGAATTCGATTTCGTCGTCCCACCTCTGCACAGTTGAGTAGGGTTGTAAAAGCTGATGAAATCAGCGTAGTAGAGCCCACTCAACCACTGCGTCTTGCTCGACAATCCAAAAACAATTGAGAGGCTAGGACTTTTGTCCTAGCCTCCACTCGGAATTATTGAGAGTAAAACAGTTTGGGAAACTGTTTTAGCCTGAGCCCAGGAATTAAAGAGCGAATAGGCTCAATATGAATGGAACACGGGCTGCGGATTGTTTCAAAAAGATAAGTTCTCCTAGAATCGAAAGATTCTGCGTCAAACTCCCTTTTTTGACTTTATCCTCAGACGCCCTTCGTATTTTTATTTAGCCATGGTACTTCCTGGATTGCTGAAATCATCCACTGGATAATTTCACCTAACGTCCGTACTCACCTTAGGAAAGTTTTTAATATGTCTTTTAAGCATTTTTAAATTTGAAAATGCTTTTATAGTACAAAAAAAGCATCTAGCAAAATTGCTAGATGTAAGTGTTATCACCAGGAAGTGTCTATTTATGTTTGGAATTCATAACTTGTCCCTTGAGTATGGCAAGAAAACATTATTGCATCCAACATCTCTAAAGTTCCAAGAGGGGAAATTATATACAATTTATAGAAAATCCTCGTTGACGAATAAGATTGGACTGATTTCAATTAAGGTTTCTAAAGGGGATATAGCTGTAAAATATTATATATATACCGTATTGTTAAACCAAGAAGGTATCAAAAATTAAGGTTTCGGAGCTTATAAACTTAAGAAAGTTGTCTCAAGTATTTGTACTTTTTTTATTGTCTTTTTGTAACAAAGTGACGTAGTCACTTTTAGTGTGGAATAGGTGAGATAAAAAAACAGTGTTTCGTTTTTGGTCAATAAAGTAAAGCAAAACATATTGATCTATAATTTTTCCTCGTGAGGGATACTTGCTGTTAATCTTTACTCCGATTTTCTCATCAGCGTCAAAGCCTGCTTCAGGAAAAATCTCTAAACTTTTTAAGCTGTCTAAGATTTTAGCCACAGTATCTTTGGCGGATTGAGGGGATAGAAGTACCGTAGCTATATAGTCGTGTATATTGTCGATAGCTTCCTCGACCTCTTTTGAAGCAATCACTTTATAAGCCATAACGTACCCTCATATCGTCTAGGGAAGTTCCTTCGCCTGCCTCGTATTCTCTCAAGGCACGCTCAGATTGGGCTTGTAATTCTTCAATCAACTGTTCTTTATGTAGATCTTCGGCCGTCTTAATAGGCAAATCTTGCTCCAGGACTATTTGCTCCACAAATAAAGAAATAGCATCTGTCATTGTCATTCCCTTTTCCTTGATAATTTTTCGAGCTTGTTCCATAGTGGCTTCATTCAGTTTAAAATTGTATTGTTTCGATAAAGTTATAGCCATGATATATCTCCAATCTATACGTTATAGATTGATTATATACTAGATATAGACTTTAATCAAGAAAAAAGAGAGCGGGACAGAAATCGGTCATTCGTTAGAATTCGATTTCGTCGTCCCACCTCCGCACAGTTGAGTAGGGCTGTAAAAGCTGATGAAATCAGCGTAGTAGAGCCCACTCAACCACTGCGTCTTGCTCGATAATCCAAAAACAAGAAGAGGCTAGGACTTTTGTCCCAGCCTCCTCAGAAACCATGAGGGTATATTATCTTTTTAAACGTTTAAAACCTTATCCAAGAATTCTTTCAAACGTGGGTGTTGGGGGTTGTCGAAGATTTGGTCTGGTTTGCCGTCTTCGAGGAATTCACCGTCTGCGGTAAAGATAACTCGGTTGGCTACTTGGCGGGCAAATCCCATCTCGTGGGTAACGATGATCATGGTCATGCCTTGCTCTGCCAACTCTTTCATAACGTTCAATACATCTCCAACCATCTCAGGGTCAAGGGCAGAAGTAGGTTCGTCAAAGAGCATAATATCTGGATTCATGGCGAGTCCACGAGCAATGGCCACACGTTGTTTTTGACCACCGGAAAGGCTGTTTGGATTGGCATCGGCTTTATCTGCGAGACCAACTTTTTCCAATAATTCCATCCCGACTTTTTGAGCTTCTTCGCGAGTCATCAGTTTGTGCTCTACTGGCGCAAACATAATGTTTTCTAGGACGCTCATGTGAGGGAAGAGGTTGAAGTGTTGGAAAACCATCCCGATATTTTCACGGACCAAATCAACATTGGTTTTTGGATCGGTTAGATCATATCCATTTACGGTAATTTGACCTTTTGTAACTTCTTCGAGGAGATTAAGACTACGAAGGAAGGTCGATTTACCAGAACCGGACGGTCCGATAATACAGACCACATCCCCTTCATAGAATTTTGTTGAGATTCCTTTTAAGACCTCATTTTCACCATAGTATTTGTGGAGGTCATGGACATCAATTTTTAATTTAGCCATTAGTTAACCTTCTTTTCTAATTTTTTTGCAAATCGTGTTAGCAAGGTGATAATCACGAGGTAGAAAACGGCAAGGATCGCATACATCTTGAAACTTTGGTAGTTTCGAGCAATGATGATCTTACCAGTTTGGAAGAGTTCGACCAATCCGATCGCAGAAACGATCGTCGTATCTTTCAGCGCAATGACGAATTGGTTAACAAAGTTTGGAAGCATGAGTTTAGTTGCTTGTGGCAAGATAATTTTGCGCATGGTCTTGCCATAAGAGATTCCAAGGCTTCGGCTGGCTTCCATCTGTCCAATCGGTACAGCTTGAATCCCCCCACGGACAATTTCTGCGATATAAGCAGCAGCATTGAGGGAGAGGGCAATGGTACCTGCGACAAAGTCGTTGATTGGGGATTGATGACCTGTGACAGATTCAATCAAGTTTGGAATTCCCCAGAAGATGAAGGCGGCAAGGATCATGAGTGGGATCCCACGAATAACATCGACAAAGATTTCTGCTGTCCAGCGGAGCCATTTATAAGGGCTAACACTAAACATCCCAAAGATAACACCGATCACCATAGCAATCGCGAAAGAGAGAAGTGCAAGGGCAAGGGTTACACCCAAACCACTTAACAATTGTTTGTAGTTGTTTTGGAGCAAACCCCAGATGGTTGTTTCATCTACGGTTGTACTTGAAGTACTTGATTTGCTATCTGACTTAAGATATTTATCGAGAATCTTTTGGTATTGGCCACTTTTCTTCAAGTTAGCAAGACCGTTATTGAACATTTCGATCAATTCAGGATTTTCACCTTTTTTAACGGCAAATGCTAGATGACCACTTGGAGTTCCTTCAATAGGTGTTTTGAATTTACGTCCTTGTTTAATGGCATATTTGATGACGGGTTCGTCATCCATAATCGCAGCGACAGAACCAGAATTCAAGATGTCATACATAGAAGCGCCGTCAGAGAACGTTTTGATCTTGTAACCATATTTATTTTTATTCTTTTCAAGGAAGGTTTGCGATGCAGTTCCGTTTTTAACACCGACCGTCTTACCTTTTAAGTCATCGTAAGAATCAATCTTGCTATCCTTTTGGACTGCAAGAATAGAGTTAGCAGTATAATATGGTTCAGAAAAATCAAATGTTTCTTTCCGAGCATCGGTCACGGTCATTCCTGCGATCATTCCTTGCGCATGACCAGATTGGACATCACTTACCGCAGCGTCAAATCCAGGGTTATCAATTTCAATGGTAAATCCTTGGTCTTTGGCAATGGCCTTGATCAAGTCCATATCGATCCCTGTATATTTATTTTTCCCATTCTGGAAAACGAATGGTGCAAAGGAAGAATCACTTGAGATACTATATGTTGATTTTTTAGGGGTCGCTTTTTGACCAGCAGGAGTAGTGGTTTCTGGAACGGCACTGTTCCCTGATGATTGGCTTTCACCTGTCCATTTCTTGATGATCTTATCAAGTGTTCCATCAGCTTTCATTTGAGCGAGGGCCTTGTTAAATTGAGTGATCAACTTTTCATGATTGCCACCTTTTTTAACACCAAAGGCAAAGCCACCGACTGCTTCCCCATCCATATTGATCGCTAGGTCCTGACCTTTTTGGATGGCATATTGAATGACCGGCTGGTCGTCCATAACAGCATCCACTGCACCAGTTGATAAGCTATTGTACATAAGATCACCCGTATCAAAAGTTGTGATACTGTAGCCGTACTTGTCCTTGTTTTTATCAAGGAAGCGTTGAGCTGCAGTACCGTTTTTGACACCGACTTTCTTCCCTTTCAATTGGCTGTACTTCGTGATTTTGTCAGCTTTCTTCGTCGCAATGACAACCTTTGTATCGTAGTAAGTATCAGACATGGTGAAGACTTTTTCACGTTCAGTTGTTTTGGTCATTCCGGCCATAATGGCATCGGCTTGACCAGCTTGTACAGCATTGACTGCAGCATCAAATCCAGGGAAGGATTTATCTAAATCCCAGCCATTGATTTCAGCGACCTTATCCAAGATTTCTACGTCAATTCCTTTATAGGTTTGATCTGAATCTTTAAATTCAAAGGGTGCATAAGCTGTGTCGAAAACGACCTTGATCGTCTCAGCATGAGCATGACCAGCGAATGCAACCAATGGAAATAAGAAAAGCAAATAGGCTAGTAATTTTTTCTTCATTTCTGTCTCCTTTTTCTTCATTTCTCTTTGGGTGTTTGACCCATGAGTGGATCGACCAAAGGATGGCCTAAAAAATAAATCATTCATACCGGATAGAATATGAATGATCTTATGTTTTTCTATAAAAGCTATTATATCAGAAAAGTATCAGTTTAGCAAGAAAAATCAACTTTTGATGTGAGGTTTTCTAACATAGATTTGTTTTTATACATCTTTCTCTCTTCATTCCTCATCTCAGAGAATTCTGGTGATTTATGGTAAAATAAGGTCTATATATGTGAGGACAAAGAGATGATTAATCGAATTACAGATAACAAATTTAAACTAGTATCTAAATACCAACCGTCTGGGGATCAACCGCAGGCCATTGAACAGTTGGTGGATAACATAGAAGGAGGCGAGAAGGCCCAAATCCTGATGGGGGCAACTGGTACGGGGAAGACCTATACTATGAGTCAGGTCATCGCCCAAGTCAATAAGCCGACCCTGGTCATTGCACACAATAAAACGCTAGCGGGCCAGCTCTATGGAGAGTTCAAGGAATTTTTCCCTGAAAATGCGGTCGAGTACTTCGTCTCTTACTACGATTACTACCAGCCTGAAGCCTATGTGCCATCGAGTGATACCTATATCGAAAAAGATAGTTCGGTCAATGATGAGATTGACAAGCTTCGTCACTCAGCAACCTCCGCTCTTTTAGAACGAAATGATGTGATAGTTGTAGCTTCTGTCTCTTGTATCTATGGGTTGGGTTCGCCTAAAGAATATTCCGATAGCGTGGTCAGTTTACGTCCTGGTCTGGAGATTTCTCGTGATCGTTTGCTCAATGACTTGGTGGATATCCAGTTTGAACGTAATGATATCGACTTTCAACGGGGGAAATTCCGTGTCCGTGGAGATGTGGTCGAGATTTTCCCAGCTTCGCGTGATGAGCATGCCTTTCGAGTAGAGTTTTTCGGGGATGAGATTGAGCGGATTCGTGAGATTGAAGCTTTGACCGGCCAGGTTCTAGGAGATGTGGACCACTTAGCGATCTTCCCAGCCACTCACTTCGTGACCAATGACGACCATATGGAAGTAGCCATTGCCAAGATTCAGGCGGAACTAGAAGAACAGTTGAAGTTTTTTGAAAAAGAAGGCAAGCTCTTGGAAGCCCAGCGCCTGAAACAACGGACCGAGTATGATATTGAAATGCTGCGAGAGATGGGCTACACCAATGGGGTGGAGAACTACTCCCGTCATATGGATGGCCGGAGTGAGGGAGAGCCACCTTACACCCTTCTTGACTTCTTCCCTGAAGATTTCCTCATCATGATTGATGAAAGCCACATGACCATGGGGCAAATCAAGGGCATGTACAATGGAGACCGCTCGCGCAAGGAGATGTTGGTCAACTATGGTTTCCGTTTGCCATCTGCCTTGGACAACCGACCACTGCGTCGAGAGGAGTTTGAAAGCCATGTCCACCAGATCGTCTATGTGTCAGCGACACCAGGTGACTATGAGATGGAACAAACGGACACCGTCATCGAGCAAATCATTCGTCCGACAGGTCTACTCGATCCAGAGGTCGAAGTGCGTCCGACCATGGGACAAATGGACGATCTCTTGGGTGAGATCAATGCGCGTGTAGAACGTGGAGAGCGGACCTTTGTCACCACCTTGACCAAGAAGATGGCAGAAGACTTGACCGACTACTTTAAAGAAATGGGTGTCAAGGTCAAATACATGCACTCGGATATTAAGACCTTGGAGCGGACGGAAATCATCCGTGATTTGCGTCTGGGTGTCTTTGATGTCTTGGTCGGAATCAACCTGCTTCGGGAAGGGATTGACGTACCGGAAGTCAGCCTAGTTGCCATCCTCGATTCGGATAAGGAAGGTTTCCTCCGCAATGAACGTGGACTCATCCAGACCATCGGTCGTGCTGCCCGTAATAGTGAGGGTCACGTGATCATGTATGCGGACACCATGACCCAGTCTATGCAACGTGCGATCGATGAAACGGCCCGGCGTCGCCAGATTCAGATGGCCTATAACGAAGAGCATGGCATTGTCCCACAAACCATCAAGAAGGAAATCCGAGATCTTATTTCTGTTACTAAGGCCGTGGCCAAGGAAGAAGACAAGGAAGTGGACATTACCAGTCTCAACCGCCAAGAGCGCAAAGAACTGGTCAAGAAACTGCAAGGTCAAATGCAAGAAGCCGTCGAAGTGCTTGATTTCGAGCTGGCAGCGCAAATCCGCGATATGATGTTGGAAGTGAAGGCCTTGGATTAGAAAGGATAAAGCGAATGAAGATTATCATTAAAGCAATGGAAACTCCTGAAGAGATAGAAGGAAAATCTCTCGTTCATTGGCAAACGTGGAGAGAGGCTTATGACGATCTTTTACCCGCGGATTTTCAGGAGACGATGACATTAGAAAAATGTCGATTCTTTAGTCAAAAATATCCAGAAAATACCTTGATTGCGATGGATGGAAAGAAGGTCGTTGGATTTATCAGCTATGGAAATTACCGTGATGAGACCATTCAAGCTGGTGAAATCATTGCCTTATATGTTTTAAAAGATTACTATGGAAAAGGTGTGAGTAAACAGTTAATGCATGCTGCATTTGTTGCTCTTGATCCATTCTCTGAAATTTATTTATGGGTATTGAAAGATAATAAGCGAGCCATTGCTTTCTATCAAAAAATGGGTTTTACTTTTGATGGCCAAGAACAAATACTTAAACTTGGAAAACCTGTTAAGGAATTGCGGATGATGTGTTCTTCAAATAAAAATTCCTAAAGGACGTATCTATCAATCTTTGAACCATTATCAATTAATCAAGTAAAAATATAAAAGAGATAGAATGAACCAAAGAGATGAAGGAGAAGACGAATGAAAATTTTAGTCATCAATGGGCATCCCGATAAGGAAAGTTACTGTCAGGCTATTTTCCAAACCATTGTCGAAACGATTGACTCAAATCGCCACGAACTAAAAGTGATCAGTCTCAATGATGAGGACTTTGATCCGGTCCTTCGCTACGGCTATCGAAAGCGGATGGAGGAAGATCCCTTTATCCTTCGTTCTCAAGAATGGATCCAGTGGGCGGATCACCTGATCTTTGTCTATCCCATCTGGTGGAGTAGTATGCCGAGCCTTCTGAAAGGTTGGATCGACCGGGTCTTTACACCAGGGATTGCTTACTCGGCCAATGATCAGGGTAGCTTCATCTTGAATTACCTGAGAGGCAAGCAATTCAAGAAGTTGCTTAAAGGCAAAACCGCCAGTATTTATGCGACCTCCATGGCGCCTACTTGGTGGTATAAGATCTTTTCAGGCCCTCTCAACATTCCTGATAGTTACGGCATCTCTGTCTTGAAGAATGCCGTCTTGAACCACTGTGGGATTAAAACCAAGCGCGTCTGCATCTTGGGAGAAGTCGGCCGGGATGTGAACACTGCTAGCAAGCGAGAACAGCATCTCAAAAAGGTCGCAGCAGAAGTGAAGAAACTCTGATCAGAGATGGGAGACTACTGATAAGTTAGTGTCTTTAGTTGTATTTTGAATAGGTTTTAGTTAAACTATTAATATAATTCATAAAATATAGGGATGATTCAATATGCTGCTATTTATCTATATGATCTATGTCGTTCTTTCACTATCCAAAATGAAAAATGAAGGAAAAAGGGTCTCTATTTTTACTAAGGTAATTGTTTACGGCCTATTGATTCTCTCTTTGTTTATGTTCTATTTCAGATTTTTGGCATTTTTATTTAGTCCATTGCCATTTTTTGGCTTTCTAGCGACTCTTGCTATTGGCGGTATGATGCTATCTCTTAAAATAGTTATTGCCCTTGCTTTGCTTTTGTTATCTCTTAGCCTATTCTTAGATAGCAAAAAAAGTGATCCGGATACGCCTCTCATTGATCATTGGTTACGATTGGGAGTTCATATTCTACTGATCATAATTTAAGGCAAGAACTCCACTTTCAACCTTGAAAGCGGAGTTTTTTTGTCCTTAGAAATTAGTAACCCACCAGAAATGGAAGTGAAAATTCTCAAATGAGGGTATCCACTCAATGCACATTGACGAACCTCTGAATTAACTTTATAATATAGTTAGTTACAGCATTTCTAAATAAGGAGGCTTCTCTATGCTTAAGCGGTTAAATGGTTTTAAAAAGTTTTATTTATTCTCTCTAGTTTTTTTAGTCATTGAATTACTATTGGTTGTTTTTGGTCTATCCTTTATTCCGATTCTCTGCTGTTTGTGGTTTGACTCTCTGGTTTTCGTATTATTTTGCCATATTTGGACCAACTTTTATAAAAAGAGTGGAGCTGAATCAGTTCATGCTTTCTCATTCATTTTTAGTTTCATTTTTACTTTATTTTTTTGGGGTTTTCTATGCCTGTCCTTTTCCGATAATGAAAATACTATGATCCCTCCAATCTATCATAGTGCGGAAATCCAAGGGAATTATGTTGAAATTCCCCATGGGGTGATCCCTATAAGAAGTCGTGATTACTATGAACTAGTCAATCCTTTTATTATGAAAATAAAAGCGAAATATAGTGATGAAGGGTACTAATCAGAAAGTTGTTTTTTCTTATTCATTATTTCAACTATCTCATTTGTATGTACAGATTACGGTTAAGATTGTCATTAGGAACCAAGAGAATGTAGAAAGTATTTTTAAACTTTTGCTGTTTTTTCCCGTAAGGGATAGAAGTATAATGAAAAAACAAAGCAATGGTATAAATGAGCTTCAATCATGTAAAAGTGACTAAATGTGTTTTTTATTGTATTATATCTCCTATTTTTTGTGATTTGGATTGGACAGATATATTTGCAAAGTTTAGGTTTATCGTTTACTCATTTTTTGTTGAACAAATGGTTTTCTTTACTATTTATCACTATATTTTTTCATCCATGGTTTTTTTATAAAAAAGGTCATTTAAAGAAACTCATACCTTTCTCCATTTCCTAACTGTTATAGTTGGATTTGGTATTTTTATGGTTAGTTTCGCGATATTTCAGGTAGCCTCAACTGTTGAATTTTCAATCATGAACTATCGTTTGGAAGGTGATGTAATTTTTTTATACGAACAGCCTTTATTGCAATTCCCAGCTTACCATGAATTAATCAATCTCTTTGGCACGAAGAAAGAATTAGAGAAGAAAGTTTATATTGATTAATTGTCAATATCATAGAAAGGAAATATATGTCACGCGAAACATCTACCATTTTAACAAACCTATGTCTGATTGAAGACACTTCAACGAATAAAGTAGTCCTCCAATACCGGTCACCGGAGCGGTACAAGAAATGGTCTGGTTATGCCTTTCCTGGAGGCCATATTGAAGAAGGAGAAAGCTTAGTAGAATCCGTCATTCGTGAAGTTTACGAAGAGACAGGTCTTACGATTACAGCTCCTAAACTCGTCGCAGTTAAAGACTGGGAGCCAGATGAGGGAGGCCGCTATATTGTCTTTTGCTATAAAGCAACAGAATTTACAGGCCAGCTCAGATCGTCTGATGAAGGAGAAGTTTCTTGGGTTGAGAAGGACCAATTAGAAAAGTTGGACTTATCCTACGATATGCTTCCTCTGCTGGAAGTGATGGAAGACCCAGACTTATCCGAGTACTATTATCGCAAACAGACAGACGATAACTGGGAAAAATTAAGATTTTAAGTAAAGGTGCTAGAGGTATCTAGTTCTTTTTTCTCTTCAAAGATAAAATGTTGCTTAAAGCATTGAGAATGTTCCATTCGTGCTTGAATCTGCTTTAAAAAAGTACTATAGTATAAGCATAAAATACAATTGTAATCTTTCATACTGTGAATAGAAAGAAGGCAAGATATGAAATTACAATTTAGAATCCTTATAGGAATTTGCTTCTTGATCGGTGCCTTAGTCTTTGCCTTTCAAAAGGAATGGTTATACGCTTTGCTGTTGCTTTTAGTTGGGGCTTCTTACCTTTATAAAGGAGTGAGTCGATGAAGAGTGAGTGTTTAAACATCAAGGGGCTAAATGTTTGGTATAAAAAAGACAAGCCCGTTATAAAAGACACGAATTTGCTTGTACCCAATCATTCTGTAGTAGGGTTGATTGGTCGAAATGGAGCTGGGAAGACAACCTTGCTAAAAGCTTTAAGTAGTGTTTTTGATCATCGGCAGTATGCAGTTGAGACTGTTACCATTGAAGACAAGGTGACATCTTTTCATACGAATTTCTATAAGAGCCGTACCTATACAGTTTTTACTGAAAACAATAGTTTTTTAAACTGGGATTTTGTTCACTATTTTAATTTTGTCTGTCGTTTGTATCATCGAAAGAGAGATGATACGTTATTGCAGGACCTGATCTCAGGTTTTCATTTTGAAGAATTTCTCAACACCGATATCGGTAGTTTGTCAACGGGAAATAAAAAGAAAGTCTTCCTGATCACAGCTTTTTATCTCAAACCTTCCCTCCTTGTTTTGGACGAACCATTTGATGGCCTTGATTTTGATGCGACAGAATTTCTATATGGTTTGCTATTGCAGTATAAAGAAGAAGGCGCTATTCTGATGAGTTCGCATATCGCAGAGAGTATCGTTCGAGTCTGTGATACAGCTTATACTATTGAAGATGGTCACCTAGACGCGATCGAATCGAATCTAGAAGATTGGTTTCATGACGTCAATCGTCAGAGGGGGTAGAGCATGCTACTAGCTATTTTTAGAGATTTGGTATCCAAAAATCGGCTCTTCTTGTTCTTGACTTCCTTAGCTTTTGCTCTTTATTACCATGTTGTTGGGGGCAAATTTTCTACGAGCTTTCAAGTCTTATTGATCAGTACGGCTATTGTCACTGCTCTATCAACCTTTCAATTGTTGTATTCCTACTTTTCGATGGACAGGGTCCAGGCCTATTACCAGCTTCCTTTGTCTCTCAATCGTTTCAAAGGTTCTTTTCTGACGGTAACCTTTCTTCTCAATTTGTTAGAGCGCGTGCTGTTATTGATCCTCTTTTTGGGAGTCAGGTTAGACCTGCTACAATCCTTTAAGCTCGTCCTCCTTTCTTTACTGGTGGTATTGAGTGTGTTTTATGTCTTTATCCAGTTCAATACCAGGCCTAGTTTTCTAGGAGGAGTACTCATTTCTGTAACGACTGTTCTCACAGTATCTTCTTTATGGGTCCAACAAGTGTCCTATATGATCTTACTTTCAGCCTTCATTGCTGTCTTTATTTTTAAAAATGAGGACTTGATCGCGATTTCAAAAAATGATCAGTTGCTTGCCGCAAAGAGAAGAAGTGGCAATTATTTTTGGATTTCCTTATTTCAAGAGCGCTATTTTTCCATCAATTTTGTCTTTACTCTCATCTTTCTCCTTCTCATTCTGATACAGGATTATGAGGCTCCATTAAAAATCATCATCCTTTTAACGATGGCTTCTGTCAATACGCCATTAACCACTCTCATTTCTGCTGATAAAGATTTGATCGATCATGTCAAGTCCCTACCTAAGAGTCGGTTCTTTTACTTGATGTATTACCGTGTATTGCTGACTTATTTCCTATCTGTCAATCTATTTGTAGCTCTGTTATTAAAAATGGTGGTCATGCCTGACTTGGAGATCCTATTTTTACTAGGAGTCATGATTCTAGCAGTAGTTGAAGCTGTTTTGCACTTACTGATTGAAATCTATTTCCCTTTAAGAAAATGGAATTTAAAGAGAGAATGTTGGAAGCACCCTAGAAAATATATTGTGCCTAGTATCGTCTTCTTACTTAGTTGGAGTCTCCTTTTCTGCTTCTAAGGAATTGCCCCTTCGCTTGTATCTACTCCTTAATTGTAGTATGATAGAGGAGTTGAAAAGATGCTAGAAAAGGTGGCAAGTATATGAAAGATTTTCACTTTGATGCAATTGCTGCATTTGAAAATTATGAAATCGAAAAGATGAGAGATGGCCATGTAGTGGTGACAACCAAGGTCGTGGAATCCTCGCTCAATTATTATGGAAATGCGCACGGAGGCTATCTCTTTACCTTGTGTGACCAAGTCAGTGGTTTGGTCGTGGTTTCTCAAGGGGTCGATGGGGTGACCTTGCAATCCTCGATCAATTACTTGAAAGCAGGGCGTCTGGGTGATGTCCTCACGATCCATGGCGAATGTGTCCACAGTGGACGGACGACTCGAGTTGTGGATGTGGATATTACCAATCAAGACGGTGCCAATGTCTGCAAGGCAACCTTTACGATGTTTGTTACGGGAGTGAGAGATGAATCCGCACAAGTACGCATTTAAAAACTATATTTTTGATTTTTATGGAACCTTGGTCGACATCGAAACCGATGAGGAAAGTCCAGTCTTATGGGATACCATGGCCCAGATTTACCAATCCTATGGGGCTAATTATACTGGGGAAAGCCTGAAAGTCCGCTATAAGGAGTTGGTCCAACAAGCCGAAGCGGAAATTGCCAAGGAAAAACAAGTTGCCTATCCGGAGATTGATTTGACGGTCATTTTTGTGCAATTGTATTTAGAAAGTCATCCAAGTGGAAACAGTGTTGCCCACCTTAAAGAGTGGGGACGTTTGATTGCGCGGACTTTCCGTGTCCTTTCTCGCAAACGATTGGAGCTTTATCCACACACGAAAGAGGTTTTAGAGGATATGAAAGCTGTCGGTTGCCGGATCTATCTCTTATCCAACGCCCAAGCAGATTTTACCAATCCTGAGATTGATTTAGTAGGCTTGAGAGAACTTTTCCATGCCATTTACTTGTCATCAGATGCAGGTATTCGCAAACCTCAGCCAGAGTCCCTCTTGGAAGTGCTGAAAGAACACCAGTTGAACCCTGAGAAAACAGTCATGGTGGGGAATGACTTTACGACAGATGTCGCCGTTGCCCAAAGTATCGGGATGGAGAGTATCTTGATCAATACCTTCCCATACTCTGATGCTGAACTGGGCGAGAAGAATCAAGCAGGCGTGCGCGTGATTCGGGATATTCAAGAATTGCAAGAAGATTGAAAGATATCATCCATGTAAGGAGGCCGAGTTGTCTCCTTTTTATACAGTCAAGCCAGATTTGTCAAAACTTCCCTTTCATGGTATACTATGAAAGTTAATTTGAATAAGGAGATTGAAATGAATAACCTACCAAATTGTCCAAAATGTAACTCTGAATACGTCTATGAAGATGGTGCGCTCTTGGTGTGCCCAGAGTGCGCCTATGAATGGAACCCAGCTGAGGTCGAAGAAGAGGGTGTCGTAGCGATTGACGCCAACGGAAACAAATTGGCTGATGGCGATACAGTGACCTTGATTAAAGATTTGAAAGTCAAGGGTGCACCAAAGGATTTGAAACAAGGAACGCGCGTGAAAAACATCCGTATCGTAGAAGGCGATCACAACATCGATTGTAAAATTGATGGCTTTGGCGCAATGAAACTCAAATCAGAATTTGTGAAGAAGATCTAAAGATAAGAAGAAGGGCCTAACCCCTTTTCTTTCAGGAGAATACTATGAAATTCAAACTATTGTTTAGCTATCGTTTTCTATTGTTTATCTTAAGTGTGCTCGGCGTTTATCTGCAACTGACCAAGCATGGTGGCTTTGGTATGATGCTTTATTACACCATTTTGTCTAACATGTTGGTCATGTTTTTCATGGGAGACATGGTCTGGCGCATGCTTCGTAGTCGTTCGACCCAGGCTCAGGGCTACCTTCGCATGAAGGGAGCGGTCACCATGGCTATTATGATTACCTTTGTCATCTACCATTTCATGTTGGCCCCTCTTGCCACGCCTGAGAAGTTTTATCGTTTGGAAAACTTCCTTTGTCATTACATCGTTCCTTTGATGTTCTTCTTTGACACCCTAGTGATTGATAAAGCCAAGCAATACCGCAAGCTAGATCCTTTCCTTTGGACCTTGATTCCGCTGGCTTATATGCTGTTTGCCCTTCTCAATGGTTTGGTCCTGAAGTGGCCGATTCCAGGTGCAAAAGATAGTCCTTTTGCTTATTTCTTTATCAATGTCAATAAATACGGCTGGGCTTTTGTTGGCAAATGGGTGGTGATCATCTTTATCGCCTACCTCTTGGCTGGCTATGTCCTCTATGGGATCAAAAATATCAAGCGAAAATCGGCTGTTTTTCAGTAAAAACCGAACATTATTCAGACGAAAAGTCATGTTTTTAAATTTTTTTGAAAAATGTTGAGTTTTTTCTTGCATGTCATTTTAAACTGTGATATAGTTATCTCAATTAAATAAATCCTTTAATCCTGTCCCGTGAGTCAGGCAAGGAGACTGTGAAAAACAATGGCTAGGACTATAGGGCTAGGCTCTATCCTCTTAGACCATTCATTTGCTGAACCTCCTTGAAAAAGGAGGTTTTTCTTTTACAACTAAGGAGGACTGAATGAAAACCAAAGAAGTCGTTGATGATTTGACGATGAAACGGGCCATTACCCGCATCACCTACGAAATCATTGAACGAAACAAAGATTTAAGCCAGATTGTGCTGGTGGGGATCAAGACGCGCGGTGTTTACATTGCTCGCCGGATCCAAGAACGCCTCTCTCAGCTGGAACAAATTGATGTCCCTGTTGCAGAACTCGATACCAAGCCTTTCCGAGATGATATGAAGGCGACAGAAGATACAACGGTATTACCAGTTGATATCGCTCATAGAGAGGTCATCTTGATCGATGATGTCCTCTATACAGGTCGCACGATTCGCGCTGCCATTGATAATCTGGTCAGTCACGGTCGTCCTGCTCGAGTAAGTCTTGCGGTTCTAGTCGACCGTGGGCATCGGGAGTTGCCGATTCGTCCAGACTTTGTTGGGAAAAATATCCCGACCAGTAAGTCAGAGGAAATCATTGTCGAGATGGTGGAGCTAGACGGCCAAGACCGCGTCCTCATCAAAGAAGCTTAAATAAATAGTAAACCATTCACATTATAAAAGGAGAATCAACATGTCTGAAAATCAAATCGCTCTTAAAAACCTTGTCTCAATGGAAACTCTTACCAATGAAGAAGTAATGGCCTTGATCAAACGGGGGATCGAGTTCAAGAATGGAGCGAAAGTTTCCTATGATGACCAACATATCATCTCAAACCTCTTCTTTGAACCTTCTACTCGTACTCACAAAGCCTTTGAAGTCGCTGAATTGAAATTAGGATGTGATTTGCTTGATTTTGATGTCAAGACAAGCTCAGTCAACAAAGGGGAAACACTTTACGATACCATCTTAACCATGTCAGCTCTTGGAGTGGATGTCTGTGTCATCCGTCACCCTGAAGTAGACTACTACAAAGAATTGGTTGAAAGCCCAACGATCACAGCCTCTATCGTCAATGGTGGGGACGGTTCAGGTCAACACCCAAGCCAAAGCTTGCTTGATTTGATGACCATCTACCAAGAATTCGGTCACTTTGATGGCTTGAAAGTTTGTATCGCTGGGGACTTGGATCACTCACGTGTGGCAAAATCAAATATGCAAATTTTGAAACGTTTGGGTGCGACACTCTACTTTGCAGGTCCAGACGAATGGAGAAGTGCGGAATTTGAAGATTATGGAAAATTTGTGACGATCGATGAGGTGATTGACCAAGTGGATGTGATGATGTTCTTGCGTGTGCAACACGAACGTCATGATTACGAATCACTCTTCTCTAAAGAAAACTACCACCGTCTTCATGGGTTAACACAAGAACGCTATGATCGTATGAAAGATACAGCGATCTTGATGCACCCAGCACCAGTGAACCGTGACGTTGAAATTGCAGACCACTTGGTAGAAGCACCAAAATCACGTATTGTTGAACAAATGACCAATGGCGTCTTTGTCCGTATGGCCATCATTGAAGCCGTCCTTAAAGGTCGCGGAGCAAAATAAGATAACTGACAATTCATTGAAGGGAAAGAAAGAGGACAGAGTAGATCGCTACATGGAATCTGACTTTCCTTTTTTTGAGGAACTATGATAAAATTGGAGTAGTGTAATAGAAGGGAGGGGTTCAATGAAACGATTATTGGTCCTAGAGGATGGGACTGTATTTGAAGGAGAAGCCTTTGGTGCAGATCTATATGTGACTGGTGAGTTGGTCTTTACCACAGCCATGACAGGTTATCAAGAATTGCTCACGGATCAGGCTTTTAGTGGCCAGATTCTCTCCTTTACCTTCCCGGTTATTGGCGCAGCAGGGATCAATCGGGATGATTCTGAATCCATTACACCCACTTGTTTAGCGGTAGTGGTTCAGCATCTAGTGGAGATGCCGAGCAATTGGCGGCAACAGATGACCTTGGATGAATTCTTGAAGCGAAAAAAAATCCCTGGGATTGTAGGGATTGATACGAGGCAGGTGGCAAAAATTGTCCGCAAGTATGGACGGATGAAGGCAACTGTTATTAACAAGGGGGATTCGATCGAGCATATCTTGGATCAGTTGCGAGCGACAGTCCTTCCAAAAGACCAAGTGCGTCAAGTCTCGACCAAAACAGCCTATGCTGTACCTGGTTTTGGAAAGAGTATTGCCTTGATTGATCTAGGGGTCAAGCACTCTGTCTTACGCCAGCTGAGTCAAAGGGACTGTAATGTGACAGTTTATCCCTATGATATCTCTTATGATGAACTGATGGAGCAGCAGCCCGATGGCGTTATTTTATCCAGTGGGCCAGGCGATCCACATCAGGTGAAAAAACTTTGCCGCTTGATCCAAAAGCTAAATGGTCAGATTCCGATCTGGGGCATGGGCTTGGGAGCTCAGTTGTTAGCACAAGCTTACGGGGCTGAGCTAGCTCCCATGGAAGTTGGGCATTTCGGCTTGAACATACCTGTGCGTGAAATTGCGACAGGAAAAATCGAGATAACCAGTCAAAATCACTTGTATAGTATAGCGAGGGACAGTCTGCCCAATGATTTATTGGTCACACATGAAAATGTCAATGACCAGAGTATTGAAGCTTTTCGTCATCGTTACCAACCAATTTTAGGGGTTCAATTCCAAGTGGATGCTAGTCCAGGTCCAAGAGAAAATCTCTATTTTTACGATGAATTTTTAGAGTTGATTGATGCCAAAATTCACGAAAGTAGAAGGGAGAAGGAATGATGAAACAAAACCAGAAATTGCTTCTCCTGTGTGGAGATTCTTATCAGGATATTAGCCTTTTGGCTGCGGTAAATGAAGCACAAAAACTCAGTGCCAAGGATGGGAATGCTCTTGTCCTTTATCTGGGCGAAGAAAATGCTATTACCCAAGAAGCTGCAGATATAGTTGTAGTCTGTAAGCTCAAGCTGGATGCTCTTAGGACGACTCTTCTTTCTTATACTGGATCTCGCTTGCTTCTAGCTTTTGCGGATAAACAGATTTTGAATCTCTTGTTTCGATTGGAAGAAACTGGATTTTTCAAAGAAGTATCGATTACGATTGTCGGACCTAGCCTCCAACGCTACCGGAACTTTTATCAGCAGGCAGATCAACGACGTCTCTTTCAAGAGCTGGGCTATCAGGTACCGGCTTCAGCACTGGTTGGTTCGGTTCGAGAAGCTATCGAGTTTTCTGAAGGCATTCAATTTCCTATTATGATCTGGCCAGTAGCGAGTAAGCAAGGGCAAGGGCGAAAGATCGCTCATAACCTGGATGACTTGTGCGAAGCTGTAGAAATGGGACTTTCGGTCTCTCCAAGTCAGCAGTGTTTGCTAGAATTTTCGACTTATGGCTTTAAGGAACTGGATTTTGTAGTCATGCGGGATCATGAAGACAATCACTACTTGGCGGCCTCTATTGAAAGCATTGATCCTGTTGGGATCCACTCTAGTGACTCTTACCAATTTATGCCAGCAGTCACCCTGACTGACCGGGAGTTTCAAAATCTTCGTGAAGCAGCGATCCACATCAGTCGCTATTTGAAGCTAACAGGAGCCATCTCCATTAAGTTTGCCTTGGATCCGACGAGCTACGCTTTTTATATCTTAGAGGTTAATCCATTTGCTTCAGATAGTATCTCAATGGCCTCGATGGGCTTGGGCTATTCCTTGTTTGAGCAAGGTGTGCAGCTGCAATTGGGGCACTCGCTCGAGCATTTGCCTCACCCCTTATTAAAGGATCTAAAGGCCGTTTACGAACCGAGTTTGGACTATATCTTCTTTAAGATCCCGATTTTTTCGGATGCTGCTAAAAATGCTCGTCTCAATACCCAAATTCACTCTTATGGGGCAGTTTATGGATTTGGAAAGAGAATAGACGAAGCTTACCAACAAGCCCTAGAAACCCTTAAAGATAAGAACTTGCTGACGATTTTTCCTGAGGAAATGAGCGATGATGAGTTAATCCAAAAAATAGCTCGTCATATGCCCCATCGGCTCTTCTATATCTTAGAAGCTTTGAAACGTGGTTTTGAGTTTGAAGAACTCTTGGATTTGAGTAAATTAGCACCTGTTTATTTGCAGGTCTTGGCCAATCTAGTGGAGTTAGAAAAAGGAGTAGAGGCTGATACAAGTCCAGCATTTCTTCCGGTTGAGCCATCAGCTGGCTTATATGAGGTCAAAGCGGGAGCAGCCTATTATCTGACCCATAACGGAACCAATGAATCATTCGGTTTGGATGTTGCTTGTGTCTTGGTGGATGATCTAGAAATCCGCGATGAGCGTTTTTACCAAAAGGTGCGAAAGCAGGTGAAAGAAAAAGGACAACAGGTGATCTTACTCACCAATCGTCCTTTTACAGAATCTTTGGCAGATAAAGTCTATTATCTTCCTATTAATGAGACAAGCCTTCACCTGATTCAGACCATTGATCAGGTCAAAGATATTGTCAAGCTTTCTAATCTACAATAAAGGATCCGGACAATCAATCCGAATCCTTAGATTGAAAATAAAATTATATTTTAAAACTTTCCTTAGGTGAGTACGGACGTCAGCGAACTTCGAAGAAGTTCCATGACTTAGTTTTGAGCCTGAGGTCTCAAAACTCCCGAGTGCTAGAAACAAGTGTGTTTCTAGCACTTTTCTCACAGCGGAAAGTTTCGGTACATTCTCAATGATATTTAAAGGATTTGGATGTATAATCCGAATCCTTTTTTGTTTCTTATTTTTTGGTCACAATACCGATAATGGTATCAACTGCGCGTTCCATGGTTTGGAGACTTACGTATTCAAAGCGACCATGCATGTTTTCGCCACCGGCAAAGATATTAGGTGTTGGAATCCCCATAAAGGAAATTTTAGAGCCATCTGTACCACCGCGGATCGGTTCAATGATTGGAGTGATTCCAAGATCTTCCATCACTTCCTTCGCAAGGGTAATTGGCGTCATATCTTTTTCAATCACTTGCTTCATGTTGTAGTACTGATCTTTGAGGGTAAGGAGAACGCGTTCGCTACCGAGCTCAGCATTCATCTGATCCGCAATAGATGTCATGAGGTCTTTGCGTTTCTCAAAGCTTTCAGTTTCAAAGTCCCGAATGATGTAACTGGCAGTAGCTTCCTCAACAGTTCCATCGATATTCATCAAGTGGTAGAAACCTTCATAGCCTTCGGTTAATTCAGGACGTGCTCCTTCAGGGAGTTTGTTATGGAAATCAATGGCCAATTGAAGGGCGTTGATCATTTGCCCTTTGGCTGTACCTGGGTGGACATTGCGTCCTTTGAAGGAGATTTCAGCTCCAGCTGCTGAGAAGGTTTCGTATTGAAGCTCCCCAAGAGGACCGCCATCAACCGTATAGGCAAAGTCTACATCAAAATCTTCTGCATCAAATTGATCTGCTCCGACGCCGATTTCTTCATCTGGACCAAAGCCGACACGGATCTCCCCGTGTTTGATTTCAGGATGAGCCGTCAGGTATTCGATAGCCGTCATAATTTCAGCGATTCCAGATTTATCATCTGATCCCAAAAGAGTAGTACCGTCCGTCGTGATCAAGGTTTGTCCCTTGTAGTTATTCAAATGAGCAAAGTCAGCTGGATCAAGGTTGAAGCCAGAGTCTCCTAGAGCAATGACACCCCCATCGTAATTCTCAACAATTTGTGGATTGACGTTTTCTGCATTGAAATTAGCGGTATCCATATGAGAGATAAATCCAATCTTGCGTGTAAAGCTTGGATCATTGGCTGGAAGTGTCCCAATAGCATAGCCGTTTGGCAAATAGTAGACGTTTTGAAGACCTACGCGTTTCATCTCAGGAATCAAGACCTTGGTTGCAAAATCAACTTGTGATTGGGTACTTGGAGTGGTTGTAGAGTTTTCGTCCGAACGTGTGTTGACCTTTACATAGGTAATAAAACGGTCCAACAGATTTGCGTATTTCATAATCATTCTCCTTTTTCAGTTTCAATTAATTTGTGAATAGCATGGGCCACACCATCCTCATCATTAGTCAAGGTGATGAAGTCAGCTATTTCCTTGACAGCAGCATTGCCATTTCCCATAGCAACGCTATAGCCAGCAAAACGAAGCATTTCAAGGTCATTATTAGCATCTCCAAGAGCCATAACCTGGTCTCTCCTGTAGCCTAATTTCTGGCTAAGGGCTTGAAGAGCAGAAGCCTTGCTGGCACCTTTTGGCAGTATTTCAAATAAGATGTCCTGCGAGCGAACGGTGTTGAAGTCCATCTCTAATCCAGCCTCGTGCTGAGCTTGGAAGGCATCAATAGCAGAAGGATCCCCCACATACATAGCTTGAAAAATGGGAACATAACGGCTGAGATCCTTCTCATGAACTGTTTTAGGTTGATTGTGGACCATGTCAGCATCTTTTGCGACCAATTGACTCGCTTCCTCCTCGACGACCAGGTAATGATCCAGATCAAACAAGGTCAGCTGAACCTTATGGTCTTCAGTCAACTGGTAGAGGCGATGCATATCGTTAAGGGTCAGTTCTTCCTTACCGATGATCTCCCATTTTTTTGTAGATAATGTGGTACAGCCATTATTGATAATCATGTAATAGTCGCCATCAGGTAGATCAATTGCTTCAAAAATAGGACGTACACCTGATAAGGGACGGCCCGTACAGATCACAATGTCATAACCGGCTTCATGGGCCTGGTGAAGCGCTTCAATATTGGCTCTTGAAAGGGACTTGTCTTCGTGAAGAAGAGTCCCATCTAAGTCAATCGCGATTAATTTTATCATTCGATCTCCTCCAAATCTAGCGGAATAAAGCCATCTATAACCTTACCAATCACTCCAGGTTCCTCATCCAGCGGAATGATCTGATCACTGTATTTCTTATTGAGGGAAACAAGTCGAATACCGTTAGCCTCACGAAAAACACGCTTGATCAAGGTCTGCCCATCAAAGTCAATAGCATAAATAGCCCCTGCCTGATCGTAGTAGGTTTGCTTGACTAACACAACAGCTCCTTTTTCATATTTGGGCTCTAGAGAATCCGTATGAATCCAAAAAGCCAAATCGTAAGGAATCTTTTGATCAAACCAAACGATATCAGCTTGCTTCTGATTTTGGTAAGCTGCAAAAGAATCATAGACAGAATATGAGTGGTATTGTTTTTCAATTTTCTGTCTTTCTTTCTGATGGGTCAAGAGACTTTTTCCGTAAGAAAGAAGATTTTCTTGATTTCCTTCATCGAGCTGTTTATACAATCGTTCAATTTCTGAATCAATGACCACAAAATCATTGCGTAATCGAGGGTCAATTTCAGCAACTGCTACCTGAAAAAAGGCAGCAATCTTCTCCAAATTTTCAGGAACGGGAAGAGAAGTTCCTTTTACATATCCAGTCAAGGTGCTAGCAGGAATTCCAGTAATACGAGATAATTCGATCTGCTTTTTCCCTTGTTCTTTCAGTAATTCTCTAATTTTTTCCGATATAATCCGTAATGCCTCTTTGTCTTGAGGACTTGCTTTTCCACGACCTCTGGCCAACGTACTCACCTCCTTGTATTTACCTTTTCTATTATAATGAATTAAATCGAAAAAGTAAATAGAAATCCCTAAGAAATGCGAAAAAAGATAAATTTGATATAAATCGGATTTTTAATTAAAATTTTATTTGATTTCCCTTTACTTTTTGAGGAAAAAGTTCTAAGATAAAATCAAAGAATTCACGGAGGTTGAAGTATGATTCGTACTGTTCAAGTCAAAGATGCCCCTCAAATTAGAGATTTGTGTCACCAAGCATTGGGGTATAATTCGACCCTTGAGAAAGTAGCAACTCAGATCGATAAATTTAATCAGCCAGATTCGGGTCACTTTTGTTTTGTTTACGAAGAGGACCAAACAGGCCATATTCTTGGTTATGTCGAAGCAGAAGCTTATGAGAGTATATATAGCGATCCTGGTTTAAATGTTTTAGGTCTAGCGGTTTTTCCATTTGCTCAAGGACGTGGGATTGGTCGCCAATTGATGGAGCAAGTTGAAGAACTTGCCAAAAGCAGGCATTATGCTTTTATCCGTTTAAATTCTGCATCTCATCGAAAAGAAGCCCATATCTTTTACGAACGAATAGGCTATGAGGGAAATAAAACGCAGAAGCGATTTTTGAAAATAATGAATTAAGATAGGCAAAGGCCTATCTTTTTTGTTATAATGAAGAGTACGATTAATTTTACTAGGAAGATGATTATGCCAAATTTTGAAGAACTAAAGAAACGACAAGAGAAGATTCGGAACTTCTCAATCATCGCCCATATTGACCACGGAAAGTCAACCTTGGCCGATCGAATCTTAGAAAAAACCGAAACCGTGTCTAGTCGGGAGATGCAAGCCCAACTCCTAGATAGCATGGACCTGGAACGGGAACGTGGGATTACCATTAAGCTGAATGCTATCGAGTTGAACTACACCGCTAAAGATGGGGAAACCTATATCTTCCACTTGATCGACACACCGGGACACGTGGACTTCACCTATGAAGTTTCTCGCTCACTTGCTGCCTGTGAGGGGGCGATTCTCGTAGTGGATGCGGCTCAAGGAATTGAAGCGCAGACCCTGGCCAATGTCTACTTAGCGCTGGATAATGATTTGGAAATCCTTCCAGTCATCAATAAAATTGACTTGCCAGCTGCTGATCCAGAGCATGTCCGTACAGAGATTGAGGATGTGATTGGGTTAGATGCTAGTGAAGCAGTTCTCGCCTCTGCCAAGGCAGGGATCGGGATTGAAGAGATTTTGGAGCAGATCGTAGAGAAAGTTCCAGCTCCGACTGGGGATGTTGAAGCGCCCCTTCAAGCCTTAATCTTTGACTCGGTTTATGATGCCTATCGTGGAGTGATCCTTCAAGTACGAGTGGTCAATGGTATGGTCAAACCAGGTGATGCCATTCAGCTCATGAGTAACGGCAAGACTTTTGATGTGACAGAGGTCGGAATTTTTACGCCAAAAGCGGTTAACCGTGATTTCCTTGCGACTGGTGATGTTGGCTACATTGCTGCCTCAATCAAGACAGTAGCCGATACCCGTGTTGGGGACACCGTTACCTTAGCGGCCAATCCAGCAAGCGAGCCTCTTCACGGATACAAGCAAATGAATCCAATGGTCTTTGCTGGTCTCTACCCAATCGAATCCAATAAATACAACGATCTTCGGGAAGCTTTGGAAAAATTGCAATTGAATGACGCTAGTCTTCAATTTGAACCGGAAACCTCTCAAGCCCTTGGTTTTGGTTTCCGTTGTGGTTTCTTGGGACTCCTTCATATGGATGTGATCCAAGAACGCTTGGAGCGTGAGTTCAATATTGATCTCATCATGACGGCACCGTCTGTTATCTACAAGGTCAATTTGACAGATGGTGAAGCACTGGATGTCTCCAACCCATCTGAGTTTCCAGATCCAACCAAGATCGCTTCGATCGAAGAACCTTATGTCAAGGCCCAAATCATGGTGCCACAAGAGTTTGTCGGAGCTGTCATGGAATTGGCCCAACGAAAACGTGGGGACTTTGTGACCATGGACTACATTGATGAAAATCGGGTTAATGTCATCTATCAAATCCCGCTGGCGGAAATTGTCTTTGATTTCTTTGACAAATTGAAATCCTCTACTCGTGGCTATGCGAGCTTTGACTATGAGTTGTCTGAATACCGTCCATCTAAATTGGTCAAAATGGATATCCTCCTCAACGGCGATACTGTCGACGCCCTCAGCTTTATCGTCCACAAGGATTTTGCCTATGAACGTGGGAAGTTGATCGTTGAGAAGCTTAAGAAGATTATCCCTCGTCAACAGTTTGAAGTGCCTATCCAAGCAGCCATCGGTCATAAGATCGTGGCCCGTACAGATATCAAGGCCCTTCGTAAGAACGTCTTAGCTAAGTGTTATGGTGGGGACGTCTCACGGAAACGCAAGCTGCTTGAAAAACAAAAAGCTGGTAAGAAACGGATGAAGGCCATCGGTTCAGTGGAAGTACCACAGGAAGCCTTCTTGTCTGTATTATCAATGGATGAAGAGTAACAATTAAAGTGCCCCCAAAAAGGGCACTTTTGTTTTAGGTTTAAAAGAAACGAACTGAATTTGAAAGGTTTGATCAGATGTGACACGTATCCTATTTTAAAATTCCCGCATTCATGGTAGACTAGAGGAAGGAAAACGTTCTTAAGGAGGTTGAGCATGAAACACAAATTACTAGTCGCATCCCTTACGATTTTTTCTGCCTGCACACTAATGGCCTGTAGTCTCACCACTAAAAAAGAGACAGCAGCTTCTTCTACAAAAGAAAGTATTAGCAAAGTCGAAAAGAAAACAAGCAGTGCTTCGTCAAAGGATGCTTCTTCTACAAAGAAAAAAACTTCTAGTCAAGAAACCAAGCGGATTGGAAATGCAGATTATGGTTACATCGATATTCCAAGTAAATGGATTAAATTCACGGATATCGATGTGACAGAAGCAGTCCAGTATACGGATGGGAGTGGCTATAATATTGTCACAATGGACAGCTTTACCAAAGAAAAGGCAAAAGTTCCTGCGGATATCGAGTTTAATGCTGAATTTCTGGCCAAGAAACTGGCTGTTATGTGGCAAGATAACCAGGATGTTGGGAAGATGACGGGAGCGCGGACTAAAGTCGCAGGTCTGGATGCCTACCAGCTTCAAATTGTCATGAAATCTGGTCAATACCTGATTACTTGGATCTTCCAGAAGGGTGAAAAAGTTTATACCATTTCTTATGAAGGAGATGCAGAAACCTTGAAAAACTTTGTCCCCTATATCGAAGATACCTGGAGCCTGGATGGAACAGGTGCCGTGACGGATTAATTAAGTGAGATAGATCGCTCGATCTATCTTTTTTTACTGCCTTTATGGTATAATCTTTCTATTGTTTAAAAGAGGAAATAGAGGATGTCTCAAGAAATTGATATTGAAAAATACCATCAGTTAGCGCTGCAAAAACAAAAAGAGCACCGAAAGGTATTGGCAAATCTGAAGAAAAAGCCACCTAAAAATTTAGATAAAATTGCTCAAGAAATCCATGATGAAGTTTTCCAAGAAATCGATTGTACAGCTTGTGCCAACTGCTGCAAGACCTTAGGACCAGATTTTAAGGAAGCGGATATCACGCGCATTGCTAAGTATTTCAAAATGAAACTCCCTGCTTTTGAGGCTGAATTTCTTCAGGTTGATGAAGATGGCGACAAGGTTTTTAAATCCATGCCTTGTCCTTTCTTGGGTGGAGATAATCTCTGTTCGATTTATGATGTTCGGCCTAAAGCTTGTCGGGAGTTTCCTCACACAGATCGCAAGAAGATCTATCAGATCAACCATCTGACCATTAAAAACACGCTCACTTGCCCAGCTGCTTATTTATTTGTAGAAAAATTGAAAGATCGTTTGTAATGGCATATAAATTTTTACTTTTTGATTTGGACCATACCTTGTTGGATTTTGAATCTGCTGAAGAAACAGCCTTGACGCAGATGTTAGAAGACATGAATTTTCCAGATGTAGAGGCCTTTAAAGATTACTACAAACCTATGAACCAAGGGCTCTGGAAGGATTTGGAACAAAAGAAGCTCACTAAACAAGAACTCGTGGATAGTCGGTTTGCGATTGGGTTTGCCCACTTTGGGATCACGGTTGATGGGGCTGAGATGGCTCTTCGTTACCAAGATTATATCAGTCTTCAAGGGCAGTCTTTCCCAGGGGCGGAGGACTTACTGGCCCGACTTGAAAAAGCAGGTTACCAGATCTACGGTGCGACTAATGGAGTGACCGCCATTCAAGAAGGACGCATGGCTCATTCTACCATCGCCTCTTATTTTAAAGAGGTCTTTATCTCCGAGCAGCTTCAGACCCAAAAGCCAGATCCGGACTTCTTTGAAAAAGTTGGACAGAGGATTCCAGGCTTCAGGAAGGAGCAAACTCTCATGATCGGGGATTCTCTGTCTGCTGATATCGCGGGTGGAAATGCTGCTGGGATTGATACCGTCTGGTATAATCCAGAACACCTTGAAAATGCAAGTCAAGTTATGCCGACTTATGAAGTGGATTCTTATTCAAAAATCCTTGCATTATTGAAATGAAAAAATTTTTGGACTGTCAAGATTTTTTCTTGACAGATCTGTGAAATGTGTTATAATAGATCCTGTGCTAAATAGCTTGTCTATTTCACCGAAAAATTTATTTAAAGAAAAGAGACTTATAAAAATGGCAGTTAAAATCCGTTTGACTCGTATGGGTTCTAAGAAAAAACCTTACTACCGTATCAACGTAGCAGATTCACGTTCACCTCGTGACGGACGTTTCATCGAAACAGTTGGAACTTACAATCCACTTGTTGCTGAAAACCAAGTAACATTGAACGAAGAACGCATTCTTGCATGGTTGGCTGATGGAGCTCAACCTTCAGATACAGTTCGTAACATCCTTTCAAGAGAAGGTGTCTTGAAGAAATTCCACGATTCTAAATTCTCAAAATAATTGTTAAGTAGGTTGAAGTATGGATACGATTGAAAATCTTATTATTGCAATTGTGAAACCCTTGATTTCACAACCAGATGCCTTAACCATCAAGATCGAAGATACTCCTGAGTTCTTGGAGTACCACCTTGACCTTGATCCTAGTGATGTTGGTCGTGTAATCGGTCGAAAAGGTCGCACCATTTCTGCGATAAGAACGATTGTCTACTCTGTCCCAACTGAAGATAAAAAAGTAAGAATCGTTATTGACGAAAAATAAAAGGCGGGACTTTGTCCCGTTTTTCTTGTTACAAGGAGAAGCTATGAAAGAAGTGACCATTCGGCAATTACAAGCCTATTTAAAAGAACATTACAAAGACAGTCGTACGGAAGAAGGTCTGTTTATCAAGCTCGTCGAAGAGGTTGGGGAAGTTGCCGAGGTCTTAAATGGTCGTTCTGGACGAAAAGAAGGGGTTCAGGACTCAAATGAGGAATTGGCCAAAGAATTGGCTGATATCATTCACTATACGGTTGCCATAGCGGCTATCAATGACATCGACCTCACTAAAACCATCTTTGAAAAGGATAAAACAGCAGCTGTCAAATACCAGCACAAGAAGGATTTGGAGCAGTTTCTAGCAGAAAAGAGCATTTGAGAAAATCCCTTGAACGTGATAAAATAGAGTGAATAAACTACACTGGAGAAATCATGAATTATTTTAACGTTGGGAAAATTGTCAATACCCAAGGCTTACAAGGTGAGATGCGGGTCTTGTCTGTGACAGACTTTGCGGAAGAGCGTTTTAAAAAAGGAGCAGAGTTGGCTCTCTTTGATGAGAAGGATCAGTTTGTCCAAACGGTGACCATTGCTAGTCACCGCAATCACAAAAACTTTGATATCATCAAGTTCAAGGATATGTACCATATTAATGCCATCGAGAAATTCAAAGGCTTTAGCCTCAAGGTTGCGGAAGAAGACTTGACGGATTTGGAGGATGGCGAGTTTTATTACCATGAGATCATCGGTCTTGATGTATACGAAAATGACCAACTGATCGGTCAGATCAAGGAGATCCTGCAACCAGGTGCCAATGATGTCTGGGTGGTGAAGCGCAAAGGCAAACGTGACCTTCTCTTGCCTTATATCCCACCAGTGGTGCTCAATATTGATATCCCTGGGAATCGGGTAGATGTGGATATCTTAGAAGGGTTAGACGATGAAGATTGATATTTTAACCCTCTTTCCAGAGATGTTTTCGCCTTTGGAGCACTCGATCGTCGGAAAGGCACGTGAAAAGGGACTCCTTGAGATCAACTACCATAATTTCCGTGAAAATGCGGAGAAAGCGCGCCATGTGGACGATGAACCCTATGGTGGCGGGCAAGGTATGCTTCTACGAGCTCAACCAATTTTTGATGCCTTTGATGCCATTGAGAAAAAGAATCCGCGCGTGATCTTACTGGATCCTGCTGGTCGGACCTTTGACCAAAGTTACGCAGAAGAGTTGGCTCAAGAAGATGAATTGATCTTTATCTGCGGTCACTATGAGGGCTACGATGAGCGGATCAAAACCTTGGTGACAGATGAAGTTTCTCTTGGAGATTACGTCCTAACGGGTGGGGAGTTAGCAGCCATGACCATGATAGATGCGACAGTCCGCTTGATTCCAGAAGTGATCGGAAAAGAGTCCAGCCACCAAGATGACAGTTTCTCATCTGGCCTTCTCGAATATCCTCAATACACTCGCCCTTATGACTTCAGAGGGATGACGGTTCCCGATGTTCTCATGAGTGGCCACCATGAAAATATTCGCAAGTGGCGACTTTATCAGAGCTTGAAAAAGACCTTGGAGCGTCGTCCAGATCTGCTAGAACATTATGACTTCACACCAGAAGAAGCCAAGATGATAGAGCAAATCAAACAGGAAGAAGAGTAACAGCGTCAGCTGTTTTTCTTTTCCCTTAAATTTTATTGAAAAATCTTATTCAATGCACTAGTTATTGGTAACAAAATGTGGTATGCTAGGAAGGTGAAAAAATTCGAGATAGGATTCGGTTTTGGGGGTGAGTTTATGGGAAAGAAATTAGGAAAATCGGTTTTCACGACGGGGGTTGCTGCGACGACCTTGTTATCAGGTTTGTTTAGCCACAAGGCGCGTGCGGAAGAGATGCAGCAAAGTGATACAACAAAGACCAATAGTACTGAAGTTGTGGACAAACCTGCTTCAGTCGATGAACTGAAGCAAATTACAGCTCAAAAAGGGCAAGTGGCCAAGGATGTTCAATACCAAGCACAAAAAGTATCTGAGGCCCAAACAGAGGTCAAAACAGCTGGCCGAGAGCTAGATGAGAAAAAGACAGCAGTGACAGATGCTGAAAACTTGGTCGTGACCACTTCAGATACGCAGATTAGGGATGCGGAAAATGGTGTCAAGGTCGCACAAGCTTATGTGACCATTGAAGAAGACAAGGTTCGAGAGGCTGAAAATGCACATGCGCAGGTCTTGGAAGCAGTTCGTCAGCAAGAAAACCAGGTGACGGCTCAGGAATCTTTGGTCGATGTTGCGGAAAATGAATGGAAAAAAGCCAAGGCGCCAATTTCGAACGATGAACAGGTTTTGCAACAAGCCCTGCTTGAGCAAAGTCAAGTCGAACGAAGCATTCGGGAATCACAGCAGTATCTCACTTCTATACAAACCAGCCAACAAGAAGAAACAGACTTAGTTGGTCATCTAGAAGGTGAAATCCAACGTGCTCAGATCCACTTAGAAGACCTGAAAGCAGTCATTAACACCAAGGAAGCAGAATTGGTGGCTATTGAGCAAGCGGCTGCAAATAGTCCTGTCCAGCTCAGCCAAGCCAGTTACGAGAGCTACTTGCAAGTCTTAGCCAATCAAGGTAACGACGCAGCAGCAAGTGCCTTGGCCCTCTACAAACGCGGCCGTGAAGAAGACGGCATTACGGTGGGTGAATCTAGCTCTCTCCATGCCAACTTGCGCGCCCTTGAAATCGCAGATGCTATCAATACTTACCGTCGCAATGCGGGTCTTGCGGAGCTTGAAATCGATCCTTATTCCCTGCCTGCTAGCCAAATTCAGCTAGAATACTTTAAAAAAGCCAACTGGCATATGTTCAAGTATCTGCCTAACGAGAACATTGCCTATGGTTTTTCACCTGCTGGTGCGGTCGATTTTTGGTACAACGAAAAGGCGGCCTACCAAGAAGTGGCTGCTCAGTTTGACCTGCCAACAGATGAAACACAGATCGATGCCAATGCTATTTATATGAAGATCGGGGCTGAAGCCTTTGCCAAGATGGGGCACTACCTTCAAATGATGGACAATAAAGCCACAGCTTTGTCCGTCGCTTACGATCCGTCCAATGCCATGTCTGAAGCAGCTTTTATACACACACCGGTAACTTCAGCTGTGACGACGAGTGCTTTAGCTTATCGCCTTCGTCAAAGAGCTGGAGCTACAACGACAAGAGCAGATGTGAAGAGCAAGGCAGATGAAGTCGCTTCGCTCAAAGTAGATAAGAGCAACCAAGAGTCTCAAATCCTCCTTCTAGAAGGAAAGCTAGCGGATGCTCGCCATACTCTTGCTAATCTGGAAGTAGAAAAAGGAACCACTCAACAGACCATCCAACATTACAAGATCCTTCTTGTGCAAAAAGATGCGGCTGTTGAAAAAGCCCAAGCGACGCTTGCTGTGTCACGCAATCGGATCGAATCAGCCATTCAGCCAAAAGAAGCAGCACTTCAAAAGGCCAAAGATTTGTTAGTAGCTGCGCGTGAGAAATTAACCTTGCTGAAGGAAGAGGAGGCGCAGAAAGCTCAGGTGGTCCAAGAAGCGCATGGTCATCTGAAGGCAGCTCAAGAAAAACTAGAGGATGCACAAAAACGTCTCTCAGACCTGCAACATGCACCTGAATTGCTGATGAAAGCCCAGTCTGACCTGCTAGCTTCTGTCGCCAATCTGGAGAATAAAAAGGATACCTTAGAGGCTGAATTTGCAACCTTGCAGTCTTATCATCAGACTATCGAACAATTGAACTCCCAATATGAGGAGCTAGCCTCTCGCATTGAGCCAGCTGTTTTGAAAGCTGCAGATCTGCCAAGTGATATCCGCTCCAGCAATCCGACAACTCTGTCAGATGCACCGACTCTTCTTCCGCCAAGTGACAGCCATTTACAAGTTCGGCATGAAGTTGCTCAAGCGGCACCAAAAGAGGAAGCAAAAGTTGAAGTGATCAACCCTAAAAAATCAAACAGTCAAGCTCCAGAAGGAGCAGATAATAGCAAAAATGTTCTCGTAGCGACGGCAGGTGTACTAGTCGGGCTTGTGGCTGGATTATTCGGCTTCAAGAAGAAAAAGCAACATACAAAAATTGATTAAAACATACATCTATGCATGTGTGAACATAGAAAAAGTCAGGATAAACCATTCTGGCTTTTTTGGTATTTTAAAAAAATGAAAGAAAATGACAGAAAGTGATAATTTTTTGTTGACAAAAAATATAAATAGAGTATAATAGGTCTTGTAATCGATTGCAAAGGAGGAGCAATGCTTAAATCTGAACGAAAACAGTTCATCCTTGAAAAGGTGCTAAAGGAAACCTTCGTTTCCTTGGATACCCTTGTACAAGAGCTCGGAACGTCGGAATCGACTGTCCGACGAGACTTGGATGAGTTAGAGGCTGAAAGCAAACTTCGCCGGGTTCACGGTGGTGCGGAAAGCCTGCATTTTCTTCAAGAGGAAGAAAGCAATACAGAAAAATCTATCAAAAACATTCAAGTTAAGTCAAAGATTGCGGTAAAAGCATCAGAGATGATCCAAGATCATGATGTGATCTTTATCGATGCTGGGACGACCAATGAATTACTGGTACAAGAAATTGTAAATCCAACGGTAACGGTGGTGACCAACTCGATTCACCACGCAACCAAGCTGGTCGAGCGCAATGTTCCGACAGTGATCATCGGTGGCAAGGTCAAGTCTTCCACAGATGCCAGTATCGGAGGAATCGCCCTTAACCAAATCGGCCAGTTGAACTTTGACAAGGCCTTTCTTGGAATGAATGGAATCGATGATGACTATTACAGCACTCCAGACCTGGAAGAAGGGTCTGTCAAGCGTGAGATTATCGAAAATGCAAAAAAAACCTATATCCTAGCGGATGATTCTAAGATTGGCGTGACATCTTTTGTCAAAGTGGCTCCGATCAAGCGAGCTGTCATTATCACCAGTCAGTGTGATCCGCAACGATTGCAGGTTTTAAAAGAAAAAACGGAGGTTATAGAGGTTTGATTTATACAGTTACACTGAATCCAGCGATTGACTATATTGTTCGTCTCGATCATGTAGAGACAGGCGCAGTCAACCGGATGGCTTCAGAGGATAAATTCGCCGGTGGTAAAGGGATTAATGTCAGTCGTGTTTTGAAACGTCTCGCTATTGAGAACACAGCGACTGGATTTATCGGCGGCTTCACTGGCCGTTTCATCGAAGATGTCCTAAACAATGAAGCTATATCTACCAATTTTGTAGAAGTGGACCAAGACACACGGATCAACGTCAAGATCAAAGCTGATCAAGAAACAGAGATCAATGGAAATGGTCCAGAAGTGACAGAAGCTCAGTTGCAAGAATTACTTAGCATCCTATCAGGCTTAACAGCAAATGATGTGGTAGTTTTTGCAGGATCTGCCCCATCTTCACTTGGTAACAGCATCTACAAAGAGCTGATTGCAACAACTCGTGCGACAGGGGCGCAAGTCGTTTGCGACTTTGAAGGGCAAACCTTGATTGATTCCTTGGAGTTCAATCCTCAATTGGTCAAGCCCAACAACCATGAGTTGGGAGCCATTTTTGGTGTTACCTTGACGGAATTGCCAGAAATTGAACGCTATGCCAAGGAAATTTTGGCCAAAGGGGCACAAAACGTCATCATTTCCATGGCGGGGGATGGTGCTCTCCTTGTCAGCCCAAGCGGTACCTACTTTGCCAAGCCTATCAAGGGTCAAGTCAAAAACTCAGTCGGAGCAGGTGACTCCATGGTGGCAGGCTTTACTGGAAAGCTCGCAACGACGGGTGATGTTATCGAAGCCTTCAAGTGGGGAGTGGCTTGCGGAACCGCAACCACCTTCTCAGATGACTTGGCAACAGCCGACTTTATTAAAGAAACTTATGAAAAAGTAGAGGTAGAAAAACTATGAAAATTCAAGACGTTTTAAATAAAAACGTGATGTTGTTTGATCTTCAAGCAACAGACAAAGAGGGCGTGATCAATGAAATGGTCCAATCGCTCGTTGACAATGGTGTGGTGACAGATTTTGACACCTTCAAGACTGGGATCATGAACCGTGAAGCACAAACTTCAACTGGTTTGGGTGAAGGTATCGCTATGCCTCACAGCAAAAACGAAGCTGTAAAAGAAGCAACGGTCTTGTTTGCAAAATCAAACAAGGGTGTGGATTACGCATCGCTTGATGGTCAACCAACAGACTTGTTCTTCATGATCGCAGCTCCAGAAGGGGCAAACGACACTCACTTGGCAGCCCTTGCTGAATTGTCTAAATACTTGATGAAACCAGGATTTGCGGACAAACTTCGCCAAGCAAGCAACCCAGATGAAGTGATCGCAACATTTGACGCAGAAGAGCAAGAAGCGGTCGCTGAAGAAGCGAAAAAAGCCGAAGCAGCCAAAGAAGCAGTATCATCTGACAAACCACTCATTGTTGCCGTTACAGCCTGTACAACAGGTATCGCCCACACTTATATGGCAGAAGAAGCCCTCATCAAAAAAGGGGAAGAAATGGGTGTTACGGTCCGCGTTGAAACCAACGGTGCATCAGGTGTCGGTAACCGCTTGACCGCTGAAGAAATCGCAAAAGCTAAAGGGGTTATCATTGCAGCAGATAAAGCAGTTGAAACCGCTCGTTTCGATGGCAAAAAATTGATCTCTAAACCAGTTGCAGCTGGTATCCGTCAGACAGAAGAATTGATTCAAACCATCTTGGACGGCAAAGCAGATGTCTTCCACGCAGAAAATGCGGCAGAAGCAAGCGCAAGCCAAGAAAAATTGAGCTTGGGTGGAGCCTTCTACAAACACTTGATGAGCGGGGTTTCTCAAATGCTTCCATTCGTTATCGGTGGTGGGATCTTGATCGCCCTTGCCTTCTTGATTGACCAAATCCTTGGGGTACCTCAAAGTCAATTGTCTCAACTTGGTTCATACCATGAATTAGCAGCTCAATTTAAGGCAATCGGTGGAGTAGCCTTTGGCTTCATGCTTCCTGTACTTGCAGGTTACATCGGATTTTCCATTGCTGAAAAACCAGGTTTTGTAGCAGGTTTTGTTGCTGGATCCATTGCTAGCTCAGGTACAGCCTTTGGAAATATTGCTTTCGGTGCTGCAAACGGTAAATTACCAGCAGCTGTATCATCTGGTTTCCTTGGAGCTTTGGTAGGTGGTTTCCTTGCAGGTGGAGTCGTTCTCGTGCTTCGCAAAGCCCTTGCAGGTCTTCCACGTTCACTCGATGGTATCCGCTCGATCCTTCTCTTGCCATTACTTGGTGTTGGTTTGACAGGATTCTTGATGTTCCTTATCAACATTCCAATGTCAGCGATCAATACCTCTTTGAACAACTTCTTGACTAGCTTGTCAGGTAGCTCAGCAGTTCTTCTTGGTCTTCTTGTCGGTGGTATGATGGCTGTCGATATGGGTGGGCCAGTCAACAAAGCAGCTTATGTATTCGGTACAAGTACATTGACGGCATCTGCCCTTACAAGTGGTGGTTCAACCGTTATGGCGGCCGTTATGGCAGCTGGTATGGTTCCTCCATTGGCAGTCTTTGTAGCAACAGTCTTGTTCAAAGATAAATTTACTGAAGAAGAACGCAACTCAGGTTTGACAAACATTATCATGGGTCTTTCCTTCATCACAGAAGGTGCCATTCCATTCGGTGCAGCTGACCCAGCGCGTGCGATTCCAAGCTTCATCGCAGGTTCAGCTTTGACAGGTGCCCTTGTTGGTCTTGCAGGCTTAAAACTCATGGCTCCTCACGGAGGAATCTTCGTTATCGCCCTTACTTCTAACCCTCTTCTTTACCTCGTCTTCGTATTGATCGGTGCAGTCGTAAGTGGTATCTTATTCGGATTGCTTCGCAAACCTAAAAACTAAGCCTATCTAAAAGGTTGGGGTCTCCCAACCTTTTTTATTGCCCAAAAACACCAACTAGTGATGAAGTTGCTTATCTCTATGGATTTCGATATGATAGTAGAAAGCATTTTTTCTTGGAAGATCAATGAGAAAAAAGAAGAAATACCTCATTTGGGGAATAACAGTAATTGCTTTATCAGGATTGGCAATCATCTGTTCCCAATATCCAAATTTGTTTTCAACTCATAGTCATCTAACAAAGTATGTCAGCAGCAAAGGACAACAGTTAGAAGAGGTAAAGAAACATGGAAAAGAAATCGAAGATTTTGTAAAATCTCAAAACCTAAAAATAGAATCTGTTCAAATAGCTTGGGATGAAACTAAGTGGGAAAAAGTTGGGAATGGGACTCCTCAAGGAGGAGGAGAAATTGTAAATGTATATGGTAGTTTTAATCATATTGAATCTTCTTCTTGGAATGTTACTTTTGACATTGAGAATGATAAAATTATTCCTAATTCGATGGCTTTAGCCAATTATTTACGAGTGGAGGGGAGAATTTTTGAATAATCACCGCTAAAAAAGCTGAGTTTTAATGGAGAAAAAGTAGTGAACATCTATTTAGAGAAAGGTCGGTCACCCGGCCTTTTCTTTTTCTGATCCTCAAAAATGACATCATCCTGAAATGGTATCTTGATCTGAATTATGGTATAATAAGCATAACGCATATTTTTAGGAGAATAAAAATGGATATTCAACGTGAAAAAGAATTTGTCAGCCAATACCACTATGACGCTCGTAATTTTGAATGGGAAAAAGAAAATGGCATTCCTGAAACAAAGGTGGATGTAAATTTTCAATTAATCAATCGTGATCAAGAACAAAACACAACTTCTTTGATTGTGATTTTGAGCTACATGATTGTATTTGACGGTTTTGTAATCAGTGGAACCATCACTCAGATTAACCACTTGATTGGACGTTTTGTCAATGAACCAAGCGAATTCAGCAAAGATGAAGTGGAAGAATTGGCTCGCCCTTGCTTGAATATGCTCAACCGTTTGACCTATGAAGTCACAGAAATCGCCCTTGATTTACCAGGGATTAATTTGGAGTTTTAATCGATGAAATTAGCAGTGATCACGGATTCGTCTGCCTATTTACCGCAGGATGTGATCCATCACGACGACTTATTTATTTTAGAGATCCCGATCTATATCGATGGGGAGTCTTATGTAGAAGGGAAGAACTTGACGGAAGCGGAGTTCTACCAAAAGATGGCTGCATCTAATGAATTGCCGAAGACCAGCCAGCCTAGTGTAGCCGAGCTAGAAGAAATCTTAGCTGGATTGACAGCCAAAGGGTATACGCATGCCATTGGTCTCTTCTTGTCATCAGGAATTTCTGGCTTCTACCAAAATATCCAGTATTTGAAGGATGAATTTGAAGGCTTGACCGTCGAATTTCCGGATTCAAAAATCACCAGTGCTCCTTTAGGAATGATGGCTGAAAATTGCTTGCAATGGGCCGGTGAGGGTCGTTCGTTTGACGAGATTGTCGCACATGTGCAGACGCAAATCGATGGAACTGGTGCCTTTATCATGGTGGACGATTTGGACCACTTGGTTAAAGGGGGCCGTCTCTCAAATGGCGCTGCCATCATTGGAAATCTCTTGAGCATCAAGCCGATCCTTTACTTTAATGACCAAGGGGTCATCGAAGTTTTTGAAAAAGTCCGTACGGAAAAGAAAGCGATCAAGCGCTTGGTGGAAATCGTTGATGAAGGGATTACGGGAGGGCATTTCCAAGTCTTTATCATCCATGCCAATGTACCTGAAAAAGCCGAAGCGCTTCGCCAACTGTTGGTGGCTGATGGTGTGGAAGGAGAGATTCCGTTTGCGACTTTTGGTGGTGTTATCGGGACTCACCTTGGAGACCATAGTATAGCAGTTGGGTATATTCCCGTCATTTAAGGAGAATTCTATGTCAATTAAAGTCATTATTGCAGGTTTTAAGGGAAGAATGGGTCAAGCAGCCTATCAGATGGTGTCAGGAGATCCTGAGCTGGAGTTGGCAGCCTTGATTGATCCATTCGCAGAAGAGACAGATGTCGCAGGAGTTCCTGTCTTTAACCGCAAAGAAGATGTTGTGGGTCTAGAAGCAGATGTTTGGGTGGATTTCACCATGCCAAAGGTGGCTTATGAAAATACTCGCTTTGCAGTTGAAAATGGCTTTGCGCCTGTTGTGGGAACGACTGGCTTTACCCCTGAGCAGATTCAAGAATTGACAGAGCTTTCTCGCGACAAGGGCTTGGGTGGCTTGATTGCACCGAACTTTGCTATTGGAGCTGTGCTCTTGATGCAATTTGCAGCGCAAGCAGCCAAGTATTTTCCAAATGTGGAAATCATCGAATTGCACCACGATAAGAAAAAAGATGCACCGAGTGGAACAGCGATTAAGACAGCTGAGCTGATCTCAGAGAAGCGCGAGAAAATCCAGCAAGGTGCAGTAGATGAAGAAGAGTTGATGCCTGGAGCTAGAGGGGCTAATTTTGAAGGGATGCGCATCCATTCGGTTCGATTGCCTGGCCTAGTGGCTCACCAAGAGGTGATTTTTGGTAGCCAAGGTGAAGGCTTGACTCTCCGCCATGATTCCTATGATCGTGTTTCCTTCATGACAGGAGTAAATCTAGGAATTAAAGAAGTTGTCAAGCGTCATGAGCTTGTTTATGGTTTGGAACACTTACTATGAGATTAGAAAAGATGCCTTCTGAGTTTCAGGAGGCTTTACCAATATTAGAGAAGATAAAGTCTGCGGGCTTTGAAGCCTACTTCGTCGGCGGATCGGTTCGGGATGCCCTTTTGGAGCGCCCAATTCACGATGTTGACATTGCCTCTTCTGCCTATCCTGAAGAAACCAAGGCCATCTTTGATCGTACAGTGGATGTTGGCATTGAGCATGGGACGGTTCTAGTCCTTGAAAATGGACAGGAATATGAAATTACGACCTTTCGGACGGAGGATGTCTATGTGGATTTTAGGCGTCCTAGCTCCGTGTCTTTTGTACGCTCTCTGGAAGAAGACCTCAATCGCCGTGATTTCACGGTCAATGCTTTTGCCTTGAATGAAAAAGGAGAGATTGTCGATCTCTTTAATGGCTTAGAAGATTTGGAAAATAAGCTTTTGCGGGCTGTAGGAGTGCCTCACGAACGCTTTCATGAGGATGCTTTGCGGATTATGCGGGGCTTTCGTTTTCAGGCCAGTCTCGGCTTTGATCTGGAAGAAGCCACTTTTGAAGCCATGAAGGAATGCGCTCCTTTGCTCGAGAAGATCTCTGTTGAGCGTACTTTTATTGAGTTTGATAAGCTCTTGCTTGCGCCCTACTGGAGACAGGGCTTGTCTGCCATGCTTGAATCGGAAGCTTACCAGTACCTTCCAGCTATGAAGGGGAAAAAAGCAGCGCTTGAGCACTTATTTGAACTGGTCATGGACTATACTTTTACTACCTCTGAGCAAGCCTGGGCAGCCTTGGTCTTGGCCTTGGAGATTCAAGATATTCCCAAGTTCATGAAGGGTTGGAAGACGTCACGCGATTTTGCCAAGACTGTGGAGCGGATCGTGGAAATCTTGAAAATCCGTGAAAAGAGAAGTCTAGACAAGCGTGACTGCTACAAATATGACAAGCGTTTGTTGCTACTAGCGGAAGAATTACGGGAGGCTTCTGAATTAAGTGTCGATTACCTAGCGATTGAGCAGGTCTATGACAGCCTGACTATTCATGATAAGCACGAGGTTGTGGTCAATGGTGGGATGCTGATCAAAGACTACGGTTTTCAACCAGGTCCTGCTTTAGGTGAGATTTTGACAAAGATCGAATATGCTATTGTCGATGGGAAATTGGCCAATGACAAAGAGGCCATCCTGACCTTTATTCAGCAATTCAAAGAGGAGGAAAAATGAGCGATTTTATTGTCGATAAATTAACCAAATCTGTTGGAGATAAGACCGTCTTTCGTGAGATTTCCTTTATTATCCACGATTTGGACCGGATCGGTCTGATCGGGGTCAATGGAACCGGAAAAACCACTCTGTTAGATGTTTTGTCAGGTCGCTCTGGCTTTGACGGGGATGTCAGTCCTTTTTCTGCAAAGAGTGATTATACCATTGGCTACTTGACTCAGGAGCCTGATTTCGATGATCAAAAGACGGTGTTGGATACAGTATTGTCCAGCGATTTGCGGGAGATACAGCTGATTCGAGACTATGAGCTTTTGATGGCCAATTACCAAGAGGAAAACCAAGCTCGTCTTGAAAAAGTCATGTCGGAGATGGATTCGCTCAATGCCTGGGAAATCGAGAGTCAGGTCAAGACCGTCCTGTCAAAGCTTGGAATTGAAGATCTGAATGCCAAGGTTGGGGATCTATCTGGTGGCTTGCGTCGTCGGGTACAGTTGGCTCAGGTTTTGCTGTCTCACCACGACCTGCTTTTACTAGATGAGCCAACCAACCACCTAGACATTGATACCATCGAATGGTTGACCAATTTCCTGAAGAATGCTAAGAAAACCGTCCTCTTCATTACCCACGATCGCTATTTCTTAGATAATATCTCGACACGGATCTTTGAGTTGGATCGGGCTGGCTTGATCGAGTACCAAGGCAATTACCAGGATTATGTCCGTTTAAAGGCTGAGCAGGATGAAAGGGATGCTGCGCTCCTTCATAAGAAACAACAACTCTATAAGCAGGAGTTGACCTGGATGCGTCGTCAACCCCAGGCGCGTGCGACCAAGCAACAGGCGCGGATCAATCGCTTCCATGATCTTAAGCAGGATCTGTCTGGTCAAAGTAGTCAGACGGATTTGGAGATGAACTTTGAGACCAGCCGGATCGGAAAGAAAGTGATCGAGTTTAAAGATGTGAGTTTTGCTTTTGAAAATAAGCCGATTTTACAAGACTTTAATCTCTTGGTGCAAAACAAAGACCGGATCGGGATTGTTGGGGACAATGGGGTCGGCAAATCCACTCTTTTGAATCTCATCGCTGGGCAACTCCACCCTCAGAGTGGGCAAGTCATCATTGGTGAAACAGTCCGGATCGCTTATTTCTCTCAGCAAATTGAAGGATTAGATGAGAGCAAGCGCGTGATCAATTTCTTGCAGGAAGTGGCTGAAGAAGTGAAGACGACTGTCGGAACCACCTCTATCGCGGATCTCTTGGAGCAATTCCTCTTTCCGCGTTCCATGCACGGAACCTTGATTGAAAAACTCTCCGGTGGGGAGAAAAAACGTCTCTTTCTCTTGAAACTCCTGATTGAAAAACCCAATGTGCTGCTTCTCGATGAACCGACTAATGATTTGGACATTGCCACGTTGACGGTTCTGGAAAACTTCCTCCAACACTTTGGTGGGCCCGTCATTACCGTCAGCCACGACCGCTATTTCCTAGATAAGGTCGCGAGTAAAATCCTCGCTTTTGAAAATGGGGGCATTCGTGAGTTCTTTGGCAATTATACGGACTATCTGGATGAAAAAGCCTTTGAAACAGCGCAAGCAGCAACCAGTCCTAAGCTTGAAAAAGAGAAAACGGCCAAACCCAAAGAAGAGAAAAAACGCATGAGCTACATGGAAAAGCAGGAGTGGGCCAGCATCGAAGCAGATATCGAAAAAATCGAACAGCGGATCGCAGAGATCGAAGCCGAGATGAATGAAAATGGATCAGACTTTGGCAAGCTATCGACTCTTCAAAAGGAGTTGGACCAAGCCAATGAAGACCTGCTTGAAAAATATGATCGCTACGAATATCTCAGTGAACTAGACGAATAAGGAGGCATTATGAATCCATTAAACCGGATATCCCTTGGGATTTCAGCAACTATCTTTACCTTAATTGGTCTTGTCTTATTTATCAATCCGATTGAGCATATTGGCTCCTTTAGTTGGTTGATTTCATGCGGATTCTTTCTGATTTCGCTTTCGCGATTTTTCCGTTATTTCCGCTATCGTCAAGTCGGCATCATCAAGCAGCAACAGCTCTTTCACAGTATGGTCGCTCTAGTCTTTGCAGTCTATCTGCTCCTTTATGGCTACCAAACGCTCCCCATCGTCTTTCCAGTTACCCTAGGGATCTGGTTGATCTACAGAGCCGTACTCAATTTCAAGAAAGCCAATTTTTACTCAGGAAACATCGAAGAGTTGGCTAAGCGCTCTATCTTTTTCGCCTTGATTCAACTCTTTATCGGCCTGTTTTTAATTGTAAGTCCATTGTCTATCAGTGTCTTTCTGCTGAATATCATCGGCTTGATCTTTTTATTCTTAGGATTTCAGTCCTTTAGCCTCTTATTAAGAAAATAAAAAAATGCATTGCAAACCTTTTCCTTTGGCAGAAAGTCTGCTATAATAAGGGAGAAGCATTGACGCGATTCGAAAGGAGAAACAGATGTCAAAAAAGATTATCGGGATTGACCTTGGAGGTACTTCCATCAAATTCGCCATTCTCACCTTGGATGGAGAAGTGCAAGAAAAATGGTCTATCAAAACAAATATTTTGGATGAAGGTAGCCATATCGTAGACGATATGATCGAGTCTATCGCCCATCGTTTGGAATTGTTGGGACTAGATGCTGCTGAATTCCAAGGAATTGGAATGGGTTCACCAGGTGTTGTGGACCGCGAAAAAGGAACCGTTATCGGTGCTTACAACTTGAACTGGAAGACGCTTCAACCAGTCAAAGAAAAAATCGAAAGTACGCTTCACATTCCATTCTTCATCGACAACGATGCCAACGTTGCTGCCTTGGGTGAACGTTGGAAAGGGGCTGGTGAAAACCAACCAGACGTTGTCTTTATGACGCTTGGTACAGGTGTTGGTGGCGGTATCGTCGCTGAAGGTCGCCTCTTGCACGGGATCAAAGGTGCGGCTGGAGAACTTGGCCACATCACAGTTGATTTTGATGATCCAATCCAATGTACTTGCGGTAAGAAAGGTTGTCTTGAAACCGTTGCTTCTGCTACAGGGATTGTCAACTTGACACGTCGCTATGCAGATGTCTATGAAGGAACTTCTCAATTGAAAGCCTTGATCGACAATGGAGAAGAAGTGACAGCCAAGATCGTCTTTGACCTTGCAAAAGAAGGAGACGCGCTTGCCTTGATCGTCTACAAAAACTTCGCTCGCTACCTAGGACTTGCGATTGCCAACATTGGCTCAACCTTGAACCCATCCAAGATCGTAATCGGCGGTGGGGTATCTGCTGCGGGTGACTTCCTTCTTGACGGTGTGCGCAAAGTCTTTGAAGAAAATGCCTTCCCTCAAGTACGCGAATCAACCCAATTGGCGCTTGCTACGTTGGGAAATGATGCTGGTGTCATCGGTGCAGCATCACTTGTATTACAGTAAGAAAAATAGGAGTCCAGCCAAAAGCTCGGATCTCCTTTTTTTCTTGACCTATGATATAATGAAGGCAATAGTAGATTCAAGGAGTTTTTATGACAAAAGCAGATACCATATTTAAGGAAAACATTCGAAAAATCATGGAAGAAGGGGTCTGGTCAGAGCAAGCCCGCCCTAAGTACAAGGATGGCAGAACGGCCAATTCCAAATACATCACAGGGGCTTTTATGGAGTTTGACCTCGCTAAAGGCGAGTTTCCGATCACGACCTTGCGTCCTATCGCCATCAAATCCGCGATTAAAGAGATGCTCTGGATCTACCAAGACCAGTCCAATAGTTTGGATCTCTTAGAGGACAAGTACAATGTCCACTACTGGAATGACTGGGAAGTAGGGGATAGTCGCACCATCGGTCAGCGTTATGGTGCTGTGGTCAAAAAGCATGACATCATCCACAAGATCCTCAAGCAATTAGAAGCCAATCCTTGGAATCGGCGCAATATCATCTCGCTTTGGGATTATGAAGCCTTTGAAGAAACCGATGGTCTCTTGCCATGTGCCTTTCAAACCATGCTGGACGTGCGGCGCGTGGATGGGGAGATCTATCTGGATGCGACCTTGACCCAGCGTTCCAATGATATGCTAGTAGCCCACCATATCAATGCCATGCAATATGTGGCTCTTCAGATGATGATCGCCAAACATTTTGGCTGGAAGGTCGGCAAGTTCTTTTATTTCATTAACAATCTGCATATTTATGACAATCAATTTGAGCAGGCGGAAGAATTGCTTCGTCGGGAGCCTTCAGATTGCCAGCCACACTTGGTCTTGAACGTGCCAGATGGGACGAATTTCTTTGACATCAAAGCTGAAGATTTTGAACTGGTCGATTATGATCCAGTGAAGCCACAGCTCAAGTTTGATCTTGCCATCTAGTAATAAAATGACCTTTTTTAGGTCCATAAAATCCAAGAGTTTTTGTTTTAAGTTTAAAACGAAAACTCTTTAAATTTTTTTACATTTTTGAGCTTAAATAGTTGGATTATTGTTCGGGTTTTGGTAAAATAGGTAAGGTTTTAAAAAAACTAAACAATTTCAAATAAAATGTTAATTTACAGATAAAAATGGAGGTCCATTAAATGGGAAAAGACTTATTTAATGATCGAATCAGCAGATTCTCAATTCGGAAGCTGAATGTGGGAGTCTGCTCTGTTCTTTTGGGGACGCTTGTGAGGGGGGGACCCGCCGC
>OATP01000022.1_pt1 | contig 135512 bp, 102 predicted proteins | sample 1495041 | NCBI WGS metagenome assembly OATP01 (sample SAMEA2579972, study PRJEB22360) | human gut metagenome | biome: human gut; feature: human-associated habitat; material: faeces | place: Denmark | collected 2008/2010 | reverse complement strand
CATCCCACTCCTCGTCAATACCACCCTTGGACATCCAAGTAGCAGTCTTCTGCATAACAACATTGGAAATCTGTGCATTGTTATTGGTCAGTGTATTACTGTCCGTCGGATCAGGGTTCACGTAGTCCGGAATGTAGTCCTTGACGGGATCGAAGTGGCTGCGCTGCTCCTCGTACGGCTTGTTCGCCTCAAGCAGGTTGTCGCCGTCGACATCACCCTTGATGGTGACGCCATCGGGAATCCAGCCGGAGAAACGATCGGCCAAGCCCGGGAAGAGGTTGTCGCCCATCGCCTTGGTGTACTTGTCTTCGTCCACGGTGTAGTGGCGGTTGCCGTCATCGGTGACCAGGTTGCCGAAGGAGCCGAGGAACTGCTGCACGGAGTACTTCTCGGAGTAGAGCAGGTTGGCCAGCTTCAGCGCGGCATCCTTGTTCGCGGCGTGGGAGGACAGGGAGAACCTATCGGCTTCGAACTCGGCGGAGGAGCCGTCCCACACGGTCTTGTCCGGGGAGACGCCCGGGGCGGACGGCACCGGGATGGGGATGTACTGATCCTTGAGCGTTCCGAAACTCGCGTCCTGAGACCATCCGAACGACACGCCGGTTCTCGCGGTCTTGCCGTCGCTGAGCTGGTCGGTATCGCACGCATCGAACGTCTTGGTGGCCCAGTCGGCGGGGATCAGCCCCTCGGAGATGAGCTTGTGGTAGTACTTGACGACCTCCTTGTATTCGTCGGAGGTCAGGAAGCTCTTGACCACGCCGTTCTTGGCATAATAACCAGAAGTGGATACGCCTTTGTTGAAGCCGGTCGGGATGCCGGTGGAATTGAGCAGCAGCATCGGGCTATACCAGGAGAAACCGCTTCCAAGCTTCTGTATGTTCATCGGGATCTCGTCGGCCTGTCCGTTGCCGTTCGGGTCCTGGGTCTTGAACGCCTTGAGCACGTTCTCCAGCTCGTCCCACGTGGTCGGCACCTGCAGGCCCAGCTTGTCAAGCCAGGTCTTGTTGATGAACATGTGCTGGCCAGTGCCGGAGTAGGACTTGCCTCGGGACGAAGGCAGGGCGTACATGTGGCCTTCGGGATCGGTGGTGAGTTTCTGCGCGTCCGGCTTCTCCTTGAAGAACTGCTTGACGTTCGGCATCTTGTCGAGATCCTTGCTCAGATCCTCGAACAGGCCCGGGAACTGCGCGGCGTTGGCGGGGAAGAACGCATGAAGGCTGACGTCCGCGATCTTGCCTGCGGCCAGGGTGGCGTTCTTCTGCTGGGCCCAGGCGTCCTCGCTGACCTCCTGCCATTCGATCTTGCAGTCGCAGTCGGCCTCGAGGTCCTTGGCCCACTGCATGTTGGCGATCTTGTCCGTGGCCGGCCTCTTCACGACCAGAACGCTCACGATCGGCTTGCCGTCGGCGGTCGTGGTCGGCTCCTTGCTGCCGCCGCATGCAGCCAGCGAACCCAGCAAGGCGACGGCGCACGTGATGGCGCCCGCCTTCAGTGCGGTTCTTCTTCTCATTGTCTCTCCTTTGAAATTATGATCCTGGATGCGCCCGCCACGTCTGCGAGGTGGACGCACCTAGGATAAGTCTCGGGAGATATTTTGTCAACGTCCTTAACATATATGAAATATCGGCACCGTTTCGCTATGCCTCAGCACCCTCCCTCACCAGACAGCGGAAAACCGCCGATTCCGTCGATGTTCAGCTGGCCGTTGAGCCAGTCGAGCGAGATACGGGTGTACATAATGTTATTATTATCACCTTCATACAGCAGGCCATAGCCGCCGCCGGCCTTGTGGCTCAATGCGGCGATCACCGAATACGCCATCGGCCCCGTCGTGAACCGTCGGCCGGCACTCCAGGTCTTGCCGTCATCGATCGAGACGCGCACCAGACCATCGATCCTGTCCGAAGGCGACGAGGAGGAATACAGCAGCACCTTGGCCTGCGCCGACCCCTCGGGGGCATCGGGAAACGCGCGGGCAATCTGCGCGTTGTTCTCAGGATCGGGCAGCTGCGTTTCACGGATCACCGGACCATACGTGGCACCACCGTCCCGGGAGATGGCGACGTAGCGGCAACCGTTTCCATCGGAGGAACGCGAGTTCAGCATCACACGGCCATCGGAGAGTTCCACGACTTTGTTCTCGTCCATATGATCGCCGACGGGGGTGCCCGCATGCCAGGTTGCGCCGTGATCGTCGGAGAAGACCGATACCGCACGGTAGCGGCCGTCGAGCTCCTTGATGGTGTACTGCTGGATCAGGCGTCCCGCATGCTCGCCATACGTGAGCTGGATGCCGGCACCGGAAGAAGCAAACCGTGAAATCCATGATTCGCTGTTCGTGATGTCGGCGGTGATGATGCGCGGCTCGCTCCACGTCACGCCATTGTCGATGGAACTGGTGACGGCGGCTTGAAGCACCTCACGCGCAGAGGGATCGACGCCCGCCTGGGAGGTTCCGAAACCGGCGTCATAGGATTTGACGAAGAACAGGAACACCTCTCCCGTCTGCCGGTCCACCACATAGGACGGATCGGAATACCCGTATTTGTCGACGCCATCATGCCCGGCGGCCACAACATGCTGCGGCTCGAATGACCGGCCGCCGTCTTTGGAGATACGCTGCACGATCGAATTGGCTTGCGGGGCATCCTGGCAGTTATGGGGCCGCGCGTCGAACGCCGCGAGGATCCAGCCGTTGGGCGCCTCGGCAAGGGCCGGAATCCGGTAGCAGGCCACACCGTAATCGCCTGGAGCCGCCAGACTCATCGCTCCGTCATGGTTCGCGCCGCATGCAGTATTGTTCGTATTCATCATCCCGTTCTCCGTCATGTTCATTCACTCCTGTTCATCGCCTTGATGCCGCTCGGCGTCCACGGACAATCTCCGTTCACGGCCAAACGGCACCCCGGCGCATTCCGCAACATTGCGGTGTGCCATCCCGCGGACCCACATGGGTTGGGGGAAGGGAAAGGCCCGCGGGATGGCACGTCATCATCACTCGGTGGACGCATCGACCTGTTCCACCGTGCGCGCAAGCTCGAAACCGCATGCACGCAACACGTCCGCAATGGCTTTCACATTGTCACCCTGCAACGCCAACACCGGTTCGGGCATCTGATTGGTGTCGAACACGCCCAGCAACGCCATCGCGGTCTTGAACGCGCCCACGCCGGAACCGAATCCCTGGACGCCGGACGGCGCCAGGACGATTCGCATCAATGCGGCGAGCTTGTTCTGCTCCTTGCGCACCGAATCCCAATCACCGTTCCGGTAGGCGTTCCACATCGCAACATAGCCATATGGATCCACATTGGCCAGGCCGGGCACGCTGCCGTCCGCACCGGCCATGTACGCGCCATCGACGACGACTTCCTGACCGGTCAGCAACGTCAGCGGATGACCGTTCTCCTCGTTGTCCCCAATCAGGAAACGGAACGCCACATCATCGTTCGACGAGTCCTTCACTCCGGCCAGCACGCCATCACGTCCCAAGCGGATCAGCAGATCATTGGGCAGCTTGGTATGCACGCATACGGGGATGTCGTATGCGAACAGCGGCAACTCAGGCACCGCGGCGTGAATCAGACGGAAATGCCTCTCGATCTCCGCCACGCCGCCCAATGCGTAGAACGGCGCCGTGGCCACAATGGCGGCAGCTCCCATCTCACGAGCCGCACGAGCATGCTCGATCACGCGATTGGTCTCCGTGTCGATGCACCCCGCCAGCACCGGCACTCGGCCGCCGGCAATCTCAATGGCCGCGGCCAGTATCTCACGACGTCGCTCATCCGTGGAGAACACGACTTCGCTTGAGGATCCGAGAACGAAAAGTCCATTGACCCCGGCCGCAATCATGCGATCGATCGAGCGCCTGTAGCTCTCCACATCGAGACGATGATCCGCGGTCAACGGAGTGACGACCGGGGGAATGATCCCACGAAACTGATTCATAGTGTGAATCTCCTTGTTGTATTTGTGTCTGTCTGGTACGCGAGACAACACCGCATCCGCTCCGCATGAGCGAACCGCACCCGATCGTTGATCCGAATTCCTCCAGTTCAACAATTCGGGTGCGGCTCACATCTCGGAGTCGCAAGCACTGCCTTGCAACAGGTCCGCGCTCACGACACCGTCACTTCGTGTAGGTGTCGTACCACTTCTGCCAGATCTTCACGTTCTCCTGCAGACCAAGGCTGTCGAGCTGCTTGCAATACGCATCCCACTCCCCGTCAATACCACCCTTGGACATCCAAGTGGCAGTCTTCTGCATAACAACGTTGAGAATCTGGGTATTATTGCTACTCAGCTTGTTATTGTCTTCGGGGCTGGGATTCACATAGTCCGGAATGTAATCCTTGACGGGATCGAAGTGGCTGCGCTGCTCATCATATGCTTTATTCACCTCAAGCAAATCATCAGCATTGGTATCGCCCTTAATGGAGACTTCGTCGGGAATCCAACCCGTAAACCGATCAGACAGACCAGGGAAGAGGTTGTCTTTCATCAGCTGACTGGTCTTCTCTGCATCCACGGTGTATTGATGATTGCCGTTATCAGTAACCAGCTGTCCAAACGAGCCAAGGAACTGCTGCACGGAGTACTTCTCGGAGTAGAGCAGGTTGGCCAGCTTCAGCGCGGCGTCCTTGTTCGCGGCATGCGAGGAGATGGAAAGTTTGTTGCCGTCAAATTCGCTGGACGAGCCATCCCACACGGTCTGGTCCGGGGAGACGCCCGGGGCGGACGGCACCGGCATGGCGATGTACTGATCCTTAAGTGCACCGAAACTCGCGTCCAAGGACCATCCAAACGACACGCCGGTCTTCGCGGTCTTGCCGTCGCTGGTCTGGTCCGAATCATACGCATCAAGAGCCTTGGTGGCCCAGTCGGCGGGAATCAGGCCCTCGGAGATGAGCTTGTGGTAGTACTTGATGACCTCCTTGTATTCATCGGAGGTCAGGAAGCTCTTGACCACGCCGTTCTTGGCGTAGAAGCCGTATTCAGACACACCCTTGTTGAAGCCGGTGACGATGCCGGTGGAGTTGAGCAGCAGCATCGGGCTGTACCACGTGAAATAGCTGCCTTCGAGTTTCTTAATGTTCATCGGGATCTCGTCCGCTTGGCCGTTGCCGTTCGGATCCTGGGTCTTGAACGCCTTGAGCACGTTCTCCAGCTCGTCCCACGTGGTCGGCACCTGCAGCCCCAGCTTGTCAAGCCAGGTCTTGTTGATCATCATATTCTGACCGGACCCGGAATAGGACTTGCCTCGGGACGAAGGCAGGGCGTATATGTGACCGTCAGGATCGGTAATAAGCTTCTTGGCGTCCGGCTTCTCCTTGAAGAACTGCTTGACGTTCGGCAGCTTGTCAAGATCCTTGCTCAGATCCTCGAACATACTTGGGTACTGAGCAGCATCGGGCACACCGAAAGCGTGGAGGCTTACATCCGCCAGCTTGCCTGCGGCCAGAGTGGCGTTCTTCTGCTGGGCCCAGGCGTCCTCGCTGACCTCCTGCCAATCAATCTTGCAGTCGCAGCCGGCTTCCAGATCCTTGGCCCACTGCATGTTGGCGATCTTGTCCGTGCTGGGTCTCTTGACTATTAAGACACTTACAATCGGCTTGCCATCAGCGGTCGTGGTCGGCTCCTTGTCGCCGCCGCACGCAGACAACGACCCCAGCAAGGCCACGGCACACGCAACGGCACCCGCCTTCATCACGGTTTGTCTTCTCATCGTCTCTCCTTTGACATGATGATATTTGAGCGCGTCCGCCGCATCTGCGGGACGGACGCATTCATGATAGGCACGGGAGATGGAGTTCGTCAACATTCTTAACATATATGTGAGTCGCGCCACACATAGTCATTCCCGCCACCATGTAATCCACTAAACAGAACGCAGCACGTCAAAACCCGCTCCCGCGGCTTCGGGAACATGGACTGCTTCAGCACCATGATCTACCTGACCTGCGGCAGACCCGGCCTCAACACCGCATCCGCTCCGCATGAGCGAACCGCACCCGATCGTTGATCCGAATTCCTCCAGTTCAACAATTCGGGTGCGGCTCACATCTCGGAGTCGCAAGCACTGCCTTGCAACAGGCTTGCGCTCACGACACCATCACTTCGTGTAGGTGTCGTACCACTTCTGCCAGATCTTGGTGCTCTCCTGCAGACCAATGCTGTCGAGCTGCTTGCAGTAGGCATCCCATTCTTCGTCAATGCCACCCTTGGACATCCAAGTAGCAGTTTTCTGCATAGTGGTATTGAAAATCTCGGCATTATTAGTGTTCAGCTTCGTCGCATCGGAAGGATCCATATTATCCATATTGACGTAGTCGGGAATATAGTCCTTGACGGGATCGAAGTGGCTGCGCTGCTCCTCGTACACCTTGTTCACTTCAATCAATTCATCGGCGTGAGTATCGCCCTTGATAGTAGCTTCATCAGGAATCCAGCCCACCAACAATTCCGACAGGCCTGGATACTGGTTGTCACCGGTCAACTGGCTCAGCTTGTCATTATCCACGGTGTACTCATGCTCGCCAGTCTTGGTTATTGCCTTGCCGAAGGAGCCGAGGAACTGCTGCACGGAGTACTTCTCGGAGTACAGCAGGTTGGCCAGCTTCAGCGCGGCGTCCTTGTTCGCGGCGCGGGAGGAAATCGACAGTCCTGCAGGGGACAACTCACTGGAGGAACCATCCCACACGGTCTGGTCCGGGGAAACGCCCGGAGCAGAAGGTGCCGGCATAGCGATGTACTGGTCCTTTAGCTTGCCGAAATTGTCGGATGGAGACCAACCGAACACCACGCCGGTCTTCGCCGTTTGACCGTCACTGATCTGATCCGCGTTGTAGGCGTCATCGTCCTTGGTGGCCCAGTCGGCGGGAATCAGGCCCTCGGAGATGAGCTTGTGGTAGTACTTGATGACCTCCTTGTATTCATCGGAGGTCAGGAAGCTCTTGACCACGCCGTTCTTGGCGTAGAAGCCGTATTCAGACACACCCTTGTTGAAGCCGGTGACGATGCCGGTGGAGTTGAGCAGCAGCATCGGGCTGTACCACGTGAAATAGCTGCCTTCGAGTTTCTTAATGTTCATCGGGATCTCGTCCGCTTGGCCGTTGCCGTTCGGATCCTGGGTCTTGAACGCCTTGAGCACGTTCTCCAGCTCGTCCCACGTGGTCGGCACCTGCAGACCCAGCTTGTCAAGCCAGGCCTTGTTGATCAGCATATGCTGACCTGTGCCGGAGTAGGCCTTGCCTCGACCATCGGCTATCGCATAAATCCGCCCTTTGGAGTCAGTGGACATCTTCTTGGCATCCGGCTTCTGCTTAAAGAAGGCCTTGACGTTCGGTAGCTTGTCAAGATCCTTGCTCAGATCCTCGAACATACCGGGATACTGGTAAGCCTCAACAGCACCGTATCCATTCAGGTTCACATCCGCGATATCCCCAGAGGCCAAGGTGGCGTTCTTCTGCTGGGCCCAAGCCTCTCGAGTCACTTCCTGCCACTCGATCTTGCAATCGCAGTCGGCCTCCAAGTCCTTGGCCCACTGCATGTTGGCCATCTTTTCCTGATTGGCGTTCTTCTTGACCAGAACCGTCACAATCGGCTTGCCGTCGGCGGTCGTGGTCGGCTTCTTGCTGCCTCCACACGCAGATAGCGACCCCAGCAAGGCCACGGCACACGCAACGGCACCCGCCTTCACCATAGTTTGCCTTCTCATCGTCTCTCCTTTGACATGATGATATTTGAGCGCATCCGCCGCATCTGCGGGACGGACGCATTCATGATAGGCACGGGAGATGGAGTTCGTCAACATTCTTAACATATATGTGAGTCGCGCCACACATCGCCGCTCCCGCCACCACGTAACCTGTTAAAGGGAACGCAGCACGTCCGCCGCGCGCCATACCACACGTTGGATGCGGAACAGCGGGGCGATATCCTTGGCTGCATCGTCAAGCTTGCCCTGCGTGGCGCCGGGCAAGGACTCGGCCACGGTGAAACGGTTCGCGACGGACCCGCGGCAGACCCGGCCTCAACACCGCATCCGCTCCGCATGAGCGAACCGCACCCGATCGTTGATCCGAATTCCTCCAGTTCAACAATTCGGGTGCGGCTCACATCTCGGAGTCGCAAGCACTGCCTTGCAACAGGTCCGCGCTCACGACACCGTCACTTCGTGTAGGTGTCGTACCACTTCTGCCAGATCTTGATGTTATCCTGAAGGCCAATGCTGTCGAGCTGCTTGCAGTAGGCATCCCATTCCTCGTCGATGCCGCCCTTGGCCATCCAAGCAGCAGTCTTCTGCATAACGGTGTTGTTAATCTCCGCATTGCTTGTACTCAACTTCGCGGAATCGGAAGGATCCATATTATCCATATTGACGTAGTCGGGAATATAGTCCTTGACGGGATCGAAGTGGCTGCGCTGCTCCTCGTACACCTTGTTCACCTCAATCAGTTCATCGGCGTGGGTATCACCCTTAATGATGACTTCATTGGGAATCCAACCCACCAGCAATTCCGACAAACCAGGGTAAAGATTATCCTTAGTCAGCTTGTCTAACTTGGCGCTGTCCACAGTATACTTATGCTCACCGGTCTTAGTCAAAGTCTGACCAAACGATCCGAGGAACTGCTGCACGGAGTACTTCTCGGAGTAGAGCAGGTTGGCCAGCTTCAGCGCAGCATCCTTGTTCGCGGCATGCGCGGAAATGGTCAGCCCGGCAGGAGCCAATTCGCTAGAGGAACCATCCCACACGGTCTCATCCGGGGAAACGCCCGGAGCAGAAGGTGCCGGCATAGCGATGTACTGGTCCTTAAGCTTGCCGAAATTGTCAGTCGGAGACCAACCGAACACCACGCCGGTTTTCGCGATCTGGCCGTCACTAATCTGGTTCGCGTTGTAGGCGTCATCGTCCTTGGTGGCCCAGTCCGCTGGAATCAGCCCCTCGGAGATGAGCTTGTGGTAGTACTTGACGACCTCCTTGTATTCGTCGGAGGTCAGGAAGCTCTTGACCACGCCGTTCTTGGCATAATAACCAGAAGTGGATACGCCTTTGTTGAAGCCGGTCGGGATGCCGGTGGAATTGAGCAGCAGCATCGGGCTATACCAGGAGAAACCGCTTCCAAGCTTCTGTATGTTCATCGGGATCTCGTCGGCCTGTCCGTTGCCGTTCGGGTCCTGGGTCTTGAACGCCATAAGCACGTTCTCCAGCTCGTCCCACGTGGTCGGCACCTGCAGACCCAGCTTGTCGAGCCAGGCCTTGTTGATCAGCATGTGCTGGCCCGTACCGGAATAAGATTTTCCGCGCGCAGTGGCTATTGCATAGACTCTACCCTTGGAATCAGTCGAGAATTTCTTAGCTTCCGGCTTCTCCTTAAAGAATGCCTTGATATTTGGCAACTTGTCGAGACTCTTGCCTAGATCCTCAAACATTCCCGAATACTGGTAGGCGTCAAGGGAATTAAATCCGTTAAGGTTCACGTCCGCGATATCCCCAGAGGCCAAGGTGGCGTTCTTCTGCTGTGACCAAGCTTCTCGAGTCACTTCCTGCCACTCGATCTTGCAATCGCAGTCGGCCTCCAAGTCCTTGGCCCACTGCATGTTGGCCATCTTTTCCTGATTGGCGTTCTTCTTGACCAGAACCGTCACAATCGGCTTGCCGTCAGCGGTCGTGGTCGACTTCTTATTGCCACACGCAGACAGCGAACCCAGCAAGGCCACGGCGCATACCGCAGCACCCACCTTCATCGCGACATTCCTCATTGTCTCTCCTTTGAGTCGATGATGACTTCGGTTGCATCCATCACACCTATGAGATGGACGCAACCATGATAAGTACGGGAGCCAGCACTGTCAACAGCCTTAACATATTTGCATCAGGTCCGCTCGCACCGCCGCTCCCGTCACCACGCAACCGGCTAAATGGAACGCAGCACGTCCGCCGCGCGCCATACCACGTGTTGGATGCGGGCCAGTTCCGACTGCCGACTGACCTCATGCCAGAGCCTCGAATACCGTTCGGTCCAGCATTCCAGTTCATCGGCCAGCTTCGCCGCATCGATTCCGGCCTCATCCTGCCGCACCACGCCATGCGCGGCCAACAACGCCAACCCGACACGGTTCAGCAGACGCTAACCGTCGATGGCCAACGACCAGACCGCAGCGGAGGAGGGATCACCGGCCACGCGGAACAGCTGGGTGATATCTTCGGTTGCATCGTCAAGCTTGCCGTTCAATTCCCGGCCCGCGAGAATGGAGTCACGCAACGTCCGCAGCATCGAAACGCGAGCATCCGCCAACCTTGCCTGACCGGACTGCGGCAAATCATTCCGATACGCTTCCAGACAGCCCATGACCCGCACGATCTCCGTATTGCATCCGCCACGGCCGTCGTCCAGTTCCAGGTAAGTGACGAGATCACTCCACGAGAATCCGCCTTTGGCAGAAGCGCCCCTGAGCGCACCGACCACGCTACCAGTGCGGTCGCCGTATTCGATGGTGGATATGCGCGACAGCATATCGACTTCGCTGAGCTCGGCATCCGGATTCCAGGATTGCTGCGCACCGAAGATCATGCCCGGAACCGACATGCGGGGATCGTTGACGTGTCCGAAATCCCCCCAATCAGTGACCAGCATTCCCGAAACATCATGGGCGCGGCCATGGCGCGCCATCCTGGTGATGTTATTCCACGCATCGTCGATCCGCGGAATCAGCGCATTCCAGCACCACACCGCCGGGCACACCATCTGCGTCGCGCCGGCATCGGCGAGAGCTGCCGTTGTGCCATCATCCACGTCTGGCTCATACTGCCAATTCAGCCAGGTGATGTTCTTGGGAAGCGTATCGATGATCTCAGGGTGCTCGAGCGCGACATCGGCCCACACCATGACGTCATGCCCACGATCATCAACATGGCGGCACAGTCGCTCGACGAAATCGGCATACATCGCGCCAACGCCACGTTTCGCCGATTCCTGCTTCGACCTCCCCTTGCCGAGATCAAACGTCTCGTCGGCGCAGATATTGAACTTCCGCGAACGGAACAACGGCATCAGCTCATCGATCAATGATGTCGAAAACTCATAGGACCGCTCATCGGTGATGTTGAGCGTATGGTGCGTCATTCGCTCGATCAGGCTGAAAGGACGATCCGCGTCCTCCGGAAACTCTCCCAGATCACGTAGTTGCCGCGTCCGCAGCGCGGTGTAATGATGTCCGAACGTCGACACGGAGGGAACGAGCTCTATGCCACGCGCCGCGCAATAGGAATCAAGCTCGAGAATGTCGGACGAAGTCAGCGGATCGGCGCCACGCCACACTTCGCTAAGACCATTGAACTGGAACGTATGCTCGATGTACAACTGGAATTGGTTGTACTTGTAGAAGCACAGGCGATCCACCCACGATTTCAGCCAAGCCATAGAGGGCACACGGCCACGGGTCACGTCCAGATAGTAACCGCGGGTCGAGAACGCCGGCCGATCCCTGATGACCATGCACGGTATCGTCAAACCAATCTGGCGAATAATCTGACGCAGTGTCTGCACGCCATCGCGAACGCCTTCGAACCCCGAACCGGTGATCACAACGCTGTCCGGCGAGACCTCAAGCACATACGACCAGTCATCGAGCGAAGGACTGGTCCGCAAAGTCACCTCCCGCTGAACTTCTCCGGAGGCCACCTGCCAGCGGCCTCCGCATACGCGCTCAATGTCGTCGGCAAGCTGACGCGCAAACACGGCCTCCGCATCATCCGCGCCTCGTTGCTCCACAACTGTTCCCGACAACGGCAACGCGCATGTTCCCACCAGCGGCTCGACATTCGTCGGCTCCGGTATGACATGCCATTCCAATGTTGGTTCCTGCACCATAGCAGCCACATATCCTTTCGACCTCTGCATCGAGATAGAGCCTTCTGGCCCTCAGGACATGATAGCCGTCAACGGGGTCAACGGACACGGTTGCGGTCAGTCCCGGAAAGCGGCCTCGGCCCCACCGGCATCCGCCGACGCGGCGGCGCATAAACCCACAATGTCATCGACCATCTGCCGCAAGGTCGGGGCGGTGATGGTCGCGGGCAAGGATGGATCAGGCTCGTGGATGAGCGCGGTAAGTCCACCGGCGGCACGCACCGGAGCGATATCGTTCGTCCAGTAGTCGCCGATGCTCATCACACCCAGCTCGCCCGTCCGTCGGCGAACCGCCGACAGCCTTTCGATCACCTTCGGCCATCCGCCTGGCTTGGCGGCACCGGCGATGATGCCATCGAATCCTTCGAGCACGCCCAGACGGTCCAACGTCTCACGCAGCCCGATCATCGGCGAGTTCGTGACCAGCACGCGGCGGCAACCCAACACGCCCAACCGCTCCAAGAGGGATTTCAATCCCTCGGGCGGACGCACGTCGAACGTGCCTTCGGCCAACATCCGACGCGAACGCATATACGCATCCTGCGACTGCTCGGCGGTCAGACGCCCTGCCGCATGAGCCTGCACGACGTCATAGGCATCCGAATACTTCGGCATATCCACCGGACATGCCAGAAACCGCTCCAGCTCATCGTTCAACGTGGCCGCATCATCACGATCAAGATGCGCGCACACCGCCTCGGCGTAGGCCCTGACCGGACCATCGCCGAGGCATACCGTGCCGTCGAAATCGAAAGCCACCGCGAATGCCGAATCACCGTTCACAGCTCTACCACCCAATCCCGCATCACATCAGTCGCCGGCATACGGCGGTCACTGTTCCCAATCCGAATCGAACGTCGGCTTGAGCGTGCTCAGCGAAGACTTGACGTCACCCGCACCGGAGAGCACGTTCTCCAAGGACTTCTGCACATCGTCGCTGGCCTGTTGCATGCCGGGCGTCAACGGAATGGTGAACAGGTTCTTGGTGGCATCAGCCAAGATGGGCGCAATGGCACTGCCCGAATTGGCATACTTGGCATCGGCGATCGCGGACTTGCGCACAGGAATGTAACCGGTACCGATCGCCCACTCGATCTGGCTGTCCTTGGACGTCAGGAACTTCTCATACAGATAGGCCGCCGTTCGCTGTTCGGGGCTGGCCGAGGAGAACATGTAGATATCGGTGCCCTGCTGCATCGCGTGCTTCGCCGGATACGGCGCCACACCGTATTCGAACTTGCCCTCGGCTCCCTTCTTGACGAAGGATTCACCGGCGTTGGACCCGACATACATGGCGACCTTCTGGTTGGAGAACGGACCGGACATGTACTTGTCGGTGCCGGCGATGCGGAAATAGCCATCCTTGACGCCCTTGTCGTAGTAGTCGAAGGCCTTGGCGGACTTCTCGCCGGTCACATCGAGGCCCTTACCGAACGTCACCCCCTCGTTCTTCATATAGGTGATGTAGTAGTTCGACAGCGAGTCGAAGCCCGCGCCGGGAATGCCCTTCGCGCTCTCGATTTTCTTGGAGGTTTCGGCGAGCTCGTCATACGTGGTGGGCACCTTGAGTCCCAGCTCGTCGAGCATGGTCTTGTTGTACCACAGCACCTCAGTGGACTTGTTGAACGGCATGCCATACGTCTTGCCGTCGATCTTCACGCCATCGCGCAGGCCGGGCAGCACGTCATCCCAGTTGTCGAATGCGAGATTACCGTCCTTGGATGTGATGTAGGGGTCAAGGTCGACGACCTGGCCGTCGGAAATCGCGTCGACCAGCCAGCTCGGATACGCCTGGGTGATGGTCGGCAGGTCCTTCGGACTCTGCATCGTGGCGGTGAGCTTCTGCTGCAGGTCGTTATAGCTGGACTGGTTCTGCAAGGTCACCTTGATATTAGGGTTCTGTTTCATGAACGTGTCGGTCAGGCTCTGCAGGGTCTTCTCCTGATTGCCTGTCATGCCGTGCCAGAACGTAATCTCAACGTTTCCCTTGATGTCGGTGACGATCTTGTCGGATTGTCCGCCATCGTCCGCCGCGTTGGTCGAACCGCACCCAGACAAGGCGAGCACGCCAGCCATCAATGCGGTCAGCACCGCTTTCGCACGCATATTACCGTGTAGTGTCATGATTCCATTCCTTTTCTGATTCCATTGGTTTCCGTTTGCTTGTTTCTTTTCCTGTTTCCCGTGGAACATTCCCCGGAAAAGTCTCGGCAATGACGCAACCGGCAACACGCCGGTTCACAGCTCACAGCTCAACAGTCAACCCCGGTTCGGGCAAGATCATCGCTCCATAATCGTTGCGATACCGTTCGGGATGCTCGCCATGCACCGGGAACAGCAGACGGGGACGCACCGCATCGATGATCTCGAACGCCTTCTCCACCGTGGCGTGCCCGGAGCACGAAATCGTGACGGCTTCGACATCCTGATCGGCGAATCCTTGGAAGAACGGCTTATACGCGGGGTCGTATTCTCCGAGAGGCGCGGCACCCGTGTGCACATACAATCCGTTGCGTCGAAGATCGTGCAGATGCGCGGCTCTCGCACGATCGTCGAGCTGCCACAGATACGCATCCTGATCGGACAGCAGTTCATCGAACGGAATCTCCAGCGTCGAGTCGAGCGCCGAATAATCACGGTCATCATTCAGGCGGTAGTAATGCACGGGGTCACCGGTCACGGAAGTGTAGACGAAAGCCGCGTACGCACTGAGCACGACGGTGCGCGGACTGGACGCGATGATGTGCTGGATTCGTTCGATGTTCGTCAGATAGTAGTTGAACGTGATCTGACGATGCGGATTGTCCCGAACGAGCGCCTCGATGCGATTGCACACCTGCTGCTCGGTGGTTTCCGGGCGGTCGACGGGATCGCCTGGCTTGCGGAAGGAGATCGACGTGCCTTCCATGATGAGCGCATCGGCACCCGCGTTCGCCTGGAGGAACGCACGGGTGTCATGCTCAAGAAATCCGTGGAAACGAATGTCGCCCGTGTACGCGATGACCGCGTCCGGCGTGACGACGCGCAGACCGGACGCACCGTAGGCATCGTGGTCGACGGGCATAACCGTGACCGCGATGGCGCCGACATGCACGGTGCCGTTGGGCTCCACGCCGATAATCGGCCGCGTATGGCCGTAATCCTTGCGATATGGCGGGAAATCGAAGTCGTCGTTCACGTTCATGGCTTCGAGCACCCTCTTGGTGTTCTGCGAAGCGTAGACGGGAACGGCGGAATCGATGTAGTTGAGCATTTTGGAATGGTCGAGATGCGCATGCGAGACGAAGACCGCACTGTGCGCATACGGGTCCGCAGACCAACGGCAGCCGGGCACGTCTATCGCGCGGTCGAATATCGCCGGCAGGTACGGCACATAGCCTTGCGTGATGAGATCGGCGAGATCTCGGGGTTGCTCGGGAGCGGCGGGGTTGTATTCGCAACCGCAGTCGAACACGATGCGGCTATCGCCATAGGACACCTCGATGAGATTGCCTCCGATCGTGCGGATGCCCCGGTAAAACGTGATGCGCGTTTTGTCGCGCAAATCGTTATCCCTTGATGCCATTGCTGGACACTCCTTCGATGATTTGCTTGTGGAAGATGAAATACAGCACCAATATCGGCACGATCGTGGCCGTGCTGGCCGCCATCTGAAGTTGTACCGCCGTGCCGGTCTCGGTAGCGAACGCGCTCAGACCATTGCTGATCAGACGCATATCCGTGCTGTTGGTGACGAGGATCGGCCAGAGGAACGAATTCCAGCCGCCGATGAACAGCAGCAACGCCATGGTGAACAAAGCGGACCTGCTCATCGGGATCATCACTTTCCAGATGAATTCGAGATCGCCGCACCCGTCGACCTTCGCCGCGTTGTAGTACGCCGCCGGCATGGACGACAGGTACTGCTGCAGATAGAAGATGTAGAACACGCTTGCCAAGGAGGGCAAGATCAACGCCCAATACGTATCCAGCAGCCCCAGCTGGTTGATCGTGCGATAGTTGGTGAACACGACGACCTCATACGGCACCATAAGCAGCGCCATCATGCCCATCATCAGCGCCTTCTTGAACCGGAAACGCAGCCTCACCAAGGCGAAGGCCGCAAGCACGGTGGTGATGATCGTGCCCAACGTCGACAACCCAGACACCAGTACCGTGTTGAGGAAATAACGGGGGAACGGCGCCTGTCTCATGGCTTCGACGAAATTATGCCACTGCGGGACGCGAGGCACTATCGTCGGCGGGATACTCGTGACCTCCTGATAGGTCATCAGGCTGCTGGACAGCATGTACAGGAACGGGAAGAGCGTAAGCGCCGCCATGACGATGACGAACACGTAGACCAGACCCTTACCGAGAAACCTCACTTCGCCAGCCTCCTCAATACGATGCCTTGGATGATGGTGAAAGCCAGAATCACCAGGAACAGCACCACCGCCGCGGCCATGCCCTGCCCATACTTGTTGTCCACGTAGAACTTGTTGAACACGTAGAACACCGCCGTCGTGGCGCTATCGCCGATACCGGCCTTCCCGTTGAACAAGGCGTACACCTCCGTATACACCTTGAAGGAATTGATGAAATCCACGATGGACAGGAACGTCAGAATCGGCACCATCTGCGGCAACGTGATCCTGCGGAACTTCTCCCAGGCCGTGGCGCCGAACATGTCGGCCACCTTGTAATATTCCTTGTCTATGCCGCGCAGGCCCGACAACAGAATGATGATGTTGAACGCCAGGGATGACCATATGCCGAAGATGATGAGCGTGGGCATATTGAACTTCGGATCGTTGAGAAAATCATAGGGTCCAAGGCCGCACAGACCCAACACGTAATTGACAAGACCGTAATCGCCGTTGAACAGATACCGGAACACCATGCCGATGGCGATTACCGAGGTCAGATAGGGGATGAAGAACAGGATTTCGAAGACCCTGCCTCCACGAAGCTTTCCATTGATGGCCACCGCCACCGCCATCGACAGCACCAGCCCGACCGACACCACGACGAATGCAAACAGCGCCGTATTGGCGATGGCCTTGCGGAATTCGGGATCCGCGAACACGAAAACAAAATTACGCATTCCCACAAACCGTTGACGGGTCAACGTCCCGCCCTGCAGCGACATGATGAAGATACGCACCAGGGGAAGCAGATTGAACACGGTGATCAGCGCCAAGGCCGGGAACAGCAACAGCCACGCATGGGGCTGCCGCTCGGCGGAATATCGACCCGAGCGATGAGATTTCCCTCCCCCGCCCTCATTCAAGGCAGTCACCGCACTCGACTTCTCGCGCCTCTCTTCCATATCAGTACACCCTCGTTCCATCCTCGGAGAACAGATATATATCGTCATACCCGATGGCGAACGCGACCCGTTGCCCTTGGCGGATTCCCGTGCGTGCATCGACCACGCTGCGCGCATGTTGCCCGCCGGCGTCAAAATGCAGGACGGCATAACGGCCGATCATTTCCAAAGACTCGATCTCGGCCTCAAACGCCGGCTTGAATCCATCGGCATGCCCTTTCATGGGCTCCGTCAGGAAATATTCAGGACGAATGCCGACCTTGTAGCGCTCCTCCGCCAGCACTCCTCCCGCGGCGCCGGCGCGGAACCGGGAACCATCAAGATCCGCGAGCGCGATGTCGAAGGCCTTTCCCCGCAGCATGCCGTCAGAACGGTCGAATCTCATGTCGAAGATATTGATGATCGGACTTCCCATGAACTGCGCCACAAACAGGTTGGCCGGGTCGAGATAGAGTTTTTGCGGATTGTCGTACTGCTGCACCACACCCTCGTTCATCAGCACGATGCGATCGGAAATCGACAGCGCCTCCTCCTGATCGTGAGTGACGAAGATCGTGGTGATGCCCGTCCCCTTGACCAGACGGCGAATCTCCTCACGAATATGCAACCGTAGACGCGCGTCCAAATTGCTCAACGGCTCGTCGAGCAGCAGCACCCGGGGAGTCTGCACGAGTGCACGAGCGATGGCCACACGCTGCTGCTGCCCGCCCGACAACGCGGAAGGTTTCTTGTCCGCCAGATTCTCGATGTTCGTCATGTCCATGAACTTGTGGGCGATCTTCGCCGCCTCTTCCCTGCTGCGGCGATGTTCTCCCACACGCAGCGGAAACATGACGTTCTCCAATACCGTCATATGCGGGTAGAGGGCATAATTCTGGAAGACCATCCCGATGTTGCGATTCTTGGGATGCAGTCCGACGACGGATTGGCCGTCGATGGCGATATCGCCGGAAGTGGGATCCAGAAGACCCGCGATGATGTTCAACGTAGTGCTTTTGCCGCAACCGCTGGGACCGAGCAGGCAGACCAGTTCCCCGTCTCGAATATCGAGGCTGACATCCTTGAGGGCCTCGTAGCCGTTCTCATACACCTTCCTGAGGTTTCTGATCGAGATTCCCATATCCACCCACTCCCATATTTCGGCGTTCCGGCGGCGCTCAGCACCAGCATGACACGGGCAGATGCGGCGGTGGAAGCAATTCATCGGGACTACACGCGCACAAGTCGGAGAATTCATCTTGTTCACATGAAGGAAAACAACGGCGAGACCGTCCGCCACTGACGTCACGGCATCCGCCGGACCTGATACAATGCCCGTATCGTCGCAGCGACGCATGGCAGGCGGCCTTGGAGGTGCATGGTGAGAACATACGAGAACGCGCAGGAACTCACAGAGGAGATCGGTGCGGCGTTTCGCAAATACATTGCGGAGTTCGACGACATTCCGGAAGCCCTGAAAGACAAGCGCATCGACGAGGTCGAGAGGACCCCGGCGGAAAACCTCGCCTATCAGGTTGGTTGGACCACCCTGCTGCTGCAATGGGAGGATCGCGAGCGGAAGGGCCTTCCGGTGCGAACGCCGTCGGACGAGTTCAAGTGGAACCAGCTCGGAAAGCTGTACCAGTGGTTCACCGACACCTACGCCCACCTTTCACTGCGGGAGCTGAAGGGCATGTTGACCGACAACGTCGACGCCATATACGCCATGATCGACGCGATGAGCGAGGATGAGCTGTTCAAGCCGCATATGAGGCAATGGGCCGACGACGCCACCAAAACGGCGGTATGGGAAGTGTACAGGTTCATTCATGTGAACACCGTCGCCCCGTTCGGATCGTTCAGGACGAAGATCCGCAAGTGGAAGCGGATGGCCCTATAGGTTCGGCACGGCCCGCAACCGTTGCAAACTAGTTTGTTTTGGTTTGTAGGACGGTCTTGCGATCGTCCGCTCCAAGTCTCACGCCGCTTGCGTGGCTGCTTGGTTCGCACTTCACCGGAGTCTGCGTTGCACGACGTGATGCGTCGTTCCGTCTTCCGTCCCCTCCATGCGCGTTTAGGGTCTCCGGGGCACTCCCGGCGACTTGGATGTTGATGGCCGCGTTCACATCACGGTCGAGGGACAGTCCGCACTCCTCGCAATGGTAGACGCGCTCGGACAGGGACAGTTTGGTTTTCACCGTCCCGCAGTTCGAGCAGGTCTTCGAGCTTGGATACCAGCGGCCGATGATGTGGAGTCCAGCGCCGGTGCGTGCGGTCTTGTAGGTCAGTTGGCGTCGGAACTCCGCGAATGCGGCGTCCTGAATCGATTGGGCGAGCCTGTGGTTTTTGACCATGCCCGCCACGTTCAGATCCTCGATGCTGATGTCCGAGTACGTGTCGGCGAGCCATGTGGTCAGCTTGTCCAACATGTCGCGGCGCTGATTGGCGACACGCGCGTGCAGTCGGACGACTCGTTCCCGCGCGCGGGCGCGCCGATGCGAGCCGGGCTGTCTGCGGCTCAGCGAGCGTTGCGCCCGCTTAAGACGGCGTTCATTGGCCTTGAGCGTGTGCGGGTTGGCGATCGTGGTGCCTTCCGAGAGCGTCGCCAAGGATTTCACGCCCAGATCGATGCCGACCGCCCCTTCCCTCGGCGTTCGTCTCGCCGTTGGGTCGGCGCGTTCGACGGTCAACGCGGCGTGCCAGCGTCCCGCACGGCACGACACCGTCATGCGCAGCGCCCTGGCCCCGTCCACGCGTCCTGCGACGTTCTCCATGCAGTGCACGCGGCCGATGCGCGGCAGTCTGAGCGCCTTCGGATCGGCCCTGACGAGGCCGAAGCTGCCGGTCGTGTACGCGAACCGCGGCGTCTCCCGATCCTTCGCCTTGAATCTCGGGAACCCAATCCTGCGGCCCTTCCGTTCGCCCTTGCGGCTTTTCGACCAGTTCGACAGGGCGTCGGACAATGCCTCCAGACCACTGTTGTAGGCTTCCTTGCTGTTCTCCCGCCACCACGGCGTCCCGTCCGCATCCACGGCCAGCGTGCCCTTGTTCGCATTCCACCAGCGGCGCAGCGCATACAATGTCCATTCCAGCTTCCCGCCGGTTTCGATGGTCTCCTTGACGTGGGCGAGCCCCGCATTGTACGCGAACCTGGCCGCCCCCGCGTGCGACAGCATCAGGCGTTCCTGCACGGGCGTCGGATTCAACGCCACCTTGACGGCCTCAAGTATCATGCGCCGCCTTCAACGCGGCCTTCGCCTTGTTCCTCGCCGCGCGCCGACCGTACAGGCGGGCGCAGAACGAGGCCAGCACCTCAGTCATGTCCCGCACGAAATCGTCGTCCAGCTCGGAATCGTCCACGACGATGAGCCGCCGCCCCTGCGCCGTCAACGCGGATTCGACCAGTTCCGCGTTCATGCGGGCCAGGCGGTCGCGATGCTCCACGACGATCGTGCCCACGGTCGGGTCGGCGAGGGTGCGGTTCAACTTGCGGCGTTTGTCGTCCATGCCGGAACCGGTCTCCGACACCATCTCGACGTCCGACGCGCCCAGATCGATGGCGAACGCCTTACGCGCGATTCTGTTGAAGCACGGCGTGGCAGCGGACGAGATGTATTACGAGCCGTTTGCGATGTGATGTTCGGGAGCGCGGGAACGTAGCGTATCGAACGTATAGGTAACGAAGTGGGAGGTGTCTCGCCGGCTGATTGCTTGGCGAGACACCTCCCACTTGGCATTGCTCCCCTCAGCCTCACCTCGTTCGGCAGCTCCCCTCAGAGAGGGAGCAATATGGGTCATATCATGGTTCTGGAATCTCCAGCGGGAAGCTACGCAGACGCCTTAGCCCAAACGCAGTGTTGGCTCCTCCTCGGAGAGGGAAGCCAACACTGAGATGGGAATTAGTGCTGACATGAGTCAGCAATCATTCTTAGTGGCGGAGCATTTTGCGGGCGGTGGCGAGGGCGGCACCTGCGGCGAGGAACAGCACGGTGATGCCGGCGAAGACGCTCACGTCAGCGCCAGAGTTGGCCAGCTTGCCGTTGGCCTTGGACGCGTTCTTGGACGTGCTCGGCTTCTTGTTGCCGTTGTTCTGGTTCTGGTTGTTGGAGCCGGCGTTGTTCTGGTCGTTGCCGGTGTTGGAACCATTGTTGGAACCGTTGTTGTTTTCGTTGCCGTTGTTGTTGCCACCGTTGTTGTTCGGGGCCTCCTGCTTGACGACTTCAGCCTTCTGACCGGGCTCGACGCTCACCACGTTGCCGTTGGCGTCAAGGGTGACCTTAGAGCTGAAGGCGGCGGCGAGGTTCAGGCGCTGCCAGCCGTCGGAAGTGGAGTCGAGCGGGTAGCCGGACTGGATTTCAGTGCGGGCCAGCACTTCGCGGCGCTGGTCGGCGCTCAGGGTCGGGAACACGGTACGCAGCAGGGCCTCGGCGCCAGCAGGCACGCGGGCGGCCTGATCGGTGGGGCCGACCGGGTCGAAGCCGTAGGTGAGGCGCTCGGTGTACACGTCCACGGCGGACTTGACATCGGTGACGGGCTCAGTGGCGACCTGATCGGTGTTGAGGTTCTTGTAGCCGTTGGTGGTGGTGGCCTTCGTGTTGGCGATAATCTCGTCAAGGGTGTTGCCGTATCCGGCTTCTTGGCCGCGCTTGGTCAGGTAGTCGCGCAGTTCCTGCTGGGCGGGCTTGACGACCTGCTCGAAGAAGACGTCGTCGTTCAGACGGCCGGCGGCGGAAGCCTCACCGACGATACGGCCGCCCATGATGTCCATCGGGTAGTGCACACCAAGCACGATGCGGTTGTTGCCACCCTCGGCGGCACGGGCTGCAATCTGCGGGGCGAGCTCAGGCATCAGGGCAGCCAGGGTCAGGCCGGACGTGTAGAACGCCATCGTGTGGCCGGACGGGAAGGACTCGGACTGCACCAGACCGCCATAGCCATTGGCACGGTCGACATTGCGGAAATCATCGTGGAAGCCGGCCACGCGCTTCAGAGCGAGCGCAGGAGCCAGTCCCTTCAGGTCGTTTTCACCGTTGGCGCTGCGGTCGATAGAGTCGCCTTCAGCGGTGTTAAGCGACGGACGCGGGTAGTTGAAACCATGCTTGGCGCCAGTCACCGGGATGTAGCCGACCATGTCGTTGAGCAGCTTGCCGGTCTTGGCCAGCGGCACATTGCCATTGGCATCTGCTTCGTAGCCTTCATAGAACCATTCGCCGATAATCGGACCGAAGGCATCCCAGTAGGTTTCGCGATTGTTCTGGGCACCATCAATGACGGCACGCTGCTGCTGGGTGTAGTGGTCGTCCACCTTCACACCATTGGTGTTATCGGCGTCAGCCTTGTTGTTGATAGCCACGGTCAGGTCATCGCTCTTGCCAAGCACTGCAACGCCGGCATCAGTGACGCTGCCGTGGGATGCAGTGGTCTCGTCATTGTTCGGGTTGGCCACCGGAGTCCAGTAGTTGTTGAACTCCTTGAGCAGTACCTGCGGATCGGCCTTAGCGATGTCAGACGGGTAGGTCGGCTGGTCGTCGGCCATGGCGGCCGGCACCACAGCCGCGAAGCTGGCGGCGATGGTGGCAACGGCGGCGATCCCGGCAAGCGCACGCTCGCACTGAGTGAATACGGACATTGTCTCTCCTCATCAATATCGGTCTGTATTGATGCCCTTCCTCTTGGCATCGATCGACGAAAACGCCGGTACCCAAATGCATGAGCGCTGATGGGAACGCTTTCACTGACCAACGTTAGGAATGCGACATGGCCGCGATGGTTAAGAACCATGAATGTCATATGGCCGCTAATTGAACAGCACGAGCCAACAATGTAGTCATGGTTCAGCGACTACTGCCTGTGGCCAAGGTGTTTTCCGGCAGAGCTGCGGGTAGGCTGGGAGCTATGGAATTGCATGTACTGAATCACCCACTGGTCGAGCACAAGCTCACCGTGCTGCGCGACAAGAACACCCCCTCCTCCACTTTCCGCGAGCTCGTCTCCGAGCTTGTGATGCTTGAAGCCTATGAAGCCACCCGCAACCTGAGCGTCGTGGCCGCGCCGATCGAGACCCCGGTCGCGCCGATGACCGGCAAGAAGATCGCCGAACCCCGTCCGATCATCGTGCCCGTGCTGCGTGCCGGCCTCGGCATGCTCGACGGCATGACCCGCCTCATGCCCACCGCCGAAGTCGGCTTCCTTGGCATGAAGCGCGACGAGGAGCATCCCACCCAGCAGGTGACGTATGCGAACCGTTTGCCCGAGGATCTGTCCGGCCGCCAGTGCTTCCTGATCGATCCGATGCTCGCCACCGGCGGCACCCTGGTCGCCGCCACCCACTATCTGGCTGAGCGCGGCGCCAAGGACGTCACCGCCATCAACATCATCGCGGCGCCTGAAGGCATCAAGTACGTCGAGGAGCACATCGACCCGTCCATCGAATTCAAGGTCGTGGTGTGCGCGGTGGACGAGAAGCTCAATGACAAGTGCTACATCGTGCCGGGTCTGGGCGATGCCGGCGATCGTCTCTACGGCGTCATCGACTGACGCATGAACATCGACATCGTCTGCGTCGGCCGGATCAAGGAACGGTATCTGGCCGACGCCATCGCCGAATATTCCAAGCGACTCTCGCGCTACTGCAAGCTCAACATCATCGAGGTGGCGGATGAGAAGACGCCCGAACACGCCTCTGAAGGCGTTGACCGACAGATCAAGGCCAAAGAAGGCGAACGCATCGCCAAGCATCTGAAGGACGGGGCGTTTGTTATTGCCCTTGCCATCAACGGCAAGCAGCTGTCCAGTGAAGAATTGGCCGCCAAAATCAACGACCTTGGATTGCGTGGTACCAGCCATATTCAGCTGGTCATCGGCGGTTCAATCGGCCTTGACGACGCGATTCTGCGTCGTGCTGATTTTCTGCTGAGCTTCTCGAAGATGACGTTCCCCCATCAGCTCATGCGCGTGATTCTGCTCGAACAGATTTATCGCGCTTATAAGATCAACGCTGGCGAGCCGTATCACAAGTAAAACACCATACCTCATGGGGCGGGAAATCCCTCATGGGGCGGTAATTGCCCCATGGGGCCGTAAAACCCTCATGGGGCGGTATACCAAAATGGCTTAATTCCGCGGTTTCACATATTCTTCAAACCGCCCCATGGGCAAGTTACCGCCCGATGAGCCTGTAACCGCCCCATGGGCACATCAATAACGCCCTCAACCTCACACTGCGTCGGGGCCGAACGCTTCGAAGATGAGGCGGTCGAAGTAGGGGGCGCACTGGGCGAGTTCATCGCTGTTGCGCACGGTCCATGAAACCGGCATCGCACCCATCGAACGAGCGAGCCTGACTTGCGGCGAAGCGCCACCGGTCCAGTCATAAGCCACGAAATCAGGACGAGACAGCCAGTCGAACGCCAGTAAGCCGGCGACCCATTCAGCCGCACCATTCTTGCTCAGCTTCGCCGGCCAGCTCAGCTGACCACGGCACACCTCAGGGTGATGCTCCTTGTACCAATTCACCGCGCCCGGGTGGAAGGATTCGATCACGTACGGGCCGTCATACGCCTCAAGCAAGGCGTGGCCCTTTTCCATGAGCTCTTCGCTACGCTCATCCCAAGCCTTGTTGTTGCTGAACTTGTATTTCACGATCAGCGGAGCCTGGCCGGCCACCACGTCCAGCACATCGGAAAACAGCGGCACATGCTGGTAGTACCCCTTCGGCGCGGCGGACGGCGTGACCGCCAGGGGCGGGTTCGCATCGGCGCCCGGCAAGGGCTCGGCCTTCAAGTCACCGGACTTGCCGTTCGGGAACAGCGGAATACGGGTCAGATCTTCGATGCGGCGCGGTGCTCAAACGCGCCGATTACAAGCTGAGCTTTTCGAAGATGACGTTCCCCCATCAGCTCATGCGCGTGATCCTGTTGGAGCAGATCTATCGCGCATACAAGATCAACGCCCACGAGCCGTATCACAAGTGATGGCGCGCGCCCCAATCATGCGGGGCATGGCAAACGGCCCGCCTTCTCGAAAACCTCCGGGGCGGCGGGCCGTCGTCATTGTCGCGGCATAGGGACCGCGACCACATCACTTCTGGGACAGCGAGTTATTGTAATCGTCCAGATCCGTCTGCAACGCCTTGACCTGATCGCTCAAAGCCTTCTTGGGATCGGTGCCTTCGAAGATCTGTTCGACGGCCTTCTCCACGCCCTTGCGGGCCTGCGGCATCACACCTGCGGAGCATCCCTGGGTGGCGGGAGTGAGCTTGGTGTTCTGCAGCTGCCTGACCGCCACATCGAACTGCGGGTACTGCTGACGCCACTGGGCATCCGCCGGCTCCTCGAGCGCCTTCTTCGAGGTCGGGAAGTAACCGGTGCCGGTATGCCATTCGGCCTGACGCTTCGGGTCGGAAAGGAACTTGACGAACTGCCAAGCCGCCTGCTGCTCCTCGTCGGAGTGCTTTACGTTGGAAATCCACAGGGAGCCGCCGCCGATGATCGGGCCGGAGTTGTTCTTCTTGATCTTCGGGTAGTTCCCCACACCGACTTCGAAGCCCTTCTGCTTGGCGGCGTCCATCACACCGGCCAGATCGGCGGTGGATTCGATGGTGATGCCGATGTTGCCGGTTTCAAAGGCGTTGATGGCCGCGGTGGTATCGGAACCGGTGTTGCCGGAGACGCCGGAGTCGACCATATCCTTCCACCACTTCATGAACGTGACTGCGGCGTCGTTGTCGAAGCTGAACTTCGACACGCGATCCTTGCCACGGCCGTTGTCGGGACCGCAGTACTGCTCGCCACTGGCGGCGATCTCCTGCTCCAGGTACCAGCCGTAGACGGCGGCGTTGAAGCCGTACTGTGCGGGTCCGCCATTCTTCTCGGAAAGCTTCTCGGCGGCGGCCTTCACTTCATCCAGCGTTTCCGGTGCCTTGTTCGGGTCGAGCCCGGCCTGCTCGAACAATGTCTTGTTGTAGTACAGCACCGGCATGGAGGTGTTGAACGGCATCGAATACAGCTTGCCGTTCACGGTGTAGTACCCGGCCACGTTCGGCTGCAGATCGGAGGTGTCGTACTTGTCTTTATCGATGAAATTCTGCATCGGCGTGATGGTGCCGGAATCCATCATGAAGCGCGAACCGATGTCGTAGATCTGCATCAGCGTCGGCGTGGACTGCGACTGCACGGCCGACTTGTATTTGGTGATCGCTTCATCATACTTGCCTTGGTACAAGCCTTTGACGGTGATCTTGCCCTTGTTCTGCGCGTTGAACTCATTGATCATCTTGTCCAGCACCTGACCGTTCGTGCCGGACATGGAGTGCCAGAAGTTCACGGTCACGGAACCGTCGGACTCTTTGGGCGTAGGGACGTTGGCGTTCGAAGCGGTATCCGATCCGCATGCCGCCAAGGAAACCATGGAACCCACCGCCGCGATGATGGCGATGGCACGGGTGGCAATCTTGTTCATTCTTATTCGTTCTCCTCATAAGCCGCCCGCATGCCGGATACGACACGGCCGACGGACGGTGATTGGTGACAGTCGGCCAGCGAGCGCCGGCCGAGGGATGGTGATTGACGTCGACATTCAGCTCGGCCAATGGTCGGCGACGTCAATGGTTGGTTGTTGTCGGTATTGAGTTATGAATCACAAATCATTTGGTCGAACCAGCAGTCAGACCGCGCACGATCTGACGCTGCCCGAACACGATGATGAACAGCGTGGGGATGACGGCCAGAACGGCGCCGGCCATCACCAGTCCCGGGTTGAAGGCATCGGGCGACTGCAGCTGCGTGATGCCGATCTGGATGGTCTGCATCTGCGGTGTCTCCGTGACCAGCAAGGGCCAGAAGAAGGCGTTCCAGTGAGTCAGAAAGGTGTAGATGGCCAGCGAGGCGATGGCCGGGCGGCTTAGCGGAAGCACTACGGACCATAGCAGGCGCAGGTTCGAGGCGCCGTCGATGCGCGCGGCTTCCACCAGCTCCATCGGGAACTGGCGCATGAACGAATGCATCATGAACACGCCGAATCCACTGGCGAGGAACGGAAGCACCAGTGCGAGGAAGGTGTTGCGCAGCCCGAGCGAAGAGATGGTCAGATAGTTCGGGATGATCACGGATTCACCCGGAATCATCATCGTGGACAGGAACAGCACAAACCACACGCGACGGCCCTTGACTTTGAGGATCACCAGCGCATACGCCACCAAAGTGGAGGTGAGCACCTGCGCCACGGTGATCACCAGCGTGGCCCCCAGCGAGTTGACGTACTGGCGCATAAGCGGAATGATCTGCGCCGCGGTGGCGAGATTATTCCAGGTGATGCCATGCACCGGCCAGACGGCGGGCGGATAACTGGCGATGTCCTCCTGCTTCATCAGCGAACCGGCGAACGAGTAGTACACCGGGAAGACCACGAGGAAGGCAAGAAACAGCAGCACCAGCACGCCGAATATCTTCGAGGCGATGTATCTGGCGCGGGAAAGGCTCAGCGAGCCGGCCGCGCCGCGCGACACGGTACCGGAGGGAACGGAAGCGGTCATTGGTTATCCACCTGCTTTCCAACAGTGAGGAACTGGATCAGGGTGATGACGGCGACCACCACGATCAGCACCAACGCCTCGGCCGAAGCGTAGCCGAAATTGGAGCTGTTGTTGGCGAAACCGTGCATGTAGATGTCGTACACCAGCGTGGTGGTGGAGGCGTTCGGGCCACCCTTGGTGAGCACATGAATCTGGCCGAAGCTTTCCAACGACTGGATGGTGTCGGTGATGATCAGGAAGAACAACTGCGGCATGATCAGCGGAATCATGATCGAGGTCTGCAGGCGTAGACCGGAAGCACCGTCCAGACGAGCCGCTTCAACGATTTCCTCCGGAACCGAGCCCAGGCCGGCAAGCAACACCAGCACGTTGTAGCCGATGTTCATCCACACCGTGGTCATGGCGATGGCCGGCATCGCGAATTTCGGGTCGGTGAGCCAACCCACCGGCTGCATGCCGATTTTCTGCAGTGCGGCGTTGAACAGGCCAGTGGCCGGATTGAAGAAGGCGGAGAAGATGATGGACGCGGCCGACACCGAGTAGGCGAACGGTAGCGCGAAAATCGTGCGGAACACACGATTGACGGTGGATTCCTTGTTCAGCATCAGCGCGATGACCAGCGACAGCAGAATCGTGGGAATCACCGTGTATACGGCAAACATCAACGTATTGAGCATGATCTTGCCGAATTCGGGATCGCTGAACACGCGCTGGAAGTTGCGCAGTCCCACGAATTTGCTCTGCCGGCCAAGAATGTCGGTGCCCGACATGGACAGCACGAACGTGCGGATCAGCGGATATACCACGAATACGAGGAACACGATGGCCGCGGGCGCAAGATACAGCGACGACGTCACGTCGCGCAGGGTGAATCGCGTCTTGGCACGGGAATCCGCGCCACGCGACGGCGGGGATTGGCTGGGCTTTTGGATGTGTGCGACTGCCTGAGACATGCAGAGGCCCCTTTCGGTCGAAGACCGTTATGCATTTTTCTATGGACGGTTACCTCGTTCAGTGGTACCCCAGCAGTCGACGCCCCTGGATCGATATCACTGAGAATTCAATATGGCTTCATCGCCATTACGTCTGATATTCGCCTCGTTCACCGCCCCGTCACGGCATGCCAATAAACAGGCCGCCCACCACGACAAATGTGGTGGGCGGCCTGTCGGGAACCAGTAAAGCGGTTTACCGTTCGTCGGGCACGAACGCCTCGAAGATATGACGGTCGAAGTAAGCGTCGCATTGGGCGAGTTCGTCACGGCTGCGCACGGTCCACGACACGGCGGTCGCGCCCATCGCGCGCGCGAGCCTGACCTGCGGTGACGAGCCGCCGACCCAGTCGTAGGCCACGAAATCGGGGCGGGACATCCAGTCGAACACGAGCAGGCCGGCGGCCCATTCGGTCACACCGTCCTCCTTGATGGTGGCGGGCCAGCTCAACTGTCCACGATTCACTTCGGGATGGTTGACCTTGTACCATTCCACGGCACGGGGGTTGAACGATTCAATCACGTACGGGCCTTCGTACTGGGCGAGCAGCGCGGCACCCTTGTCCATCAGTTCGTCGCAGCGCCCGTCCCAATGGGCGTTGTCGTCGAACTTGTATTCCACGATCAGCGGAACGCGGCCATTCACCACCGCAAGCACGTCGGAGAACAGCGGCACATGCTGGTAGTAGCCGTCCGGCGCGGCGGACGGCGTGGTGACCAGCGCCGGCACCTCCTCGGCGCCGGGCAATGGTTCGGCGACGGCATCGCCGGGCCGGGCCGTGGGGAACAACGGGATGCGCGTCAGCTCGCCGTAGGTGAGGTCTTCGATGCGGCGCGGATCGCCGGCCACACGTTTCAGGTCGGGGTCGTGCACGACGACCACCTGGCCGTCGAGCGTCAGCTGCAGATCGAGCTCTATGCCATACCCGGCCTCGCAGGCGGCGGCGAAGGAGGCCAGCGAATTCTCGGGGGCGATCGGGCCGGCCTCGTTGGCGGAACCGTAGCCGGCTTTCTCGGCCATGCGGCGGGCGAGCGCCACATAGTCGCCGGATTCGGCGGCATACCGATGGGTCAGGCCGGAACCGGCGTCATGCAGACCACGGTGGGCGTACCACGCATCGGGAACCGAAGGCACGAAGTTGCGGCGCTTGTCGTTGAACGAGCGCGGCGCAAGCGCCCAGGCCGCGGTGCCTGCGGCGACGGCACCGCCGATGATCACATTTCTGAACAGCTTCGATGAAGACATGCGTTCCTCCCGTATCGAACCAATCATCCACGCTCAGCCTACCGCGTTCCGTCGCCTCGGCACGCAACATCCCGCCGGCTTACGGCACGTTTTTGCGCAACCCGGCGGCCCTCAGCGACCCCGCGCCCGCACGGCGACCGGCAACCCGGCACCCGCGCTCACAAGGCTTCGGCCAGCCATGCCGGCGTGTGCGGTGAGGCCGGATCCAGGATGCGGTCGTCATGCGCGCCGCGCAGCGGCGTCCAGCTGAAATCGGCCAGCAGATCGGCGGGCGGACAGGCGATGGGATCGGGCCGTAGGCGAAGCAGCCACGCGCAGTAGCCGATGATCTGCTCGGGGCGGACGCCGCGCGCCCGCAAGGCGCCCATGTCGAGCGACCGCTCTCGTTTGGCGAGGCGGCGCCCGGCCGCATTGTCGATCAGCGGCAGATGCGCGTATGCGGGGCGTGCGGCGGAACGTCTCGCGGGCCGGTCTGCGGCGCACGGGTCGGTGCCGCCATGTTCCGGCTCAAAGCCGCCCTCCAGCAGGCACCTGCGAATCCGCATCTGCAATGCGGTGGAGCGTAGCAGGTCACGCCCGCGCACGATGTCGTCCACGCCCATGTCGAGATCATCGACCACCACGACCAGCTGGTATCCGAACAACCCATCGGCCCGGCAAATCACGCAATCGCCCACTTCCCGGGCCAGGTCGTATCGACGCGGCCCGTAGACGCCATCGGTGAAGGCGACGACCTCCTCAGGCATGGCGATGCGGATGGAGTGACGGTCGCCGCGCGTCAGGCGGGCGCGCACCTGCTCGGGATGCTCGCGCAGCAGGCGGCGGCATGTGCCCGGATACACCGTGAAACCGTCTCCCTCGTTGGGCGCCGACGCCGCGCGGATATCCGCGCGCGAACAGAAGCAGGGATACAGCACGCCCTGCGAGCGCAAACATTCCAGCGCATACTCGTATCGTTCGGTGCGCTGGGACTGGAACATCGGCTCACCATCCCAGTCGAGCCCGAGCCAATGCAGGTCGTCCATCATGAGTCGGTCGGCGCCGGCGACCACGCGGGGCCCGTCCACGTCTTCGATGCGCATCATCATGCGTTCGCCACGGGAACGGGCCGAGAGCCATGCGCCCAGCATGGCGTATATGTTGCCGATGTGCATGCGTCCCGACGGCGTCGGCGCGAATCGTCCAGTCACTGGTCTTCCTGAATCCCGTCCACGCTCACGGACGGGTCGTCGCCGTCCGAACGTGCGGTGAGGTCCAGATGCTCGCCGCCGGTCTGGTCGACGAGCACGGTGTCGCCGTCGTGGACCTTGCCGGCCAGCAGCATGCGGGCCAGCTGGTCGCCCACTTCGGTCTGCACCAGCCTGCGCAGCGGACGGGCGCCGTACGCCGGATCATACCCGGTGTTCGACAACCATTCGCGGGCCGCCGCGGTGACGTCCAGCGCGATACGCCGGTCGGTCAGGCGCTGAGCCACCCCGGCCACCTGAATGTCCACGATGCCGCCGAGCTCATCGCGGGTCAGCGGGTGGAACATGACGATGTCGTCCAGACGGTTCAGGAACTCCGGCTTGAAGTTCATGTGGACGGCGTCCATCACGGCCTTCTTCTTGGCGTCGGCGTCCATGTCGTCGTTCACGAGGAACTGCGAGCCGAGATTGGAGGTCATGATCAGAATCGTGTTCTTGAAGTCCACGGTCCTGCCCTGGCCATCGGTCAGGCGGCCGTCGTCGAGCACCTGCAGCAGCACGTCGAAGATCTCCGGATTGGCCTTCTCGACCTCGTCGAACAACACCACGGAGTACGGGCGGCGGCGCACGGCTTCGGTCAGCTGGCCGCCCTGCTCGTAGCCCACGTAGCCCGGCGCGGCGCCGATCAGGCGGGAGACCGAGGCCTTCTCCATGTATTCGGACATGTCGATGCGGACCATGGCCTTCTCGTCGTCGAACAGGAAGTCGGCGAGCGCCTTGGCCAGTTCGGTCTTGCCCACGCCGGTGGGGCCGAGGAACAGGAACGAGCCGGTCGGACGGTTCGGGTCGGAGATGCCGGCGCGCGAACGGCGCACCGCGTCGGATACGGCGGCGATGGCTTCCTTCTGTCCGATCACACGCTTGCCGAGGTAATCCTCCATGTGGAGCAGCTTCTCGTTTTCGCCCTGCATCAGGCGTCCGACGGGGATACCGGTCCAGTCGGAGACGATGCCGGCCACCGAATCGGCGTCCACGCGGTCCGGGACCATCGGTTCGGTGCCCGGCTGCCCGGCACCGGAGTCTTGGGTTTCGGCGTCGGCGTTCTCCGCTGCGGCAAGTTCCTTTTGGATGGATGGGATCTCGCCGTAGAGGATCTTCGAGGCTTCCGCGAGGTTGCCTTCGCGGGTGTACTTGTCCGCCTGCACACGCAGGTCATCGAGCTTGGCACGCAGGTCGCCGACCTTGTTGTGCCCGGCCTGTTCCGCATCCCAACGCGCCTTGAGGCCGCTGAGCTTCTCGCGGGTGTCCGCGAGTTCGGCCTGCAGCTTGCCCAGACGCTCCTTGGACGCGGGGTCCTCGGCTTTCCTGAGCTGCATTTCCTCCATCTCAAGACGGGTCACCTTGCGCTGCAGTTCGTCGATCTCCTCGGGCGAGGAGTCGAGTTCCATACGCAGGTGGGCGGCGGCCTCGTCGACCAGGTCGATGGCCTTGTCCGGCAGTTGACGGCCTGAGATGTACCGGTTCGAGAGGGTCGCGGCGGCAACCAGCGCGTCGTCGCCGATCGTCACCTTGTGGTGCGCCTCGTAACGCTGTTTGAGGCCACGCAGGATGGCGATGGTGTCCTCCACGCTTGGCTCGCCCACGAACACCTGCTGGAAACGGCGTTCCAATGCCGGATCCTTCTCGATGTTCTCGCGGTATTCGTCCAGCGTGGTCGCGCCGATCAGGCGCAGTTCGCCGCGGGCCAGCATGGGCTTCAACATATTGCCGGCGTCCATCGAGCCTTCGGCCGCGCCGGCGCCGACGATGGTGTGGATCTCGTCGATGAAGGTGATGATCTGGCCGTCCGCGTTCTTGATCTCGTTCAGGACGCTCTTCAGGCGCTCTTCGAATTCGCCACGGTACTTCGAGCCGGCCACCATGGAGCCCAGGTCGAGGGAGATGAGCTTCTTGCCTTGCAGCGTGGTGGGCACGTCGCCCGCCACGATGCGCTGGGCCAGGCCTTCGACGACGGCGGTTTTGCCCACGCCCGGCTCGCCGATCAGCACCGGATTGTTCTTGGTACGGCGGCTCAGGATCTGGATCACTCGGCGAATCTCCTGGTCGCGGCCGATGACCGGATCCAGTTTGCCTTCCTTGGCGGCGGCCGTCAGGTCGGTGGAGTACTTCTCCAGGGCCTTGTACGAGCCTTCCGCGTCCGGGCTGGTGACTTTCGCGCCGCCGCGCACACCGGGCACGGCCTTGCGCAGGGAGGCGGCGGTGACGCCGTTCTTCTCCAGGATTTCGGCCGACTGGTTCGGCTTGCTGGCCGCGATGCCGATGAGCAGATGTTCGGTGGAGACGTATTCGTCGCCCATCTGCTGCATTTCCTTTTCGGCCTGGGCGATGGCGGCGGTCAGCTGACGGCTGGCCTGCGGCTGTGATGTGCTGGAACCGGATGCGCTTGGCAGGGCGACCAAGGCGTTGCGCACCGCCGCGCCGATGGCCTGCGGGTCTCCGCCCGCGGCTTCGATCAGCGAGCGCACCACGCCGTTCTCCTGGCGCAGCAGCGCGTCCATGATGTGCAGGGTTTCGACCTGCGCGTTTCCCGCGGCGGACGCACTCTGGATGGCGTCACCGACGGCCTCCTGGGCCATAGTGGTGAACTTCTGTTCCATATCGTATTCCTCCATATCATGCGGTCCGCGCAGTGCGGCTCGCAGGCTTCGAAAGTCCTGCGAGCGTTGCGGCAGACCGCAACTTGTCGTTGTCTGATATGGTCAACCGACCTGGAACCCATTCTATTCCCAAAACTTGAGTGCATGTGACTCAAGTTTTCATATTCCGCAATATTCCACCCCCTCTCTTCCACAAGATCAGACGAATCTTTGCCACATTGCCCAGTGAAGAATCCATAGAAGCATTCCTGCGGTAAAGCGGAATACTGCTGGTTGTCTTATGAGCCTGGAATAAAGTTGCCATTCAGTTATACTGACCGGTTAGATTTGTTGAAACTGCGTAGAAGGATGGAGATGAATTGATTGCTATTGTGAAGCCGTAAGAACAAATTCGGAATTTGTAGAGGATATATTAGGATGCGTATCAGAAAAGCAGTAATAGATGATTTATCAAGAATCGCTGAAATATATGTATTTAATAATAGGATAAACTTCTTCCCCATATTCAAAGATGAAAGCTTTTCTTTTGGAGAGTTACAAGTTGTTTCATTGATAGATAGTTACTTCAAAAAAGATGAAATCATCAATAACATATATGTATCTGATGATGGATTGATAAAGGGTTTTATTCAGATGAATGGAACAGAAATCTGTAAACTATACGTAGATACGTCTTTTCAAAGTGAGGGAATCGGCAATGAACTAATTGAATTTGCAATTAAAGAACTCCATGCAGATAATCTATGGGCATTAGAAAAGAATGTTAGAGCAATTTCTTTTTACCAGAAGCATGGCTTTCATTTGACAGGTCAGAAAAAGTTTGAAGAAGACACCACCGAATATCTTGTTAAGTTAGAAAGGCGATACTGATAAGGCCCGAAATCCTCACCATGACTGACACTGTGGAGTATGGTCAGTTGAAAACCGGCAAGCGCAACGAGGCAGTCATCCTCTCCGGCAGGCCTATGCTTGACAAAATCGCTGGCGTTCCACGCCCACAAGCCGCACCCCGATCACCGGTCCGGGAAACCCGGATTCGATTAATCGCGGGTGCGGCTTCTTCGTACACGTAAAATCGCGCGCGGCAACGGCGTGGATCGGACGGCACGCCCCACATGATGCAGGTGCCGAACTCACGCGCGCACGATCACGTTGCGCAGATCGCCTATGCCTTCGACGTGGACGATGGCCTCGTCGCCGGGATCAAGATGACCGGAGGCGTTCGGCGTGCCGGTCATGATCACATCGCCCGGCAGCAGCGTGGAGAACGATGAAATGGCGGCAATCTGCTCGGGGATGCCGTGAATCAGGTTCGCGGTGGTGCCGGACGCCATCGGCACGTCCTCGCCATTCAGCGTGAAGGAAATCTTGGCGTCCTTCCAGTCGAGGTCGTCACGCATCACGATCCACGGGCCAAGCGGGCAGGAGGTATCGAAGCCCTTGGCGCGCGTCCATGTGGGGTCGATGCCCTGCAGATCGCGCAACGTCACATCGTTCACGCAGGTGAAGCCGAGCACGTAATCCATCGCATGTTCCACGGGCACGTTCTTGGCGATGCGCCCCATCACCACGGCCACTTCCGGCTCGAAGTTCATGTCCTTGGAGCAGGCCGGGTACACGATCGGATCGTCAGGGCCGATCACCGAGGTGGACGGCTTGGTGAAGATCACCATGTCCTCCGGCGCGTGGGCGATCTCGGAATGGCCGGCCTCGTGCATGAACTGGGCGTGCGCCTCATAGTTCTTGGCCAGACCGTAGACCTTGGAGGGGATGACCGGGGAGAGCAGGCGGATGCCGTCGCCGTCGACCGGGTAACGAGTGCCGGTGGGCTTGACCTGGTCGCCGGCCAGCGGGTGGCCGTCCAGTTCGATGAGGTAGTCCTTGCCGTCCGTTTCGTCCTTCTGCACGAAGGCGTAGCGCGGCGAATCATTCAAAGAAAAACGTGCGAGTCTCATGGTGCCAAGCCTACTCCTTGGCGGTTCCTTCCGCAGAAGCATCCGTCCAAGGAGCAAGCAGACCGGCCTTCAATCGACCAAAACGCACGTTCGCTGGGATTGCTACTTTTCGGTCCAGGTTTTGTCGTACAGCGACTGGCCGCTTTGCGTGTGCATGATGACGCGCAACGATGCCTTGCCGCCCTGTTTCTTAATCTGGTTGAGGCCCACGATGCTCAGGATCAGACCGAGGAGTGAGACAAGGAACGAGCAGATAAAACCGGCAATAGCCAGGCCGTTGTACTTCCGGTTCGCTTCAGGCGGCCCAGGAAATTTGTCCCCGTCATCGACGCGACGTGGCACTTTACCAATTCAGTCAAATAATTGCTTCACGAACATCAATTACGCTCAAACTTTGTGCATTCGGCGCGGCCTTTGGCCTTTTTCGCCTCAATACAATTATCTTCTCGAAGTAGCCTCACATCCGACTCGGAAAGGCCGGCAAAAGAAATCAACTCAATAACGTCAGAATTCGCCACTTTATACGCCTTTCCGCCAGTTTATCGCCACTTTATACGCCTTTCCGCTAGTTTTTCATTCTGGGGAAGCCGCATAATGTTCGAGCAGCGTCACCCCCCCACTTGCAACGTTAAAAACACAGAAGCCTGAAACCGGCTATTGCCTCAGCAATATTCAGTCGGTTTCAGGCTCAATCGTTAATCCTCTGGCGAAACGCTGGTCTACTTCTTCAGCAGCGGGGCGACCTGCTCCTCGTAGGCGGTCAGGGCGGTGTCGATCACCTGATGCATGTCGTAGTACTTGTACGTGCCGAGCCGCCCGCCGAACACGGTCTTCGGCTCGGCCGCGGCCTTGGCCTCGTACCGCGCGTACAGGGCCTTGTCCGCATCGGTGTTGATCGGATAATACGGCTCGTCGCCACGCTCGGCGAAACGGCTGTACTCCTCCCACACCACCGTCCGGTCCGGATTCTGCCGCTCGCGACGCTCCGGGTTGAAGTTCTTGAACTCGATAGCCCTCGTGTACGGCACGTCCGCGTCCGAGAAATTCATCACCGGGCAACCGAAATGATCGCCCTCATCGTAACGGACCTCCTTGAAGTCCACCGTGCGCCACTTCAGGTCGCCAAGCTCGTAACCGAAGTAACGGTCCACCGGACCCGTGTACACCACCGGCACGCCCGCGGCCCGCAGGGCCTTCTTGTTGTACGGCTGGGATTCGTCGAAGAAGTCCACGCCCAGCGAAACCGTGATGCGCGGATCGTCGATCATGCGTTCCATCCACTTGGTGTAGCCGTCCGCGGGCAGACCCTCCCACGTGTCCTTGAAATAACGGTTGTCGTAGTTGAAGCGCACCGGCAGACGCTTGACGATCGACGCGGGCAGCTCGGCAGGATCGGTCTGCCACTGCTTGCCCGTGTAGTTCTTGATGAACGCCTCGTACAGGGGACGGCCGATGAGCTGGATGCCCTTGTCGTTGAGGTTCTGCGGATCGGTGCCGGCCAGCTCGCCCGCCTGCTCGGCGATAAGCTTCTGCGCCTCGGCCGGCGTGTAACGCGCGTGGAAGAACTGATTGATGGTGCCCAGGTTGATCGGCAGCGGATAGACCTCGCCGTCATGCGTGGCATACACGCGATGCACGTAGTCGGTGAACGACGTGAAACGGTTCACGTAATCCCACACACGCTTGTTGGACGTGTGGAACAGGTGCGCCCCATACTTGTGGATCTCCGCGCCGGTCTCCTCATCCATATACGAGTAGGCGTTGCCGCCGATGTGGTCGCGCACGTCGATGATGTGCACACGGGCACCCGCATGCTCCACCGCCTGCTGCGCCACCGTCAGACCAAACAACCCAGCACCCACAACAACCAAATCAGGATACTTCACGGAATCAGTACGCGCGTCTGCCATGCCTCGCGTTCCTTTCAATACGAAACTTCTAGATACGATGTTCGGATTACCACCATACTATCGCCACGGCCATGACGGTACTCGCCGGAGCCGCCGACGTGCGGCGGCCACGGCGCTCACCGCGCATCCAGCTCCGCGAAGGATGAGTCGGAGACGGCGGTGTAGTATTTCGCCCCATGCGGCTCATCGTCGGTTTCAAGCCGTGTGACGCCGAGTCGCCGCAGCGCTTCGCCGTCACTGGCGGTCGCCGAGGTGACGAGCGTGGGCCGAGCGCCTTCGGCATGCAGCCGCATCCACCGTTCGAAGATCGAGCCGCCCGGGCCGCAGGCGCCACGGTTGAGCGGGTTGCCGTTCTCATCGACTTCGATGACGACAGCGGCGTCATTGCCTCCGGCTGCGGGCTTGTCCCGATACTCCTGCGCCATCTCGGCGAAGGCGCGGCCGATTGGTTTGATGTTGCCGTGTTCGTCGAAGAGGCCGAGAGCGTGCTCGAAGGGCGGGAAATCACTCATGCGCGAGTCCACGTCATGCGAGCACCACCATGTGACGCCCCACAGATTCGGGCATTGCGCCGCCTTGGCGATGGTGTCGCGGCAGAATGCCGGGGTCTGCTCGGCTTCGAGCACGTTCTGCGGGGCGCCGACCTCCTGCAGCCATACGGGCCTGTCGGGGTTCCGGGCGAAGGCTCGGGAGAGCTCGGCCAAGTAGAGCGCATGCGCGGTGCATTCCTCGCTCATTGCGCCATAGCCTTGCGCGGTGCCGTTGAACACCCATGAGTGGATCGTGGTCATGTCGCCCAGGTTCGCGGCCTGCACCGGCGTGAACGGATGGTGGTCGAGATACCATACGCCGTCGTTTTCGCTGTGCAACGCCACGTGCTTCCTGCGGTCGACGACGGCCAGCAGATCGGCCAGCCAGGCGTTGATGCGCCGGGACGAGGTCGCCATTTTGGCGGGATGCGGACGGTCGGAGAACTGATTGAGTTCGTTGCCCAGGGTGAGCCCCCGGAACGCCGGCTCCTGGGCCAACTCCCCGTACAGTTCGGCGACGAGCGTTTTCTCCGCCTTGACGGCATCGGCGTCCTCGAACATGTTGCCGCGGTGCCAGGTGACCAGCCATGACGGCAGGAAGTCGAAGCTGGACAGGTGCCCTTGGAACACGTCCACATAGGCGTCCATCCCCTGCTCGCCGGCGATGTGCACCATGCGGCGTACATCGGCGATGGCCTTGCGGTTGATCCATGTGCGGTTGGGTTGCAGGTAGGGCCACACCGGGAAGATGCGCACATGGTCCATGCCCAGGTTCCTGATGCGGCGCATGTCTTCCTCGACGCTCGGCCAGTCGGGGTCGAGCCAGAAGTGGAACCAGCCGTGGGATGGGGTGTAGTTGACGCCGAATCTCATGCGCATCATCCTTTCAGCCTTTGATACCACCGGACTCCACGCCCTTGAAGAAGTAGCGCTGGAAGACCAGGAAGAAGATCACGATCGGCACGAGCGCGATGACCGTGCCCGCGGCGATCAGACGCGGATCGGAGACGAACTGGTTCTTGAGCCGGTTCAGCCCCACGGTCAGCGTGTACACCTTGTCATCGGACAGGATGATCAACGGCCACAGGAAGTCGTTCCATGCGCCGACGAAGGCGAAGATCGTCACGACGGTCATCGTCCCCTTGACTTGGGGAACGCAGATGTTCCAGAATCGTTGCCACACGTTGGCGCCATCCACCTTGGCGGATTCCTCGAGCTCGTTGGGGATGCCGGCGAAGGCGTTCATCATGAGCAGCACGTTCATCGCGCCGCACAGGCCGGGCAGCGCCGCGCCGATCAGCGTGTTCTGCAGACCCATGTTCTTGACGATGATGAACTGGGAGATCAGCAGGGTTTCGCCGGGGATCAGCATGGCGCTGAAGATCAGCAGCACGACCAGACGTTTGCCTTTGAAGGCCAGGCGCGAGAGCGCGTAACCGGCGCAGGTGGATCCCACGACGTTGCCGCACACGGCGATGGCGGCCACGATCAGCGAGTTCTTGAAATAGCTCAGGACGGGAATGCGGTTGAACGCCTCGACGAAGTTGCTCCACGTCGGATCCCGGGGAAACACGTAGGGCGGGACGGCGTAGATGTCGTCTCCCTTGCCTTTGAAGGCCAAGGTGAGCTGCCAGAACAACGGGCCGATCAGCACGAGGAAGAACAGGGTCAGCAACGCATACTGCGCGACTTTGTTCGATGTCTTACGCATCCTTGCTCATCTTCCTTTCGATGAGAAACTCGATGGCGATCAGGCTGCCGACGATCAGGAAGATCAGCATGCTGACCGCTCCGGCATAGCCGTATTTGGCATTGAGTCCGGTGCCGTAGTTCTTGACCAGCATGGTCATCGTGACGTCCTGGCCGCCCACACCGCCGGTTCCGCCGGTAAGCACGTATATTTCGTTGAACACGCGGAAGGCCGCGGCGCTGGACAACAGCATGATGAGCACCATGGTGGAGCGCACTCCCGGCACGGTGACGTGCAGGAAGCGGCGGACCACGCCGGCGCCGTCAATCTCGGCGGCTTCATAGAGGCCGGGGTCGATGTTGGCCAGCGCGGCCAGGTAGATGATCATGTAGTAGCCCAAGCCGGTCCAGATGGTGATCATCATCGCGCTGAACAGCAATAGCCAGCGATCGGTGAGGAACGGGATATAGTCCTTGATTGCGTTGACGGACTTCAGCGCGGCATTGACCACTCCCTTCGGGGCCAGGATATTGGTCCACACCAAACCGACGATGACCGTGGAAACGACCACGGGCAGGTAGAAGGAGGCCCGGAAGAACGAGAGGATCTTGGAATTGCCCGAGACCAGGGAGGCCAGAATCAGCGGCAGGATGACCATGAAGGGCACCACGCAGACCACGTAGAGCGACGAGTTGAGCAGGCCGGTGTGCACGGCCGGATCGGCCAGCATCTTGCGGTATTGCTCCAGTCCGACGAACGTGCCGGGGCGGGCGAAGGTGGCGTCGGTGAACGACAGGCGTACCGTGTTGATGAACGGCGCGATGACGAACACCAGGGCCACGGCGAGCGCGGGCAGCACGAACAGCCATGCGGCGAAGCCCGTGCCTTCGTGGATGCGGTGCCCCTCATCCACGACGTCCACGCCGGCATGGCGGCGAGAACCGCCGCGCGCGGCGGCTTTGGAGGAGCTGCCGCGCGCGGAGGTCGTGGATCCGGTTGGAGTGGATTCACTCATGAGTTCAAGTCCTCATTGGCGATCTTGACGACCTTGTCGAGGGCTTCCTGGGCGGACTGCTTGCCCTGGATGGCAAGGGCGATCTGCTCGCGCAGGCCGTTCTTCGCGTTCTCGGAGAACGGGGCCGGGGAGGCGAACCAGTCGTCGTCCAGCACGGCCTTGGAGGCAAGTTTGACGGCCTGATCCTGCATGGAGTCGCCGGTCGGGGAGAACGCCGGGTCTTCGACGGCCCCCTTGGCGGACGGGAAGGTGTGCGAGGACTTGCAGAACTTGGTCTGGTTCTCCTTGTTCGTCACGAACTCGGCGAACTTCAGGGCCTCTTCCTTGTTCTTGGCGTTCTTGGAGACGACGAGGGTCTCCATGGCGACGTTCATCTTGCCGCCTTCGCCGAGCAGACGCTCGGTGATGCCGAGATTCTTGTAGAGTTCCTTGGCATTCTCCTCGAAGTCGGAGACCGAGTAGGCCGAACCCGCCAGCGAGGCGACCGACCCCTGCTTGAAGGCGTCGCCTTCGCCGGTCCACAGGTTGTTGAGCGCATCTGCGGACAGGGACTTCTCGTTGTACATGTCGATGTAATGCTGGACCAGCTCAACGCCCTTGGCGTCGTTGAAGGTGAACGCGGTCTGGTCTTCGTTCATGAGCTTGGCACCGTACTGGCCGAGCGATTCGATCGTCGGAGTGGAAGCCACCATCGTGGTGCCGGCGCAGTTCTTGCCGAGCGTGGAGGCTGCGGCGAAGAACTCGTCCATGTTCTGCGGCAAGGCGTCGATGCCGCACTGGGTCAGGACCTTCTTGTTGTAGTACTGCACACCGGAGTTGAGATACCACGGGAAGGCGTAGGCGCCTTTCTCGATGTTCTCGCCTTTGAAGGTCACGGCATCCCATGACGACTTGGTGAACTGTTTGGCGGCGTCGGGCGCCTCCGTGCTCAGGTTCATCAGCACCCCCGCCTTGGCGAGGCTGTAAGCGCCATTGGGGCTCATGTCCACGATGTCGGGCAGGGTGCCGGCTGCGGCGTCGGCGTTGATCTTGTCGGTGTATCCGTCGGCGGGCTGATCGATCCACTTGATCTTGACGTCCGGGTTCTCCTTCTCGAACGCGGCGATAAGGTCGTTGAAATACGGCGTGTAGGTATCGTTCTTCAGATTCCAGGTCTGGAAGGAGACTTCTTTCTTACCGTCCGCCGTTGTCCCTCCGCCCGACGAGCCGCAGGCGGAGACGCTTACCAGCGCGGCTACGGCGCAGGTGATGCCGAGGATTTTCTGAGTGACGTGCATGGGTTCTTCCTTTCCTTGATGAGACTCGTCCGATGCGCCGAGCTTCATTGATCGGGGCGTTTGGCCGGCGCCCCACGGCTTGGCACCCACCAGCTGTTGTTCGTCGTTGAACCGGTGGGTAACTAAACCGCTTTAGTATCATCTTACACCACACCGCCCAAGCATCGAAACATCCTGCGGAAACAGCGGAAAATCCCGGACACGCCACCCCTCTTCGGCGTGTCGCCCCCCCACCCAAGAAGCATCCCTCATCGGCGCGGCATCGGTGCCGGGACAACAAAAAAACTCCTTCCTTGCACAAGGAAGGAGCCAATGGGGAAACGGCTATCTGCGCCTCAACATGGCGAAACTGTTGGACTCGACGATGAACGCCTTGCGATCGTTCTTGGCCATGACGTCGACCTCGGTACCGGGCATCGCCGTTCTGAAGTTGCGTACCACATTGACGATGGCGGCTTCCACGTTATGGCAAGGAAGAAGCATTACGACGGAAACGCTCGAATTCTCAAGCATGCGTTTTACTATTATCCCCATACCGTTGTTCTTAGATTTTGCATGAGCCGACATGTTGTTGACCGCTATGCGAGCCGCGACGTGAGAGATGAATTGTAAGATACTTGCAACCGCAAATACCGAAGGGATACGACGTAGGCTAATGAAAAAAAAACGTGTGATCGGTTATGACATCATCAAATTTATTGCAATGTTTCTTGTTGTGATGCTTCACTATTCGTTTTATACAAGATATTATTCCAGAGGTCTTGCCGGAACGCTAATAACCGTGCTATGCGTGGTCTGTGTGCCACTGTTTTTCTCCGTGAACGGCGCACTGCTTCTCCCCCGAGACATGGATGAGGTGAAGCATTACCGGAAAACATTGAACATCATTATTGTGGTTACAATATGGAAACTGCTTGCCGCAACGTTCTTCATCTTCGTTGACGGATCACATCCAGTGACGGCGAAGGATCTTGCCATCTTCTTGCTTGGAGGAGGATTCGGGGATTATCCAACTGGATATTTCTGGTTTATGAATGCACTGATTGCAGTGTATCTTGTTCTTCCTGTAATGAAATTAGCTTTTGACACAGAACATAAAATCGCATTCAACGCATTATTAGTGGTTCTGACTGTTTTCACAGTAGGAAAGGATTCCCTGACGTTTATCCTTCAGGCAGTAGGAACCATGACAAACCGTGATTATGCTTCACTCACCTCCTCTCTTGGGGAATTCTGCATCTTCGGCCCATACGGATACGTTCTACTGTACGTCTTAGTTGGAGGTGTAATCGGACGTCATCTAAAGCGAACACAGGCAAAACATTCCGATGATGCTCTACACCTTTTGTCTGCAATTTCTCCAGCCAAGGCATGTATCGGCATTGCCCTCTGCTACGTTTTGACATTGCTGATCCAGAGATATCAACACGCCGCGCATGGCACCAACTTGACCGTGGAAAACGGATATCTGCTGTTACCAACATTCATCGCAACAATACTGATTGTGTTGACAGTGGGTCAAGTGAACGTTCAAGGTATCTGGTCCAGAATCTTTCAAGTAATTGGCATGAATACGTTCGGAATATACATGCTTCACCTCATGGGATTAATCTTGCTAAATAAATTGCAATCGTTGCCACGGTTCCAGTTTACGGGAAATATGAACTCTGTTGCAATGACCTTGCTGAACATATTACTGTGCACGTGCGTATTTGCCGCATGCCTTGCAGTATCCGCATCACTACGGAAAATTCCGTATATCGGACGACTTTTCACTCTATAGAAGTAGAGTATTGTCACACAACACGAAGATCGATCTTCACGGGAACCACTACAGCAGGGCATCATTGCTTTAAGCTGGATTCTTGCACGATTATCCCCAACAAATCTATTACATAGAGGAAAATGTGCGGCAGAATTTGCATAAATCCTGCCGCACATTTGTCACACCGTTATCCGATATAGTCGCATGGCCCCCTGAGACAGAACGACCTTGAATCCTTCGGTCGCATCAGAAACCTCATCAATACCCGACCATTTACGCTCAGGATAGCTTGCATAGATTGATTTCATCATGGAAACGTCATTCTTATCCTTGCTGAAATCACTCTTATCCAGAACTAGGAGGTACTTTGCCCCAACTCTTCTAACCGCTTCTTTCACTTCGCGATTCGACGCAATCTTGTCCAAGGACTCACTGATCAGACTATTATCATCTGAAGGAGCACCCATCCAATTGCCTTCCCAGGCTTTGTAGTATACGTTGAGACCGTTCTGGCCCCATGCATAGGCGCTACCGTCGTAGGGTTGGTTGAGAATAATCGCTTCCTTTGGAACAACCTTCTTTACCTTCTCAACGAAAGCGGCCTCCGTAGCCGTATAGCTTTTGGGTTCAGAGGGAGAGTTCCAGTAGCTGATATCTCGCGTGATGGCACCGAACGCAGTAACGTAATCTCCTCTGCCGCTCAGATAGAACGAAGGGAAGTAATTAACCAGAACAATCAATAGAACACAGAACGTCGATAGAATGCATTTGTTCCTGGAGTTCGACGCACCTATCAGGTTCTCAGGAACCAATCTGACGATGACTATCATCAGATTCCACAGACCCATTGCAGCCAGAACAGCTCCATAGAACACCGCAGAAGCCCCTAAACGATATTGATCGTGATACCAGAATCCAGTGAGAACGTTCTTGAGGAATCCTTCGGTGGAGGAACTCACGGCATAAAATCCGCACATAATAATATAGCCACAGGTAATCCACAGAAGACGCTTATGGAAAACGGTATAGACCATTCCTATAAGCACCAGAACACCAAGCAGAATCTGTGGCTCAGCATTGCGGAAACCAACGAAGGCAATATCAATAAACGCCTGTATCTTCTTCTCATATGACGGCCACTGCCAGGTCACCGTTCTTTGCATGAACTTCGCGTTGTAGATTAACGACCATACACCTGCTATTGCCATCATCAATGCAACACACGCGCCAGCAACAGCAATATTGCGATGCTTTGTTATTCCGGCATATTCGAGATAACCGGGAATCTGAAGGAAGATATAAGGTGCTACGAGTAGACCCATGGTGAAGACCGCATTCGGCTGTGTCACGGCAACACCTATAGTTGACAAGACGAAGACGGAAACCAAGAAAATACGTTCTTTAACGCCCCGCTTCGCTTCAACCATATTAAGAGCCACAGTGATTACCAACGGTATGATGCTGAAAGAAAGCAGATTCGAATAGAGGGGTCCAAACGTCAGGAATCGCCATGGGAATGCAGCAAACATAAGTGCTGTAAATGCTCCAGCCACAATAACGTTGTTATTGTATGCACTTAACTTGCCCACCAATACGAACATGGAAATCGGATATACTATGCTCAGGATAACAAATATGCTTGCATTAATACAAACAGGCACAGAAAATCCCGTCATCGATGCCACTAAGGCCACCAATGAATGCCATCCTGTTGGATAAAATGTAGAGCCCGAGGTTGCCACAATATCGCCCGCATTGAGCGTCGAGAAATCTCCGCTAGCGAGGAATTTCTGTATGATTCCCATATGCCATGCGTTATCATACAACTGAGTGTATGAATTCGGACCATGCATATGCCTAATAAAGACTATTAAACTAACAACTGACCCGACTGCAACATATAGAACAACCATCATCCAATACGGGAACGTATCTGATAGATTGGTCAGCGCGCATCTGATGCTTCTCTTTTCTTTGTGCCTCATACATATTGAGAAGATAAAGAGAAGAATAGCAACAATAAGGAAGGGCAGGAAGATCGTATACCAGTTGCCAGGCACCCCCGCCTTGGATAGAACGATCTCAACTATCGCATATATCGCTAAAGTCAGCGGAGGCGCGAAAGCCAGGGCATTGATTGAAGTCTGCCTAGCAGCCTTCATCAAAAGGAAGCCCGGCGCATATAGGATGAAAACCGTTGCCAATATTGCAACAAAAAAACTCAACCAGATCATCATTCTGTCGTCTTTCTTTACTAATTACTAAATAGATAGTTAAAACACTCAGATGGAGAAAGCCCCGGCCAATCTTCTCTTCACCCCTCTCAAAGAGAAGACACCAAGAAACTGGACCATGCTGCAACACCTGCCATTTTATCGAAGCGGTTCTGCCAACGATACCGAGGAACAAGGATAACCTTTGACATGAACCGGTCTCATCCTGTTGCGCCAGCGCAACAGGGAACGACAGAACTCCGAGCAGACATCCAACGCGCAAGCAGTGGCCGGACGCCCCACCGTTCGATCACTAAGTTATGCGTACCGCATCCGTTGAAAACGGGTACGGCATGCTCTCGCCCGCACGCCCCAGACAAGGGAGACCAGCAGAACAAGTCTTTTCACCACTATTATGTCGTTCGCAACAAACGCTATACTTGGGCCTCATGTCCGAGAAAGCTGAACCGATAATCGCCGTGCTTCTTCCTTGCTATAACGAGGAAGTCACCATCGGCAAGGTGGTGCGCGACTTCAAAGCGGCGCTGCCCGATGCCGACGTGTACGTATACGACAACAACTCCACCGACCGCACCGCCGAGATAGCGTCGGGCGAAGGCGCGATCGTCCGTAAGGAGCCGCGCCAGGGCAAGGGCAACGTAATCCGCGCCATGTTCGAGGACATCGATGCCGACGTGTACGTCATGGCCGACGGTGATGATACGTACCCCGCCGACGCCGCGCCGGCCATGGTGGACAAGGTCCTCGAAGGCTACGATATGGTGATCGGCGACCGACTGAGTTCCACGTACTTCCAGGAGAACAAGAGGCTCTTCCACAACTTCGGCAACCGTCTGGTTCGCGGTTCCATCAACGGCTTGTTCCACGCCAATGTCACCGACATTATGACCGGCTACCGGGCTTTCTCGTTCACCTTCGTCAAGACCTATCCTGTGTTGTCGCGCGGCTTCGAGGTCGAAACCGAGATGACCATCCACTCGTTGAACAACAACCTCCGCCTTTATGAGATGCCGATTCAGTATCGGGACCGCCCCGAAGGTTCGGTCAGCAAGCTCGATACTGTGGGCGACGGTATCAAGGTGATGGGCACCATTTTCCGCATGATCCGCGAATACAAGCCGCTCCCGTTCTTCGGCGGCATCGGCTGCGTCCTCGGCATCCTTGGTGTCGTGCTGTGCGGCACGGTGACGGTGGATTTCTGGAACACCGGCATGGTGGCCCGCTTCCCCACGCTGATCGGAGCGGTCATGCTTGTCATCGCCGGGCTGCTGCTGTTCGTGACGGGTGTCGTCCTTGATGTCATGGCCAAGAACGATCGCAAGGCATTCATCGTCGAGACCAACAGTTTCGCCATGTTGAGGCGGCAACATAATCATGACACCTTCCCGACATCTCATGTTTAAACTTAGAGATATGAAATGGTTTAATGCAGGCCCGAGGAAGTCGCGCGCAAGGCGTCATTATCTTGTTTCCACAGCCGGACAGCCGAATTGGGGAGATGAGTTCATCACTCGAGCCTGGATTCGTTTCTTGGCGAAGTCCGATCCGGATAGCGAGATTTGGTTGGATTGTCCCAACCCCAGTCACTCCAGTCTGTTGCTGAAGGATGAGCATCCTCATTTACACGTTGTAAACACATTATGGCAGTTGGTTTGGAATACTTCCGACTTGTTGGATGATTCCGAGGCGGCGGCGCAGAAGATACGGGGCTGGATTCGCGATGGGGGAACACCCCGGGAAGATTTCGGCATCGATCTGTTGCGCAGCATGGATACCGTTCATCTCCTCGGCGGCGGTTATATCAATCAGCTCTGGAAGGCTAACGTGCTGCTTTTGGTGGCATTAGCCCAGTTGAAGGAGCTGAATCCCAAAGTCCTGCTCTACGGAACCGGCTTGGGACTTGCGCCTTTGAAGGGAATCGACCTGTTCCTCGCACGAACAAGTCTTACCGCCTTTGATCATATGAGCGTCCGAGATAGCAGAAGCGCGGACATAGCGGGCACGGAACGTGGTTTTGATGATGCGTTTCTGGAAATCGCGAACACGGGATCTGACTGGTTGGAGCAGAATGCGTCTGCCCGCGCCTTCGTATGCCTCCAACAAGATGTCGTGGGTCGCAACCCGAAAGCCGTCAAAGCCGCAGTCGATTCTCTACTGCTATCGGGAGTAGAGAAAAGTGAGCCGATTTTCCTCGTTGAGGCGATTCCTCCGGAAGATTCATGGTCGCTGGATCTTTTCAAGGACCAATGGCCCGGTGAAGTATGGCTTCTTCCTTTCAGCCATCTATGGAATTATGGTTTCCCGAATGCCGCCGACACGGTTTGGATCTCCAGTCGTTTCCATATGCATCTGCTGGGTGCATGCGCCGGAGCGCGGGGAATCGCCATGGGATTCGGGAATGAATACTACGACATAAAACATGGATCTTTGATGGACCTCGGCACTGGCTGGGCCAACTTGGATGTGTCAGTGGACCATCCCGCCCCGGTTTCCGCAACGGCTAGCTCGAAGTTCCCTGCCGAGTCGCTACGTATCGCTCGAAAGAAGAAGCGCGAAGCCAATCAACTGTACTGAACAAGTCGTACCGTATAGAGTGCGCCAGTCGGTATTCCCCGCTTCGATGCAGCACGAATCCACTGAGAACCTCTGATTGCAGTATATGGAGATTACTATCGCCTCATAGGGTCAAACGGTTGATGCCGATCTCCCAATGGGTGCCCTTTGCGGTCCGACAACAATCACGACAATGGGATGGTCAGCCGCAGCGATGCAATGCGGTAACCGAACATCAGCAGTGACGGAATTGCCTCGTTCGACCAGATCCCGGATGATGTTCTCGAGTGAAAGGCATGAGTCTCTGCCCATGCCTTTCACTACCATAAGAGTTATGCGACATTTTTTCCATATTGACGAAGAAGGCGCGCGCCTGATTGAAAAGCTCAGTGAACGCCAACGCCGTCTGACACTCGGAGCAGTGGACTACAATGCTCTAATCCAGCCGGGACGAACGCTTACGTATAAGTTGTACATGGGTCAGAAATGGCAGTATCCTCGCTTGACCGACACTTCAACGTTGAATGGTGTATTGACGGAGCAGGCTGGACTGGAGCCTTTTGCAGTATTTCAGGCGACTTCCTCGGTCAAGGAGAAATCCTATTTTTCACCGCATTATTTCGCAGGTGATGAACAACTTGTGGATCGCAACATTCGCTGTCTGCTGTTGACTCCTGACGACGCCACCGATGATGATGTGGAACAGAATCGACCTGTTGACAGGCATGCTCGCTTGTACCGTAAAGTCGAGTCCGAGGCGCCAGCGTTCTTCGACATGCTGCGCGAAGCAAAACGAGTGCAACGTGAGCGAATCGGCAAAACGGCCATTGCGCCATTCGAACCCGCTACCATCACAAGAGTTAATGAGTCTGGATACAGCCATCATCCGTGGGTCGAGATCGTTCCGGGAAAGGCCGCGCCTGATGCGCCAAAAGCCGTAATCATCGCAATGCACTGGCTGCAATCAGGTGGGGCCGAACGTTGGGCGATGGAGACCGTCACCCTCGCCCGGCAGGCGGGGCTGCTGCCAATCATTATCACGGATTCCGATGGCCACCAACCTTGGATTACACGTCACGAGTTTGATGATGCCGTATTGTTGCCGCTCACTTTGCCCCTGCAGGATCGTGTCGGGGACGCCACGTTGCTGCGAGCGCTATTCGAACAGTTCAATATCGTGGGTGTGCTTATTCATCATTGCCAGTGGATGTACGACAACGTGTGGTGGGTAAAGCGCTACTTCCCCGAAACCCACGTGGTCGATTCCCTGCATATTGTGGAATACATTTTCCATGGCGGATACCCCAGTGAGTCCGTGGCCCGCGATAAATGGATAGATATACACCATGTCATCTCTCCCCAGCTTGAACATTGGATGGAGGATGTTCATCATATCGATCCGAAGAAGGTGGTGGATGCGCCTCTTGTCGGTCTTACCGCCGACAGCAAGACTCCGACGTTCAAGTCCCGTGACATCTCCAAACCCCTGACCATCAGTTTCGTGGGCCGCAACGTCCGGCAGAAACGCCCGGAGACCTTCATCCTCGCGGTGCGAGAACTGAACAAGAAGTTCCCCGGCAAGCTTCGCTTCATCATGCAGGGCAATGGCGATATGGATGAATTCGTCGATCGGCTCATCGAACGATATGGCCTCGGGACGGTCATCCAACGTTGTTCCATGTCCACGCCGGTGAGTCAGACCTATGCACAGACGGACATACTGCTCGTCTCGTCCATGAATGAAGGCATTACTCTGACCACGATTGAGGCGGTGTCCGCAGGCATTCCCGTGATTTCTTCGAACGTGGGTTCGCAGGATACGCTTGTGCCGCCGCAGGGATTGTGCCGCAGAGGGTCCGCTCAGTTCGTCCATGATGCCACGGCTATAGTGGGAAGAGTTCTCGAGAGCGAAGAGAACAGGAAGAAACTTTGGGAGGCGGAGAAGGATCGGCTGGAGAAATTCTCTGAATTGCAGTCGGCAAACGAATATTTCCGCAACATGTTGACGGAGTGGAGCCACTAATGCAGAATACGAAAATTGCAGCGGTTGTAGTGACGTTCAATCGTCTAGAAAAACTGAAGAAGGTTCTGTCTTCTTTGGAAGCACAGACACGGTTGCCCGATCAGTTGGTCATTGTGAATAATGCGGCGACCGATGGCACGGATTCCTTTTTGAAAGAATATGCGGCCAATTTCAAGTATTCGGATTCGGTGCAGCTTGACATTGTGACCCTTGAGAAGAACGAGGGCGGCGCTGGTGGATTTTCTGCTGGCATGCGTCGGGCGTACGAGATCGGGTGTGATTACGCTTGGATCTTCGATGATGACGGATATCCCGAACCGGACGCTCTGGACAAGCTCTTCAAGGGGTACGGCGATGCGGTTGCCGAACTTGGACCAGACGTGCCATTCGCCTGTTCCCTAGTCAAATTCATCGACGGCACCATTTCCGAGATGAACAATCCCATCCCGACATGGGATTGGGGCCGCCTTAAAGCCAAAGGCCTCGATATCGTCTTGGTCAGTCGATGCTCTTTCGTTTCCGTGTTGATTCCCCGCTGGGTCATGGAGGCATTCGGCCTGCCGTACAAGGAATACTTCATCTGGTTCGATGATGCCGAGTACACGCTGCGTATCACCAGAGCATGCCCCGGCGTGCAGGTGCTTGACAGCGTGGTGCTGCACGATATGGGCGTGAACAGGGGCGTGAACTTTGGCATGATCAACGAGAAGAACGTATGGAAATTCCTCTACGGCGCCCGAAATGAGGCTTCCTACCACTTGCACCATGAAGGCCTGTACCCGTATCTTCGCTTCTGCGCGATGGTTCGCAACAATATGCGTCAAGGCAACGTGGACAAAAAGCTTCAGCGCCAAGTATATGGCAAGCTGCTGGAAGCACGCAGTTTTAATCCGCAGATCGACTTCCCGCAGACACCGATCAGCAAATCCGCACACTGACGGATCAACGCAGACATTTTGCCGTCAATCAGTAAGGACAATGGCCTCGTGACAAGTATGATTGAAAAACTCAGAAAACGTTACCATTATTCGATAGTGGTACTTCGAGAGCTGGTGCGCACCGATTTCAAACTGCGTTACCAGGGTTCATTTCTCGGCATCGCATGGTCGGTGCTCAAACCCTTGATGCTGTTCTGCGTGATGTATGTAGTGTTTGCCAAATTCCTACGCATGTCTGATGGCACTCCTACATATCCTGTAGTGTTGCTGCTTGGCATCAGCACGTGGCAGTTCATAGAGGAAGCCACTTCCGTTGGTCTCCGTTCAGTAGTCGATCGCGGCGATTTGCTCCGTAAGATTCACTTCCCGAATTACATTGTGGTGGTGTCTTCCACTATCGGCGCGCTCATCAGCTATGCCATTAACTTGGTGGTGGTGATTATTTTCGCGATATTCAATCACGTACAGTTTACCTGGCGCATGATTCTATTACCGCTGAACTTCATCGAACTATATGTGTTATCTCTGGGTATCGCTTTACTGCTGAGCTCTATGTATGTGTATTTTCGCGACATCGCTCACCTGTGGGATGTTCTTAAGCAAGTGCTGTTTTACGCCATGCCCGTCATCTATCCGCTCAACATGGTGATGGATAATCAGGCATTGCAACCTTACGGCAAACGCATCGCCCAGATTCAGTTGTTAAACCCGATTGCGCAAACAGTGCAAGATATCCGGCACAATCTTATCGCACCGGCCACGCAGCCAACTATTTGGACACTTAGCGCTCATGCGGCGACAGGATTGATTCCTGTTGTCCTTGCGTTACTCATATTCTGGCTGGGTATCCATGTATTCCGAAAGAATAACCGCAAATTCGCGGAGGTTATGTAATGGATAACTCTATGACTGACTATTCCTCAATCGTTGAAACCACCAATGAATCCAATTCTCCCGTCGTGCTGTCGGTAAACCATGTGGGCAAGTATTTTAAACTGCCCACAGAACAGGCTACCGGACTAAAGCAGCTGGTAATCAATTGGGCAAAAGGCATCAAAGGCTACAAAGAGCAGCATGTGCTTCGTGATATTAATTTCGAAGTGCGTCAAGGCGATTTCTTTGGCATTGTCGGTCGTAACGGTTCTGGAAAATCCACCCTGCTGAAACTTATCTCTGGAATCTACGTTCCAGACTCCGGCACCATCCAGGTCAACGGGAAGTTGGTGCCATTCATCGAACTTGGAGTGGGTTTCAACCCTGAACTCACCGGTCGTGAGAATGTGTATCTCAACGGTGCCCTGCTTGGTTTCACTCGCGATGAAATCGACGCCATGTACGATGACATCGTAGAATTCGCAGAGCTTGAAGAGTTCATGGACCAGAAGCTGAAGAATTACTCTTCCGGCATGCAAGTTCGTTTGGCGTTTTCCGTAGCCATCCAAGCCAAGGGAGATATCCTCGTACTTGATGAAGTGCTCGCAGTTGGCGATGAGGCATTCCAGCGTAAATGCGATGACTTCTTTGCACACGTCAAACACGATCCCACCAAAACCGTCATTCTGGTGACACATGACATGAGTGCAGTCAAGAAATACTGCAACAAGGCAATCCTCATCAAAGATGGCGTTATCATCGCTTCAGGGAATAAGGATGATGTCGCAGATCGTTACACTTTGGAAAACCTAGAAAGCAAGGAGAAAGAAAAGAAAGACGAGAGCCGTTTCCCCATCGGTCTTAATAAGCGCGTGCCGAAATTACGGATTATTCCGACCTGCCCGTTAATATGCACAAGCTCCGACAAATTCACATTTGACGTCGAATATGAGTTCAATGAACCGACCGTATTCTATCTGGCCATTGCGCTCCACGACATCAAACGTGGCGGCATATCGTACGACACAGGCGCCAATACGCTTAAGATGACGAAGCCGGGACATCGCGTCGCACACTTTGAGATGCCGTTAAATATCTTCAATAACGGCAATTTCAAATTGGTGGCTTCGTTGCGTACCCCCAATAGCAATCCTAAACTTCCGTCCGATATGATTGCCTTCACCAATGATGACAATTCGTGTTCCTTCGCCATCCGCGATTCGAAGAATCGTCAATACGCATTATTGAATGACACGGCAATGACGATTAACCTTATCAAGGATGAGCAATGCGAGGCTTCCACCTCGCAGTCGCTGGATTCTGGGACAGCCGAATAATCCAAACCGCATCACACCGAATACAGGAAAGGGAGCGACAATACGATCAGCGTTGTCGCTCCCTTTCCTGTATGGCCGGCATCCATAATCGAGTCGTACGATGATCGAGATTCCGAACGTAGTCTAAGGCAACCGCAGTGGATTGCTCAGAATGCGACGAACTAGATGGACTATCATCGTTAGTACGGCGGAGAGACTCACAGCAGGAGACAATACGCATGATCCAGAATAATTCCTTGGAAGACACTGGCTTAAGACAAGCATGGGAAACGGTCATGCGAGTCGTATACCCGATCAAAGATGCCGAGCAGACTCTTCCTTTATATGCAATCGATTGGACTCGCCCCCACATCGCGAAAACCACTTTGGATGCTCGAATCGATACTCGTCAAGTGTCACTTGAATCTATGAACCAGTCTACGTTGCAACGAATGATCCGAAACTCGGGATTCTCCAACGAGGTTTCCTGCAATGAATTTGATGTCAAGGGACGCACCTCGATTGCATTAAAGAATCATGGACATGTGTCATGTTGTACATTCTTCAACGCGTTTCCTGCATCATATTGGCGTCGTTGGACTGGTGTAAAGACCGTAAGATTTGGCGTTTCCGTTCAAGGAAACGCCAAAATCAGTATCTTCCGCTCAACCGGACGGGGTCTGATCTACCCTGTTGCAGAGCGCGTTGTGACAGCTTCGGAATCAGCAATGTCCATCGATATGGATATCCCGATGTCGGGTCTGATGGATGGTGGATACTTCTGGTTTGATGCGGAATCGCTTGACGGAACGGTAACAATTGCTGACGCCATATGGTCTGTCCCATTCGAAGATCGCACTACTCGTCGTAGCACTTCCATGTCCATAGCTATTGCAACGTTCAACCGTGCTTCATATTGCATGAACCAATTACGCACCATTGCCGAGGATTCCGCGCTACGGAATCGATTGGACACTGTGTACTGCACGGATCAAGGCAACGATCTGGTGAAAGATCGAGAAGGCTTTGCTGAGGTGTCAGCAAAGCTGGGAACACAGCTGACGTATATTCAACAATCGAATCTAGGGGGTTCCGGGGGCTTCTCCCGAGGAATGTATGAAACGGTCAAGGCCGGTAGCAGCGATTACATATTGCTGCTAGATGACGATGCCGTCAGCGAACCGGAATCGATTCTTCGTGCGATACAGTTCGCTGACTACACAATACGTCCACTGCTTGTGGGTGGAGGCATGCTCCACTTGGATAACCGCACCATGCTATATACGCAAGGTGAACGAATCAATCAACAGAGGATGTGGATGCAGCCATCTAAAGGCTTGGAATACAACCATGACTTTTCCATGGAGCCGCTTCGTGATTCCCCTGATCGTCACCAACGTATCGATGAGGATTTCAATGGTTGGTGGATGTGCCTGATTCCAATCACTGTTGTTGAGAAGGTCGGTCTTTCGATACCCGCATTTATCAAATTCGATGATATCGAATACGGATTACGAGCCAAGAACGCCGGTTTCCCAACCGTATGCCTGCCAGGTGTGGCAGTGTGGCATCAGGCGTGGCACGATAAGGATCCAGCTCGCTCATGGGAAGAATACTTCACCGAACGCAACCGATGGATCACCGCTCTGCTGACATATCCAGACCGCCCTCCTCGCATGTTGATGGAGACCTTGTACACCGACGCCAGTTTGGGTCTTCGTTTTATCTATTCGGCCATGGCGTTGCACCATATGGCGTTGAAAGATATTCTCCGAGGCCCGCAATATTTTGTTGATTGCCTGCCGGCAAAACTCAGCGAGATACGTAAATTCCGCGCGAACTATCCCGACGCCCAGGCTGCAGACAGCATCGAGGCGTTCCCAGAGCCTGCTGGTGAAATTGAGCCCTTGAGAAGTCACCCTTCAACTATGAAGAGAATCTACATCTCTGCCATCAAACTAATCATCAAGAGTTTTATTTCAAATGTGGACCCGAATACAGCCCTTCGCCCTGACGGCATCATTCCTGCACAAGATGCCACTTGGACTTGGTCGGCTTTTGATCACGTGAATTCGGCGCTGGTCACGACGGCTGATGGGAATGGCGTGGCGTGGCTGAAACGAGACAATAAGCGTTTCCGTAAAAACATGCGTGAAGGGTACCGACTTGCACGCCGAATCCTGAGGAACTGGAAGAAGCTATCTGCGCAATACCGAAGCCATGATATCGCTTCCATGGAGACATGGGCACGCATCTTCGAGAACAGATGATTGGGATTCCGGTATGACGGCACAACAAGGAGAGGGGACTGTGCCCGCAGCCCTTTCCTTGGACTCAGTACCGGTGAATACGTGCAAGATGGCGTCCGCACCCGGACCCGAACCCCCAGCCGTTGGCATGCGACGGTATGCTGGAATGGTGAACAGCATGGCGTGCGGCGGCGTATTCGGGCCGCGTAGTATTCTGGTGACTGGCGGATGCGGCTTCATTGGCGCGAACTTCGTGCGATACGTGGTGCGGAACCATCCGCACGTGCACATCACCGTGCTCGACAAGCTGACGTACGCCGGCAATCCGGAGAACATCGCCGGCCTGCCGCCGTCGCAGGTCGATCTTGTCGTGGGGGACATCTGCGACGTCGCGCTGTTGGAGCGTATCGTGCCCGGTCATGACGCCATCGTCCACTTCGCCGCGGAATCGCACAACGATAATTCCATCGCCGATCCGGAACCGTTCATCCGCACGAACGTGGAAGGCACGATGCGGCTGTTGGAGGCCGCCCGGAAACACGACGTGCGCTTCCACCACATCAGCACCGACGAGGTATACGGCGATCTGGCGTTGGATGATCCGGCGCGTTTCACGGAAGACACGCCGTACCGCCCTTCAAGCCCGTACAGTGCCTCGAAGGCGTCGTCCGACCATCTGGTGCGCGCATGGGTGCGTACATACGGCCTGCGCGCCACCATCTCCAACTGCTCCAACAACTACGGCCCATACCAGCATGTGGAGAAGTTCATCCCACGGCAGATCACCTCCATCATGGAGGGCGCGCGGCCGAAACTGTACGGCACCGGTGAGAACGTGCGCGACTGGATACATACTGAAGACCACTCCCGCGCGGTGTGGGCGATCCTCACCCGCGGGCGTATCGGCGAAACGTATCTGATCGGAGCTGATGGCGAGATGAGCAACATCGCCGTGCTGCGCATGATCCTGCGGCTGATGGGCCAGCCGGAAAATGCGTTCGACTGGGTGCGGGACAGGCCCGGGCATGACAGGCGATACGCGATCGACGCATCCAAACTGCGCGCCGAACTGGGCTGGTCGCCGATGCACACCGATTTCGCCGGCGGACTGCGCAACGTCATCGATTGGTATACGGAACACCGCGACTGGTGGGCGCCGGCCAAGGAGGCCACCGAGGCCCGCTACCGCGCGCAAGGGCAGTGAAACGACGGCTGCTACGGGCGGCCCTTCCGCGGCAAGAGCGCCGTATCCGAATCTACAGCCGTACCTTCCGCAGCAGACGCTGCACAGGCTTAAGCACCACGGTATCGGCAATCACCGCGAACGCCAGCGCCGCGAGCAGCGTGGCGGCGAACATCAGCACGCTGATGCCCGCATACGACCATCCGTCCGTGGGCGCGGGAATCCGCGGGCCGATCAGCACCTTGGACAGCGGCGAATGCACCAGATAGATCGTGTAGGAGTACCCCGCCAGCCAGGTGATCGCCTTGCGCAGCCGCGCCGACGCCGGATGCACGTCGTACCGGAAGAACAGGAACACCGCGGCCACCACCACCGCGAAGGAGACCGTGAGCGTGCGGCCGACCTGGATCTGCTGGCCGGCGAACAGGTACGGCGTGGCGACGGTCCACGCCAGGGCGAACGGCGCCAACGCGTACAAACCGCGCCGCGCCCGCGTGGACGGCGGATAGTATTCCAGCACGAAACCGAGCAGATAGTAGACCAGCAGTCCCCGCCAGGGGAACGACTGCAGGAACGTCAACGGGTATCCGGCAAGATTGCAGATCTGCTCGGCGGCGGCCACGGCGGCGGCCAGACCGATCAGCAGCCAGGCACCCGATCGGCCTATCGCGCGCATCATCGCGGCCAGGAACGGCGTCGCCAACACGAAACCGGCGAGCATGAACACGAACCAGTACACGGAGTCGTCATACCCGGAAAACAGATCAAACAACGTTCCAGACACAGCGCCGCCAACCGAACGATGATCAATCACCAGGTAGGCAACGAATCCCATGCCGCCCGCATACAGCAGATACGGCACAATCAGCGAGACAAAACGTTTGTAGTAGTAGCGCACGTACGGCGCGAGGCTACCGGGATCGGCTTGGCCGGCACCGCCGCCTGTCCGGGCATCAGAGCCAGAACCCGGCAGGTTGCCCGACGAGCGGGTGCTCCCCAGCCGGCCGGCGTCGCACGTCAGGTTGAACCGGCCGGACACCATGATGAACAGCGGATTGCAGACCATGAACAACGCGAACAGCACGGATCGCACCGTTTCCGCGCTGCCGGCGAGGGCCATCTTGACGGGCATGTAGTTGTTGATCACGTGGACGCCGATGACCAGGCACATCGCCACCACGCGCAACAGATCGTAGTTCACATCGCGCGGCTTGCCGGCGACGCCAGCACCGGCGGCGTCGGAAACGGAATCGGTCATGGTCATCACATGGATCCCGCCAGGGACTTCAAATCGACCGGGCAGCTGATCTGGCTCTTCAGATTGTCCAAGGTGTCCAGGCCGGCCGAGGGATCGGAGGACGTGCCCTTATGCGCGTCGTTCTTGCCGCCGTTCGCACCATTGCCGCCGTTCGCACCATCGGCGCCGTTCGTATCCGCCGAGCACTCATCAGTCACCTTGCCGTTGGAGCCCGTCTCGATGCCATCCGCATTCACCACCGGCGTGGTTACCGCGTTCAGTGGATGTGTGGCATCGCTGCTGACCCGAACGGTATAAGCAATCGTCAATTCTTTTCCGGGCTCGATCCACTGCTGGTTGAACATAATGTACTGACGGTCATACAGGCTCGCGGTGTTGGTATCCCATGAATCTATATCAGCCTGCACAGCGGTGATTTCGCCACCGTACGGGGCGGTAAGCACCACGCGGTACAACATGCCGCCGAGCACTGGATTCTCCGAGCCGCCATTAACGAAATCAGGCAACGATTCGGCCTTAGCCTTAGTCAGCGTGTTCTTCATGGTGAAGGTGACCGTGTATTCGTCACCGAGCTGATCTTCCGTAAACTGACCCAGCTGCGTGTTACGCACGGCTGTCGTGATGCGCTTATCCAGCACGCCAGAATACAGGGCGTTCTGGCTGGCCGAGACGTCACCGCAAGTCTTTGTGACCGTGGTGGAGGTCTTCAGATACCAATCCTGCTTGCCTTGCTGCAGCTCCGAAAGATAGATGCCGGTTTCAGGCACCTGACTGTCAGCAGACAGCTCACCACTGGCCTTATCGTCGATAAGTCCGGTGGCAATCAGCGCCTCCTGCTCATCCGGATCAGCCATCCATAGCTTGAAATGACCGCTAGCGCTGGTATCTCTGATTGCCTTCAACAGCGGGGATGCGGTAGAAGCATTCGCGTTACCAAGCACGTGGTTCATAATTGCTTGAGCCGCTTCGGAAACGAAGTTGTTCTGCTGCTCGAAGTCCGGGTAATCCGTGTACAGGTCTGAAGCGAAGAACGGCACCGTGGTGGTGCCATCCAGCACTCGGCCGTCCGAAAGCTTGACCTTGCCTGTGGCTCCCAGCAATGCCTGGAGGAATACGGGATCGAATGACAATACACCCGCTACGTTCTTGTCTTCGTTGCCTTTCTGATACAGCCACATGTATTTGTTCATCTGTGCCACACGCTGGAATTCGGGGTCGATGGTCGTGGTGGCCGGGTACTGGTCAAAAGTGTCGCCAAATACCTGGCGCTCCTTCAGCACCGTAGCATCCATTGGCTTCTCAGGAATGTCCCAACCAGAAGTGGTGGCGAAATCACCGATGGTAATCGTGCCCTTATCTGCCGTGATTGCGGCGATGGTGCCCACCATGCCGCCCGCCGAACGCAGCTCGGCCGGGTTCTGCACCATCACCAAATACGTGCGCTTGCCGTCCTCGCCAAGCAGTTGCGGTAGCAAGTTAATGAGGCCATCGTATTCGCTGAGCATCGAATCCACGGTCTTGAGCGCAGCCTTTTCGGATTCGAGCACGGTGGCCACCTTGGCGACGCTCGGAGTCGGCACCTTGTTGAGCTTGGTGAGCTGCTGCGAGATATCCTTATGCGCCTGCTTGACGATATCCGGCATATCCATCAGGGCGCTGACGTCCACCGAGCCATTCTTCAGGGAGAAGCCCTGCAATCGTTTGGACAGGTTCAGCAGATCAGTGAACGGACCGTTGACCAGCGTATCCACGGAAGCCAGCATTTCGCGGGCAGCGGTGATGTCGCTGCCAAATCGCGAATGGTCGCGGAAGAAGTCCCACTGCGGGCCGTTCAGCTCCTCGTTGAGATCATTGGTGGCATTGACCAACTCTTGGGAGATGTCCGACAGACTCTTATCGCTGCCACAGCCAAGTGCCGAATTGGCCAGACCTTCGGCGGATGTCAGCACACGCTGCGCATCCGTGGCCATTCTCGAGACGGATGCCGCGTAGAGCGTGCCCACACAGGTGACGCTGGCCAGCAACGTCAGCAGCAGTACAACCACCACTCGCGCCCATATCGGTGTACGGCTGACCAGCGAACGGCCGTTGCCACCCACGTGCTGGGGAGTCTTCAGGTTTACGGGACCCGTCTGCTGATTTGCAGCGCTATTCGTAGATGCGGAGCGATTGGATTTCCCGTTACCGGCATGGCGGCTTCTCCCACGCCCCACAGCCTTATGGCTCGAATGCCCTGAAGTGAATCGCATACTTATCCTACCCGAAAATCGGCTCAGCTCATACTCTTATCCAACGGCGCAAGGCCACGCTTCCGGATGCCGGACTCCGGGCGAATCCGGAATCGCAGACATGCCGGAGCACACGTGACGCCACGCATATCTCATGCCAGTGTACCGATGCCACCGAAATAGACCGAGGGTTTATCCCATACCGGGTGCAAATCCCCTCATGACCACCACATCGCTGTCAGAATGTTCTCAGACTTCATTGAGGGGTATAACAGTATTGCGCAAGAAAACGGTCACTAAACGCAACAATAGTTAAAGCCGTATTGATCTGTTCGGCTTAGGAGAACGGGAGAGGTAATTACATGTTCGTCCTCAGCAACGCCTGGCGGGCCCTGACACGTTCTAAAGGACGTACGGCCCTGACCGCGTTCATCACCTTGGCGGTCACCTTCGGCACAGTCGCCGGACTGGCCATCATTCAGGAAGATACCAACGCACACACCACCGCGTACGATCAGCAGAAGGCCACGTTGGCCATTCGCCCGACTGCGGCTACGTGGAAGAAGGTCTCCGCTACCGATCAGTCCTCCACCAGGCATTACATGACGTGGTCCACCTACAACGAGTACGCCGCGCTCATCCAGTCGGCCGTCAGCTCGCTGAACTTCACGTTCACCGAGACCGCGCCGGCGCGCGTGAACGGCGACCTGAAGGCCCTCGACGGCGGTTCGCTGGGCACGGCCGGAGACGATGCGACCGGCGGACGGCTCATCTGGCGGGCGTTCTGGACCAAGGACGCCGCCACGGCCAGCGACCTCGGTACCTTCGAAATCGTGGACGGCAAGGACCTGAGCTACGACAACAAGTCCTCCAACCCGGACGCCACCAGCGCACTGGTGTCGAAGGCGTTCGCCTCCGCCAACGGCCTGAAGGTGGGCGACACGTTCAAGGTGGCGACCGCCTCGGATCCCTCGACCACGGCCGAACTCAAGGTGCGCGGCATCTACCGGTACACGTCCGGATCCACCGTCGACAATCCGGTGACGGCCGCCCGCAACCGCGAGAACGCGATCTTCACCGCCTATCCGGCCTTCTCCAAGGCCGGACTCGACCCGCAAAGCGTCGACCAGAACACCCCCGGCTGGAAAGTGCCCGACCTGGACGTGACGTTTGACGTCAACAGCCCCGCCACATACCGGGCCTTGGTCGCCAACCTCAAGAAGGCCAAGCTGCCCGCCAAGGGTTACGCCGTGTCCTCCCCCTCGCTGGAGGCCTACACCGCCTCGCTGAAGCCGTTGGACAAGCTGGCCTCGCGGGCGAGGACCTATACGGCCATACTGGCCGGCGTGGGCGGCGTGCTGTTGCTCATCCTCGTGCTGTCGGGCGTGTGGGCGCCCAAGCGTGACGACGAGATCGGCATGGCACTGGTGTCCGGCGTCACTCGCGGGCGTTTGGGATGGCAGTTCATGCTGGAAGTGTTCATCGTCACCCTGCCCTTCTACGTAATTGGTCTGGTCGGAGGCGCGTTCGCCGCCAAGCCGATCGGACCTGCTCTGGCATCCGGCCATGCCATCCCGGTGACATCGGACCTGATTTGGACCATGGTCTGGTATGGGCTGGGTTCAATCCTGATCCTGGCGATTCTTGCCGCCCTGCGCCTTGCGTTCTTCAGCGCGAACAAGCTGTTCGCCGCCGATGGCGACTGGGGCACCGTGAGCGAGACTGAGGCGATTGAAACGACCGAAACCACTGGCGCTGCTGAGACCGATGAAGCTGCTGAGGCCACCGCTCATGATGCTGGCGAGGCCAATAAGACGACCACCACAACCGACGATGCGGAGGCACAGGCATGAGCGACAAGAACAACGATCAGGAACTCGAGAAGACCACTGACGCAACGGCTGACGAAGTGACTTCTGAGACTGAGCCGAACGACGCCATTGAATCCGTTCCAGCTGACTCCGTGCAGTTCAGCGTGACCTTCGATGACGTTGATGACGAAGGCACTGTTGACGATGGTATTTACAGCGCACTGGCATCTGCCGAAACCGGAGCAACCGACGAGACCAGCGAGGCCGAAGCAGACGCCATCGCTTCGGCCAACGCATCCGCCGAAGTGACCGAGCGCAATGCCGCCCGCGTCAACGAAACACTCCGACTGGCCAAAACCGATCACAAAGACGCATTGGCCGAGCATGCGGAGCCTCAGGGCAAAGCGACCGATCCCACCATGACGCTGGCCTCGCGTATCGATCGCGTGTTGGTGGGCGGCGGTTCCGACGACATTCTGCTCAAGACCTACCCGACCTTTGCCCTGAACAAGGTGACGGTCGCCGGCCCCAAGGGCAAGGTCAACATCCTCGATGACGCGAATTTCTCCTGCTATTCCGGGCACGCATACGCGCTGCTGATCAGCGACGACCCCGATTCGGGCATCACCGCCGACGCCAAGCGTCGCGCGCTGATGGGCGTGATGAGCGGTTTGACCACGCCGGCGTCTGGCACGGTGATGAACAAGAGCGCCAACATTGTTGAGCTCGAGCCCGTGGAACTACGCGGTCACCGTCTGGGCATCGTACCGCAGCTGCACGCCGTGCAACCGAATCTCGACGCCGAACAAAACGTGCTGTACGCCATGAATGCGTCCAACCGCAACTTCCTGAAGCCCAAGCCGGTGATCGCCCGCGAACTGCTGGCCAAGGTCGGCTTCTCCGAGGCCACCAGCGGCGTGGCCGTCGGCACGTTGCCTTTGGTGCAGCAGCGTTTGGTGGCCATCGCCCGTGCAATCAGCACCGAGGCCGAAGTGCTAATCCTCGACGAGCCGACACGAGGGCTGAACGCGGATGACGAGGTGACCGTGTTCGCCGCGCTGGCCAAGCTGGCGCACACCGGTGACCCGAAGCATTGCGTTATCGTGCTCACTGTGTCACGCGAGATCGCCGAAGCAGCCGACACACTCTTCAAGATCTGATCTGTCCGGCAGCAATACACACCAGACACACCAGCACAGGCTCTTGAAGCTCACGATGTTCGGATACATACCAAACATCGTGAGCTTTTTCGATTTCGAGGGGCTGATTTGCGTGTTCCGGGAGGTCTACTTCCGTTTCAAGGGGCTGGTCATCCGCCAAACCCCGAGTATAAACGGCTTCATGCCAACGTCATTCCGCCGTTTTTACGCCGCGTATACTTGGGCACCAGCCCCTTGAAACGGAAGTAGACCTCAGGAGGATGCCGAATCAGCCCCTTGAAACGGAGATAGGCATGTCGAGATGTCCGAATCAGCTCCTGACAATCCTGATGCGGCTCATTGCCGCGCTAATCTGAGGATAAATCTGACCGTACGAGGCGAAACCTGATAATCATGACCGGATATATTCCCACACTGGAGCAGATCGACGAATTGCACCGCAAAATCGCGCCGTCCAAGGCGGCGTACGAGCTGGTGCACACGCATTGCGTGATTGTGGCGACCATCGGCTGCCAGATCGTGCGCCGGCAGGACGCGCTGTTCACGCGCCGCTGCACATTACCGAAGGACGCGGAGGTACCGCCCACCGCAGGCGTCACCGGCGGTCATGTGCCGCCGCGTCTGCTCGACGAGCATTTGGTACTCATCGGCGGACTGCTGCATGACATCGGCACCTACCGCGTGTTCAAGCATGACGGCTCTGACGGCGAACCGCTCAAATTCAGCAAGAAACGCTACATTCTGCACGGTCTTAAGGGCTACGAGTATCTGCTCGACGAGGGCGTGGACGAGTCCATCGCCCAGTTCTGCCGCAACCATACCGGCGTGGGACTTACGCGCGAGGATGTGGTGTGCCAGGAGCTGCCGTTGCCACCAGCCGACTATGTGCCGATGAATCTCGAGCAGGAAGTGGTGATGTACGCCGACAAGTTCCATAGCAAGTCAGTGCCGCCGAAGTTCCTGCAGGTCGAGGCGTATACGGCCCGAGCCGAGCGATTCGGCGGAGAGAACAAACAGCGATGGCTGGATCTGGTGGCCAAGTATGGCATGCCGGATATTCCGGCGTTGGCGGAGAAGTATGGGATGCGGATGATTTGAGGCTCAAGGCCCCCTCGTCAGAGACGGCTTATGAAGCTATTTCAGATGGAACGGAGACGGTAGGTGCCGTTGCGGTTGGAGGCGATGATCATCTGGTCGTTCTCCAGAACGTTCCAGCCTTCCTGCTCATAGCCGGAAGAGGAGACCACGACACCGGCGGAGTCGCCGTTGTCGTCGCGCAGCTCACGGTAGCGCATCACACGGTAGTCGGCGGCCTGCTCGCCACGGCCATACTCATCGTAGATTTCCACGATGCGCGGGCTGGTCTTCTCACGACCGGCGGCGCACAGGGCGATGAGCTGGTCCTCGGACTGAATCATGCAGTTGTAGCTGGACTTCGGGTAGGCTTGGCGCAGTTCGCGCACGGCCTGGGCCACGGCCTCGTCGAGCGGGAAGCCGAAGCCGATGTATTCCAGAATCACCGCGAAGAAGATAGCGGAGTCGGAACGGCCGCCGGTGGAGAGGAACACGCTGTGGTTCACCGGGTATGAACGGTTGGTGACGATGTTGCGGCCATTGGCGTCCGAGATATCGCCGTTGTGGATGAAGCTCAGGCCGTTCGCATAGAACGGGTGCTGGTTCTCCATGATGAGCGGCAGATTGGAACTTGCCAAGCGCAGGTGCCAGATGGCACCGCGAGACGGTTCGTCGGCCAGCGCCTCAAACGTGCTGTCATGACGGGCCGCGATGGTCGACTTGTAGATGCGCGTACCGGTTTCCGGGGTGGGCGCGCCGCCGTCGCGCACATGCGGCGCTTCGGCGGGATCGGAAAGCTGGGCTACACCCCAGCCATCATTGTGGATTTCAGACAGTTCGCGGAAATCGCCGACATTGTCCCGACCCAACACCGCGTTGAGGCTCAGGTTGAAGCCTGCCGTCGCGTATCCCAGTAATCTGCACATGGTATTTCAACTTACCGAAACCGTGTGGCGACGTGCGGCGACTGTTATAGGCATTCTTTATAGAGCGCATCAGCGCCGCTGCAAACTGGTATGTTATCGCTTCTGTTTGGCGGAGCGCTGAGGCTTGGCGGCGGGTTTGCCGTTCTTGGCCTTGCCCTTATCGCCCTGCTCAGCGACCGCAGCGGCGGCAGCGGTCTCAGCGATCTTCCGCTCCTCGGCCGATACGGCGGCATCGGCTCCTGTACCAATCGCCCGAGCCCGGACGTGGTGTCATCGGGTCGGGGACGGCGGCCGGGTCGGCCACTGCCCGAGTCGGCGTGGGCGTCGGGATGGTCTTGGCCGTATCGGTGCGCTTCAGACGCGGTGGGCGGCGGGTGGAGACGAACAGCGGCTGCACCTCGACCAGCGGGTTGTAAGGTGCCAGACCGAACCACTTAACCGGCGAGCCGGCCATGCGGCGGATTGCGTACTTGGCTTGCAACGACAGGGCACCGCGTGCGGAAACCTTGGATTCCGGCATCAGGGCCTTGTGAATCAGCACGTAACGGATGGTGCCGATGTCCGGATCGGCGTCGACCTTGGGGTAAATCGACTTCTGCTTAGGCAGTTCGCCGGTTTTGGACAGGTCGTGCATGATTTGGTGGATGTACGCAGGGATGGACTGCGAAACCTTGAATCCCAAACGGAAGCGCACGCGGTAGATGTAGTTCGTGCCGAAGTTCTCCACCGAGTATTCACGGGTGAACGGCTCGTCGGTGGTTTCCACGCTGACTGCCCACCAAGCGCGGGCACGCTTGGGGTGGTCGGCGAAGATGGAGAAGAAGATGTCCGTGTCGAGTCGCTTGGTTTCCGAGTCGGAGGTCAGGTACACGATGTTGTCCGCAAAATACGGGATGCGGAAATCACTGTGCAGCTTATCGAGCGCGGGTAGGAAGTCGTTGGGCCGCATGTGACGGCGTTGCGCACGTTCGAGCTTGGTGCCCTCATTCCACGTGTACATGACGAACAGAATCGCGGCGGTCAGCAACATGGTGAACCAACCACCATGCAGGAATTTGGCCATAGACGCGATGAAGAACATAGCCTGAATCGCCAAGAACAGCACGGTGAACACGATGGCACCGACCCGCTTGCCGGAATGCCAGATGTGCACGCCGAGCAGCACGGTGGTGGTAATCATCGTAATGGTCAACGCCAGGCCGTACGCGGCGGAGATATGCTCGGAATCCTTGAAAATGGCGAGCACGGCGAGCGTGGCCACGCACAACACGCCGTTGACCACCGGAATGTACAGCTGGCCGCGCGTACGGGCCGGGTAACGCACCTGCAGATGGGGCATCCAGTTGAGGCGGGTGGCCTCGGAAACCATGGTGAACGCGCCCGTGATCAGGGCCTGGGAGGCGATCACGCCGGCCGTGACGGACAGGATCACGGCCAGGTACCGCACGTTCGGGGTCATCATCTGGAAGAACGGGTTGAGCGACTTCATCGCGGTGTATTGCTGGTTATCGCTATTGGCCAGCATCCACGCGCCTTGGCCGAAGTAGTTGAGCACCAGCGCAACCTTAATGAATGGCCAGGTGAAGTAGATGTTGCCGCGCCCCACGTGGCCCATGTCGGAGTACAGTGCCTCGGCACCGGTGGTCGAGAGGAACACAGTGCCCATAAGGGCGATGCCGGCAGCATTGTCCGGGCTGAACAGGAATTTGATGCCGTACACCGGGTTCAGGGCCGCGAACACAGACCAGTCGTTAGAGAGATTCGTGACGCCCACGATGGCGAGGAAGCTGAACCAGACCAGCACCATCGAGCCGAATACTTTGCCGATGCGTTCGGTGCCGCGCGACTGCACGGAGAAGAGAATCACGATGATCACGACGGTAATCATCAGTGTCAGGCTTGGGTTTTCGTCGAACAACCCTTCCAATGGCGGCAGGGTCTGCAAGCCTTCGACTGCGGAACTGATGGAAACCGCCGGAGTAAGTACCGAATCCGCGAGGAATGCCGCGCCGCCGAGCATGGCGGGAATCGCGAGCCATGCGCCGTACTTGCGAATCAACGAGTACAGTGCGAAGATGCCGCCTTCGCCATTGTTGTCGATGCGCATGGCGATGAGCACATATTTGACGGTAGTGATTAGTGTAATCGACCAGAAGACCAGCGACAGCATGCCGAGCACGGCCTCTCGGTTTACGCTGCCAAGCCCTCCCTGACCGGCAAGGAAGGTCTGCGCGGTGTAGAGGGGCGAGGTGCCGATGTCGCCGTACACCACGCCGAGCGCCACGATCGCCATGCCCCAGGTAACCTTGTCTGGGCTGGATTGCAAGCGGGCCCACCATCGGCCGAGGCCGCCTTTCGACCATGCGCTGGCGATTTTCTCGGCTTCCTTGGTTTCGGCTTCCCTCTGCTTGGCGAGTGCCGCGCGCTCCTCCTTGGTGAGAGTGCGGCGGGACACCTTGGGAGCGTTGGTAAAGGTGTCGGCCCTCAGCAGTGCTTCTTCTTCCTGTCGGGCCTTGGCTTTGGCGGCGCCAGCCTGGGCTTTCTGGGCCTTTGAGGCTTCTTGGGCGCGTGCGGTCCTTTGGTTCGACTCAGCCATACGTTCAGTCCTCCATTGAGGTGGAGATCATCCCCCTCGCTTATGTCAGGTACATCATGGTAGACCTCGTTCACAATTCTGACAAATTTTACAAGTCAACACATCGTCTCTACACACGCCGCGACGGCCGCACACCCGGCCCTCACAGTCCGTATACGGCGCGGGCGGTATCGCGGGTGCCGCGCGCCACATCCGCGATGGACAGGTCGAGCGTATCGGCCATGGCCCGCAAGGTGTAGGGGATCATGTACGGCGCGTTGGTGCGCCCGCGGTAGGGCATGGGCGTCAGGTACGGCGCGTCGGTTTCGACCATCGCATGGTCCAGACCCACGATTCGCAGCGATTCGCGGATGCCGTCGTTGCCCTTGTAGCTCACGGTGCCGGAGAAGCTCAGATACCAGCCATGTTCGCGCGCGATCTCGGCCATCTCACGGTCGCCGGAATACGAGTGGAACACGGTGCGTTCGGGCGCGCCGTCGGCCAGCAGCGTTTCGATGACCTCGCGATGGGAGTCGCGGTCGTGAATCTGCATGGGCAGGCCCAGTTCCTTGGCCAGGGCGATGTGCGCCCGGAAAGCCTCGCGCTGCAGTTCCTTGGCACCTTCGCCGGTGCGGAAGAGGTCCATGCCGGTCTCGCCGATAGCCACCACTTGCTCGGGGTATGTGGTGGCGAGGCGATGTACTTCGGCGAGCGCGTCCTCGAAAGACGTGTCATGGTAAGGCTTGTATTTGAGGGGCAGACCATCCGGCCCCGGCACACCGCGATGCCCGTGGAGCACGGACTCATTGGGGTGTATTGCGAGCGCCGCGTGCACGTTACCTGGATGATCGAGGGCCATCTGGACGGCGGTCATCAGGTGCGGCAGCTCGCAACCGCAGTCGATGATACCCCCAATGCCGACAGATTGCGCCTGCGCCAGCAATTGGTCGACGTCGTACACCGGGACTTCGGGCTGTCCCTTCTCCTGCGCCTCATGGCTCATAGCGCGCGCGAAAGGGATTACGGAGGCCACGTGAGTGTGGTTGTCGATGGTCTGGGCGTCGTCCGGCAATGCTTCAGGTGCCGGAGCCCAGCTACGGTCGCGATGGTGGTGCTTGCTCATGGTTTCTCAGTGTAGGCTGTTTCTCAGTGTAGGCTACCGCCAGCAGGCGAACACGGCGAGCGCAAAAACACGATGGTGACGATGGGATTGGTGATGAGACTGAGCGCCTGACGCGTGGTGCCGTGGGTCATGCTTTCTGTTGGAGTGATGTTGAGGATGCCGCCGCAGTCATCGTCTTTTCGCGATTGCGGCGGCAATGTCATCTACACACTCGCCGTAAGCGATGTGCGCGGTGATAGATGCTCGCGGAAGAACGCCATCATTGCGTCATTGAGTTCTCCGCTGCCGGAATCCCACGTCATCAAGGGATAGTCATGAGGAATACGCTTGCCGTTGACAGACCGCAGATCATGCAGTTCATGATCGCAGTTCATCGAGCGCAGTAGCATCGTTGCGTACAGCGCATCGTTTTCCAGAAAATCATCGGTACTGGTGGAAAGCCATACCGGCGGATATGCGATTGCTCGCATCAACGATTCAGTACGCTCATATGGTGTTCCCTCCAATCGTGATATCAATGTTCGGAACGCTGGCCGCAGCTTCTCGAACAGCTCGCCGGAATCCGGGTAGAACGCATCGAACAGATGGTCATACACCAGCATGCCGGAGGTGAAACCGACTGATCGGAACCGCACATGATTACTATCAATCCCCAGAAGAGAGGACAGCTCCTCATTGGTCTCACACGCCAACAGGAACGTTCCCAGCAATGCGCCGGCAGAATCGCTGACCAGGAACAGTTGCTCAGCCGACAGCTGCCACCCATCACCATTGCTTACTAGCCATCGCAAGGCCGTCGACACATCAGTCAACATATCGAGGAAATCGCCCCCGGGTGCCAACGTATAGTTGGGGCACACCACGGCAAATCCTCGGCTGGCAAGCTGAGCGGCATACGCATTCTGAATTTCCTTGAATGAATAGAAGAACGCGCCACCGTGAATGTTGAAAATAACCGGAATATCACCGTCGCCGCGCAAGTATGCGTCCTTCGGCAGGAAAATATCCAACTTATGAGCACGCCCGCCATCGGTCATATAGTCGATATCCGGAAATTTCATCACGGTATCAGGCAACGCACTGCGGAAGTCCAGTCGGCGTACGTCACTGAACGCGTAGCTTGCCCGATGCTGCCGCACATAATCGATAAAGACTCGATACTCATCATCATCGGGTATGTCTGCGGTATCGGGAAGATCCTCGTCAAGGTAAGTCCATGTTCGGGCCAACCGTTCCTGTAGCGGCGTCAAAACACAAGTTCCATTCGTAGCGTAAATATCATTCAACGTGAAAGGAATTCCGTTGACAGAGAACGTCATTGCATCGTCGTCTTGATAACGCATCATTCCCCACCTCACTTCAGCTCAGCCTTCATATCCTCAAGCTCCACACCGTTGGTTTCCGGCAGGAACTTGACGACAAAGAAGAAGCCCAGCAATGCCATCAGCGTGTAGAAGCCGTACGTCCATCCAAGACCGATACCATCACGCATAGGAGGATAAATCGTAGTGATAAGGAAGTTGAACATCCAGTTCGCGGCAGTCGCCACGGCCTCCCCCTTGGCACGGATACGATTCGGGAAAATTTCGCTGATGATGACCCAGACGGTGACGTTCGTAGTGGCACAGCAAACCAGGAAGAACGCGTAGGTGCATACGATGGAAATCCACGTCCACGTAATCGACAGGCTCAGAGTGCCGTCAGCACTCAACTGTCCTTGGCCGAAGCCAATGGCCGTGATGCCCAGGAATACCGTCATCAGCAAAGTTCCGTATTTCATAAGATTACGGCGACCGACTCGATCGATAAGCACCATACCTACCACCGTGGCAACGGCGGCGAGCGTCGCACGTACAACAGCGATGGTCAGCGACGCCTGCTCGCTGAAGCCCAGCATGTTCCAAAGGCTGGAATCGTACAGCATGATGATATTCTGCCCATTGGCCTGAGCCAGCAGAACGAAGATGATGGAAATCCAGACCACGCCCTTGAGACCGAACGTCTTACCGCGCAGTTCCCTGAAGGAAACCTTCTTCTCGTTCTCCTCGCTCTGGAACGACTTCTGGATTTTGGCGATGGTCACATCTGCATTGTTGTCACCGATGACGTCAATCAGAATGGTCTTGGCCTTTGCAATCTCGCCCTTCATAACCAGATAACGAGGAGTCTCTGGCAAAGCGAAGCATAGGAAGAACATGATAACGCCAGGCAGGGCTGTTGTCACTAGCATCCAACGCCATGCGTCTATCCCCATCCAGAATGGCATTTCAGCGCCACCGGATGCCACGACATAGATATCGTTGACGACCAGCGATGCGATGATGCCCAATGCGATGGCCATCTGCTGGAAGCTGGTGAAGAAGCCACGTCTTGCTGCTGGAGAAATCTCCGAAATGTAAGCGGGGCCGATTGCCGAGGTGAATCCGACACCAAGGCCTCCGACGATACGGAAGATGATAAATATGGTGAAATTCGTCGTCAGACCTGTCACCAAAGAAGCTGCCACAAACAATATGGCGGCAAGTTCCAGTACACGAATTCGTCCCATACGATCGGCGACCACACCGGCGAACCATGCGCCGAACACACATCCCAGCAATGCGCTGGAGACCGAGAATCCGCTCATGGTACTGCTGAGTGCAAAACCGGAATCCGGACTGGCGATTGCGGTCACGGCGCCGTTGATGACCGACGTATCGTATCCGAACAGGAAGCCACCCACGGCTCCGATCGTACAGACGGCAATTAACTTGCCTTTAAGCTTGCCATCGATTTGAGACTGAGTCTGTTGGCTCATGATATTCTCCTTTGCCCGATGATGGACCTCGTCGCCCACCAGTAAGCCCCTATCGTATTGAGAGAGCATTTGCCGGTCATTGGCAACAGGGCTATGGGCGTGATACAAATAAATGATTTTGTGACCGATGGTTCAAGGCGTCGTTGTCGTACTCGGAGGAAGCCTGATAACAATAAAAGCGGAGGCGAACTGACGCAGTGCAGTCGCCCATACCGCTTAATCACACCAACGGAGATGCCTATGAGTTTTGCAAGCATAATCCATCAGCATACGGTGATATCCGTGGACATCGGCGGCACCAAAATCGCCGCTGGTCTCATGTGCGTAGACCTCGACGAACAAGGAAGACCACGGGACATGCCAGCGTTGATTCGACGGTACGTCATACCGACGAAAGCACGTCTCGGCGGCACCTCCGTATTGCAACGCGTCGTTCAAGCCATTCGCCAGTGTCTGGACGATGGTGAGATTCCTTTCCCACTATTGGGGATCGGTGTAGCGAGCGCAGGAGTCATTGACGGCAACGGTTCGGTGGTATCAGCCACTTCGTTGATTCCCGGTTGGGCCGGTATTCAACTGCAAGCCGAATTATCGGCAACGTTCAACGTGCCTGCCATCGTCATCGGAGATGTTCAGGCACACGCCCTTGGTGAAGCACACTGGGGATGCGGACGACAATACCAATCACTACTGGTCGCCGCCATCGGCACCGGTATCGGAGGCGCGATAATCATCGACGGGAAACTGGTACGCGGCGCCCACGGAGCCTGTGGCCATATCGGCCATCTGCCGCATCCCGACGCCATTGGTATATCCTGCTCATGTGGATGTAAGGGCCATGTGGAGTCAATCGCCTCAGGTACCGGCATTGCCGATAATTATCGACGTGCTCTGCAACAGAACGGACACAATACTCTCCCCACCGACATCAATGCACGCACTATCGCCGAACTGGCCAGTCAAGGTAGTACGGAAGCCGTAACCAGTATCACTCTGGCCGGCACGAGTCTCGGCGATGTTCTTGGCGGACTAATCAATGCCCTTGATCCCGATGCCGTGATCCTTTCCGGCTCCGTAGTCCATTCTGGAGAACTATGGATGAAATCTGTGAAACAAGGCATCCAAAGACAGACCTTGGGCATTCTTTCCCGAACACCGGTTTTGACAGGAACACTCGGCGGCAGAGCCCCTCTCATCGGAGCAACATCAGCTCTATGCGCCGACCTCAGATCAAATAAGGAGCAGAAATATGAATACTAACGATACTTATTCGAAACGTCTTATTGATTCGCTCCACGGCACACTGATAGTCAGCTGTCAAGCATATCCCGGCGAGCCAATGCGGCATCCCGAAACCATGGCCCAAGTCGCTCAATCAGTAGAAATCGGCGGCGCTGCCGCCATTCGATGCCAAGGTCTTGCCGATATCAGCGCCATCAAAGGCCAAGTAAAAGTTCCAGTCATCGGCATATGGAAGGAAGGCGATAACGGCGTATACATCACGCCAACGTTACGCCACGCCAGAGCCTGCATTATGGCGGGAGCCGACATTGTGGCACTCGATGCTACAGATCGGCCCCGGCCAGACGGTCTAACTCTGCAGCAGACCGCGCGGCAACTCAAAAGCGAGGGCGCAATACTGATGGCCGACTGCGGCTGCATCGAAGACTCCGATGCAGCCGTGGATGCAGGATTCGACATCATCTCCACCACGCTGGCTGGATACACCGATTCCCGCGCCAAAACAGAAGGACCGGATTACGAGCTCCTCGCTCAAATGCTGGAGCGGCACCCCCACGTACCGGTGATATGCGAGGGTAGGATACATACTCCGTCCGATGCGACCAAAGCCATAGAAATGGGTGCCTGGGCAGCCGTAGTCGGTACCGCCATCACCCACCCCATGACGATAACGTCATGGTTCGCCGATGCAGTAAGGTCCTGATGGCGCACAAACCAACAGCGACCTAGGTAGGAGGCGATATGCAGTACGTTAAGGGCACCAATCAGGAACTATTGACCACATCACCGCAGTTCCCTGCCCTGGTCATCGCACATCAGGGATTCGACAAAGCCAGGTTGCATTGGCATGAAGGCTTCGAGGTGGTATACGTCCGACGCTGTCGGGCCACAGTGATGAAAGGCACCCAACGTTCGATGTATCATGCCGGTGATGTAGTACTGATTCCTCCACGCTGCCTGCATAGCATCGAACTTATTCAGGATCTTCGGCAGCCATCAGCTGTACCGCAGGCGCTTTCCGTAACGATCTCGCCCACGGAGTTGCTACCGTCATATCCGTATATTACCCAAATCCAACAACAGCTGGATTACGACTACATTGGCGAAAAAGATCATCAACAATTGCTGAAATGCTGCGAACAAATGTTTGCGGCACTGATCAGCGGCAAGCAGACACGGTTCCTTGAAGCGAATTCCTGGTTCTACACCATGCTTACCAATGTTTTTGACTGCGCCAAACCATTGGCTGCAGCGAACCAAGAAGACACCGAGGATGAAACCATACTCCAGGATGGACGAGTCATTAGACGAATACGCCACTACGTGCAACGTCATTATCGCGAGCCCCTATCCACCGCACAGGTGTCGCAGAAATTCGGATATTCACGAGAGCATTTTTCAAGGATATTCAGCAAATATTCTGGAGTGACATTTAAAGACTACGTAACGCGTGTACGTCTGCTGGCGGCCTGCGATTTGCTCACCAACACGGATATGCCAATCAATCAAATCGTCCGGGAATCCGGATTCCCCAGTTCTCAAACCATGCGAGGATCGTTTGACCGCGAATTCGCATGCACGCCCAGCGAATATCGCTCTCGTTCGATGGAAGAATAATCGAGAATCATCTCCATTCTTACGAAGCGCGATATGGACGATACTGCAGTAGGAGTCCAATATGTCGCAGTCCCTCAAAAACGAACAAATCCGGTAGTGCCTGAGAATCTTGGCATTACTACAACCATGGCACGAAGTTACTAATCCTCGCTCACTCCCGTCGAGAGGATGCTTTTCAACGATTCCGACGTCTGTATCTTCAGCGGGCGCTTCCCGGACTGAACGACGAGACCCGCATCCAGTATCTCCCCCACGTATGTTCTCGCACTTTGCTTGGATAGTCCGATTTGGCGGGCGGCGTCGTCCAGCGACATGGACTCGGTCGAATCGAACATCTCCTCCTGGATTACGCCGTATAGTATCGAGGCCGCTTTCGCAGACAGACCGTGCTTCTGCCTAAGCTGTTCGCAAATCGTCTCGCCCTTGTCAAGCTGGTCAACCATGATTTCGAGCTCGTCAATCAGCTCGTCCTGGGCTTCACGGATGAACCCGAGGAGGGTGTTCACGAAAAGCGTGAGCTCTCCGCAGTTCAGCTTAGCCTCCGCTTCCACGAACGCCTTGTAGTAGGCGTTTTTGTTCTCCGCAATGGTGCGCGACAAAGACAGTACCGTAGGCATGGTCAGATCATGATTCAGGTAAAGGGCCAGGAGATACCGCCCGGTCCTGCCGTTGCCGTCGTAGAACGGGTGAATGTACTCGAATAGGAAATGCGACATGATAGCCGCCTGCAGGCGAGGAATCTCGTCGGAGGTTGCGAGATGAATCATATCCGCGAGAAGCGCGCTGATATTGCCTTCGCCACTGACGCCGTTATGAATTGCAAGACCGTGCGGCCGCCTTGGCACCACCGTTGCGCAAACGGGTGATTTCAGCCAGAACGATGGAATCAGTGCGCTTGTCGATACTCAGGTGAGCGGAAATAATCCAGCAGACGATCATCGCACAGGCGAACCAGCCGAGCAGCACCGCGCCCAGAATCGCGCAACCGGCAAGCGAGATGGCCGCCATCCTGCCGCCTTTTCTGCCTCATCAGCCCATTTTCTGCCTCATTTTGATATAATATGATGCAGAAAAGTTCGTATGATGCAGAAAATGAGGCGGTATGAGATCATTCGACTACATCGAATCAGGTAAGACGTTGCTCACCCCGCGCACCACGAGTTTGCTTGCCGCGATTCACGAGGCAAAAGGGCGCCAAAGCATACAGACAACGATCAGACCGGATATATTGGAGACGCTGGTTGCCGTCGCGCGCATCCAAAGCACAGATGCCTCAAACCGCATCGAAGGTATTTCTACCAGCGATAGCAGGCTCAACGATCTCGTCTCGGAGAAAGTCACACCGCGCAATCGCAATGAAGAAGAGATTGCCGGCTACCGTGACGTGCTATCGGCTATTCACGAAAGCCACGACTATATTCCGGTTACCCCGAACGTCATTCTTCAACTGCACCGCGACCTCTTCCGGCACACACCACTAACCTTTGCGGGGCATTTCAAGGACAGTGACAACGTCATCATCGAACGAGATGCACACGGGACCAGCACCGTGCGATTCGCCCCACCGTCCGCACTTGTCACACCGGAACTGATCGAACGCGCGTGTTCCGCCTACACGCAAGCAATCCGAGATGGACATACCGATCCATTGCTTGCCGTCGCCATGTTCATTCTCGATTTCACCTGCATACATCCGTTCAATGACGGCAACGGCCGCATGAGTCGGCTACTCACGCTCCTGATGTTGTACCGCAATGGCTATATGGTCGGCAAATACATCAGTATCGAACACCTTATCGAGCAAAGTAAAAGCACTTATTATGAGGCGCTGGCCGCAAGCACCCAAGGATGGGACGACAACGCCAATGATTATGCGCCATTCACGAACTACCTGCTTGGCATCATACTGTCCGCGTGCAAGGAATTCGACGAACGCATCAATCTCACGGCAGGCGGCAGAGCGCAGGGAGCACCGCGAGTAGTCACCAAGGGAACGCGGATTGAAGCACTGCTTGATCGATCCCTAGTTCCACTCTCCAAGGCCGATATTCTCGCTCGCATGCCCGATACCAGCACCACCACCATTGAGCGCACGCTGAAATCACTGTTGGATTCCGGTACGATCATCAAAATCGGTGCCGGTCGCAGCACCCGCTATGTGAAACGCCGCTAAACGCATCCTTGTGCGCAACATCTCGTCACTCTTCCGGCGCCCCGCTGGCCACGCGAATCATCGCGTACTGCGACTCGTAGAGGCGGTAGTACGCGCCCTTGGCGGCGAGCAGCTTCGCGTGCGAGCCGTGCTCGACGATCTGGCCGTGATCGATGTAGAAGATCTCATCCGCGTTCTCGATCGTCGACAGGCGGTGCGCGATGATGAAGCTCGTGCGCCCCTTGAGCAGATGCTGCAGGCCGGCCTGCAGCGCCTCCTCGGTGCGCGTGTCGATGTTGCTCGTCGCCTCGTCCAGGATCAGGATACGCGGGTCGGCGAGCAGCACGCGCGCGAAGGCGATGAGCTGGCGCTGGCCGGCCGACAGGGTCGATCCGCGCTCCTCCACCACCGTGTCGTACCCGTCGGGCAGTTCCATGATGAACTCGTGCGCGTGCACGGCCTTCGCCGCCGCCTCGATTTCCTCGTCGGTGGCGTCGAGCTTGCCGTAGCGGATGTTCTCGCGCACGTTGCCGGAGAAGATGAAGGTGTCCTGCAGCATCACGCCCATCTGCCGGCGCAGCGATGCGAGCGTCACGTCGCGCACGTCGTGGCCGTCGATCGTCACCGAGCCCTCGGACACGTCGTAAAAGCGCGACAGCAGGTTGATGATCGTCGTCTTGCCGGCGCCCGTCGGGCCGACCAGCGCGATCGTGCGCCCCGGTTCGACGTGGAAGTCCACGAGGTTGAGGATGTTGCGGCCGTCCTTCTCGTAGCGGAACACCACGTCGTTGAAGTCGACGCGCCCGCGGATCTGCGGCAGGTCCGCCGCGTCGGGCTTGTTGCGGATCTCCGGTGTGACGTCGAGCGTCTCGAAGATGCGCTCGAGGTACGCCGAGCAGGTGATGAGCTGGTTGTAGAAGTTGCCGATGTTGATCACCGGATTCCAGAAGTTGTTCGCGTAGCCGACGAACGCGATGAGCACGCCGGTGGTCACGTTCACGCCCCCGAAGCCCATCACGCCGACGAAGTAGATGAACGAGATGGTCATCACGGAGATGGTCTGCACGCCCGGCCACATGAGGAACTGGATGTGCACGGCGTGCATCCACGCGGAACGCACCTCGCCCTGCTGCTCCTGGAAGGTCCTGAACTGGGCCTGCTCCTGCGCGAAGGTCTGCGTGGTCTTCACGCCGGCGATCGACTCGTGGATGTAGGCGTTCAGGTTGCTCTGCTTGTTGGAGAGCTTCTGGAAGGCGCGCCGCTGGAAGATCTGCAGCACGCGCACCCAGATGATGAGCACCGGGAACAGGATCAGGCTCCACAGGGCCAGCTGCCAGTCGATCACGAACATCACGATCAGCGTGATCACGAAGGTGAACACGTCGGAGATCACGTTGATCAGACCGGAGCTCAGCGTGTCCGAAAGCGTGTTCACATAGTTGACCACGCGGATCAGGATCTTGCCGTGCGGGCGCGAATCGAAGTAGCTGAAGGGCAGCGTCTGGATATGCGTGAAGATATCGCGGCGCATGTCCTTGAGCATGAGCTGGCCGACGCGCGTGATCGCCACCGTGCGGTAGCGCAGCCCGAACTCGTACAGCACGATCAGCGCGGCGAGGATCACAGCGAGGATGCCGAGCTTGCCGAGGTCCTTGTTCGGGATCGCCTCGTCGATCATGATCTTGGTCAGGTACGGCACGACGACGACGATGCAGCTCATCGAGATGACGACGACGAGAATGCGCGCCACCTGTGCCATATACGGTTTGAGATATTTGCCGACGCGAGCGATGTCGTGGAGGTTGATGGACTCCTCCAGCTCCTCATCCTCGCGGAATGTATTGCGTTGTGCCATAAGTCCTCTTCTAAAACCCCTGTGCGGCGCCGGACTGGAGTCCGAGCTGCTTGTGGTAGATGTCCCAGTAGCGGCCGTGTGCGGCCACGAGTTCGGCGTGGGTGCCGCGTTCGACGATACGTCCGTGCTCGAGCACCAGAATCAGGTCGGCATCCTTGACCGACGAGATGCGGTGGGCGATGGTGACGATGGTCTTGCCGCCGTCCATCTCCTTGAGGTGCTTCTGGATCTCCGCCTCGGTCTCCATATCGACGGCCGAGGTCGTATCGTCCATAATCAGGATCGACGGATCGTCCGCGAGCGCGCGGGCCAGCGACAGGCGCTGCTTCTGCCCGCCGGACAGGCCCACGCCGCGTTCGCCCACGACGGTGTCATAACCCTGCGGCATCGACCTGATGAAATTGTCCGCGCCGGCGATCTGGGCCATTTTCCGGATATATCGGTCGTCGCTATCATCGCTGGCACCAAAGCCGATGTTGCCGCCGATGGTGTCGGAGAACAGGAAGGTATCCTGTGCCACGATGCACACCTGCGAGCGCAAGGTGGCCAGCGGCCAGTCGCGTGCGTCGATGCCGTCGATGAGCACATGGCCCACGGTTGGGTCGTAGAAGCGGGAGATGAGGCTGACGAGCGTGGACTTGCCCGCGCCGGTTTCGCCGAGGATGCCGAGCTTGGAGCCGGCGGGCACGGTGAAGCCGAGGTCCTTGAGGATCGGGGTCTCCGGGTCGTCCGGGAAGGCGAAGCTGACGTGGTCGAAGCGGATGTCGCCCTTGATGTGCAGCGGGCAGGACTTGCGTTCGGCGGACTGCTGGGCACCGGATGTTCCGGAAGCCCCGGGCGCTCCGGTAGCCCCGGTAGCCTCATCATCGTGCTTGACTTGCTCGACGATCGTGACCGCCTGCTTGACGGCTTCGACCGCGTCGGGCTTCTCCACGATGCGCGGCTGTTCGTTGAGCAGCTTGCGGATCTTGATGCAGCTGGCGTTGAATCGCTGCCAGTCGTTGATGAGCCAGCCGGACTGGCGCACCGGGCCGTCGATCATCCACAGGAAGGAGTTGAAACTCACCAGATTGCCGAGGGTCATGTAGCCCTTGATGACCAGGAAGCCGCCGAGGCCGAGCGTGATGAGCTGCAGCGAGAAGCCGAGGCCGTCCAGCCAGGGCATGTACCTGCGCGAGTTGTAGGCCAGGGCCATGTTGCGCTGCATGTAGTCGTCGTTGTGCTCGTCGAACTTTTCGGTCTCGTACGGTTCGCGCACGAATGCCTTGACCACACGGTTGCCCTCGATGTTCTCTTCGACCATGGAGTTGAGGGAGGCCAGCGAGTTGCGGATGGCGAAGAACAGCGGGTGGGCGTGCGTGGACAGGCCGCGCGTGAGCACAAAAATGAACGGCGTGACGCAGGCCAGGACGAGCGCGAGTCGCCAGTCGATGGCGAACATCACACACAGGGCGCCCACGAACATGACCACGCAGTCGGCGATCTGATAGCTCACCCAACTCAGGCAGTGGCGGATCGCGTCAGTGTCGGAGGTCAGGCGGCTCATGATGTCGCCGGTGCGTGTGTGGTTGAAGTACGTGAAGTCGAGCTCGTGCAACTTCTCGTATTCGTCGGAGACGAGGCGGTAGACCGAGTTCTGGCCGAAACGCTCCATCCACATCTGGTAGCCGTATCGCGCGCCCACGCGGATGATGGTCATGAGGATCATCAGTCCACACAGACGTGGCAGTTCGTCGGCATGTCCGCCGACGATGACGCGGTCCACGATGATACCGGACAGAATCGGAATGGTCAGGGCCATCGTGTTATTTGCGATGAACAGTAGAAGCGCGCCTGCCACGCGGGGCAGGTCTGGTTTGCAGTATGGCAGCACCCATTTGAGGTTGCTTGCGCTGGTATTGATTCCCGGATCGACGTACATGTGAGGGGATCACCGTTTCTTGGGGATTGTTTGCTTATGGTATGGTGCGGCATGCTCCTGCGCCGCACGCGGCAATCGCTGCCGCCACGATTCACGATCAGCCGTGCTTCGCACTGCGCCTGTCATTGGCCGCACGACCGGAGCTCTCCTTCATCGGTCGAAGCACGTTCGACTTTCGCAAACGCGTACTAGTCTAGACGGCCTGCGTCCAATCGCAACAGCCCACAACTCTGCGTGTTCCCCGCATTAGCAACGCGGCACGGCCCGCTAAGTGCAACATTCCCCGGAATGTGTCGCGCGAAACGTTGCGCATGCGGCAATGCACGCTCGAGACCTGTTGCATACCAGTCGACCAAATTATAGAATCATAATTAAGTAAATTACGATTCTATAATTTGCGCGTGTGCGCCAGGGCAGACAGCAAAGCAAGGAGACAAGGGCCATGTTCGTCGGGCGAGATAAGGAGCTTTCGGCACTGGAACGCCGCTGGAGCTCACAGCAGTTCGAGTGCGTCGTGGTCTACGGCCGTCGCCGCGTGGGCAAGACCACACTCATCAACCGCTTCCTCGAAGATCGCCCCACGATTTTCTTTTCGGCAATCGAATCCAGCGCTTCCAAGAATCTCGAATCGTTAAGCCGCAGCATTGCTCTGTATGAAAAGGGCTCAGAGGCGTTCGAGACAGCGCCCGTATACCGCAGCTTTGAATCCGCACTGGAAGCGGTGTTCGCGCTGGCCGCAAAGCAACGCATCGCCTTCGTCATCGACGAGTACCCATATCTGGCTAAAGCAGACCGGACCATCAATTCGGTCCTGCAGCATGCCATCGACCGCCATAAGGATGACAGTCAGCTCATGATGGTGTTATGCGGCTCTTCCATGTCGTTCATGGAGCGCCAGGTGCTTGGGTATGAGAGCCCCCTGTACGGCAGACGCACCGCTCAAATCAAAGTGGAGCCATTCGGCTACGCCGATGTCCGCAAGTTCTTGCCAAGATACAGCAACGAGGACGCCGCCATTGCTTACGGACTTACCGACGGTATCCCGCAGTATCTTCGGCAACTGGACGACGGCATCAGCATCCGAGACAACATCCGTTGGAACATCCTCGCCCCAAGCTGCTATCTGTTTGAGGAGCCAGACAACTTGCTGAAGCAGGAGCTGCGCAGTCCGGCCGAGTACAACGCCGTAATCCAGGCCATCGCCTCCGGGGCATCTCGGTCGAACACCATCGCCACCGCATGCCATATGGAATCGTCCTCATGCGCCACCTATTTGCGCAATCTCATCGATCTGGGAATCGTTCGCAAGGAGACACCTTTCGGCGAGGACGCTCCTCGCAAGACGATCTACCGTATCGAGGACTCGTTCTTCCGATTCTGGTACCGATATGTGCCGAACAACATGTCCCTCATTCAATCCGGTCATGCCGATCTCGCCGTCGACCGTGTTATGCGCACTATCTCCGACTTTATGGGGCAGGTGTTCGAAGACATCTGCGTTCAGTGGATATGGTCCCATAACGGTACCGAGGCATTGCCTTTCCTCATGCTTGATGCCGGACGTTGGTGGGGCGCCAATCCGACCACCCGTAGTCAGGAGGAAATTGACATCGTGGCTTCAGGAGAAAAACCGAAAACTCTCCTATTCTGCGAATGCAAATGGCGCAGCGTGCCATCCGGTCTGCAGCAGTTGGAAGTGCTGCGCAATCGCGCCAGACTGCTGCACCCCGAAACCAGCCATTACATGCTGTTCTCCAAATCAGGCTTCGACGAGCATATCGCCGCCCGCGCGGCGCAAGACGGTACAGTGACGCTTGTCGATTTTGCGGATATGAATTAGTCGGTTCACTCCATTGCGGACGGTAAGGGTGAAGTAACAGGCTGGGTCAATGGACCGAACCGCTAGACCGGGCAACAGACCCAATCCGTGACACATTCCCGGGAAAGTGGCGCATGTCATATCACGCTCAAACAACCCAGCATGTATATGGGCAGGTATTCGGCTCGTCCAACAGTCTCCGCGTTGCCATCATGGAACACGTAGGCATGGGCAAACCGATAATTGTCGGTATCCAGTAGGTTGTTCATGGCCCGATGCCGCGTATAGTCCTTGCCCGATTTGATTTCAACCAGTGAAATATCATCCAGACCTTGCTGCACTACAAAATCAACTTCACCAATACGGTTCTGGTTGAAGTAATGCAGTTCCAATCCCTGTGCAAACAGTTCCTGAGCCGCTGCATTCTCGAAAATCGACCCGTAATTCATACTGGATCGGTGATTCACAATCTCTAAGTCCACACTGCGCATCAAACGGGAGGTCAGCAAACCGACATCGTTCATGTACAGTTTAAACGTGTTCTCGTCGGCATGCTCCGTCAGCGGGTATTCAGGGTCCTGCACGCGCGAAGTAGGCAAGGCGATACCTGCGTTCGCCAACCAATCGAACGCCGTCTGCATATGAGCGAACCTGATATTCTTGCCCAACTTGGAGAACTTGAATCGTTTGTTTTCCGCATTGAGCTGACTTGGAATCGCCTCGTAAATGCTCTTGATATGGCGACGTTCCACCAAATCGGAGACATATTTGGTGATGTCGTATTCATAGGTATCGAATATGGCCTGCTGAGTATTGCGGGCTTTGACAATATCGGCAAAATCCACGAATGACTGCACTGCGTCGGGCATGCCACCAATCAGCAGATACTTGTACCACAGGTCGGTGAGCCGTTCATGTAGATAATCGGGAACCTCCCGTCGATCCACATAACATTCACGCAGCGTATCGAGAGCGGACTGAGGCAGCCGGCATGCAGCGCAGAACTCATAGAAATTGAGCGGATACATACGCATCGTCTGCAGGAATCCCACCGGGATCGAACGCACATTGAACACATCAATGCCCAGCAGGGAGCCAGAAACGATGACATCCAATCCTTTGGTGCCAGACAGGAATTTGGTCCACGTGAGCATGTCCTCACACGCTTGTATCTCGTCAAGAAACAGCAGGGTCTTGCCCGGCGTAATTTCCGTGCCGGAAAGTACCGATAACCGCAGTATCAGGTCTTCGGCGTCCTTGGCCTTGCTTACCGTTTCGACCGCCTGAGGCATTTCGATGAAATTCACCTCAGCCACATGCTCATAATGGTCTGCACCGAACTGCTCAATCAGCGTGGTCTTGCCCACCTGCCGGGCACCCGTGACCAACAAGCCCTGCTTGGTTTTACGGTTCTTCCAATTCAGCAACTGGTCGTATGCATGGCGCTTGAGCATATTCCCCTCCTCTTTTGTGGAGAATGACTGAAAACACGCAGGTTATCACATAATCACATATCGATATCATCTTAGCATTCACGTTTTTACATATGCAAAACGCACTTTGAGTCACAAAAAACACAAGAATAGTGAATGGTTCATTCACGTTTTACGTATTGTGCGCCGGGTCCTGTTCGAGCAGCACGCACGGTTCGCATGACGGCGCCACCACCACCGATTTCAGCACCTTCTCCGACCCGGTCAAGTGGATTGACCGCAAGAACAGCGTCATCGATTCGACCATGCTGCGAGACGATGACGGCTGGTGGTACCGCGCCTCCAAGGATTCCGAAATCACCATCGAGCGCACGCGCAACCCGTACGCCTCCGCCTACGAGGTGCTGCGTACCGACGACGACCAGCAGTGGTCGTACGTGGGGTCGCTGACCGACATTCTCGGTAATGGCCGTTACCCCTGGATGTACTTAGAAGGCCCGGAACTGTTCCGCTACAACGACGCCGATGTCAAGACCATCAACGGCCGCAAGATGCGCTTCGGTCTGATGTGCGATCAGTACGCCGAGGCCGCCTTCAAGCTGTAAGCCTTAAGGCTTCACCACTACAGGCCGGTTGCGGACCATATCCCAAGTCAGCAACCGGCCGAACCATATCTCGCGGCTTCAGTCATCCTTCATCATCAGTATTCGGTAGCGGCCCTAAATCAGCTCCGCCATCCGGCTCATAATCACTCGCCAACCACGGGCGGAAGTAGCTCCCGACTATCCACAGTGGGACATTGGTCAGCCAATCCTGCTCCTTGTAATTCCGCATCGACGTACGGTAACCGCAAATCCCGTATTTGTCGCACAGCCACTTCAAGCTACGCTTATGACGCTCGGTACCAGCTTTGGCCTCCAGCGGAATGATTGCGCCATTGCCTGCAAAGACAAAATCAACTGCTCCCGTACTGTTCGCATTCGACCAGTACATCGGTGTGATGCCGGCGGCCACTAATTGCTGGCAAACATACTGTTCCGTTAACGCACCACGGAATTCGGTCAGCCCGCCATCACCAAGGACCACGCTTGCGGGAGTCAGATCCAGGGCCGCTGCCAGCAGCCCAACATCATGGAGATACAGTTTGAACGCGGAATCATCACGGTATGACGGCAATGGTGCCGCAGGTTTTTCGACGCGATACACCCGCAACGCAAGACCAGAATCGACAATCCGCTGAATCGCGGATTCATATTGTGCCGCCCGAGCGCCACGAGCGATGTGGCCAAAAATAAATTTATACCGCAATGCGCACTTTTCCTAGGGTTGTAATTCGCGTATTTTACATTTTTCCTAGGGTTGCAATTGTCCAGAATTACATTTTTCCTAGGGTTGGTAATGCAGAATACTGCACTTTTCCTAGGGTTAGTACCCTGACCTTCCCTAATCACACGGTGTTGTAGAGGCGGGCAGGGAAGGCGTCGCGGATTGGCCGGGGGCCAGGCCGGTGCGGCCTTGAAGACGCGCATGAATAGTAGAATATCTCAAGCATCGATGAATACGAGGAGATGATCACGATGGCTGATGCCGTCGGAACAGTCAACAACCAATCTTCAACACAGCCCAACGGTCACAGTTCACATAGCAACACCACCGAGTCGCTATGGCGCGGCACGGATTATGGCAAATGGTTCGTAGCGGATTCATGCACGTCGCTGTCATCAAGTATCCAAGGTTTCGCACTGCCACTCATCGCGCAGACCGTCACGGGCTCACCGGCACAGGCGACGCTGCTGGATTCAATCATGACCATGATATCGTCGGTATTGCGGCTGCCAGGTGGCGTGATACAAGATAAGTACGACCGCAAAAAACTTATGATTACGTTTGGCCTGATTGGTTTCGCACTGTTCGGCATATGCGCGGCCCTAGGATGGGCGGGATTACTCATATACCCGGTGCTGATGGTACTTGCGATATGCCTCGGCATACGCTCAGGCCTCCTAGGAACCACGAGCAACACGATGCTACGAGGCATCGTTCCCGATCAATTGCTGCCCAAGGCGTCAAGCCTCAATGATGGCCGCGATGCCGCCCTCGAACTCGCCGGCGCACCAGTAGGTGGCGTATTGATCGGCGGCGGTCTATGGCTGCCATTCGCAGTCAGCGCGCTGCTGAATCTATTGGAAACCGCGGCGGCGATGCGGATCACAAAATACTGGCATCGTGGCGGGCGGACCAATGCGGAGGGCCGCGCCCTTGCCGACGATGAGGCCGATGAGAATGGCGATGCGGCCAACATCACTCAGGCCGCTGACGAGCAGGCAACGACCACGACATCATCCGCGTCACAGTATTGGCGTGAGATGTTTTCCGGATTCCGCTGGCTTCTTAGCGAGCGATTCGAACGTCGCCTGATTTTGTCGAGCGCGCTGGCGTTCGCGTGCTTCAACTCGTTCCTGCTGATTACGGTGCTCTCGATCGGCTCCGACCCATCACATGTGGTGTCAGCCAGTTTCATGAACGTTTCTGTGTCTGTGGGCGTCATCGTTGGCTCGCTCATCTCTTCCGTGCTGGTTCAGCATGTGCGCGGCGGCATAGTCGCCGTATCGTTCTACGTGCTGATGAGTATCGGCGCGCTCGGCGCAGCGCTGGCTCCGTGGATTCTTGCGCGTATGGCGTTTCTGGCAATTTCGCTGCTGGCCCTACCGGCCGGCAATGCGGTAATCAACGGATTCCAATCATTGCTCATCAACAAGGAGCATATGGGCCGCGTATTCGCCGGCATGGGCATGATTGAGACGATTGCTGCCCCGGTGATCACATTTCTGTCCGGCATCGCCATGCAACACTGGGGTTACTCAGTCACGTCCGTGGCTTTGGGCTTGTGCATCGTGGCGGCCGCGATCCCTGCCGTGACAATGAGGGAACTGGTCACACTGCCTAAGCCGGATGGCTGGGAGGACCATATCCGCAAATCCGGGCTCACCAAGTTCTGACACAACAAGTAAGGGCGACTATCTCCCGGATTTGTGACGCTCGGCAACCGTCAGCGTCACAAATCCGGGAAGAGGAAGGTGGATACGGTTTCAGCCGCGCGGGCAGCAAGGTGGACAAATCGTTGCCGGGGTGGAATCGCGGCAAGTATGCAAAAGCCTCCCGTTCGCGCGCGACGCATAAGCGCGCAAACGGGAGGCTTCCCAACCGCAGCATCATATGCAGAAATAAGGAGAGTAAGGCATATGCTGCCGCGGTCACACCCCGCCGGGAACCTGCCGCAGGCCGCGTCCGGCATCGAAAGCCTTGCAGTCGATGCGTGCGGCCGGCCGTCCCCGGCGCGGTGGCCATGTCAGACGTCAGTCAGACGTCATCACTTCTGCCAGCCGATGTCCTGCGGCAGGTTGCCGGCGAAGCCGGACGGGCCGTAGTTGGCCAGGCCCTTCTTCGCACCGAGGTACGAAGCCGGGTTGGAGACCGGGATGGTGCCGTACAGCTTGAGGGCTTCCTTCTCGGCGGCGTTGACGGCCTTGGTCTGCTCGTCGTAGTCGGAGAGGCCACCGGCCACCTTGACGAGCTTGTCGATCTTTTCGTTGCCCACGTAGGTGAAGTTGGACGGACCGTCGGAGGTGTACAGCTGCGGGGCGGACACCACGAAGGTCATGGCGCTCGGAGCCTGCCAAGCCATCGGCAGCACCTGGTAGTTGCCGGAAGTCACGGTGTCGGAGAACTTGGACTCGGCCACGTTCACGACCTTGACCTTGATGCCGGCCTTCTTCATCATCGCCTGGTAGGCGTTGGCGAGGGCCTGCTGGGTGGCGTCGTCACCGAAGAAGGTGAAGGAGATCTCAAGGGTCTTGCCGCCCTTGGCGTAGTAGCCGTCCTTACCCATCTTGTAGCCGTCGGCCTCAAGGGTCTTCTTGGCGTTATCCACGTTGTACTTGGCTTCGGCGGGCAGGTTGTTCTCGTAACCCTTCTGGAACGGCAGCAGCAGCTCGGAGCCCGGCTGCTCGGCCTTCCAGTTCAGGCCCTGGAACTGCACGTTGTTGTAGGTGTTCGCGTCGAAGGCCTGGGTGATGGCCTTGCGCACCTGCAGGTCGTCGAGCGGCTTGGACTTGCCGTTGTACTGGAGCACGCGGGTCTTGGTGCTGTAGCCGATGCGCAGCTGGGCGTCCTTGACGGAGCGGATGGCCTTGATGTCGTCCTTGGTGGAGGCGCTCACGGCGTCGATCTCGCCGTTCTGGAAGGCGTTGATGGAGGCGGTGGCGGCCATCTGCTTGTAGACGATCTTGTCCAGCTTCGGCTTGTTGCCCCACCACTTCTCGTTCGGCACGAAGGTGACCTGGGAGTCGGAGAAGGAGTCGACCTTGTACGGACCGGCTGCCCACTCGTTGTGCGGGTTCTTGACCCAGCCCTGGGTGAAGGTCTTCGGGTCGGCGGCCTTCGGGTTCACCAGAGTGCCGAAGACTTGCTGCCACGGGTAGTACGGGGTCTTGTAGGTCACCTTGACCTGCTTCGGGCTGTCGCCCTGCTCAACGCTGGCGATACGGTCGAAGCCGTCGGTGCTCGGCGGGTTGTAGTCCGGGTTGGAGCCGTTGTTGGCTTCCCACGTGGCCTTGAAGGCGGTCCAGTCGATGTCGGAGCCGTCGTTCCACTTGGCCTTCGGGTTGATGTCGTACTGCACGACCATCGGGTCCTTGCTCACGAGCTTCATGTCGGTCAGGAAGTCCGGGTTCACCTTAATCGGGGAGCCATTGACCTGGTCGGTCATGACCAGGCTGGGCTGGTACCAGCTCCACAGCTCGGACATGTAGCCGGTGTTGCCGTCAGAAGACAGGTAGTTCCAGTTCGGGCCGATTTCGACGATGGACAGGGTCAGCGTGCCGCCGTCCTTGACGTTGTCACGGCTCTGGTGGTTGTCGTAACGCTCGGTGACCTTCGGCATGGGCAGGTCGCCGGTGTACGACGAATCGATGCCGGCCGGCGGTTCGGTGGCGCTCGAGGCGTTGCTGGAACCGTTGCCATTGCCCGCGCCGCAGCCGGCAAGCAGCATGGCAAGCGCCGCAGTGGCCGCGGCGAGCGCGGTCAGCTTACGTGTCTTGTTCATTGTTATTTCCTCCTCTATATGGTTCCGACCGTCATGCGAAATGGCATGCAACCTGATGGCCGCTCGGTCGGGAAGTGTCATACGGCCGCAGCGCCGGGCGTTCGCCGCGGCAGCGGGCCTGTTGTTCGGCGCTCAGCTTGGGCATGAGCGGGCAGCGGCCCATGAACGGGCAGCCTTCGAACGTCTCGGTGGGGCTGGGCACCTCGCCCTGCAGCACGATGCGCTGGCGGGTGCGTTCCGCCTTCGGGTCCGGCACCGGCACGGCGCTGATGAGCGCCTGGGTGTACGGGTGCAACGGGTGCTCGAACACGTCTTCGGTGTCGCCGGATTCCACGATGCGGCCCAGGTACATCACCGCCACGCGGCTGGAGATATGGCGCACCACCGACAGGTTATGGGCCACGAACAGGTAGGCCACGCCCAGCTTGTTCTGCAGGTCCTCAAGCAGGTTGATCACGCCGGCCTGGATGGACACGTCCAGTGCGGAGACCGGCTCGTCGAGCAGCACGAGCTTCGGGTTGACCGACAGCGCACGCGCGATGGCGATGCGCTGGCGCTGACCGCCGGAGAACTGCGTGGGGAAGCGGTCCACCTGGTCGGGGTTCAGCTCCACCAGACGCATGAGTTCACCGATGCGTTCGCGGATCTGCTCTTTGGAGTAGTGCTGGACCTTCATCGGCTCGGCCAGGATGTCGTAGATCGGCAGGCGCGGGTCGAGCGAACTCATCGGGTCCTGGAAGACATACTGCACGGCCGAACGCAGCTCGCGGCGCTTCTCGCGCGGAATCTTGTGTTCGAGCTTGGTGCCGAACATCTCGATCTCGCCGTCCTGCGGCTGCTTGAACTCCATGATCTCCATGAGCGTGGTGGACTTGCCCGAGCCGGACTCGCCCACGAGCGCCACGGTCTCGCCTTCGCGCACGTCCAGCGTCACATCGTCCACGGCCTTGACCTCGCCGATCTTGCGACGCAGGAAGCCGCCGGCGGTCAGCGGGAAGGTCTTGCGCATGTGTTTGACGTCGAGCACCATCTTGCGTTCGTCGCGCGGGATGCCGGCGAACTTCGACTTGGCGGCCTCGGCCACCGTGTACACGTCGTGGAAGGTCAGGCCCTTGTCCACGATCTCCTGGGTGCGGTGGCAGGCCACGAACTGGCCCGGGCGGCCCGGCACCGGCTCCATGGCCGGCTCGGTGGTGTGGCATATGTCGGTGGCCAGCGGGCAGCGCGGCGCGAACGGGCAGCCCTTGGGCATGTTGACCAGGTTCATCGGGGAGCCAGGAATCGGCACCAGGCGGCTGTTGCGTTCGCGGTCGGAACGCGGCACGGCACCCAGCAGGCCCATGGTGTACGGCATGGCCGGGTGGTCGAAGATGGAGTCGACGTCCGCCTTCTCGACCGGGCGGCCGGCGTACATGACGACGATGTCGTCGGCCACGCCGGCGATCACGCCCAGATCGTGGGTGATGAAGATGACGGCCGCGCCGGTTTCACGCTGGGCCTTGCGCAGCACTTCGAGCACCTGGGCCTGGATCGTCACGTCCAGTGCGGTGGTCGGTTCGTCGGCGATGATCACGTCCGGGTCGTTGGCAATGGCCATGGCGATCATCACGCGCTGGCGCATGCCGCCGGAGAACTCGTGCGGGAAGGACTTCAGGCGGTCCTCCGGGTCCGGGATGCCGACCAGGTTCATGAGCTCGATGGAGCGGTCGTGAATCTGCTGTTCGGTCATCTTCGGATTGTGGGTGACCAGCGCTTCCTTGATCTGGTCGCCGATGGAGAACACCGGGGTCAGAGCGGAGAGCGGGTCCTGGAAGACCATGGCGATGCCCTTGCCACGAATCTCGCTCATCTCAAGATCGGACTTGCTGAGCAATTCCTCGCCGTGGTAGGTGATGGAGCCCTTGACGCTGGCGTTCTTGTCCAGCAGGCCCATGATGGCCATGGAGGTCACGGACTTGCCGGAGCCGGACTCGCCCACGATGCCGAGGGTCTTGCCGGGGTACAGGTCGAAGTTCATGCCGCGCACCGCGCGCACAGTGCCGGCTTCGGAAGCGAAGCTGACGGTGAGGTCGCGTACTGAAATCACCGGTTCGGATGCCATGCCTTGCGCTCCTGTGGTGTCGGGGTTGGTGTTGGTTGTTACGTTGCTTGCGTTGCGTTCGTCGCTCATGATGCCCGTCTCCCCTCTCACTCGGCCTTGCCGCCGGAGCGGGAGTACGGGTCAATGGCGTCGCGCAGGCCGTCGCCGATCAGCTGCACGGAGAAGGTCAGGACGATCAGCACCACGGACGGGAAGACCAGCACCCACGGCGAGGTCTGCACCACGGACTGGCCGGCGTTGAGCAGCGTACCGAGCGAGGTGTCGGGCGCCTTGATGCCCAGGCCCAGGAAGCTCAGCGAGGTCTCGCTGTTGACCGCGCCAATCACGCCGAGCACGGTGTTGATGACCAGCACCGACCCCAGGTTCGGCACCAGGTGGCGCACGATGATGGTGAAGGACGGCACGCCCATGAACTTCGCCGCGCGGATGTATTCGCGGTCGCGCAGGCTCAGGGTCAGCGTGCGCAGCGTACGCGCATAGCCAACCCAGCCGAACGCGGTCAGGCCGATGGCCAGCCACAGCCAGTCGCTGCCGCCGGCCGCCATGCCGACGATCAGGGCGATGAGCAGGAAGGACGGCACGACGAGCAGCATATCCAGCAGCCACATGCCGACCTTCTCGAACCAGCCTTCGAAGAACGCCACGGCCGTGCCCACCAGGGCGGCGATGATCATGGTGCCGATGGAGCTGAAGATACCGATGGTCAGCGAGCGGCCGAGGCCACGGATAATCATCGCGTACATATCCGAGCCACCGACCGTGGTGCCCAGCCAGTGCTGGGCGGACGGCGGCGAGGCGAGGGCGGCGAAATCGGGCTCGTCGTAGCTCCACTGGGAGAATTTCGAGCCGAAAATCGCCAAGAGAATCAGCAGGATCAGCACCACCAGACCTACCACGGCCGAGGGGCGGCGCATGAAGCGGCGCACGTACAGCTGCATGCGGCCGGTGCGGTGGAAGTCGTCGTTGCTGGAAGCCTCCTGGGCGTTCTTGGCGTCGGCGGACTGCGGTTCGCTGCCCTGCGGATCGGTGAGTTCCATATCCTGGGCGACGGCGTCGGAGACCATGTTCTCGTTGTCGTTCATCATGTTTGATCGTCCTTTGCGCGGGGCTCAGCTCAGTCGGATGCGCGGATCAAGCCAAGCGGAGAAGATATCCGCCAGCAGCGCGCCGGTCAGCGTGCACACGCCACCGAACGCGGCCACGGCCACGGCACCGTTGATGTCGTTGTTGGCGATGGTCTGGGTGAAGTACATGCCCAGGCCGTTGATGGCGAACACGTTTTCGGTAATCACCGCGCCGGTGAACACGCCGGCGATGGAGAAGGCCACGTCCACGGCAGTCGGGATCAGCGAGGTGCGCAGTGCGTGGCGGCGAATGGCCGCGTTGAGCGTCAGGCCCTTGGCGCGGGCGGTGCGTACGTAGTCGGCGTTCATGGTGTCGAGCAGGTACGTGCGCTGGGTGAGGTGGTAGCCCACCATGCCCGGAATCGTCATCACGATGGTGGGCAGGATCAGGTGCTGCAGATAGTCAAACACCCAAAGCACCGGGTTGGAGCCTTGGTAGGAGTGCAGGCCGGTCACGTAGAACGCGCGGCTGCCCACGATGTTGTTGAAGTTGATGGCCAGCAGCACCACCATCAGGCCCATGACGGCGGCCGGGACCACCAGGAAGAACGTTGCGGTGGTGTTGAGCACGCGGTCCTGCCACTTGTACTGGCGGATGGCCGTGTACACGCCGATGCTCACGCCGAAGAGGATGGAGAGCACGGTGGCGAGCGTCACCAGCTGCAGCGAAGCGGAGATACGGGAGGCGATGGCCGGCGCCACCGGCGATTGGTCCGGGCTCAGGCCCCAGTTCCACTGGGTGAGGATGCCCTTGAGCCAGCGGAAATAGCGGATGACGACCGGCGTCTGGTCGTTGATGTTGGCCAGATCGAGCGACCGGTTAATCGACGCGATCGGCGGATGCGGATTGCGCGACATGTAGTTCGAACGCGGATCCATGAATGCGCTGGCCAGGAAATACGTCATCGATACTGCCACGAACAGCATGATCACGTAGTTCACAATGCGTTTGATGATGTACTTGAACACCCAATCACCTCCCAGATAACTGGAAAAGTGATACCCCCCCCCGCTCAAATACCCAAATCAAGTTCATTATGTGGAATCTGGGTATTGACTTCTTTGACCTTTTTCTGTAATGGAAATCGTTAAGAAACCTTACTGGATATTGGGCAAACGCTGGATAAACATCCGTTTGTTAATTTTGTATTTCCCGAGCTTTTGCTGGACATGCTTTATACTTCCGTGTCAGTAGTCCGCCGACTCGGATGGTGACAGTCCCCGCCGCCGGCAGCAGAATATCCACCAGCATCATCAGCATCAGACAGGGGCATCATGACGACAGACGCCAGCGCACGGGCCATCAAACCCGAACTTCTGCGTACGTACACCGAAGACTTCAACAAGGACCGCGCCAACCTGATCGCGGCGGACGCGGCGGTTTCGGCCGGCGTGCTCAAGGCGGCCACCGACTATCGCGGCGTACGTGCGCTGCCGCGCGACTTCTCCATCGAACTCAAGCAGGGTTCGATCACCAATCAGGAGCGTTCCGGCCGTTGCTGGATGTTCGCCTCCCTGAACACACTGCGTTACGAACTCATGCATCGCTGGAATCTTGAGGATTTCGAGTTCTCCGAGACCTACCTGTTCTTCTGGGACGCGATGGAGAAGTCGAACACTTATCTGGAGAACGTGCTGCGCACGCTCGACGAGGCGACCGATTCGCGTCTGTTCGAAGCCATCAACTGGGGCCCGTCCGACGACGGCGGCTGGTGGCAAATGTTCGCCGCGCTGGTGAACAAGTACGGTCTGGTGCCCAAGAGCGCCTACCCGGAGTCCGAGAACTCCCGTAATTCCGATGATTTCAAGCAGTACCTCAACTCCAAGCTGCGCGAGTTCGCGGCCGAGCTGCGCCGCCGTTCGGTTGCGGGGGCGTCTGAGGACGAGTTGCGCGCGTTGAAGGACGAGTACATGGGCACCGTGTACCGCATCTGCGCCGTGGCGCTCGGCGAGCCGCCGGAGAAGTTCGACTTCTTCGCGCGCACCAAGGATGACGCCGAGGCCGACGCAGACGGCAAGGCCGAATCCTGCAAGTGCGAGGGCAAATCCGACGCCAAGGCCTGCAAGTGCGATAAGGACAAGTCCGACAAGCCGAAAACCGGCAAGGACGAGCGCCCGCAGATTCGCGAGATCGGCATCACCCCGCTTGAGTTCTACAAGAAGTACGTGCCGGTGGACGTCAACGATTTCGTGACGCTGGCCAACGCCCCGCTCAAGAACCGCCCGTTCAACCAGCGCTACCGCATCCGCTTCAGCGCGAATGTGGCCGAGGCTGGCGATATGGAATTCGTCAACGTGCCGCTGGACGTGTTCAAGAAGGCCGCGCTTGACCAGCTCACCGCCGGCCACCCGATCTGGTTCGCCTGCGACTGCACGCAGTTCGCCCTGCGCAAGGACGGTTTCTTCGACCAGTCCGTGGTGCGCGTCGACCAGCTGTTCGGCACCGAATTCACCGGCGACAAGGCCCACGGCCTCGAATACGGCGACAGCCCGAGCAACCACGCCATGACCTTCACCGGCGTGAACCTCGGCGAGGACGGCAAGCCGAACCGCTGGAAGGTGGAGAACAGCTGGGGCAAGGACGCCGGCAAGGACGGCTACTACGTCATGTCCGACGCCTGGTTCGACCGCTACGTTACCGAGCTCATCATCCGCAAGGAATACCTCGATGACGCCACCCGCGCCCTGCTCGCCGCCGAACCGGTCGAGCTCGACCCCTGGCAGCCCCTCACCCGCCGCTGCCGCTGACGTTCCGCTGGCGGGAGCATATATTCGAATGCCCCTTCTCTCTGTTCAGAGAGAAGGGGCATTACGTTATGCGAGTACGCCCGGCCGCACCTATTCGAGACTATCGCAGCTGAGCTGAGCAAAAGTGCCGTCATCATCGGCCAATTGCCGGTAGGTTCCGGCCTCGCTAATTGTTCCGAACTAGTTATCCACAGAGTTATCCACATCTCCCGCAAGCTAGAGCCACATACCCCGGTTTTCATAGCGAGCACGTGACCGCTGCGCTACGGTGGCGTCATGAACGACATATTGCCCACTCCACCGCCCGGCGTATTCGACGACGAACCGTCCGGCTGGCCCCGGCCCCACACACCGGGCGTTGCGTCTGCGCGCACCATCAATCCTGAGCTACGTTCATCACCACGTATGGTGAGTTCCGCGCCAACTGTGATTACAGGCCCTGTGTCGCCAGCAATGAGCGAAACCCTCACCCACCGTAAGCGGGAAATGCTTAAACGATGCACGGACGCCGCGCAACAGCTCGGGCAACCGGTGCTCTTCGGCATGACCACATCGCTGATACTGCAATCTGTGCCGCTTCCCAAGGATTGCGATATCAACCCCGCCGAGCTCCATACCGTCTCCGACTCACACCGCACACGAATACGTGCCATCGTGCCGCCAACGACACCACACATCTGGAAGCCGCTGAGCGATGCACACAATGTGCGTATCAACAAACATGTGTACGCACTGGATCTGATACACACTTGGGCACAACTCGCCACTCATATATCGCTCGAATCGCTGGTCATACTTGGCGACGCAATCCTTACGGCAATCGCCCGCAAGCCGGGTCTGGCGAACGGCCGCACTGCTGACGGCATTTATCAGGACTTCGTGCGGCAAGTCACCGAACTCCCGAAATTCAACGCAAAATCCAAGTGCATGATCACTCTTGCATTCATTACGCCCCGCGTGGACTCTCCAATGGAATCAAAGACCCGCATCGCGACGACGAAATACGGGCTTCCGCCAGCCGTGACAAATTACACGGTGCCCGGCGCGACATTCAGCAACGGTGCGCCGATAACGCTCGATCTCGCTTGGCCCGAATTTCGCGTCGCCATCGAATATGACGGCGATCATCATCGCACCGACAAAAACCAGTGGCGGCGGGACAACGACAAGCGCGAACTGCTGCGACATCATCATTGGATCGTCATCATCGCCACTGCCGCGAACATGACCGATGAGCCATCCCAAGCCGAACTCGCCTACCGGGTCGGGCGGCAGTTGGCATTGCGAGGTGCCGTATTCGATTTCACTTTGACAGCAACGCCACTCGATGAGCTCGCCCGGCGGAGGCGACGAAGAATATAACGTTTATCGCGAAAGTCGTACAGCATCCATGTTGCGCCGACGCTGCGCGACTCGGTGTCCGTGTCCGATGTCCCGGTAGCGATGTCAATCGATTTATGTGTGGACCGGGCCAGATCTCGCTGTCCCGGTTCTCCATTTCGCCCCTTTTTGAGCAACCAAGACAAAATTTCATTCACCTATCACCCCACCGTGCAATATTCGCCATCGTACATCGGTGGAATTCCGGGGTTTTGGGATTACGGATAATGGGCGTTTACAAGGGGGGCTGCCCCGGTTCCCAAAAAGAAGCCGAAATCACGAACCGGGACAGCGAAATCTGTCCCGGTAATCGCGTCAATCGGTTGCCGTCATCACCGGAACATCAACTGCGCATAGATCGAACGCTTCAATGCTCAATAGGCATGCGACCATACCGCGATAGCGATATTCCAACGGAAGTATGGGACTCACCACGCGACCAATATTATTTACTGAGCTTTGGTGCCTCGTGCTGGATGTGGCGGATCACGGCATCGGGGAAACCGGCGTGGATGTAGTCGGACAGCATCCGCAATAGCCTCTCGTCAAAGGTGTGCCGCTCATCGCTGCTGGCATCGACCAGGATGAAATCCCATGAGTATTCGGTGTCACCGTCGTTGATGATGAGCCCGCGGCCAGTGATTTTTGCGGCCAGCAACGCGGCGATCTGTATGGAGCCCCGCTTGACCAAGGCTGATTCCGCTTGGGTCAGATTGCCCGAAAATGTGACGGTATACATCATCAGTCCCCCCTTCTTTGTTATTTTCTAGAACAGCAATGCCTCATTGTAAGCAGACAGCACTCTGCCATAATCATTTTTTTCAATATGAGACCCTGGCATTCCCAGCATCAAAAAAGAAACCCGGCGGAGGGGGCCGCCGGGTGAGAGAGAGAAGAGAGAAGAAGGGTTCAGTTATGGGGTTCGAAGAACCTCGCCACCGGTATGAACTTCACTCCGTTGACATCTTCTATGTAACCGCCCCATGCTTGGCGAATTGATGTGCTTGTCTGGGAAAAGTCTTGGCGGAGTGTGACGAATTTGTGACGCCCGCCGACAACCGGCCTCGCTTTGTCGGGGCTTGGCCGCACATACGGCAACGGACCACCTCGCAACACTTCATGTGCGAGGTGGCCCGTCAGCTACAAGCTAGCAATGCCGAATCATTCGGCGGCGAGCTTGGCCTTCTCGGCGGCCAGACGCTCGGCTTCGGCGGCACGGCGAGCAGCCAACGCTTCATCGAAGCGAGCCAGCTCCTCTTCCACGGCCTCGGTCGGAATCTTGGCGAAGATCGGCGCGGGCTTAGGCACCACGGCGCCGACCTCGATTGCCTCGCTCTTCCACGGGTGCACGTTCACACCGAGCTCGTAATCGCCGGTGATAATCGGATACGTGAAGCCGGGCTTGTCGAGATCCTCGACTTCCTTGAGCTCAGGCAGCGGCGAGAAGGTGCCGGTGCCGCCGAGCGCCTCCCACACCTTCTGTGCGGAGTGCGGCAGGAACGGCGCGAGCAGGTGGTTCGCGTCAGACACGGCCTGAGCGGCCACGTGCAGCACGGTGCCCAGACGAGCCTGGTCGTCCTTAATCTTCCACGGTTCGGTGGCGGAAATGTACTTGTTGATGTCGCCGACCACACGCATCGCCTCGGACAGGGCGTGCTTCTGGTGGTGGGTTTCGATGGAGGAGCCGACCACGTCGAACGCGGCGGAAGCCTCTTCCAGAAGGCCACGGTCTTCGTTGGTCATCGAATCCTCGTCCAGCGGCGGAATCTCGCCGAAGTTCTTGTTGATGAGGTTGGCCACGCGGTTCACCAGATTGCCCCACGAGGAGGCGAGCTCCTCGTTGTTGTGGCGCACGAACTCGGCCCACGTGAAGTCGGAATCCGAGGATTCGGGGCCAGCCACGGAAATGTAGTAGCGCACGGCGTCCACGGGGTAGCGGGCGAGGATGTCCTTGACGTAGATCACGATGCCGCGGGAGGAACTGAACTTCTTGCCTTCCATGGTCATGAACTCGCTGGCCACCACCTGCTCAGGCAGGTTGAGCGGACCCATCGGGCCGGTTTCGCCGCCCTTGGAGCCCTTGCCGTTGTATGCGAGCATTTCGGACGGCCAGATCTGGGAGTGGAAGGTGATGTTGTCCTTGCCCATGAAGTAGTAGGCCGGGCACTTCGGGTCGTTCCACCATTCGCGCCACTTCTCCGGGTCGCCCTGGCGGCGGGCCCATTCGATGGAGGCCGACAGGTAGCCGATCACGGCGTCGAACCACACGTACAGCTTCTTGTTCGGGTTGTCGATCCAGCCCTTCACCGGCACCGGGATGCCCCAGTCGATGTCGCGGGTGATGGCGCGCGGCTTGACCTCCTTGAACAGGCCGAGCGAGAAGTTGATGACGTTGGTGCGCCAGCCCTTGCGGGTTTCCAGCCATGCCTTGTTGGCTTCGGCGAGCGCCGGCAGGTCGAGGAAGTAGTGCTCGGTCTGCTCGAAGCGCGGGGTTTCGCCGTTGATCTTGGAGACGGGGTTGATGAGCTCGTCCGGGTCGAGCTCGTTGCCGCAGGCGTCGCACTGGTCGCCACGCGCACCTTCGGCGTGGCAAATCGGGCACTCGCCCTCGATGTAGCGGTCGGGCAGGGTACGGCCGGTGGACGGGCTAATCGCCACCTGCTGGCTGCCCTTGTAGATGTAGCCGTTCTCCAAGCACTGCTTGAACATCTCCTGCACCACGTGCTCGTGGTTACCGGTGGTGGTGCGGGTGAACAGGTCGTAGCTCAAGCCGAGGTCGCACAGATCCTTGGCGATCACGCGGTTGTAACGGTTGGCCAGTTCCTGGGCAGTGAGACCTTCCTTCTCCGCCTCGACGAGAATCGGGGTGCCGTGCTCGTCGGTGCCGGACACCATGAGCACATCATTGCCCTTCATGCGCTCGTAGCGCGCGTAGACGTCGGAGGGCACACCAAATCCTGCAACGTGACCGATATGACGGGGGCCGTTTGCATACGGCCAAGCAACATTCACCAAAACATGACTCATAAGGCTTGATTATCCGGCGCGGCGGGGACACGCCCGGATAGCTGCCGCGCCGCCATCCTCATCCCACTCACCTATCCGCCCGTAACTTCCCCCACATACTTATCCGTACACCGCTTGCGCGCTTATCCGCATACGCATTCGCACACGTATCCGTACGTGCATCCGTACACACGTCCACGCACCCATCCGCACGCACTTCCACCTGTCGATATCCACCGAGTTATCCACATCATTCGCGCACCTAGTGAAGTTATGCACTTATCCACCGTTTTCGCCTATCCGGTGGCGCGCAAGCCGCATTTCTGCATATTGTTCGGTCATGGATATCACAGCAGGTCCGATGACGGACATCACAACAGTCGCCTCGCCGGCAACCGCGCAGCCTGCGGTGCCGCCGATACTGTTTACTAAGGATCTGCCGGGACCGCTCAGCCTTAACCGTCTGGCCGCCTTCGGCGCGTTACGTAAGCTCGACGATTCCGCCGGCTACTGGATCGAGCATTCGGGCACACTGTATGGTCGCGCAAAAATCGTCGCGGAGGTCGCCCCGTTTGGCACTGTGGTGTGTTCGATGACCGCCGCTTGGGTATGGCTGGGAGGCCCCGACTTTCCGAGCACCATAGACGTGATTTCCACATCGCACTTCCGCTCGGCATCCGTCAGCCGCCGTATCCGCGTATTCAAAAGATTGACGTTGCCGGAGCAAATCATCAAGCTCGGCGGGCTGCCTGTCACCACGCCAGCCCGTACGGCTTGCGACCTGGTGATGAGTCCTGAAGACATCCCCGATCCTTCCACCGTCAACGCACTGGTGTGTCAGCTGATGTCCGCGTACCAGTTTCGGCCAAACGACTGTCTGCAAATCGTCAAGGAGCATCGGCATCACAAGTATGCCGGACGCGCACGCATGTTTTTTGAATCGGTGCAGAAGGAGATTGACGAACCGGCTTTGGAGCAATGCGCATGACGAGGGGATTCATTGCCAGAGGCCATCGCAGAGGCCGCCATGCCGCTCACCGTTTACGGCATTTGCGGCAGGCGCAACGGTTGCCTCGCCACGCGGCGGCGGCACACTCATCCGAATCCGCATCGCGCGCAATCTCGGATATGACCGCGCCGCCTGAACCACCCATCAGACTTACGCCCGCGGTGGCATGTTCGCCCGATACGGATGTTGCCGTGCTCTGGCACATCGCATATCACGTGCCCGAACTGCGTAAATGGCTGGTTGCCAATCCCAAAGCCGACGCGCCTTTGCTGGAATTGGTCTCGCAGCGTGGTGGGCCCGGGGTCCGGCAGGCGTTGGAAATATTGTTCGAGTCGATGGAAGCGTAACGGGGAGATAATCGCCGGCTGCTGCGCTATCCCTTGATTTTCAGCACAGCCGCATACACCTGCTTGCGATTGGCCAACGATCCGTCAGCCAATGGATGCTCCTGCACCACTTGCGCGATGGCGTCCTTGATACGCAGGCCGTCCTCCAAAGCACGGTCGATGGCCAGCACGGCCATGTCCTCCACGCTCAGCGTGCTGGGCGCGGCCGCTTCGGCCTCCTCGTTGGACGCGCCGCCGATGACCAGCACCATCTCGCCACGGGGCGGATCATCAATCACACTTTGGCGAATCTCGCCAATCGGGCCGCGACGAATCTGCTCATAATCCTTGGTGAGTTCGCGGCACAGGGCCATCGGACGATTCGGGCCGAACGCGTCCAGCAGATCGTCCATCGAATCGGCAATGCGATGAGGCGTCTCGTAGAACACGATGGTGCGGCGTTCGGGCAACAGCGTGCGCAGATACTGCACGCGCTCGGAATGCTTTCGCGGTAGGAAGCCTTCGTAGCAGAAGCGGTCGGTGGGCAGGCCGGAGAGGGCGAGCGCGTCGAGCACAGCGGAGGGGCCGGGCGCGCAGGTGACGGGCAGACCGCGTTCGATGGCACGGCGCACGATGGCCAAGCCGGGGTCGTTGATGGTGGGCATGCCGGCATCGGACACGACGAGCACGGTGGCGCCGGTTTCGACCTGGTCGAGCAGGCCGTCGGCCTTGTCGCGCTCGTTGTGGTCGTGATAGGCGATGACGCGACCGTTCACATAGACGCCGAGGCGACGGGCGAGATCGTAGAGGCGGCGCGTGTCTTCGGCGGCCACGATATCGGCCCGCTCCAAGAGGGCCACCAGACGGGCGGAGGCGTCGCCGACGTTGCCGATCGGGGTTGCGGCGAGCACCACGGTGCCGGCGGGGATGGTCACGGCCGATTCGCGGGATTGGGTGGCGGCGGATTCGCCGGCATGAACTTCATCATTGCGTTCAGGCACTTGCGTCACGCTACCGTCAGCGTCATACTGCTCATTCAACTCATCTGCGCTTGTCATACTCCCAGTATTGCCCATGCCACAGAGCAATCCACGACAATCCATGGCGGAATCGAGGCATTCTCCCTTTGCAGGGGCTGATTTCACATGTTCCGGAGGTCTACTTCCGTTTCAAGGGGCTCCTCATCCGGTGAAGCACCAGTACAAACGGCTTTGACGCAAAGCTATTCCGCCATTTTGGCGGCATATCTACTTGACCATCAGCCCCTCGAAACGCAAGTAGACCTCCGGCAAACCCCAAATCAGCCCCTTGAAACGCGAGATGGCAGAATTTCAACGAAGACAAATAAAAAGACCCTCTGCGGTGGAATGAATGCAGAGGGTCTCGTGGAGCTGACGGTAGTCGAAACCGCGACCTCTTCGATGCGAACGAAGCGCTCTACCAACTGAGCTACAGCCCCTTGGATGTTACTTTGCTCCGCAAAGCAACTCGCAACAATATAGTACGGAGTGCGGTCAAACGCAATTTGACGCCGAAGTGTCGCACACATGTCGGCATGGTAACGTTTCGGTGCGGGCACCCGGCCCGAGCGCCGACGCGCCGCACGCACTACGATGGTGGCATGACTGGCCCGACACAACGACCGCACGACCGACCGCACGTGCGGCTGACCGAACGACTACCGCACGTCGCTGCTTTCCCCGAAGCGCTGGGCACCGGGTTGCTGCTGCATACCGATGTCGCGCTGGATGACGGGCTCGGTAACTGCATCGATATGTTCATCAGCACCTATGAAGCCGCATTGTCCCGGTTTAAGGATGATTCGACGGTCGGCCGGATGCGCACGGCCACGCATGGCGGCACGTTCGATTTTCCCGACTGGACATCGGGTCTGTTTTGCCTGTACGACCGCCTGTTTGCGGCAACCGATGGGGCGATCGACCCGTGCGTGGGCGAGGATTTGATTCGGCTTGGCTATGACGAGTCGTATTCGTTTACGACTGCGCCAGATGCCGCCGAACATGCAGGCGCGATCCACGGACGAGCCGTTTGGTCAGCCGACGTTGAGCGGCACGGCACCACACTTATCACCCACAGCCCAGTCGCACTGGATTTCGGCGCGTGCGGTAAGGGGTATTTGGCGGATTTGCTTGCGGGGATGCTGGGTGATGGCGCGGGTCACCCTCAACCCATTCAATACGTCATCGACGCCGGGGGTGATTTGCTAGTGCACACGGACGAACCAATCACCATCGCCCTTGAAGATCCTGCCGATCCGGCCAACGCCGTAGGTGCGGTCGAAATCAGCCAAGGTGCATTCTGCGCGAGCTCCCCCAGCCGCCGCCACTGGTCCGACGCCGCCGGCCACCAGCTCCACCATCTGCTCAACGCCATCGACGGTCTGCCGGTTGACGATGTAGCCGCCACATGGGTGGCCGTCACGCCGCCATCGAGCGCCATAACCACGAAGACATCGGCGCATGGCAGCAATGCCTCGACAACGGCAAACCGTGATACCGACGATTCGTCGAACACCGTTGCAGCACACGTCCCTGTCGCACTGGCCGACGGACTCGCCACTGCTCTGTTCACCACCTCGGCCGCCCAGTTACGCGCTCACTTCGATTTCGAATGCGCCATCCTCAACGCCAATCGTGCCGCCGCACAATCCCCCAATTTTCCGGGCGGCTTTTTCACGCATTAATGTACGAAATCATCAGTATCACATCCAGTGGAGCATTCCCTCGGGCGGACCGATGGGTTGCTCCCTTCAGTCAGCTACGCTGACAGCTCCCCTCGGAGAGGGGAGCCGAGTATAGCTAATCCGCTAATCCGCTAACGCAGGAAACAATCCGTCAGTCAGCGAGTGCGAACTGGCTGTTGTACAGGTCGGCGTAGAAGCCGCCCGCCGCCAGCAGCTCATCATGGGTGCCGCGTTCGATCACATCGCCGTGGTTCATGACGAGGATCATGTCGGCGTCACGGATCGTGGAGAGGCGATGCGCGATCACAAAGCTCGTACGGCCCACGGTCAGCGCATCCATGGCCTTCTGGATCAGCTCTTCAGTACGGGTATCGACCGAGGAGGTGGCCTCGTCGAGAATCAGAATCGGCGCGTCCTGCACCATCGCGCGGGCGATGGTCAGCAGCTGCTTCTGGCCCTGGGACAACGACGACTTGTCGTCGAGCACGGTGTCATAGCCGTCCGGCAGCGAGCGGATGAAGTGGTCGAGGCCCACGGCCTTGCACGCATCCTCGATCTGCTTGTTGGTCACGCCGGGCTTGGAGTAGGCGATGTTCTCGCGCACAGTGCCGCGGAACACCCACGTATCCTGCAGCACCATGGAGAACTGGTCGTGCACGTTCCAGCGCGGCACGGACTTGGTGTCCACGCCGTCAATCGCAATCGAGCCGCCGGAAATCTCATAGAAGCGCATGAGCAGGTTGACCATGGTGGTCTTGCCGGCACCGGTCGGGCCGACGATGGCGACCTTCTGCCCGGCCTTGACGGAGGCGGAGAAGTCGTGGATGATCGGCTTGCCCGGTTCGTAACCGAACTGTACGTGGCTGAATTCCACGTCGCCCTTCACTTCGTGGCCGCCCGCATGGTCCGTGCCGAGCAGGGCCTGCTTGCCGGATTCGTCCTCCATCTCCGGCTCCTCAAGGAAGCCGAACACGCGCTCGGCGGCCGCCGCGCAACGCTGCAGGTTCTGGAAGGCTTGGGCGAACTGCGCCAACGGCTGGGTGAACAGGCGGACATACATCATGAACGCCACGATCACGCCGAACTCGATCTGGCCGTTGAGTGCGAGCGCCGCGCCCACCACACACACCACCACGTAGCCGAAGTTGCCCACGAAGTTCATGAGCGGCATCATCAGGCCGGAGAGGAACTGTGACTTCCAACCCGACTCGTAGAGGTCCGCGTTGTACCGTTCGAAGCGACGGATGGAATCCGCCTCGCCGTTGTACGCCTTGACGATGAGGTGACCGGCGTACATCTCCTCGACGTGGCCGTTGACGTCGCCCAGAGCCGTCTGCTGCCGGGCGAAGTACTTCTGGGAGGCCTTCATGATGACCATCATGATGATCAGGCCGATGAGGCTGGCACCGATGGCGCACAGGGTCATGATCACGTTGTTGTAGAACATCATCACCAGCGCACCCACGAACAACGTCGCCGAGGTGATCAGCGAGCCGAGCGACTGGCCAAGCGTCTGGCCGATGGCGTCCACATCGTTGGTGATGCGGGACAGCACGTCGCCGTAGCTGACCTTGTCGAAGTATTTGAGCGGCAACCGGTTGATCTTGACCGAGATCGATTCGCGCAGCCGCTGGGCGGTGCGCTGGGTGACGTTGGCCATCATCCAGCTCTGCACATAGCCGAGCACGGCGTATCCCGCGTACAGGGCCACCAGCGTCCAGGCGATGTGGCCCACCGCGCCGAAATCGACCGAGCGCATCACCGGCCTGCCGTTGACGATGGCGGGCAGGCCTTTGACGATCTCGTTGGTCATGTCCTTGAGCTTGTCCGGGCCGACGATCTGGCAGACGGTGCCGATCGCGCCCAGGATGAGTGCGACGATGATGACGGGAAGATAGTTGCGGCAGTAGTTCACGAGTTTGCCCATGACTTTGCCGAAATCATGGGGCTTTTCGACGGCGCGCCTGCCGCCCATTGGTCCTCTTGGCATGGTGTTCAGTCCTTTTCGTTGTGCCTTGCCCCTCCGGTGAGGGGATGTCCGCGTGGGGGAAAAATGCCTTACGCCGTAAGCTCCGACTGGCTGAGCTGGGATTCGGCGATCTGGCGGTATACGTCGCAGTGTTCGAGCAGTTCCCGGTGCGTGCCCTGACCCACGACCTTGCCGTCGTCGAGCACGACGATGCGGTCGGCGTTCATGATGGTGCCGATGCGCTGGGCCACGATGAGTTTGGTGGAGTCCTTGGCTTCGCGGGCGAGCGCGTCGCGCACCTCACGGTCGGTCTTGAAGTCGAGCGCGGAGAACGAGTCGTCGAAGATCAGGATCTCCGGATGCCGGTACACCGCGCGTGCGATGGACAGTCGCTGCTTCTGGCCGCCGGACACGTTCGAGCCGCCCTGTGCGATCGCGGCGGCATATCCGCCATCCATGCGCGCCACGAATTCGCTGGCCTGCGCCACGTCGGCGGCGGCCTTGACGCGCTCCATCCGCTCGGCCGGCAGGCCGGCGTCCTGCGCGGCCTTGTCCGCGGCGAGCAGTGCGGTCTCGCGCTTGCGGCCGGAGGCGGTGGAGCTGTCCGTCATCTCGACCTCCGCCGGATCGCCCGGCTGATCGCCGTAGCTCACGTTGGAGGCCACGGTGCCCTTGAACAGCACGGACTGCTGCGGCACGTAGCCGATCTTGTCGCGCAGGGTCTTCAGGTCGTAGTCGCGCACGTCCACGCCGTCGACCAGCACCTGGCCTTCGCTGACGTCATAGAAGCGCGGCACGAGGTTAATCAGCGACGATTTGCCGGAGCCGGTGGAGCCGATGAACGCCACGGTCTGGCCTTGCGTGGCGGTGAAGCTGATGCCTTCGAGCATCGCTTCGCGCGAGTCCGGGTAGGTGAAACCGACGTTGCGGAATTCCACGGTGCCGCGCTGGCCGGTCTTGGCCACGTCGGCGGCGGTCTTGGTGCCGTTGCCGACGATCGGCTCGGTGTCGAGCACTTCCATGATGCGCTGCGCCGAAACGTCGGCGCGCGGCCAGAGCACGAACACCATGCTCATGAGCAGGAAGCTCATGATGACCTGCACGGAGTAGTTGGAGAACACGACCATGTTGGAGAACACGGAGAGCTTGTCCTTGAGCCCGGCGGCGTCGATCAGGTAGGCGCCGATCCAGTAGACGGCGAGCATCAGACCATTCAGGACGGTGTTCATCAGCGGCATCATGAACGCCATGACGCGGTTGGTGAACAGCTGGGTTTCGGTGAGGTCCTTGTTGGCCTTGGTGAACTTGGACTCCTGGTAGTCCTCGGCATTGTAGGCGCGCACCACGCGCAGGCCGGTGAGGTTTTCGCGGGCCACGAGGTTGATGTTGTCGGTCAGGGCCTGCATCGCCTTGAACTTCGGCATGACCATGGCCATCATGACGGTGATGGACACCAGCAGGACCGCCACGGCGATGCCGGTGGCGAGCGTCCATTCGAAGCCTTCGCCGGCGATCTTGCATACGGCCCATACGGCCATGATCGGCGACTTGACGATGAGCTGCAGACCCATGGTGATGAACATCTGCACCTGCGTGATGTCGTTGGTGGAGCGGGTGATGAGGCTGGCCGTGGAGAACTTGCTCATCTCGGCCGGTCCGAAGGATTCGACCTTGCGGAATTCGAGCGAGCGCAGACGCTGGGTGAACGAGGCGGCCACGCGCGCGGCTATGTAGCCGGTGATGACGGCGCACGCCACGGAGCCGAGCGAGATGAGCAGCATCTTGCCGCCCGCGATCCAGATGTCCTTCATGTCGCTGCCCGGCGTCTCGACCAAGGTGGTGATGTCTGACATGTAGTCGGGCAGTTTCAGGTCGAAGTAGACCTGCCCGACGATGGTCAGCAAGGCGACGAGCATCTGACCGATCTCCGCTTTGGAGAGGTATTTCATGATGCGGAACATTGATTTCCCCTTGTATTGGTGTGGTTGACGTGAATGTGGTGTGGTGTTCGGTTGGTTGGATTAGTGGTGTTGATCGGTTTCCGTTGTCTGAATAGTTTCCACGGTTTGGTTACTTACACTGTGAGATATTACGCATGACTCTGGGCATTCGCTGTGAACCCCCGGGATTACGCTCTGCGCTCAACCGAGGGGCAAACGAGGCCGCCCGCGCCCGGCGCGGGGCAGACGGAGCCTTGACAGAATACGATGTGACCGGATTCGAGGTTATGAACTGGGAGAGCGCGCGGAAGCGGAATCGAGAGTCGTTGTTTCCTAAGGTTGTGGGATATGCGGAGATTGCCCGCATGGCTGGAGTCAGCCGTCAGAGGGCGTACTGTTTCAGTATCTGCGCCAGTTTGCCGACTGGCTCATATACCGCTTGGGGGCTGTTGTCCGGCTGGCATGAAGGCATGTACGTCTAGACAGCCACGTCACCGGCACAGCCGCTAGGAATGCAAAGGGCCGGTGCCCAAAGGCACCGGCCCGACGCTTAGTCAGGGGATGGGAATGAAACCACCCCACCGGTCTTGGCCATCTTCCCGAAGAAGTCGTTGCGCACCGCCTTGAAAGTGGGAAGAAGTTGCAGTGCTTCAACCGGCACTTCCATGTTAGCCGATACCATCGTTCATGTCGAGAAAGCCTTTTGCAGGGGCTGGAACGACCGCCCGGCAATAACCGGGCGACGTTGCCGCGCCAGTCGCGGCGCGGCTTGGTCAGAAAGGCGCAGATCATGCGCATGAATGATGAGGGGCCGCGCAACGGCCCTATGGTCTGGTTGATGGCGGTGCTTGTCATCGCCCTCGCGGCCAAGGTGGACACCACCGCAGCCGACATCACGGTACTCGCCATAGGCGCGTATGCGATGGCCAGCCATAGGAGCAGCTAACGGCCTCAGCTTGCGACGGGTTTATCCCCGCCGCAAGCATTTTCCTTCGATTCGCCGGAAGCTTCTGCAGGACAGTTGACGACAGTCCCGATAGCACAGATCACGACAGCAAGGAAAATCCCTGTTTTAATGATTATTCCAAGAATCCCCTTTGCGGTGAACAAAGTTGAGCTGCCGTACATTATGAATTCGGTGAGAGTAAGAAGCATCGCGAACACCAGCGTCGCTACACCCGTGCGAAACCAAGGAGCGTGCAATGTTTTCATGTCTACTTCCCTGGCGTAGTTTCGGATGCCATAGCAGCTGATGGAGCCAAGGCATATCCGCCTAAGCACAATGCCAGCGCAAGTCCTAAAGCGGCCATCTTCTCGGAATGTGTGACGGGAACGTCAGCATTCCCTTTGTTCTCTCGAACCATAATTACCTTCTTGGTAATCCCGGAAACTAGTTTTAGTCTCCTGCCATGAACTATAGGCTTGCGCAGCTTGCGAGACTCGATGTCCGTGCTGATTTTTTCTGTGGGGATAACTTGCTCTTTGACGAAAAAACCAATGCCGACGGATGGAACATTCCTGTTCCTGCGTGGAACACCGCTGACGGCAGAAAAGAATGCCTACAGCATCAATTACCAGGTAACTGGCGGGTTCTGTTTCCTTTCCAGCAGTGTTAGGCGCATGTCGAGAAACTGCTGGAAAGAAACCAGTCCAATCATGACCTGTTCAAACATTTCATCCGGCTTCATATCACCGGACTTGTAACTTCCTATGAGGCTTAGAAGTTCGTCAATGTATGAGTGCGCATAGGGTGAATCTTCGGAGTTCCCGGATTGCATGACCTGCAAAGCCTGACAGAGCGCATCTACATGCTTTTGTGAATATGACATAAGTTGCTTTCTGGAATTGATAGCTCAGTCACTTGCGAACGCCGATCAAAATCGCGACTCCCACTGGAACCGTTACGCAAACCCCTACCGTTCGTCGCCCCGCGCCCGTCCGTCCGGCATATGCTCGGCCACGCGCCGGTCCCGTTCGGCGAACGCCTCGCTCACCTGCTCCGCGGTCGGCCTCGGCTGGCCCGGATGGCAGATCGACATGTATGTGGTGAATTCCGAGAGCAGTTCGACGAACGCGCGCGTGCGCCGCTCCCCCATCTGCGAGAAGATCCAGCAGATCGCCGAACGCATCTCATCCATCATCCGGCGGGACTGCTCGCGGCCGGAATCGGTAAGGTTCACGCGGATGATGCGGCGATCCTCGGGGTCGATGTCGCGCGTGACCCAGCCTTTCTTCTCCAACGCCGACAACACCGTGGAGATGCGGCCGGAACTGGTCTGGAGCGCGGCGGCCAGCTGCGATGGCGACTGGGTTCCCTTGATGGACAGCTCCCGGAGCACGAACTGCTCGCCGTGGGCCCCGCGGGTGAATTCCCTCTGCATCTTCGAACGGTTGCCGCATACGCTGGCATACAGTTCGCTGACCGCCTCCTGTTCGAATCCCATACGGGCACCATCCGTTTCCGTTCATTGTGCGGCGCAGCGCCGCGGACGCCCCCACAATAGCTCACACCGTAAACAATTCAACACCGCAAGCCAATTATCGGCGCCGCAGGGCGGGGCGGCGCGGGGCGGTCCGCCGGCACCCGCCGGCACCCGTCACCGTCCGCGGCTCAGCGCGGCCTTGAGATCACGGCTGCGGTAATGCTCGCGCAGTACGGAGAACCCGCCGAACCCGATCAGCCACACCAGACCGGCGATGGCCGAACTGCGGGTGTCGTCCGCCAGGAACAGCGTCAGGTAGATGAACACGAAGAACACGATCGCCACCGTGTTGAGCACCTTCCACGCGGGCATGACGAACCCGTCCGCGATGAAATCGGCGGAACGGCGGTACCTGCGATGCGCCAGCAGCGTCAGGATGTAGATGAACAGGAACACCGCGGAGCTGGCGGACGAGAACAGCACGAACGCCCCCGAGATACCGGGGATGGCGTTGACGATCGGCGACAGCAGTATCAGCGCCGCGGACACCAGGATGGCGCGGGCCGGCACCTTGCGATCGGACACCTTGCCGAGCTTGTTCAGCATCGGGTTCGGCGACACCTCGGACAGCTGGTACAGGTGGCGGCCGGCGGAATACAACAGCGAATTGAGCGACGAGGACGCGGCGGTGATCACCACGAAGAACACCAGGGCGGACGCCCAGTTCAACCCGGCATACTGGAACACCATGATGAACGGGGAGGCGAAGGAGCCGTCCTCGTTCGGCTTGAACGAGGTCCACGGCACGATGCACATGATGGCCACGAGCGCGCCCACGTAGAAGATGAGCACGCGCACGATGATCTCGTTGACGGCTTTGGGCAGCACCTCACGAGGATTCTTGGTCTCGGAGACGGTGACGCCCACGAACTCGAGCAGCTCATAGGCGAAGAACACCATCTGGAAGCTCATGAGGAAGGCCATCCAGCCGTTCGGGGCGAACGAGAAGCCGGCGAACAGGTTGTCGAGTCCGGCGTGGCCCGCCGGGCTCACATGATCCACGCCATGAATCCGCGCGGCCGGGTAATGGTAGCCGATCACGATCATGACCACGGCGGTGACGATCATCGCGCCGATCAGCGTGATCTTGATCATCGAGAACCAGAATTCCACCTCGCCGAACACCTTGACGGCGATCAGGTTGACGGACACCAGCGACACCAGGAAACACAGCTCGATCAGCCATTTCCAATGGGTCAGGTCGATGCCGAACGTGTCGAAGAAGGTGATGAAGTACGTGGAGACGGCCGTGATCTCGGTCATGCCCAGCAGCACGAGCGCGGCCCAATACGTCCAGCCGGCGAAATGCCCCCATCCGTTGCCCAGGTAGCGGGTGATGAAATTGATGAAGGTGTGCTGGCTGGGGTCGCGGTACATCATCTCGCCGATGGCGCGCATCAGGAAGAACATGATGACGCCGACCAAGATATACACGAAGACGATCGAGGGGCCGGTCAGCGCCAGCGACTTGCCGGACCCCAGGAACAATCCGGTGCCGATGGTGCCGCCGATGGCGATGAACTGCACGTGGCGGTTGTTCAGGCCGCGCTCCATCTCGTTGGTCCGGTCCAGGCTTTCGACAGACTTGAGTCTGCCCGTAGCCTGCTGTGTACCACCATTCACATTCGTATCGGCCATACTGATTTCATTTCTCTTCTCCGCCGCCCGATTGTTACGCACCGGACGCGATACTCGTTCAAAACAAGTTCAGACTGTATCACCGAAATATGTCACGAAAACGCTCAGCTCAAGAATACATGCGATGATGCTGTAAGTATTCCGCCAAAAAGTTCAATTTGCCGCCGTGAAATTGAACTTCGCCCGTCACTCCACGGACTTGAGCGAGCTGACCGGGTCTACACGATCGAGCACTGGGTTGGTGAACAGCTGCACCAGCAGCGCGAACGCCAGCGTCGCCACCACGGCAATCGCATAGCTGTACCAGTGCACTTCCACTTCGAAATACAGCGACGGCATATTCAACGCAGCAGTCAGTAATCCGCCTATCCACCTGCCAAGCGGCAGACCAACCACCACACCCATACCGGTCAATATCATCATCTCGCGGTTCACGTAGTTGTGCACCTCGCGGTCATAGAAGCCCAGCACCTTCAGTGTGGCCATCTCGCGGATGCGTTCAGACACGTTCGTATTGGCCAACGTAAACAGCACCACCAGCGCCAGACCGCCGGCGAGCCCCACAATCAGCGCCACCACGGCACCCATCAGATCGAACTTAAACGTGGCGGCCAGATGCGCACAGCTCACGGCCTTGAGCACCGACGATTCCTCGCCCAACCGATCCGCATATTCGGCCTGTTCGGTCTCGGAACCTTTCAGCTTGACGAGCATCGCGTTCCACGTCAAGGTCGAGGCAGTGCCATCCCCCGAAGCCGAAGACGTCACACCGTCGGCCGCAAACTTCTGGTCGTACAGTCGCTCACTGATGTACACATCAGAGCCAACAAGATTGCGCGTCACGGCCGCGACCTGCACCTTGGCCCGGCTGCTGCCGCCATTGCCCAGCGTGACGGCGTCGCCGGCATGAATATTCAGCGAGTTGGCGGCGGACTGCGACACAATCACGCCACTATCGTCCAACGCTACAGTGCCACCACCCGCTTTGCCGAAGATATTGGGCAGTCCGAACCATTCATCATCGCCGGCTTGTTCCAACGTGACCATATCGTTCAAGATATTCAGCGAATCGTTGGGCACGGTCATCAGCTGCACGGTTTCGCTTTCCTGCGCCGCATTGCTCATTTCGCCGCTATCCACGCGCAGATTCAGCGTTTCGGTGGCCTGGCCATCTTCTGCCACCTGCTTGCGCATCGCGGCGGCGTTATCGTCATTGGCCACCACCATCAAGTCATACTGGTAGATCTGCTCATATTGCTTGACGCCAATCGTGTCGACGGTGTCGTTAATCGCAAATCCGCAGATAATCAGCGCTGTGCAACCGGCCACGCCGCCCACGGTCATAATCAAACGTGACTTGAATCGGAAGATATTGCGCGCAGTGACTTTGCCGAGGAAGTTCAGCCGGCTCCATACCGGGCGAATTCGCTCCAACAATATGCGAGCGCCCGTCTTCGGCACCTTCGGCCGCATCAGCGCGGCGGGCGTGTGCCGTATCTCCTCGCGGCAGACGAGCGCGGTGACCACTCCCACACCGACCACGAACAGCACGATGCCGGCCGAGCCGTACAGCCAGTCGTATTCGAGTCGCACACCGGGCAATATATACAGTCCCTCAATCACCACCAGCAGGAATGCCGGGATGCCGAGGAATCCGACCAGCAGACCGATGCCGCCGCCGAGCAGGCAGGCGAGCAACGCGAACAGCAGATACCGGCTGGACACGGCGAGTCCGCCATAGCCAAGGCCAAGGTAGGTACCGATGAGTCCGCGATCTTCCTCGACCATGCGGGTCATGGTGGTCAGGCTCATGAGCACGGCGACCAGCAGGAACACAATCGGGAATGCGCGGCCGATGGATTCGATGGAACTGACGTCTGATTTGAGCGAGCTGAATCCGTCGATCGAAGCGCGCGTCTGCACATACCAACGTGCGTTGGCCACATCGTCGATGCGCCGTTGCTGCTTGGCGAATTCGCTTTCCGCTTCGCTTCGCTTCGCATCGAGTGCAGACTGCGCATCATCCAGTTTCGCCTTGCCGTCCGCGAGCTGTTGTTCGCCTTCTTTCAGCTGCCGCTCGCCTTCTTCGAGCTGCTGCTTGCCGCTGGCCAGTTGGGCGGCCTGCGCTTCAAGTTGCGCCGACTGGGTTTCGAGGGTTGCGACATTCGCTTCGAGTTCCGCGGATTTGGTATTGAGCTGTGCCTCTCCTGCAGCCGCTTCCTGTTCCTTGGCGGTCAGTTGCGCGTTCTGCTGGTCCAAGGTGGATTGTGCGGGGGCAATGGTTTCGTTTAATGTGCGCTGCAAATCGGCTTTCTGCTGGGTCAGACTGTCTCGCTGCGTTTGCAGTTCCGTTTGCTTGGCGGCCAGCTGTTGCCGCAGCTCACTGATTGACGGCACTTCAGGCAGGGTAATGCCAAGGCGCGCGAGCAGTTGCTTGATGGCCTGCCATGTGGGTGAGTTGAAGTCGATATTCGGGTCAAGTTGCGCCAGTAGATTGTCGGCCTGTTGAATCATGGACAGCATCTGATCAATTTGTGCCACGCCTTGGTCGATTTGGGTAATGCCCTGTTCGATTTTCGTGCGATTGGCAGTCAGTTCCGTTTGCGCCGCATCGAGCTGTTTGCGAGCCGAGGTGAGCTGCGCTTTGCCCGATTCGAGCTGGGTGCGCGCTTCGGCTATCTGCTGGCGACCTTGCGCGATCTGTTGACGGGCCGATGCGATCTGCGCACGTCCATCGGCGAGCTGCCGTTCGCCATCGGTAATGGTTGTCCTGTTGTTCTCCAATTCGGTACGGCTATCTTGCAATGTCGTTTTGTTGGCTTCCAGCTCGGCCCAGTTGTCGTCGATCTGCTTCTGGGCTTCGTCCAGCTGCTCGTTGGCCTCGTCTTTGGCATCATCCAGTTTGCGCTGCGCGCTGGAGACGATCTGTTGACGACGGGCTTTCTGGCGTGTGGCCTGTATCTGATGTTCGATACGGTCGGCCACGGTTTTGATGGCTTCATCGTAGGCATCGGAAAACGTGTCAAAATCGGACGCACCAGTGACGGCAACCGATATCGCAGTGTATATATTGCCGGTCACGCCGTCGCTGGGTGCAAAGAACGTATAGTCCTCGGATGAGGTGGATCGGAAGGAGGTCATGCCCGAATAGCCGTCTGGATTGTTGAGGTCGCGCGGGTCGAGTACGACGCCGGTGATGGTGAGTTTCGTGGGGAACTGCGGGGATTGCTCGGCGTCGGCGTCCGTATTGGCGTCGGACTTCGCATCGGATGCCGAGGCATTGGCGGCGACACCTACCGTATCGGCATTATTGGAATCGTCAGTCTCCGTGGCCGCTACCGATATGACGGATGAAGAGGTGTCTTGTGGCGTCACAGTAATGGTGCCGCCAATCTTGAGTCCGCTATCGTTCAGGAATTGCTGCGTAACCGCCACTTCGCCGGCCTTGTTCGGCAGTTTGCCCTGCCGTATGTACGGCTGATCAAGCCCTTCGGTACCGATTTCCTGCATGGTCACGGTTTTCTTGGTGCCGTCCACCAACGTGGTCACCGTCTGAGAACGTTCGGGCTGCACGGTTTGCACACCGTCGATTCGGCGCAGTGCCGTTGCATCATCATCGGTCAGGCCGTATGTGGATAGCACCTGCAGGTCATGCAGTCCCTGCTGATCGTAAAAACGACCGGCCGCCAGAAAAGCATCGCGGCATCCGGCGTAGATGCCGGTCAGCACGGCCACGCCAAGCAGCGTGATGACGGCGATCGAGACGAACCTCTTCCAGCTGCGCAGCCAGCAACGCAACGTATCTTTGGCAAATACCGCAGAAACGCCCGCTCCTCGACCGCCGCTATCGTCGAGGTTCCGCCGTTTCACAGAATGTTTCACAGGTTGTTTCACGAATCGCCTCGCTTGTTTCACGGGGCGTTTCACAGAGTGTCTTGCAGTGAGCATCGCCAATCACCTACCATTCGATATCGGCGATGGGCCGCGGCGTTGCGTTGACCTCCTCGCTGATCACCTTGCCGGAGCGGAAGCGAATCACTTTGTGAGCCATCGGTGCAAGCGCGGAATTATGCGTGATGATCATTACGGTCATGCCTTGTGTTTGGCAAATATCCTGCAGCAACTGCAGCACTTCCTTGCCGGTCTCGTAATCGAGCGCACCGGTCGGCTCATCGCACAACAACAGCTTCGGCTTTTTGGCAATCGCGCGGGCGATGGATACACGCTGTTGTTCGCCGCCGGACAGTTGCGCGGGGAAGTTGTCCATCCTCTCCCCCAGTCCGACTTTGCGCAGCGTTTCCTCTGGATCGAAATGGTCAGGGCAGATTTGCGAGGCGAGCTCCACGTTTTCGAGCGCGGTAAGGTTAGGCACCAGATTGTAGAACTGGAAGACGAAGCCGATATCGTTGCGCCGGTAGGTCACCAGTTCCTTTTTCCGCAGACCCGTAATATCGCGTCCGCCGACCACTACGCGGCCGGTTGTGGCGGTATCCATGCCGCCCAGAATGTTCAATGCCGTGGTTTTGCCGGCACCGGACTGCCCCAGAATCACGCTTAATTCGCCTTGTTCGGCGGTGAAGCTGGCCTCGTCGAGCGCGCGAATCACACTGCTGCCAGAAGGATATTCCTTGACCACATGGTCGAATTCGATATACGCCATCGCACACCTCCAACGCGCTCGTGGCAGCCACCTAGCCCCATAGGCCCCGCCAGAACTTCCTGCTATACTCAAGTAAAACAACACTGTGTCGGTTCTGCAACCAACAGTTGGATTGTGGGTTGTCGGAACTTGGGGAGAAGGCCATGGCCAAAGAATTGACGGAAAGCCGCCGCACCCGCTACACGAGACGTGCCATGCAGGACGCGCTTATCGAGTTGCTGCGCGATCAGCCGCTCGGCTCCATCACCGTTAAAGCGTTGTGCGAGCGGGCCGATGTGAATCGTTCCACGTTTTACGCGCATTATGCGAGCATCGAGGAACTGCTGCACGACATTGAAGACGAAACCATGGCCTGGGTCACCACCGCACTCGAACAGCTACTCGCCCAGCCAGATCCTGCCGGCATCGAGCATGTTATTGAGCGCATCTGCCAGTACATTGCCGACAATCGCAATCATCTCCAAGTGCTGATGAGCCCGAAAGCGGATATCGGTTTCCAGCAGCAGCTGCTGGGATTGATTTACAGCCAGCGCGGTGTAGGCGAACAGTTGCAATCTTCGGCGGGTTACCCAGCCGAGGCGCAGATGCGTATGCGATTCGCCGTGTCCGGCAGCATTGGGCTTTTGCAATATTGGCTCGCCACCGATCTCGCGGCCTCTCCCGAATCGGTGTCCCACACCATCTTCACCATGTGTATGCCTGCCACGCAGTGAGCACAGTGAATTCAGTGAATTCAGTGAACTCAGTGAAGCGTGCGGTTTCATAAGCATCGCTCGCTATAGCTTCGCCTGCTCACCGGCCGCGCCCACGCCCGCGCTTGCAATAGCGCACAAATAGACGATTGACCATTTCTGAGACGATACGGCGGCATAGAATAACGAACGTTGCGTATCACGGCAAGCCCCGCGTGCGCCAAACCCAAGAAATGTGAGAGAAGAGCACAATGAGTACTACTGATGCGCCTAAGAAGCCGCGCGAAACCGACGACGTGCCGGTGCCGGCCACGCTGCGCAAGTCATTGAAAAACCGCCACATCCAGCTGATTGCGCTGGGCGGCGCCATCGGAACCGGCCTGTTCTATGGTTCCAGTGAATCCATCGCGCTGGCCGGACCCTCGATTCTGCTCGCCTACTTGGTTGGCGGCCTCGCGATTTTCGCGATTGTGCGTGCACTGTCTGAAATGTCCGTTGAGGATCCGAAGGCGGGCGCGTTCAGCTACTATGCCACCCGCTACTGGTCCAAGCGCGCCGGCTTTATTTCCGGCTGGAACTACTGGTTCAACTACATCCTCGTCTCGATGGTGGAGCTATCAGTGGTGGGTTCGTTTGTGAACTACTGGTTCCCGGCGATTCCGACATGGGTGTCGGCGGCCGTGTTCTTGGTGATCATCTGCGCCGCCAACCTGCTGGGCGTCTCTAAATTCGGTGAGTTCGAGTTCTGGTTCGCCATCATCAAGATTGTGGCCGTGATCGCCATGATTATCGGCGGCCTGGCCGTCATCATCTTTGTCCTGCCCACCGCATCCGGCGTGCGCGCAAGCTTCGCGAACTGGTTCACCGTGGGTAACGGCTTCTTCCCGAACGGCCTGATGGGGCAGAATTCCGACGGTTCCTGGACCGGCCTGCTGATGGCACTGGTTGTGGTGATGTTCAGCTTCGGCGGCACCGAGCTCATCGGCATCACCGCCGGCGAAACCGAGGATCCGAAGACCACGATTCCGCGCGCCACCAATGATATTATTTGGCGAATCCTCGTGTTCTACATCGGCGCTCTGGGTGTGATCATGGCCGTAGTGCCGTGGAACACCATCGATGGCAAGTCCAGCCCGTTCGTGCAGATCTTCGATTCCGTGGGCATTCACGCGGCTGCCGGTATTTTGAACTTCGTGTGCCTGACCGCTGTGATGAGCGTCTACAACTCCGGCCTGTACGCCAACTCCCGCATGTTGTACTCGCTGGCCAAGCAGGGCAATGCGCCCGCTTACTTGGGCAAGCTCAACTCGCGCGGCGTGCCAGTGGCCGGCGTGCTGACGTCCGCCGCGATCACCGCCATCGCCGTGGTCGTGGTGTTCGTGTGGCCTGAGTTCGCGTTCAACTACCTGATGTCGATTGCCACCATTGCCGGCATCATCAACTGGACGATGATCATGCTCACCGAAATGAAGTTCCGTAAGGTGGTCGCCGCGGGCGGCGCTCCCGAGGATTCCGAGCTGGCCAGTCTGAGCGGCCAGGAGGCACTGGACGCGATTCACTTCAAACTGCCGTTTGCCAAGGTGACCCCGTGGGTGGTGCTGGCGTTCCTGGCGCTGGTCGTGGTGCTGATGTGCTTCTCCACCAGCTACCGCATCGCCGTCATCGCCGGCGTGATCTGGCTGGCCATCCTCTTCGCCGCCTACCAGCTCACTCAGGCGAAGAAGTAAGGCTCCATTTGCGAATAGCTCTCACTGATGAGCACTCAGTGAGAGCTATTCGCAAATGGGATTTATTCATGAAACAGCTCATCGATGCCGACGAGCTGAACGTCGGATTGAGACGCCGCAGCATCGTCGACCAGTGATTGATCGAAACCGCCGAGCGAAAACAGCAGGTATGTTCGCTGGCCGATACCGGTTCGCGCAGCACGGTCTCGCAGTAGATTCAGCACGGAACGGTCCACCGGCGCATTGCGGAATTTGCACTCGCCCACAATGGCAGCATCAGACGCATTGTCAACGGCCATCACGTCTATCTCATCCTGACGATCCCACCAACGGCCAACCGCACGCGCACGGAAGGGCAACCGTCCAGCAGCACTCTCACGCCACATCCATTCACGGCACAGACCCTCGAACGGTTTGCCGGCAAAATCATGTAATACCGGCTTGATATGACGCTCGTATACGCCTTCCACATCGCCCCGCTCCAATTCCGAACGATACGGAAAGACAAACGAATACCAGAATCGGAAGAAATTGTCGCTCAGCTGATACAGCCCACGCGAACCTTTCGCCCGCTCCTTAGGCTTCGCCGTGACTGGGAACTCACGTTCCACAATCCCCAGTTCCATAAGATTGGCGAGATACGACGATACTGTTGCGTTTGCCATCATCGTGTGTGTCGCGATCTCATTCAGCGAAGTTGCGCCGAGCGCGATCGCCCGTATCACGCTGTTATATTTCGCAGTTTCCCGCAGTTCTTCGTGCAACAAAAATTCAACCTCGCTGTATAGCGGAGCAATGCGTCTCAGAATATGCCGCTTGACATTTGCGTCTATGGTCTCATCTGGGTCAAATTCCTCTAGGTAACGCGGGATACCGCCCAGTATTGCGTAGGCCAGCGCCTTATCCTCGCTACTATAGTTGGGGAAGAATTGCGCTGCATCCCAATATGGCATCGGCAGCATCTTCAGGATGCCGGTCGCACGACCATATAGCGGCGATTTTTCTCCCAACAGCTCCTTTTCGATGAAGCTCATGGCACTGCCGCAAATCACAATCATCAGATTTGCATGACGCAACGTGTGGTCCCAAAGATTCTGTAGCACTGACGGCAATGACGGATCAGATTTGACCAGATAAGGAAACTCATCGAATATCACAAGCCTGCGGCCGCCATCGCTCGGCTCTGGCAGCCGGGTTAACTCGGTTAACGCCCTTTCCCAAGAAGGATATTGACTCAGATAATCCTTGCCCGGGGCACCCGCCTCGAACATGAGACGGGAGAACGATGCCAGCTGTTCATCTTTAGTGGCATTCTGCGCCGCGAAGAATAAGGTTTCCTTGTCTTTTGCGAGTTGAATAAGCGTCTCTGTTTTTCCCACGCGCCTGCGGCCGTAGACGAACACAAGCTGTGCCCTACGCTCAGTGAAACATTCCTGCAGTTGCTTGAGGTCATCGTCTCGTCCGATGAATGCCATGCTGCCCGCCTCCTTTATGCCATACGCCGGCGTATTTCTATCGCATCACGATTTATTGTATCACGATTAGTATAATCGTGATTATACAAGCTGTGACGAGGTGCGGGTACGGGCCAATCGGCATCGACGAGACCGGCCGCGGGGGCCGCGATTGCATCACCGTGGTCGCCGGTCTCGTGGAGCACGACGTCGTCAACGTGACGCCGGGCAGGGACCCGGCCACGGTCGAACGGTTCTCGCGTGATTTCATGGGCCACAACGGGGTCCCGGAGTATGTGCGTCTGGTCGCCTGTGACATGAGCCTGGGCTTTCCGGAAGGGCATCCGTGGGCATCTGCCCCATGCGCGGCGGATCGTCGACAGGCTCCACGTGGCCAGGCACGCCGACGAGGCCGTCGACAAGGCCGGGAAGACGGAGGGACGCTCCGACCCGCTGCTCAAACGGACCGAGTACCTGTGGCTCAGGGACGGGGAAAGCCTGGCCGAACTGCAGGTGGAGGCCAGGCGCAGCCTGACGGGGCGACGGTTGAGGACCGGCCGCGCCTGCCGGATGCGCGAGGTCCTGCAGGGCATCTGCACGGACGGCCGCACCCCGTCCGAGGCGTGGGTGCGCCTGCATCGCCCGTGCTCGTGGATGATGCACTCGAGGCTCGAGCCGATGAAGGACTTCGCCCGCATGGTCCGACGCCACTTCGCCGAGATCGTCGCCTGCTTCGGGCACCCGTACGCCAACGCCGTGCTCGAGGGCGCCGACGGCGTCATCCGGAACGTCAAACGACGGGCGAGAGGCTTCCGCGACATGGACCACTTCGCCGCCATGATCTACCTGACCTGCGGCAGACTCGACCTCAAAGCCGTCACCGCCACTTGACCATCACCCACCACAAACAGCGAATAGCCTCAATTTGTTATCTTTACCGCGCTTGCGTGGACAGAGAACGCTCAGACCTCGAAGATCGCCGCATATTCGCGAGAGAACCCGCCTAGTCAATGAGATATGGATTGAAAACACGCTCGGTGACGGGGATATGGAGCATCAGCATGGTGCCGTAACCAAGAATCACCAGCAGGAACAGTCCACCGGGCATGTAGAACCAGCTGGCCACCAGCAGCGCCACGAACACGGCATCCACGATGACCAGGGCCACGGTCATCGCGATGTGGGAGATGCCGAAGATGAAGGCGTTCTTCAAGGTGCCGGCCACGGTGTTCTCGAAGCGTGCCTGAAGCGCGAACACCCATTCGAAGCCGATAAGCCAGAGGATGGTCAGCGCGAATTTGATGATGAGCAGCGGCGTGATCTGCAGGACGATCCATGACCAGACCAGTGCAATCAGCACCACCAAGAACGGCAGCCACAGCAGTGTGGCTTTGATGAAGTTGGCTTTGAATGACTTGAAGTAGTTGGCGGTTACGCCTTTGCCCTCGCCCTCGATGGAGCGGCGGCAAGCATCATGGCCGGCGGTCAGGGCCGCACCGATGGTGATGAGCGGAATCGAAGTGACCAGCATCAGAATGTTGATCCATACGCCGTCAACAAGATTGCTCCACGCGCGCATGAATTTCGAGTCCGGTGCCAGCCAGTTCATCAACTACTCCTTGTGTCGCCTGTGGCTCCCCTCTCTGAGGGGAGCTGTCATCGCAGATGACTGAGGGGAGACTTGATGGAGCTCAGGATACTCCCCTCAGTCGGCTTCCGCCGACGGCTCCCCTCAAAGAGGGGAGCCGGATTGGTGGAGCTCAACCCTTGACCGCTCCGCCTTCGGCCCTGCAATTACGGACTCGCCTACGACGAGGCTCATCATTAGCTTCGCCGCTGTCGCGGCTCAGCCTGGAGCCTGCTGGAAGCCCACTGGGCTTCCAGCCATGGGCTGACGACGCGAGTCGTCAGCCCTTGACGGCTCCCGCCATGACACCAGAGACTATATACTTCTGGCATACCAAGTAGAAGACGATGATGGGGATGATGGCCAGCACCAGGCAGGCCATCATGGCGCCCATATCCACGGAACCGTAGCCGCCCTTGAGGTATTGCACGGCGACCGAGATGGTCTTGTACTTGCCGAGGTCGAGCGTCAGGTACGGCAGCAGGTAATCGTTCCAGATCCACATGGCTTCGAGGATGGCCACCGAGACGATCGACGGCTTCATGATTGGCACCACGATCTGGAAGAAGATGCGCGGCACTGACGCGCCGTCGATCATGGCGGACTCCTCAAGCTCCTGCGGGATGCCCTTGATCACGCCGGTGAAGATGAACACGGCCAGACCGGCCCCGAAACCGAGGTACACGATGCACAGGCCCCACGGGGTATTGAGCTTCAGCATGTCGGCGATCTTGGAGAGGGTGAACATCACCATCTGGAACGGCACGATCATATTGAACAGGAACAGGGTGTAGAGCAGCTTCGCGGCCCAGTTGTTCACGCGCACGATCCACCATGCGCACATCGAGGTGCACACCAGAATCAGCACCACCGAGCCGACGGTGATAAGCAACGTCCAGCCGAAGGAGGCGAAGAACTGCGTGGTCTCGATGCCGCGCACATAGTTCTCAAGTCCCACGAACGCCTTGCCGGCAGGCAGGGAGAACGCGTTCTTGGAGATGTACGCCTTCTGCTTGAAGGAGTTGATCAGCACCAGGACGATCGGGAAAATCCAGAACAGGGAGACGACGGCAAACAGCACGGTCCATAATGTGCCATGCTTCACAGGCTTGTTCTCGTTCATCAGGCTGCCACCTCCTTGCTCGTGGTGAGCTTGTTCTGAATCAGGGCGATGACCGCGACCAGGATGAAGAACAGCACGGCCTTCGCCTGGCCGACGCCTTCCCAGCCCATACGGCCGTAGAAGGTGCGGGTGATGTTCAGCGCCAGACCTTCAGACATGTTGCTCGGCGCACCGTTGGTCAATGCGAGGTTCTGGTCGTAGAGCTTGAAACCGTTGGTCACGGTCAGGAAGGAGCACACGGTGATGGACGACATCATCAGCGGGATGATGATGCGGAACATGGTCTGCCGTCCGTTGGCGCCGTCCACGGCCGCGGCCTCCAGCACATCGGCGGGCAGGGCCTGCAGGCCGGCGATGTAGATGATCATCATGTAGCCGATCTGCTGCCAGCACACCAGGATGACCAAACCCCAGAACCCGTAGGACGCCTTATAGGTCAGGGCGCGGCCCCAGTGGGCCAGTACGCCGTTCAGGAGCAGCAGCCAGATGTAGCCCAGGATGATGCCGCCGATAAGGTTCGGCATGAAGAATACCGAGCGGAACAGCGTGGAGCCCTTGATCGCCTTGGTCAGCATGTAGGCGATGGCGAAGGCGATCACGTTGATCACGATGGTGGTCACGATGGTAAACGCGGTGGAGAAGCCGAGCGCGTGCAGGAATTCCTTGTCTTTCAACGCTTTGCCATAGTTCTTAAGCCCCACCCATTCACCGTCGGTAACGGTGGTGAATTCGCAAAAGCTTAAGTAGACGCCCATGATGAAGGGCACCAGGAACCCGATGATGAATGCGGCGAATGTGGGGAGCGCGAACAGCGCCCACCATCTGCGTATCGCCTTGCCAGCCATGCTGATCATGACTTTTCCTCCTCCTTGAGTCCGCTGCGTTGCGACACTGCATCGTGCGCCGGCTGCGGAGTTCAACTCAATGCGAGCCTGCCGATCGAGAACCGCATGCACGGCCTGTTCTCGTTCAAGCCTATGTTCATAGTAAACGTAGAATCATTATATGTCAAACGTTGTCATTTTAGGCGTTTCAAGTTCGAGCACACTCCGGCTCCAGCAATCTTCTTTCACCTAAGATAATGGCTATATAAAGCCAATCTAACGCCGTCATAGACACTTTGCAAACGTTTGTAATACAATCGTTGTCATCGCCGCAGATCAATCAATCAGCATGTACACTGGAGTCAGTTGTGCATGTGTATTGCGATTTTCCATTCAACGCAAGGGGGGCTGCAATGGCTACGAGCATTCAGGATGTCGCCCGCGAGGCCGGCGTCTCCATCTCCACCGTCTCACGTTCCTTCACCAGACCGGATCTGGTGTCGGCCAAGACCCGCGAGCGCGTGCTCGCCATCGCCGACAAACTCAATTTCTCACTCTCCCGCTCGGCTGCGGCCCTGAAATCCGGCCGTGCCCTGCGCATCGCAGTACTGATGAGCGGCCATATCCGCCTGTGGTTCACCGCCTCGGTCATCGAGGGGCTCAACGAGGTACTGCACACGCAGGGCTACGATATTTCGGTATTCCAGATTTCCAGCATCGAGGAGCGCAAGGAATTCTTCGAGATGTTGCCGGTACGCCGCAACGCCGATGCCGTGATTGTGGCGTCTTTCGATATCGACAACAACGAAATCGCGCAACTGGCTTCGGTCGGCGTACCGATCGTCGGCATCAATTCAGTCGAGCCCGAAGCCCGCGGCTTTACCGCCGCCGTCAATATCGACGACGTGCAGGGCTCCACGCTGGCCGCCCGCCATCTTATCAATCTCGGACATCGCCGCATCACCTATATCAGCACCAATCGCGAGGTGTCGCTGAGCTTCTCCGTGCAAAGCCGATTCGACTCATTCACCGCCTGCTGCCGCAGGGAAGGCATCGAGCCGCAGGTCATCGTCTGCAAGGTCGATGACGATGGACGTTATGAAATCAGCGACGTGGTCGACCAACTCATGAGCCAAGACGAGATGCCCACCGCCATCGCATGCCAGGAGGATGGCATCGCTTTGCCGCTTATGTTCCAGCTGGAGCGCAATGGATTCTCCGTGCCCGGCGACGTCTCGCTGGTCGGCTACGACGATAGTTTCTACACCGGCGATATCGGCCTGACCACCATCCGCCAGGATCCGGCGGAGATGGCCCGCGTGGCAGCCCGCATGACGCTCGACCTCATTGACGAGAAGCCGATTGAGCAACCCTATATCGTGTTCCCGGCCCAGCTGAAGGTCCGCTCCTCCACCTCCCGCGTTAAGTAGGCTCACACAACAAAGCCCACCATAGAAAAAGCGTGAGGCAACCGCACAATAACGCTCAATCGCACATTGTGGGAAATGGCGGAAATCGCCAATCTATGGACCCACAGTGTGCGATTGGCCGGGTGTGTGCCTCACACTTTTTCTGCGGCGGCCGATTTTGTGCGAGACTCAGCAATACAAAGCGGCGCCCCTTGGAGAAGGAAAGGCAGGGGCGCCGCGGATTGTTACTTATCGGCTATGGGACTCCATGAGACTCAGTGCGAGGCCTCGTATTCGGAAGCCCAACCGTCCACGAAGGCGGTCTTGACGGCATCCCACTTGCCGGTGCCCTGCGCGTACTCGAGCAGCGCCTGGCCGACCTTGTTCTTCCATTCCTCGGACGGCATCATGGTGAAGTTCCAAGAAACCTGGGTCTTGCCGGACTCCTGGTCTTCCACGGCGGCCTCGGTCAGCGGGTTGTCGCTTTTGATGTCATCGAAGGTCTTGAACGGGGTGGTGAAGCCCATGTCCTGAGAGAGGGCCTTCTTGCCGGCATCAGAGGTGATCACCCACTTGAGGAAGTCCTCGGTGGCCTTCTTGTCGGCGTCGGAGGCCTTGTCATTGATACACCAGTAGTTCTCGGAACCGGTGGTCAGACCCTGCTTCTCCTCGCCCTTGACGCCGATGTAGATCGGCATCATGCCTACCTGATCGTCGGTCATGCCGGCCTTCTGCAGGTCGGTCCAGGCCCAGGTGCCGTTCTGGTAGAAGGCGGCCTCGCCGAGCGCGAACTCGGAGTTCGCATCATCTCCGGTCTTGGCGCTCAGCTGGGTGGGTTCGGTGGTGGAGTCGGTGATGTACAGGTCGAAGATCTTCTTGTAGTTCGGCAGGTAGGTGCCCTTGATCTTGGCCGGCTGCTCGGTGACGTTGTCGTCCTTGAACTCGTAGTAAAGCGGCAGATTGGCCAGGTGGGTCTTGAAGCGCCAGTCGGAGCTGGAGTCGAAGCCGGCGGAGGTGAACGCGCCCTTGATGCCGAGCTCGTCCTTGCGGGCCTGCATGTCGTCGGCCACGGCCTTCAGGGTGTCGAAGTTGTCGATTTCGTCCATGGACGTGGCCTTGGCGCCATCCAGCGCGAAGTACTTGTTGAGGATGTCCTTGTTGTAGATCAGGCCGTAGGTTTCCATCACATACGGCACGCCGACCACCTTGTCGCCATCCTTCAGGGCCACATCCTGGTTGGTGAGCTCCTTGTACACATCCGTATTGGACATGTCGGCGGTGTACTTCTTCCAGTTCTGGTAGCCGACCGGGCCGTTGACCTGGAACAAGGTCGGGGCGTCGGTTTTGGCGATTTCGGACTTCAGGGTCTGCTCGTAGGTACCGGAGGCCGCGGTCTGCACCTTGACCTCAACGCCCTTTTCCTTGGTGTATTCCTTGGCCAGAGCAGTCCACTGATCAGCCGCTTCCGGCTTGAAGTTCAGGTAGTAGACCTTGCCCTTGGCGTCATCGCCGGAGGTCGAGCTTCCGCAGGCCGCCAAAGTGCCGAGGGACATCGCAGCGATAGCCGCCATCGCGACTGCTGACTTGACTGTACGATTCATCATCGAACCTTTCTCTTTCATCGTCGATCCCGGCCATCCCCGGTCGGGACAGGTACGCTAGCACGCACCTTTACGACTATCGACATGCACTATTATGCAACGGTTTGCTTCTTTTTGCAAACGATAGCAATAGCGGCGCGTCATAGACCATCATTTTCAGGCTATTGTCAACAGATATCCTATTACTTCAGCCTTTTTGCCTCATTATCACAATGCAAGCGTTCGCAATCATGAGAGCGCTAACATATCTTTCATGGCGATCGATTGCCACTTATACCCATCAAAAACAACACGCTGACGCTATCGTTTGCAAGTCATTTATCGACATACCGCAATTCCCACCACAAACAATAAAGGCCCGCCCGCAGTAGCGGGCAGGCCAGCGTAATCACAGCGCAACCGGGGCTAGGCGTTCCACCGTTCGATGACGTTATCTCCCTTATAGACGCTGAGCACCGAGTAGTGCGCCGTATCCAAACGCAGCAACCGCGCGAAATGCGGGTCCACGCCCAGCCATTGCGAGGTGAGGATGCGCAGGATGTGCGCATGAGCCACCAACAGCACATTATGGCCGTCTTTCAGAAGCGGCGTAATCTCATCGATGGCGCCCTTGGCGCGTGCCGCTGCTTCTTCCAGCGTCTCGCCAGGCCCGGCATGAACCGGCACCTGCTCGCCCGAAGGCAAGGTCTCGACCCAATCGCCCTCCAGCGTGGGCGTCAGCGAGCGCGGCCCGTCACGCCACACATCCCATTCAAAACCGCTGGCCTCACTCACCTGCTGGCGCGTACGCCCCTCGGCTCGGCCGTAATCCCATTCAGCGATGCCGTCCAACACACCATGGTCCGCAAAACCAGCCAATTCAGCGGTTTGGCACGCCCGCTTCAGCGGACTGGAAAACACACAGCCCCGGCTGAATCCTTCGGGGAAAGCTTCGCGCAGGCGCCTTCCGGCATCCGCTGCCTGCTGCTCGCCGACCGCGGTCAACGGGATGTTCGTGCGCCCGGTATGCTGCCCGGATTCGCTCCACACGGTCTGGCCGTGGCGCAGCAACACCAAAAATCCGTTGCCGCCACGAGAGTTCTCGACGGCAACGGTGCCGTTCACGTTCTGTTCGCTCATGCCTCCACTCTAGTCTGCGCTCGTTCATGACTCCACCATTAACGCCCATCTTTTGCGCTGAGATGATTGAGATGCTATTAGACTGAGAGTCATGAGCGACGAAACGAACACCGACTTCCCCTCCAGCGCCGACCGCGCGGTCGACAGCCTGCACCGCATCGACGAGAAGGTCAATAAGCTGCGCGAGGACCGGCTCAACGACCCTGATTCTCTGGGCGACAAGCTCATCAAGTCGGCAGCCCCAGCGCTGGCAGGCTTGGTTGCCGGCAAAGTATTCCAGATGATATGGGACAAGGGCACGAGCAAACGCAATCTGCGCAAGGGACTGGCGGCAGACGCGCCGCAAGGTCTGGCAATGAGTCTGGCATTCGCCGCCGTTTCGGCCGCACTCGGCGCAGTGGTTTCGCAACTGTCGGATCGGGGCTCCAAGGCGTTCGTCGACCACCGCCATCGCAAGCCCAGCCGCTAATCCCCCGGTTGGATGATGGTTTCTGTTGGTTGACTGATGGCTCATCGCTGGAATTTCGTCAAGGACCCATCAGCCAATCGACAGGAACCATCAGTCCAGCACAGTTCCGCCACACAATATCGGCATTTCACTGTGAGGTAATTCACCGTGGCGTCCGGCGTCTGCCGTGCGACAATAAAGCCATGGTTACCAACGCAACAATCGAGGCTCTTCTGGGCCGCCGCTCCATCCGTAAGTTCAAGGACGAGGCCATCGACGACGATACCCGCGCCACGCTCGAAACCGTCGCCCAGCATGCCGCGTCCAGCCAGTTCCTTAACGACTGGTCCGCCATCCGCATCACCGATCCGGCCATCAAAGCCAAGCTCGCCGAATTCGGCCATCAGCCGTATATTGCCACTGCGCCGCTGCTGTACGTGTTCGTCATCGACGAGCACCGCAACGCGCGCATCGCCGAACGCAAGGGCATCGATCCCGCTTCCGACGAATTCCATCTCAAGTACAGTTATCGCTTTACCCAAGCTCAGAACGACGCAGTGCTGGCCCTGCACGCCATGGAGACCGCCGCCTATTCGCTGGGACTGGGCTGCGTGATTCTCGGCTCTCTACTCAACAACATCCCCGGCCTTATCGACGTGCTGAATCTGCCGGAATACACGTATCCGGTGCTGGGTCTGGCCATCGGCAAGCCTGATCAGAACCCGACCGTCAAGCCGCGCATGCCGCGCACGATGCAGTTCTTCGAGAACACCTACCCGGCTGACGCCGATGGAGTACTCGACCAGCTGCCCGCCTTCGACGAAGAAGTTCACCGGTACTACGATCTGCGCCAAGCCGACCGTCCGGTGGACGCCTTCAGCGATCAGGTCGTCACAATCAGTCGGCAGGATGTCAGCCATCAGACGCTGCTCGACAAGGCCGCCGCTCAGGGCTTCCGTCTGGATTAGTGAGACCAGGACCAACGAGATAGGCTCGGATGGGCTCGTCACTGAGTCGTCTCAGTCTCAGCACTGCGACGACTCAGTCCCAACACCTCAACATCTCATCACCGGATACCGGCAAAATTGCACAACCATCACGCCGGTGTCGCACTATCAATGAGCGCCCACATATCAGTCCCATTATGCGGACAATCAAGGGGCAGTTTTGCAAGAAAACCCGCCAAACCAGCAGTATCCGCACCAGTGGTGGGAATAGACTGCATGTGGCTGCAATGACTACGAACCGGAAAAGAGGGACTGGATGCGGACAGTTTGGCAAGTCTTTCTGCGCGATTGCAGACGTATCTTACGCAATCCCGTTGCCGTTGTGGTGACGCTCGGCGTAGCAATACTGCCCTCGCTGTACGCATGGTTCAATATTCTCGCCAACTGGGATCCCTATTCAGCCACCGGCAATCTGCAAGTGGCCGTAGCCAATGAAGACCAAGGCACCACCAACGATCTGGTCGGCCATCTCGATGCGGGCCGGCAGGTCGTCAAGAAACTCAAGCAGAACGACGAACTCGGCTGGCGCTTCGTAGACAATGAGGAACAGGCCGTACACGGCGTGGAGACCGGCGAATACTATGCAGCCATCGTGCTGCCCAAGGATTTCAGCGCCAGCTTGGTCGAATCGGTGACCGGAACCTCCAAACAGCCGAAAATCAAGTATTACGTCAATGAGAAGAAGAACGCGATCGCGCCGAAAATCACCGACACCGGTGCCACCACCATCGATGAGCAGATCAACTCCGCCTTCGTCACCACGGTAGCCACCACCGTTGCCTCGGCCGTTTCCGAAGCGGGAGACGATCTCGACCAAGTCACCGGCAAAGCCCAGCACGATACGATCGATGATCTCAATACGGTGATGTCCACGCTGAACACCGTTCAGGATTCACTCACCGACTTACAGGGCACGCTGGCCCAGTCAGACACGATTCTCGCCGACGCCAAACAGACCACCGCCTCACTCAAGCAGACCGTCGCGGCCGCGCAGAAGGCCTCCCGCCAGTCCGGCACACTGTTGGCGGAAACACAGGCCGGGTCACAAGCCTTCTCCACCACACTGGTCGGCGCGCTCGACACCAGTTCAGCGCAACTCTCCGGACTGGCCGTTCACGTCAACAACGCCGCCGGCAGCATCACCGGCTCCTTCAACAGCGCGCAGAACTCCGTCGACACCATCACCAACACACTTTCGGCTCCACTGAACGCCACCCAAACGTCAATCAGCGATCTGAAAAACGCGCTGACCAAAGCCGGCATCGGCAAAGACACCACCGACCCGGTCGGCCAGAACATCTGGAAACAAATCGATGCGCTCGACTCATTGATCAGCAAACAGCAGACACAGCTCAACACCTTCCATACCGACACCACACAGTTCATCAACTCCGGCAAAGACGCCACCACGAATCTTTCCGGAGCCATGACCAACACCACCACCGGCGGCATCGCGGCGCTGAATACCGCGCGCGGCTCGCTGACCGGCACCGTGATGCCATCGCTCACCTCATCATTGAACAGTTTCGCCGCCCTGAACGGCACGCTGGATGGCACGTTGACTTCGTTGTCCGGCACCTTGGATCAGGCCGACGGGCTGTTCGACCAGCTTGTCGATACCCTGAACCAAACGAAAACCACCATCAGCAGCACGCAGGATTCGCTGCGCCAGGTGGCCAACGATGTCGCCACCGTACGCACCGATATCGCCACGCTCGATAGTTCCGCCGCTTACCAGAAAATCCGGGATACGCTGCATCTGGATGACAAGGGATTCGGCGAATTCATGGGCAATCCCGTCACTCTGACCACGAAAGTCGTGTATGCCACCGACAATTACGGGTCCGCAGTCACCCCGTTCTACACGAATCTGGCACTGTGGGTAGGCGGTTTCGTGCTGATTGCCATCTACAAGCTTGAGGTCGACCGCAAGGGCATTCGCCGTATCACCGCTACGCAAGCATATCTTGGCCGCTGGCTGCTGCTGGTCACCATCGGATTCCTGCAAGCCGTCATCGCCACCATCGGCGATCTGGTGCTCGGCATCCAATGCGAGCATCCGCTGCTGTTCATCTTGGCCGGAATCTTCTGTTCGTTCGTCTACATCAACATTATTTATGCACTGGCCGTGGCATTCCGCCATATCGGCAAAGCCATCGCCGTAATTCTGGTCATTGTGCAGATACCCGGTGCCTCCGGCCTGTATCCGATTGAAATGATGCCGAACTTCTTCCGCGAACTGCACCCGTGGCTGCCCTTTACCTACGGCATCAACGCGATGCGCGGCCCGATCGCCGGCCTGTACGCGAACCATTACTGGCTCGACATGCTGCACCTGTTCTGGTATCTGCCGGCGGCGCTTTTCGTGGGACTTGTCGTACGCCGGTATGCGATGAACCTGAACGCGCTGTTCGACCGTCGTTTGGGAGATACCGACCTGATGATCACCGAGCACAACAGCATGGTGAACGAACAGGTGAGTTTGAACTCCGTATTCCGCACGGTGTCCGACAGCAAGGAACTGCGCGATATCATCGCCCATCGCGCGCACCGGTTCTTCGCACGGTACCCAAAGATGATCGTTGCCGGCCTGGCATTGCTGACCGTACTCCCGTTCGTATTCCTGGTGCTGCTGTTCGTCACCCAAGAGAAAATCGCCATGCTGACCTCCTGGATTCTGTCGATTATTCTTATCGACGCCTATCTCATTGTGGTTGAATACGCACGCGAAACCTACGCCGTGCAGCTTGGCGTCAGCGCCATGAGTGCCGACGAGTTCCGCAATGTGATGCTCAACGGATATGTGTGGCGGCGTTTCCACGGCCACGGACGTCACGAAGCGGCGATGGACAGCGATCCGGATATCGGCGAAACCACTGAACGACTCACACTGTTCGGCGATCAGGCCGCCGAGCCGACTGCGCACACCGCACAGTCCGAGCAGTCCGGTCAATCCGGGCAGTCTGAGCAACCCGGTCAGTCCGGGCAGTCTGGGCAAGGAGGCGCACGATGAAGCTTATCTGGAAAATATTCGTACGTGACGTGCGCCAAGCCACCCGCAATGTGATCGCCGTAATCGTGGCTATGGGATTGGTGATTGTGCCGGCACTGTACGCCTGGTACAACATCGCCGCCAGCTGGGACCCGTACGGCAACACCAAGGCCTTGAAGGTCGCCGTGGCAAACGTGGATACGGGCTATAAGTCCGATCTGATGCCGATCACCATCAACGTCGGCGAAACCGTGACCAATACGCTCAGGGCCAATCATGACCTTGACTGGCAGTTTGTGGATCGTGCTAAGGCCATCGATGGCGTGAACTCAGGCGAATACTATGCCGCGCTGATTATTCCAAAGAGCTTCAGCTCCGATATGATGACGCTGTTTTCACCGAAGATCAAGCACGCCAAGCTCGAATACTATCTCAATGAGAAAATCAATCCGATCGCTCCGCATATCACCGACCAGGGTGCTACCACCGTGGCCACGACCATCGACCAGACATTTGTGAAGACCTTGGCGAGCGTGGCGCTGGATTTGGTTTCCAACGTGGCCGATTACGCGCAAAGCCCGCAAATGGAGCAGTACGTCAACAACGCCTCCAGTCATATTGCCACCATGTCGTCTCGTTTGACCGGCACTGCGTCGCAGATGGATTCCTATGCCAATCTGCTCGGGGCCGCCAACAGCATCATTGATTCCACCGATAAGCTGCTGGGGTCAACAGGCTCAGCTGCGGCCACAACCAAGAAGGCGTTGAAACAGACCCGCAACGGCGTCTCCAGCCTCGACAAGGCATTGTCCGGAGCCACCGATGGCGTCGGTACGGCATTGCAGCAGGCCGGTTCATCCTACGACACCATTGCCAGGCAAATCGATGCCGCTTTTGTTGATGTGGGCTCACAATCCTCACAGATATCAAACAAGCTAACCGATATGCAATCCAAAGTGGAGGCTCAGGCCGACAGCTTTGGAAAGTATGCCGCCGCTTTACGAGATCTCGCCAAACAAGCGGCTTCACTGCCCGTGGGCGGAGATACCGTTGCCGCTCAACTGAACGCGGCTGCAGACCAAGCCACAAAGGCCCAGCAGAGCATGCAGCAAGCCGCCACCGCGTTGGGCGATGCGGCCACGCACATAGCAAACGGCACTGCCGATGCCGATACAGCGCGTCGAGATCTGAAATCACAAATCGCCGCCGCCAAACAATCGATTACTCAGGCTTCAGACACGTACAAGAGCACGCTGAAACCGCAACTGAACAATCTGACCTCGTCCATGGACGAAGTGGCCACGCAGGCAAGTTCCGTAATCGACGGGCTTGCGTCGACCGTCAGCAGCGTGTCAGGTCTTTCTGGCGGCGTTTCAGACAGCCTGACGGATATCCAGTCGGCCTTGACTGACGCAGCTAGCGCTTTGACCCGTTCGGCGAAGAAACTCGACAACTTGTCTTCCCAACTCGCCTCTATCACCAGTGGCGGCACCAACGACCTGTCTGTGATTTCCTCTGCGAAGCCCGATGCCATTGCTTCCATGCTGGCGGCACCCGTAGCGGTCGACCGCATCGCGCTCTATCCCGTTGCCAACTATGGTTCCGCGATGGCTCCGTTCTACACGATTTTGTCTATTTGGGTCGGTGCGATCATTCTGGTCGCCATGTTGAAAGTATCGATTTCCGACCATGAGAAGGCTCGTATCTTAGGGTTGGGCAATGATCTGCCGCTCGGTTCGGGAGTGGGTCTTCGCGAGGCCATGATTGCCGGGCGGATTGCCGGACCGGCCGCCGCGTTGGATGTGCTGAAGAAGCCGCGTGCCGAGTCTTCCGGCAATGCGCGGCAGTTCGGTTTACGCTTGCACCACGAATATTTCGGCCGATACATGATTTTCGGTTTCCTTGCTTTGCTGCAGGGCACGCTGGTCTGCCTCGGCGACATGTTCTACCTCGGCGTGCAGTGTGAGTATCCGATCCGGTTCATGATGGTCGGCTGGCTGACCGCGCTGGTGTTCTCGAACATCGTGTACACGTTGGCCCTGTCGTTCGGCGATATCGGCAAAGCCATCGCCGTGGTGCTGCTGGTGATGCAGGTGGCCGGCTCCGGTGGCACGTTCCCCATCGAGACGTTGCCCCCGTTCTTCCAGGCCGTTTCCAAATGGCTGCTGTTCCCCTATGCGGTGGACGCGATGCACTCGGCCATGGCCGGCTCGTTCGGCATGGAGTATTGGGTTTCCATGGGCAAACTCGCGTTGTTCCTTGTTCCTTCGCTGCTTCTGGGGCTTATGCTGCGCAAGCCGGTGATCCGCCTGAACGATTGGATCATCCGCAATCTGGAAAGCACCAAGGTGATGTAAGTGTTGGACGGAGTGTGTCCGAGCGCCCTGAACGCTTAGCAGCCTACGACCTGGCGTGTTTGGACCGTAACCTGTCTCAGACACGGCGTTGGCGAGGCCTGTGGAGCTTCTGACGCTAACGTCTACGTGGCTTGTAGCCCTTTTTACGACTGTGTGGCTTGAGTTGCTGGTTCAGCGGCACATGCCGGTAACTGGATTGTGGATCGCGATGCGTGAGGTGCCAGCATCCGCAGTATTCGCAACGGTACACCCATAGCTCGGCTCCGCGCTCGATCAGGCTTTGATCGGCAGCACGCTGAGCCTGTGCCTTATCGTGATACATGATTTTATTCGACGTAGCGCAACGTTTAGGGGTGAAGTAATGCATAGCAGAAGCCAGTGTAGAGCGACCCCATAACCAAGCCAGTTTCTGGCTTTCCTCTTTGAGGGGAGTCGTCCGCGCGGCGGACCAGGGTGAGGCCCAAGACGCTGAGGCCCAAGGACGCGAGATACCCCCCCCCGACGCGCGCGAGTGTCCTGATATGCGGGAAGCCCCGGTACCTTCAAGGTATCGGGGCTTCCCGTACGTGTGGTGCGGCGGCGTGCTACTCTCCCACACCCTGTCGAGTGCAGTACCA